>Ga0302140_10012044_pt1 | contig 10622 bp, 10 predicted proteins | sample I_Bog_E1_1_FD_202095 | JGI IMG/M metagenome (GOLD analysis project Ga0302140, IMG submission 202095) | Peat permafrost microbial communities from Stordalen Mire near Abisko, Sweden - I_Bog_E1_1 | ecosystem: Environmental > Terrestrial > Soil > Wetlands > Peat | place: Sweden: Abisko, Stordalen...
TGCTTTACTGGGCCTTGGTACTGCTCACCTGAATTGCCTCGTTAAACTCACCGAACTCGAGAAACTGGGGTAAGTCTGAAAGGTGGTCAAAATTTTGTATCTCTCACTAAGAATAAAGTGCGCGCTACTGCCAAACTGCTTGCATAGGACTGCAGAATGCCCTGTTAGACTTTTCCCCAGAAAATTCCGATGCAGTGCTGGCGACCTCAATGTTGCTTGGTTGGCAAGCCCGCGATAAGTACGACGGCAATTCCGAAAAGCCTCTGATTACATACTGATTCAATCCCATCTAGGATTACCTATGGCAAATTTGCACAGGGCACAGCACATGTACGGTGTCCCAAAACTTGTCAGTGCAAGGTTGAAGAATTTAAACTAATTAGTAAAGGTTCTTTCTCTGATGCGAGCTTGGAACGACGAATCAAAGCTTACCGAGCTGCTCGGCCCAATTTCTCCCTTATCAGGTCGAATGAAGGAGTCGCTGCTGATGTACAGCACAATACCTGATGAATCGCTGTCCACTTTGGAGCCTTTAACAGAGGCACTCTTGAAACTGCAAAGTGAATTGGTGGCCGGAAGTGAGCTGAGGAAGGCTGCACATACATTCTCGTGTTATGTCCAGAACTTGCGAGACCTCCCTCCTGAGTCGCCGTTGGCAGATCAGATGTCACTCTTATTCCCTGTCAGAACTTTCCTGCCCATGGTACCGTCGAGATTCTTGGGGATGGGTACTCGTGATATTTGGGCACTAGTAATCATGGCGTATTTTCATGTTATACTTGTAGCCACGGCTCTCAAGTTTCCTGAAACAGCCACTTCGTTATTTGCAATCAAGCGTACTGAGATCATACTGAGGATTGATAATGAGCTTCATTCCATCAATGAGAAGACTTCTGATGCGGGAAAGTCATGGGAGCTTGAAAAGGGAATAGCTATGATGCGTCTTCCGATGTTGTATGTAGTGGACTACCGATTCCGGTATTGTGTGCTCAAGGAATGAAGAGTATTTGGGTACCTTGGGGTCCGGGAGGCGACATTTATCAGGACTGGACGACTGGTTTGGTAGTGCAATTTAGTTTCGGTAACAAGCAAGCAAATGACATGTGTTTAAAGTGATAGCTAAGCAGAAACAACAATGCGCATGAGCTGACTCCAATCAAAGGCTTTTGCTCATGGATGCAAAGGAAGAGCATTACTAGTTTCGGAACTTTCCATAGCAAACTGCAGACACGACTCACACGAGATGAAGTGTGCATTAACGACAGAACCTGGCACCTTGGCCCAGATCTCATAGAATATACACCCCGGTCGATTTGTACCGCTGTTGTGGCTTGGTGGCGCGGCGCGGCGCAGACACGAGCAAGAGCCCGTGTAAGCAGCCTCCCTATTCGTTAAGCCCAATACTCTCACGAGTGTAACACAACTTCAGCTGATTCATCACAACCACTGAATTGTTCCCAATCAATATCAATCAAGCAGCTTCTCTCATGACATATATTAAGCTTCATTCTACGACCACCGATGTTCAAGCATCGAGGGGAGAGAGAGTTTATTCTTTGAAAATTGGGTATAAGTACCATCTTCTTCTCCAGATCTACTAAGCGTCAGCAACCTGTCCACATTCACAATGGTATCTCATCCAACCAAAACGGACGTTTACGGTCCTGGGACTTTCACTGATCTTGAGTTCACACCTGTACCTCAAGAATGCAAGAGAATTCTTCAGCATCTTGCAGAGTCGACCCCAGGGTTCACCACCGATCCCAAAATCCTCGACAATGTTAACTTTCAGGGTGCAGATTACCCAATAATACCAGGGCCACTCAAGAGTCAAGCATTTGTCCGTAGACCTCACCAGATAGTATGGAAATGTACTAACTTTTGATTTAGGCTGCAGTTCTTCATGCTATGGCAGGCATTGTTGGCAGTGAAATTTCGACAATGAGGGGCAACACAACAGGAAAGATCTCTATCAATACGGATCAGGCTGCATTGTACCCAGCAACTCCTTCTCTCGTTACACTGGACGGAAAGAATGTTGGAGAGCTCATCGCTTCCGGCGAAGCTTCCAAGGTCATGACAGATCTTGACCACGGTGCCTTGGACCTGAATCCAATGTACTACCGGTCGTGGTCAATTTATCCAACCAAGGATCCTGGCGTCTGGTATCAGATCATGGGCTCGTTGCACCCTCCCGAGTTACTGCGTGCCTTCGACTTGGACCCGGAGGCCCCAGCAAAGACAAACGATGAGGCATACCAGTTGATCAAGGCCAAGCTGGAAACATATTCAGCACGGGAACTAGAGATGAAGTGCATGGAAAAGGGTCTGTGTGGCCAGACTTGCTACACGCCAGAGGGGTGGAGAGAAACCCTGATGGGAAAATTGCTTGGGAAACATCCTTTGATCAACTACAAAGTTCAAAGGCAGGCAGTGACGACACCCCCAACTCCGTTCTCTACCACAACGGACAAAAGACCATTGGCCGGTATCAAGGTAATTGAGTTGGCAAGAGTGATTGCTGCTCCGGCAGCTGGAGCTGCATTGACTTCCTTCGGCGCAGATGTGGTTCGCATCCAAAGCCCAAATCTACCAGATCCAAATGTACATTTAACCCCTGCTACTAGACAGACGCCGCTGACATGAAGATTTTCTAGTTACTCCAACTGACCCTCACAGCTGGAAAACGAACCTGTGCTTTGGATCTTACCAAAGAGGAAGACAAGAAGCAGCTTTACCAACTCATGGAGGAAGCAGACGTCATCATCCAGGCTTATCGACGCGGTTCCCTGGAGAGAAGAGGGTTTGGCATCAACGATCTCCTTGAGATTGCGAACCGCAGAGGCAAAGGCATCATCTATCTTGACCTGAACTGCTATGGAACAGACGGCTACTACGCCGAGCGACCAGGGTGGCAACAGATTGCAGATGCAGCCTCGGGATGTTCTTATGTGTGCGGAAAAGCCTACGGATTTCCGGATGGAACTGCTGTTCTCCCATCACTGCCAATCGCAGACATGCTCTGTGGTGCTGTGGCCGCTGTCAACATCATGATGGCGGTCCGCGACCGTGCACGACATGGCGGTTCGTACTACGGAAATGCCTCTCTCACCGCAACGGACTGTGCTCAAGTCAATGAAGGCTTTGGCTTATACTCTCCTGAGGTCGTCAAAAAGATCCAGGACACGCACAAGTTTGGTCCGATGACCCCTGACCTTCATGTGGAAGATCTGCTCTATGTTGTGGTTTCCGCTTGGATGAAGACCACTGATATTCTGCAGAGGAATGAGATCTTTACTGTGTTTGACAAGACTCCCTTCGGACACAGCGTGAGGATGTTGGCTCCGCTCGTGAAGTATGAGAATGCTGAGGTATCCCCGAAATGGCTCACCTCGTCGAAACCATACTGCTACGACAAGGAGATTGCATTTGCTGGGGATCTTTGAATGGAGAAATGGTGGAGACCATAGAAATGGAACACTGAAGAGGATGCTGATTTGTCTCATTGATTATGCATGATGATAGCCGATTATCTTTACTCTCTCAAAAAGCAAGTTAAAACGTTCTACCCTCTTCGGTCTTCTCAAGAAAGTAATTGTGAAATGTGCCCATATACGGCATTCGATTGAAAGAATAGAAAACACCAAAACCATAACATAGACCTAGTCCTCGCTACTGCCATGTTGTCCTGCTTCCCAGGTGTCCTTGACCACAGCCCAATACTGGTCTGGATAAGATCGAGCATGAGCAACGTGCTGGCTATCGTGAAACCTCTCTCTGCGTACCACCACAAAACCATTGGCTTCAGCGTGATCAGCATGCTCTTCGACGTGAAGGTAGTGAATGAGTTCGTCAGCTTGGCTATAGACATACGAGCGGCAGATCTCATTGGCTTTGAGTGGGTCGTTGTGTGCCAACCCCCACACATGAGTCTCCTCAGGAATCTTGAGCAATAAGTACTTAATGATCCACCACAAGCCCAACAAATGCACAAGTGGGAAGGCCAGACGTCGTACCAATCCTGCTGGTATCCCTGCCAATACGCTTCCCGTCGAGGCTGAATAGCTCCAGCGACCAGGCACAGAATCGAAAATGGTGATGTGCGATGGGATAACATCAGTTGCATTATGATGTGAGTACTTCTTGTCGTTGAGGGTCATTGCATTTGGATATTCCTGCTCTGACTTTCCATAGATCTCGTAAAGGTAATAGAGCATGCACGAGCCACCATTGGAGAAGACGTGGATTAGCAAACGCGGTTTACTATTCTCGCGGTCGGATGACAGATGGTCGAGAGCATCATGAATCACTTCGACGGCGGGTAGAAGCTCACGTCGAGCCAAATTAGGGGCGAGGAAGTATCGGAAGGAAGATTTGACCACGAGAATCGAGGCTTGGGGATATAGTGTTTGGTAGCGGACAATGTACTTGGAAATATGTACATCTCGGGCATCCATCCAGGTGGCTAGCAAGACGAGGCTTGGATCTGTCGAGTTGGCAGTAGAGAGAGTAGTCTTTGGGTGATAAAGCGAGACGCATGGCGAGAGCTGAATCTGGGAGGCGATGTTGGCTTCTAGTTGTAGTTGTGTGCCGCTTATATCCACCAGTGATGCCATCTCTTGCAAAGCAGCAATTGTTAATCGCCTGAAGGGAAGAACAGTAAGAGGCAACTTGTTTCTCAACGGTATGATGGCTTTTCAATCAAACATAAGGAGAAGTGCATAGTCTAAAGAGATCAGAGATGATGCGTCCTAAAAGCACATGCTCTTAGTCGCCATCAAGATAGCAAGTTGTGTAGATGCCTCGGAATGTGACCACCGTAGCATGATTTGGTAATACACGTATTCGATAGAGCAGAAAGCACCTGCAATTTTCAAGCCACTACGGAAGGTAAAGCGGTTACCCGCCTCCGTCTTACATGGTTCGACTGACGCCTTGCCATTTGCCGAGACTTCAGAGTACGAGCTGACCAATCAGCTCAGATACATGGACAGGTAGGGACGCAGCAGACCGAGGTTCTCCAAACTACCTAAACCCACGTGCATTATATGAAGCGGGGAAAGTTCAAAGCGCGCAGAAAACAGGCATATAGGAGGCATGAACATATAATTAGATGAGGGGACACCGAGGTCTAGAAACTGTCTAAAAGGAACTTCTGGCTAATTTAAAGCCTACAATCTGAGAACTATTTATAGGTATACTTATCAATGCACGGGGTTGTTCACAAAAAAAAAGGAAGTTCGAAGTTCTTGGAAAGAGGAACATGCTCATGACCAGGGCAGAGCCTCTGAACACTTCGACAGTTTTCAAGAATGAGGCGAATTAGAAGAATACAAATCCACACAAACTTCTCAACGCCGTCAGGAGTCATTGAGATGGCCTTATGACTAGTTTTAAGTTGTCCAGAACCTCAGAAGAGTTTCAAACAATAAATCAGAATAATAGGGACTGAAATCTCTAACGATATGCAAGGATTCTTGTGTATCGACCTTTCTTGTTTTGGCACGGAATGAAATACCCTTAGCTGTCATATCCACCCTTTGCAGATTTCGAGGTCGGAATGCTTTTTTCTTCTTCTCACAAATGCCCGCGTGGCAGTAGATCTAGTATGCCATTAGATTGATTCTTGGAGGCTGCACTAAACGTGCACTCACTTTCTCGTCTTATAACATGCTCTATGAATCTAAGTTCACTCAACCCATAAGTTATTCTCATTGCTAAGTACATGCTCCCTTTCCTGAGTTGTGAAGCCATGTCGGTCTTCCCAAATATCCAGGAGAATGATACTTGGCGAACACCTGACTCTCCATCACGTGATTTAACAATCTCTCCCCCTTTAATACGGTCTGCACTAATTAGGGTCAAGCGAGACAGCACAGTATTTCTCAACTTTCATCCTGACAACACAAAATTTCCCAGGGCACTAATTACGAGATTTGATGACATGAAAAGTCTGTTGGAGCTGGGGCTGACAAGCTCGGAACCCTCCGGGCACTCGCATACAGGCAAATCATGCAACCTCACCTTTTTCCCGAAAAAGTCGCATCCTTCGTTCGATAGCAACACCATCTCATCAGCCGTTTCATACGTCTGACCCCACTTCATCGATCTGCTTCAAATCCTTTATTCCTTGCATTTAGACCAGCCTTGTATTCTCAGACCATAGAAAGTTCGTCAAGATGGCCATCGACCATTCCCACACCGCTCTTATCATGGTGGACTCGCAAGCCGGCGCCCTCGATAACCCGTACTGGGGCACCGCACGCAGCAACCCCGCATACGAAGCAAACGTGATCAAGCTGCTTAAAGCTTTCCGCTCGCTCCAAGGCGAGGATGGACCACGCATCGTCCATGGCCCTGCTGGCCCTCACATCGTGCACGTGTACCACCGCTCCTTGAATCCAGCCTCGCCATTGCACTCCAGCTCATCCGGCATGGCATTCCATGATATCTCGCATCCGGCAGCGCATGAGACCGTCTTTCCTAAGACGACGAACTCGGCGTTCCAGGGTAGTGATCTGGGCGAGTATTTGAGGGCGAAGAAGTGCTGGAAGATCTACTTTGCGGGACTGAGTGTCGATCATTGCTTGGGGACTACGGTCAGACACGCCAGTGATCTTGATGTGGGGAAGCATGTTGATGCAAGGGGAGAGAATGTCCCAGGCCAGTTGATGTTGATTGGGGATGCGACTGCAGCATGGGCTAAGCATGGTGGCAAGTATGATGCGGAGACGGTGCATGGGGTCCATTTAGAGAGTTTGAAAGGCGAGTTCTGCAGAGTCCTTACGACAGAGGAGGTGTTGAAGGAATTAGGGATTCATGAGGGAGAGGTTTTGGAGATGTGAGTCTGTTGCAGCGTTTCGAGCGTCGTTAGAATAGAAAAGCCCGAGATTTTATTTAACAGGTGGATTCTTCGTCTGTTAGTATCGTGTTTCCAGTAGTTCAAACACTTAGATTTACTTCGCTGTCCTAGGTATCTTGAATTTCCCGGGGTTTCAAAACTTGTACCGCAGCGCTAGTCTTTAAAGTGCCACCATTTTTGGTAGACACCAGGCAGGGAATGGCTTTACTACCTTTAATATTTCTTAGATTATGGGAAATTTGTGTAAGAAAAATGGTGGTTAGATCTCGACTCTCCTCAAATTACGGTTCTGTGGAACATTGACGTCTAGCATTACGCCACTAGACCTGATAATTGGCAAGGAACCAGTTCACTTGCTCTTCATCTTTCACATTGCATTATGCATTTTGCTTTGTTCTTAAGTGAATAGTCATTTGTATTCGTGTGTCTGTGTTTAGCTCTCTTCTCGGCACTGTGACCCGTTGGCTCCTCTTCAACCAGCTTTCACGAAGCTGCAATTATGTTGGTCTAAATATGGCCATCCACCAAGGAGTAGGGGGCCTGGCTAGATCGTGCCCAACAGCAGCTGTGACGGGATTCAGTACTTCTATAAAGTCCGTCGCATGACCCAGCGCAAGATTGAAATCAGCTCTACACGTGGGACAAGTCCCTGGAGTTTTTCCAAGCCAGGCGTTGGCGCAATCTACGCACAATATGTGACCGCAAGGCAATCTACGAGGAGCATTTCCTGCATGAGGACCATCGTTCTCTAGTCTGCTGTAGCAGACTGCGCAATTTCGATCGTCATCGTCTAGCTGTTCAATATCGTTCTCAGAGACTTCTTGAAGTACAGCCTGGACTCTGACATCGATCCGCGATTGGACGTCACCGTGGGCCCAGACAATTCTCTCGTTGTGGTACCTGGCGACTTCCATCTTGTGCACTTGAGCAGTTAGATGTGCGAATCGTAGTTGGAGAACACAATCCGCTTGTCTTTTAGGTCTATGTGATTTTCGACCTGGTCCTTCTCAAGCTAAAGCGCAGCATCTAGCCTCTCTTCTAGATTTCGCAGAAACCGCCTGCCTTTATCGTTTAGTCTTATATCCATCTCTGCGAAAGCTAAGACGTTCATTCTATCAAAATGCTCTGGCCTACTTTCGTGTTCCTAATGGTGGCTGAGCACTCGCTCGAAAATTCTGCTCTCCTCGGGTACGTTTGGGACGTGATGGTAATGGTTTTTCTGGTATTCAGGCATTTGGTTCTGTCCAAGGCAGATAAAACAATGCTGAGGTCGATGGATGAGAATTGTCTCAGGCTTTGTGCAGGCTATCGGGCATGGTAAAAGCCAGAAGTGTTCCACATGGAGGACATGGCTGCATTCAAGGAAGTGGACCTGGTATAGTCGACACATGTTGTTGATATTTTGGGTATAATTCCGAGTTATTTTTCTGACGGGATAGTATGGTCTGAAGTAGTTGTAGTCGATGGTGTATTTTCTGTAGATAAGATAGAGGAGGGAGGAAGAATTTTGAGATCAAAGAATGGTACTTATCGATAGATCTCACTGCTGTCCCAGTCAATGAAAGAATCCAAATCAAGAGCTAAATAGGAACAGGATAGTAAACAGATTTCTCATTTTCATGCTTTCGTTCCTGTATTGAAATATATTAGCAGCTTTGAAGTTTGACTCGCGTTGCATATTGGCTGTGTATGAATACTTGTATTTCATGAATAGTAAATACAGTATTCCGTGCACTTCTCTTGTCAAACCCTCATCATTGGCTGAAGGTGTGCTGAATCTGTATCTCTCTCTCTACCTATAATTGGGCCTTACTGCATTGTTAAGCAGTCCTTATTGCCACTTTTCTGCTTCCCACACGGTACAAAACAAAGCGTTATCCCTATTCTCTCAAATTCCGACCCAGCAAGCAGATTGGGCATTGAGACCAAAGCTTATGTCCTGCAACATCAACCCTGGACAAATTTCTCTCCTCGGATCATTTTGATCCACCACGGGGTAGCTCTTTCGGCGTCATCTGACACGAAGCCATCGTCAATCATATCGTCTACCACCTCCATCCAGTCCGCATCATCCTCTTCTGTCAAGAGAAAATCCGTCCTGCAATAGGGACAAGTTTGTGCCTCGTCCTGGAGCCATTTCAAAATACATGTTTTCGAGAAGAGATGTCCACAAGGCAGTCTAACAGGTGCATCTTTTGAAGCAGGTTCAACTTTGGCCAACTCGAGCAAACCCTGATAGCAAATAGGGCAGTTGTCATCTTCGCTAAGCTCCGCTTTCTCGACAGGTGAGAGAAGTGCCAGCACTCTGTCTATGGACCGTTTGAGGAAATTTACTTTCGCCGCATCGACTTGCTGCTCGTCGTATCTGACGAACTCGATTCGTTGCACGAGCGAAGTCAGATGGGCAAATCGTAGTTGTAGGACGATGTTGCGTAAGATTCGGAAGTTCTCCTTCCAGCTAGACCCCTGGCCTCCTTCGATGAAATTCTTCGTCTTCGAGTACGCCCACAACGCATCATCGCAGGCTTCCTCGACTTCTTTGATGTAAAGTCTATCGACTTCCGTCAAGCTTCCAGAAAGCACCCACAGCGCGCGCAAGTCATGCTTGGTAAAGTGGTAAAGTCCCTCAGCATGATCTCTGTGATGCTCCACGAACCGCTTGAAGATGGGAAAGTAGATGGTTTTGTCAGCAGCTTGAGGGTAGAAGTTTCGCCGCCAGATAGGTAGTTGCTCCTGGCTGAGGCACTCGAAACAGTATTGTGGGCGCTCGTAAATGACTTCCTCGAGCTCGCACTTCTCAGCATGCCCAGGCCAATGAAAAATCCATTCAGATGCTTCGGTGATGTGGCCGCACTCAGCAAAGCGGAATTTGTATTGTCGACACTTCATTTGCGTCGGCATTTTGGTAAGTCCAGATGACTTCGTGTTGCTTGGTCCTGGGTTTTTCTTGGGAAAGGTGCCAACAAAACTTATCAGATCGGAAGTTGATGGAGACAGTCTGATGGTGGGTGTGGAAGAAGGAAGATACTTGATTAAAGGGGTAGGGCTTTGGTTATATACGCGAGTTGAACGGTTCCTCAATTTCTACCCATCGGGTGAAAATTCCTCGTAAATTTATCCTGACTGGGTTTGCTTTGGTAAATTGACATAACGTTGGTTTTGGAACAATGTTTTCTTACATAGCTCAAGTAATCGGGGGGCACTGGGGCAGAACTCTTATTTAAATTTAACGAATAAACTAGGGGGAAAGAAGTTAACGAACCAAACGTCTCCAACTGAAATATATACTGAAGAAGAGGGAGATGACAAAGATGGCTCAGATGACCAGTAAGTAGGCAAACATACGAAACAAAAGAAATCATAACTGTTGCGGCGATGAAAACAGAAAGTCTCTCACCTCACTCAACGGGCTCGCATCTAACACACTTCATCCGCCACGGAGTCACGAAATCCGCGCGGTCTGACAAGAAGCTATTAGCAGGGAACACCTTTCTGCGAGTCGGGCATTGCGTCTAAATCACAAGGAAGCTACTGCTGTCGTTGCATGGGATAAATTTGAGAGCACAGGAATTTTTGATTATAGAATGCAAAAAGAATTGAGGAGTTTGATAATGAGACGATCGAATTGGAAGGGAATTGTTAAAGAGAAAATAGTATATTATTCTAGGAGACAAGTCGTAGTTTGGTTACCATGTGATCTCGGGTACCTCAAAATTGTATCAATCAAGCTAACAAAGGGGGGAAGATGGTGAGAAGGGTG
>Ga0302140_10012045_pt1 | contig 10621 bp, 10 predicted proteins | sample I_Bog_E1_1_FD_202095 | JGI IMG/M metagenome (GOLD analysis project Ga0302140, IMG submission 202095) | Peat permafrost microbial communities from Stordalen Mire near Abisko, Sweden - I_Bog_E1_1 | ecosystem: Environmental > Terrestrial > Soil > Wetlands > Peat | place: Sweden: Abisko, Stordalen...
TGTTGGGCGTGATGCTTTTGCTGGCTGTTTATTATTACGCGACGATTTAGGTTTAACAGTTTTCAATAAAAAGGCTTTCACTTTCGGGTGGAAGTCTTTTTTATTATTTTTAATACCTGGCGCCCAATTTCTAACAGAATTTTAACGACCCTCTTTTTTAAAATTACTCCAGATTTTATTTTTATAAGGAGGGCCAAATGGACATCTTTATACCTATCATCATGTTAGGCGCTATGCTCGCGTTGGCAGTCTATTACTTCATCACTATCTAAACCTTCTCGCGCAGCGGCAAAAAGGCTTCTACCCCAAGGTGGAGGCCTTTTTTATTGGTTTTTCCCGGCGGAATATCAGCGGTTATCCTCTTGTTAGCCGCCATGCTCGCGCTGGCGGTTCACTCCTTCACCCGCATCTAAAAGAAAACAGCTGTAATAAAAAAGGCCTCCACCGTGGTGGTGGAAGCCTTTTATGTGTTTAGAGGCAGCAACGATTAGTACAGAATCACTCCGGTGGCTGAACGGGCCGCGACCGGCAAAAGCAAAGGCTTACCCGGATCAAACTTCGCCCGGTAGTTGGGAATGGTATCCAGCGGGAAAGGACCGCCGCCGCCCGCGAGGCCGTTTACCCCGTTCCAGGAACACTGGGTTCCGTTCAAATCCTTGCCGGTCAAAACCCAGCCCATCAGCCGGCCCTTGGGCGCGAAGCCGGTGAAGTTAAAGTTCATCGTACGGGCTTCGTTGTTCTCGTTCACGATCACCAGGCCCAGCTCGCCGCCGGAGAAACGGCTGGCGTAAACCTTCACTGTCGCGTCCGAACTGTCGCAGGCGATCATCTTGTCGCCGAAGGCGCGGTAATAGAGAGCGTAAGAGTAATAAGAGGGACGGCAGGTGTTGTCCGGCACCGAGGGATCGTTAAAGGACAGCATGGCCATGTCGCCGTTATAGTCCTTGTCGAAATTGTTTTTCCAGTCCCAATAGTCGACGGCTGAATATCCGGCCTTGATCGCCTCACCCAATACTTCCGAGGTGAAAAGACCGTTGATCAATTGAATGGTCGGTTTGTCGTTACCGTTCAAAATGTTGAACTCGGTTAAAGCCACCGGCAGATCGCGGTACTGGGGCGCGTTCTCGTTCACCATTTTTTCCAGGGTGCCGTGGTCGCTTTCCAGCTCGGTCAAATCCTTGAAAAGGGCGTCGTTGGTCGGGTTCTGGTAGATCTTGCCCGTGGCAGTGTCGTAGGGAAAAAGGAAATACTGATGAAGGATCAGGAAGTCCGCCTTGCCCTGAAGCTCAGGCAGGAGCCTGGCCGTCCAGCGGTGGTGACCGACCCACTCGCCTTCGCCGTCTTTTTCATAGCAAACGGCGCCGAGATAAATATCCGGATCAACCGCTTTCATGGCGTCGGCGATCGTGCGGAAATCCTTGCCATAATAATCCCCGGTCAACTGGGGTTTGCCGGCCAGAGTATTTCCCGGCTCCCAGGGACCGTAAAGCTCGTTGCCGATTTCCCAGTAGCGAACCTTGAAGCCCATGTCGATATTCACGTGTTTCACCCATCGGGCTGCCAGATCGGCGGCTTCCGCTACGCTGCCATAGCGGGAGGCGGAATAATTGGCGGTGAAAACCGCTTCGGAGCCGGTCATTTTGCAAAATTTAATAAAGTCGTCGGTTAAAACAGCCCAGGACTGGGTCATATGAGCGACGTCCGAACCATCTGTCTTGGTGGTGTAGCCCTGGTTGTTGCCGTCCCAAAAATATTCGTCCGAAGAGCTTCCGCCGGGCCAGCGCCAGAACTTGATACCCGCTTCTTTGACTTTCTCGATGCGGTCCGGGTCGAAAAACCAGTCCTTGCTGTCGTACCAGCATGCGTTGTTGCCGAAATAGTAAGGATTCACGTTGCGCAAAACCTGGGTAGCGTCGATTTTCACATCCACCTTGGGGCCGTAGGGAAAACGCCAGGCCACTCCGGCGGGGTTAAAGGGCAGAGCCGCCTTTGTATAAAGGGTGGGCACCGCGTCGTTGGTCGCGGGCCAAAGCTCGAACGGTTTAAACCTCGCGGTTTGGGCGTTCGCGAAAGACGCGGTCAGAGATAACAAGGCAATCAGGAGAAGAAATCGCACAGGAAATCCTTTCAGATGAAATGTGGGAGATTTGCCGGTTTTATAACGTCTTTTTCTAAAAGCCCGGCAGACCCATTGGTCAAAATACAGTATTTCCTTTTTAAAAACCAGAAATAAGCATGAGCCGCAGGGAAGCTTTTCTATTAGACGGTTACCGAGGCGGGTTTTGTTTCGACGGTACTGTTTTAAATCGAATTTGAAGGAGGAAAGACCTAATTACCCTTTATCGAAGTTTGGGGTGGTTTTGAAGAAAGGAAAAGGAACAGTTGAAAACTGAGGGAAAGAAATACAAACCGATAAAGTAGCCGCCCAGGATAAAGACAAGAATAAACAAAAAGATGAAAACACTAGCCTTGGACTGGTTGGGCGCCCGCTTGAGCCATTTGCCAAAAACCGCCGGCAGGACCATCTGGGTCATGAAAACGAAATAGGCTAACAGCACAGCGGCGCCTAAAACTGCATGCAATGTATTGTCCATGTTTTTGTCCTAACTGACGCAAGGTGCCTGAACCGCTTTACCGAAGAATAAACCCAATAATAGCCGAATTATAATGCTTTTTGCTATTCCCGCATCTCGCCGGTGGAATGGCAGTTATCAGTGATAAAATATCTACAGATACGTAACCAAGGGGGCTTTCATGAAATTGAAGATCAGTTTGTTTTTATTCTCTTTTTCCCTGTTGATGTTGAGTTTGATGGCTGTTTATAAAGCGCAGGCCCAATCCACTCCCACCCCGGATATTATCTTTGATCAACAATTTAATGTTCCCGGCTCGGATCAGCAGCAAACGGGTAAATTGGGTCCGGGAGTTAACTTGTCTTTTTCCATCAGCCAAACCTCAACGGTTTATTTAAACCTGACGACCAACTTACCCTCGCCCACCTTGAATGTTTATATTTTGTTCCCGGATGATTACGCCGTTTATAAGGCGACAGGCAGTCTGGCGAAGGCCACGGCGATTAAAGATTTAAGCCGATTAAACACCGTGTCTTATAAAGCTAAAGGGGTTTTAACCACCGGTACTTACGGTGTGGTAGTTCAATGGGCCCAATCAAAAATGTATGACAGTCAACCGAGTGTGCATTTGGAAGTGGACGCCGCGAAATATATACCGGTCACCCCAACCCCGAACCCTTAAGATGTAAGTGTCAATTTGTAACCTCTGAAAAACTAATAGTCAGCTTCAAACAGAGGTTACGATTTTAATTTTATTTCGAAAGGGTTGGCAGAGAAAGTGACTATGAGTTAACTCAAAAGAGGAAATAATGTTTCTTTTTGTCACTTTATGTTTTGTCGGCGGTTTATTAATGGTTTTTTTGGACACCATTTACTTTATTTTTGCTACAGCTAAATATAAAAAGTATAAAAGTGCTGAACCTAAAAATTACTCTGTACTTGTTCGTCAATATAGTGGTTTGGTTTATGGAGGAGTGGCTTGGTATTTTATTATTTTGCTATTTGTTTGGATTCCACTTTCAGCTATTTGCGCAGACAAAATATTAAATTCATCTGATAACACGGATTTGAGTATTCTGCGTAGAGTTTGGTTCGTGGTTTTATTTTTAACTCGGTTGTATTGGACGATGCAGTTTATGAAAATCAAAAAAGAAGTCGATACGCAAAAACCTCCATTGCCTCCGGGAACGCAAAGGAAGATAAAATGGTTTTGATGAAATGATGTAAAAATTTGAAAAAGGGTCAGGTTGAACCTTGCTAAAACTGCGGCAATGAAAAGCGAATCCCAAGCCGTTTCTCAAAATCGGCATTTAATAAAGTTAGAATCTTTCCTTCTTAAATATCCGGGCATAGTCTCGTTTTCGATCACTTTTATTCTTCTTTGTTTTCAATTGTTTTTCATTAGACCTTATTTTCAAAACGACGACGACGTTTATAAAATTTTATTGGCCAGAGGATTTGGAGTTTGTTATACGGCGACACCTTATTTCATCGCTTCCAACATCGCTTTAGGCTATTTCTTTGTGAAATGGTTTTCCTGGTTCCCGTCTTTTCCCTGGTATGGATGGTTTCTCTACGCGGTTCAGTTTTTGTCCATTTGGTCCATCTTTTGGATTTTGTGTTTAAGAAACTCCGGTTGGTTTAAAGTCGTCCTTTTTATTATTTCCTGTCTCGGCATCCAATTTATTTTTTTTACCTTTCTCCAGTTCACGATGACATCCATGATGGCGGCTGGAGCGGGGGGTTTTCTTTTTTTATTTTCAACCGAACTTTCAAGCAGGCGGCTCCGAAATATTGCGCGGTTATTTTCAGGCACCTTAATTTTACTGTCATGGCTTATTCGACCCGGCGCGTTATTAGCCATTGGTTTGGCGATGGTGCCTCTGTTCTTTTTTAAAATGAAAGAAGGGAATCTACGGGTTGTTTTACTAAAACAATGGAAGTTCATTGCGGTGATGGTATCGATGATGTTTTTCGCGAGTTTATTTGATTTTGTCTGGTATCAAAAAAATCAGGATTGGAAAAATTATCAAAGTTACATTTTACAAGTTCGTGCTTTACACGAGTTTAGATCATTAGATTATTCACTGGAGACAAAGCCCCTATTCGCTTCGGTCGGCTGGTCAGAAAATGATCTGTTGCTTTTCGGTAACGGGTATTGGATGGATCAGCAAAAATATAGTCTGAATAAAATCAAAACGTTGAAAGACCAATTTCCGATGATGGGTTCAGAAGGGAAACCCGCTTCTGTCCATTCCCTTCAGGAATTGTTCAGTTACTTTTGGGATCAGCGTTTTCTTCTTTATTTTTTCCTGTTTTGGATCTTTTGCGGCAGGAGATATTTTTGGTTTCTCTTAGTTCAACTGACGTGGATTATTTATATTTTTTTATTTTTACTTTATTTTATGAAACTGATCGACGAGATAACTGTGCCAATGCTGGCCTATTTGGCGAATGTCGCCGTTTTTTACGCGGAACCCCCCTTTTTTATGAAAAGAAAGAAAAGTCTAAAAGAGTATCTTCTTCCGGGCATCGGGTCTCTCTTATTGTGCCTTATCTTTATTTTTGCTTTTCCAAACTTGAGGAATTTTTACGTCGAAAATCTGGAATGGAAAAAGACCGAAATTGAATTGCGTGATTGTTTAAAACAAATCAATCCTGCACAAAACCAACTTTATATCATGTGGGCATTTCCCTTTACTCATTTTAGCGCCTTTGATACTTTCGATTGTCTGCGGCCTTTCCATATGATCCCTCTTTGTTCCATAGAAGGCAGTCCCGCGACTACGGAGACCCTGAAAAAGTTTAAAATAGAGAATGTTTTTAAGGAGGCGGTCGATAATCCCAACATTTTTATAATTTACAATAAACTTCAGGGTATGCATTACTACAGATACCTTCAAGAAAACGCTCATCAAATCACTTACGTCAAGAAAGTCTATGATTTCCCTGACTTCCAGGTGTTTACCATTCATTTGGCTAAAGATTTGTTTGAAAAAAAACAGATAAATTGAAAGAGGTTCAAAGACACAAATATAAATAAAAGAGGGGCAAAAGGTTAAAATTGACTTGGAAACAAAGAATCCCTTCAACGTTTCCACCAATCTTCCTACCTATCCGTCGGTGTTCCCAAAAAGTCTGTCGGTAGAATGACGATGGCGTTGTCGTCCCAAACCTCGTAACCATAACGGTCGGTGAGAACCACATAACCGTTAAAGTCGCCGCTGTTAACTTTAAAACCGCTGGAAGCGATGACACCCACTTTTTCTGATTTTAAATTGCCGACCCGCAAACGCATGTCTAAATTTCTCATGGTATTCTCCTTGAATGGCTCCAGCCTAGACGATCTGGGCCGAGACTGATATAGCTCCGCCTTTTTCAACCCTGTTCCCGATCATTGAAAAACCTCGTGAAATCAGGATGATATTTAGGCGTTGATGGTCTAAAGTTCATTGATTCTAAAAACAACCCTCGCGGGAGGAAGTTCATGCTTCAAATGATTAAGGCCTTCGCTCTTTTAGGCGGCGAATGGGTTCTCTATATACTTTTGGGTTTGTCGGTCTGGAGTATCGCGGTGATTTGGGACCGGTTCTTTTTATTTCAAAAAAAGGCGAAAGAATCCATATTACTGCAGGAAAAAGCGCCGGAACTGCTTTTGAAGGGACAAATTAAAGAAGTTCAAAAACTGGTGGAAAGCTTAACTTCGCCCGCGGCGGCCATTCTTAAAATCGGCATAGCAAACCTTTCGGCGGGACCGGAGTCGCTGGAACAAATTCTGGGAAGCCAAAGAATTTACGAAAAACTAATGCTGGAAAAAAATCTGCTGGTGCTGGGAACTTTGGGAAGCAACGCGCCTTTTATCGGTTTGTTTGGGACGGTTTTGGGAATCATTAAAGCTTTCAACGATCTGGCCCTGGCGGGAACATCCGGTCCTACAGTTGTTATGCGGGGAGTTTCTGAAGCGCTGGTCGCCACCGCCGTCGGGCTTTTGATTGCCATACCCTGTGTGGCCGCCTATAACTATTTTCAAAACTGGATTAAAAGGGAACTTTCCAACTCGGACAGGCTGACCGCCCTGCTGATGGCCTACGCCGAAAAGGAAAAGTAACCCTCATGGCTTTTACGAACCAGGACCCGGACGAACCGATTACCCAGATTAACGTGGTGCCGCTGGTGGATATCATGCTGGTGCTTCTCATTATTTTCATGCTGACTGCCAGTTTTATTTCAACACCCTCGGTGCCGGTGCAGCTACCCAAGTCCTATACATCGGACCCGACCCTGCCGCGAAGCTTTTCCATTGTGGTAAATATGAAGAATGAGGTTTTTTTTCAGGGCAAAAAAATTGACCCCTCTCAACTGACAAACGAATTGAAGGAAGCCGCCACCACGAACCCCGAACTGCGGGTAGTGCTTTCGGCGGACGCCGAGGTGACCCACGGCAAAGTGATCGAGATTTTGGATGAGGTGCGCCAGTCTGGCGTGACCATGGTGGCGCTGGGAGTAGAGAAACCGTGAAAGCACCGGATTTTTTATCGCTCAAGCCCTTACCCTGGGTCCTGTCTATCGGAACCCACGTGATGTTTGTGCTGGCAGTGTTGTGGGTGAGCCGGGTTCAAACGATTAATCTCTACAATGTCACACTCGATTCGCCTTCCGCTGTGCCATCTGCCCCTTACATACCGCCTCAAGAAGATATTTGGCAAAAGCCCATGCTGCGCCGGACTGTCAAACTGGTTCTGCCTAACCCCACACCGCCTCCGGCGCAGGTGGTCAGCGGGCAAGGCGGACAGGGAACTGGCGCGGTGAGGTCGATCGCTCAAGTGAGCCAATTACCCCAGTTTAAAACCCAGGTGAAAGCCGCTTATCCTGAGGGCGCCAAGAGGGCTGGAATTGAGGGAGTGGTGATTCTTCAAGTGGATATCGACGCTACCGGTGCCGTGATGGATGTGCAGGTGGTGCAGGGTCTGGGGTCGGGATGCGACGAGGCGGCGGCAGAGGCTATGAAACAATCAACCTTTACGCCGGCTTACGCGGGGACGGACCCGGTGCCGGTGAGAATCCGTATACCCTACCGGTTTAAAATTAACGGATAAACGAGCTGTAACCTCTGAAAAACTAATAGTTAGCTTCAAACAGAGGTTACGACCCAGAGATTTCTGTAAGAAATCGTGGGGTTTCTTTGAATGTTTTCTGAAAGGGACGGCAATAGCCGAGTTTTTCAGAGGTTACGAGCAAGATATATGAAAAGGTTAAGCCTAATCATAGGAGTTATTGGGATTGTTCTGTCAGGCGGGGGACATCTTTACGCTCAGATTGCGGTGGATAGCCCTGTTTCGCTTTCGGGAAGAATTTTGGAAAAGGGAACCAAAGACCCCGTTCTGGGGGGAAGTCTCTATATAGAGGCCTTGGGGAATACGATCGAAACGGTTTCAGCGGACGCGGACCTGAAGGGGCATTACCAAATCGCGATCCCGCCGGGTCAATATCAGGTTGTTGCAGCGGGCGAAGGATACAAAAAGCTCACCCTCAATTCGTTGACGGTTACTCAGACTGTTGAAAAAGATTTTTTCCTGGCAAAGGATGGTTTTACCCTGCCGGAGGTGGTGGTTTCAACTGACAAAGCGCCCCCCACCCAGACCAGCCACGAGGTTCTCTCTAAAGAGGAATTAACCGAAGTGCCGGGAACCCAGGAGGATGTTTTAAAAGCCCTCCAGGCTTTGCCGGGCATCATCACCGCGGGATCCCTGGATGGACAGCTTTTGGTACGGGGCAGTGGGCCCAGTGACAACCAATATTACGTGGACAATATCCCTATCGGTTTTCCCTATCATTTTGGAATCGTGTCGACGCTGGACTCGAACTTTGTGAAGGGCATTGATTTTTATTCCGGCGGATTCGGGCCGCAATATCCCAACTCTATGGGAGGCCTGGTGGACGTGAGCCAGAGAGACCCACGGGAAGACCGCTGGGGTTTTCGCGCGGACGTGAACTTGTTTTTATCCGAGTTTGAATTGGAAGGTCCTATTACCTCTGACAGTTCCTTGTCGGTGGCTTTTCGCCGGAGCTATTTGGATTTGTTCATCAGCAATTTTACCGGCAGTCAGGGTGATGTGGAGGTGCCGGAGTTTGGCGATTATCAGGTGAAATATAGCTATAACCCATCACCCAAAGTTCATTGGGACTTCGTGGCTATCGGCAGCACGGACAGCGTGAGTGGGAGTCTGTCGGCCTCATCCACCGTGGCCCAGGGCGATCCCGAACTGGCGGGAGCCTTTAATTTTGCCGACGGTTATAACAGCCAGGGCGTGAATTACCACGATACGTCGGACGATAACAACACCATCGCCAATACGATTTACCATACCAATAGTTATTTTAACTATTCGTTGGGCGGCAATCTTTACGAGGACACAACGGTGGAAGATTTCGGCGAAAAGTTTTCCTGGGTTCACCATTTTGACGAGGACACCAGTCTGGAAGGCGGCATTCAATACGACCATTTCATTGATTCGTTAAACGCCTTTTTCTTTATCGTTCCGACCGAGCCGGGACAGCAGCAAAATTTTGAGGTGACCACCGCCGCCAAATTTTCTTCTCAGGACACCACAAACTCGGATGATTTTTCAGCCTATTTGGATCAAAGCTGGAAGGCGCTGGATAAAAAACTAGAACTGGCCCTAGGGGCGCGGATGGATTATGTGAATTCAGACGAAACTCTGTTCCTCACGCCCCGGGCTTCGGCAGCTTATCACTTATCGGACGATACCACCGTGAAGGCTTCTTACGGCTACTACGGTGAGTTGCCAGACCGCATTGTGGGTTATCCCTTTTTGGACCAGACTCTGGGCAATCCCCATTTGGCGCCGGAACAATCGATCGCCAGTGTTTTGGGGTTTGAGCAGAAGTTGGATGAGTCGGGTCTATTATTCCGGGTAGAGGGATATGAAAAAGATTTATCCAGCCTGATCGTGTCTAACCCCAACGCCGCTCCCGGGATGGGCTATTTGAACAGCGGGACCGGCTACGCTAGGGGATTGGAATTTTTCTTACGACAGCCGCCGACGGACCGGTTTTTCGGCTGGATCGCTTATTCGCTCAGCGACTCACAGCGCGTGGATAACGCGGGAACGCCCCAGTACCCTTACGATTATGACGAGCCCAATGTGCTGACTGTGGTGGGGAATTATAAAATCAATCCGGGTTGGGACGCGGGCCTCAAATTTCTGTATGACACAGGCCACCCCTGGACGCCCGTGACCAGCGCCTCGCAGGAATCGGTGACCGTCAACGGCCAGCCGACCACTTTTTACGCGGCCCAATACGCCCCGGTCAATTCCGCGAGATTGCCCGATTACGTGAGGGTGGATTTTTCCACCTCAATTAAAACGGTTTATGACACCTGGGAATGGAAAATCTATCTGGATATTGTGAATCTCACCGGCGCTAAAAATATCCTGGGGTACAACTACAACGTGAATTACACCCAGACCGCAGCGGTCTATGACCTGCCCTTTTTGCCGTATTTAGGGGTAGAAGTGAAGTATTAGTCTGGGGAAGCGGGAGGAATTTGCCCCCGTTTTCTACGATTAAGCCTGATTCTTCTTCGCTTCCAGTTCTTCCCAGCGTTCCATCAGCGAATCCAGTTTGGCTTTTTCGGCGTCCATCAGCTTTTGATTTTCCAACAACTTGGAAATGTTGGTGGCGATGGTAGGGTCTTCCAGCTTGACCTTGGCCGCTTTGATGGCGGTTTCGGAGGCCTGAATTTTCCCGTCAATTTCCTTGAGTTCTTTTTGTTCTTTGGAAGTCAGGTTTTCTTTGGGTTTGGCGGGAGCCGAGGGTTTCGGCGCTTCCGCTGGTTTGGAATTGTTCTTGCCTTTGGATCGTTGTTCTTCCCGGTAGTCTTCCCATTGGCCCAAATCCGCGAAAAAGTCGGCGTTTCCCTGGCCGTCTAAGGCCAAAATTTGTTTGCTGACGCGATCTAAAAGATAACGATCATGGGTGACCAGCACTAAGGCGCCGGGGAACTCCATCAGGCTTTGTTCCAA
>Ga0302140_10012048_pt1 | contig 10620 bp, 13 predicted proteins | sample I_Bog_E1_1_FD_202095 | JGI IMG/M metagenome (GOLD analysis project Ga0302140, IMG submission 202095) | Peat permafrost microbial communities from Stordalen Mire near Abisko, Sweden - I_Bog_E1_1 | ecosystem: Environmental > Terrestrial > Soil > Wetlands > Peat | place: Sweden: Abisko, Stordalen...
CAAGGGAATGGAAAGGGGTCAGAAGATAAGCGAATGGATGGCAAAAGATAAAGAGATCCGCGTCGTGGTTCTTTGTTGTCTCTCTCCTATTGGAGCCTGGAAGAGGAGCTGGTCTGAGAAAGTGATAAAGCAGACTACCCCCACGGATTCCTATGGCAAAACTTGGGCCAGGCCAGGTGAGGAGAAAAAATCAAGCATGCAGTATCAGAATGATGAGCAATGTTCTCATGCAAGTACGTATCTAATCCCTCATTCAGAAGAGGTGGAGAAGCTCCCAAACCAGGCATTTCCGTCTTGAGCAGCATCTATTCTCACTTCTAACGCCTCTCGCAGGTTATGCTTGTGCAGCTTTCAGTCAGACTTCTGGTGCTCCTTGCAGCAGTAGAAGACTTTCTTGGTAGTGCAAGCAGAGCACTTGTGCAAGTCGCTTCCAGGCTTGCCACAGAATGCACACCAGCCCTCCTTCTCTCTGTTGTGCCACCTCTCCCAGACCTTCTTCGCACAAGCCCTCAAGCGTTGCTCGTTCGCGTTACCAGAACTACCCAGCTGGTTTGATATCATGCCCTTGATTTCGGCCTGAGCGCAAACGTTCTTCATCGACTCTTTCCAGGATTTGAAGCTGCCGAGGAAGTAATTCTCTCCATAGGATCCTCATCCAGCCTGGCCATACTGCAAGCTCGTCATGTCGACAACGAACCCTTGTTCGGCGTCATCAGGGCGCTGAGGGTTGGGAAAGACAGCGATGAGATGAGGTTCGTTGTCCTTTTGTCCATTGTTGTACGTGACCGTCGTGGCAGAGGCAATGGTCGTGGTGGAGTTCAGCTTCGGACCTTGGATCTCGAGTTCAATGAGTTGCCGAGCCTGCGATTAGACGATGATGGGGTCCTGCGCTGGCAATTAGCATATAGACGAAGATGTAAGTAAGGTTGTGATGAGGTCTAGATAAAGCTGGGCGGATAGAACTTACCTCTCCCACAAGCTGAATCGAGAACATTTGGCCAGGAGGGCAAATTTCGAAGAAGAACTGATATAGACCGCTGGCTTTGTAACACCTATCATGGCAGCGAGTCTGGTAGAAAAGTAGTTCGCGCTGAGTGAGGCTAAGCGATGGGACTTTTTTGTCTGCTGATGGATGCATCGAACAGGCAGTAGAATGATATTTGGCGACCGAGGGGTCATCGTAGGGTTCAAAGGTCTGGAAATTCGTTATCCTGTTCCGACAATTAGAATCAGCCTTGGCTCAGGATTGCTCGTCCAAAAGGATATGAGGTACACACTCGATTGTTTTGGGGACATTCTTGAACGCTACAGCGAAGTTGGCTTTCAAGCGGGTTATCATCGCCGGGTCGGCGAGACTGGATTTGACGAGCCTGACGTTGAAGAATCGAAGGTCAGATATCACAAACTCGTAGCTCAGTAATACTGCCAAAGTTCGGAGGGGATCGGCTCGTGCTCCATCGTTACCGTTGTGGTCGTGATGTAGCAGAAGTTGATGGAGATGGAGATGGAGATGGAAGGAAGGTCGACAGTGTTAAGGTTGAGGTTTAAATCTCCGTTCTCGAACCGATGACATATTTATCGGGTGAACAAGAATACTAGATTCTTTCACCTTTGCTAGTATCGCTAAGAAGAGCCGCTTTTGTAAACGTTAACGGTTTGGAGTACAATTGAATTTCCTACTTTGTTCAGCTTCCTCTCAATTCGCCTAATGTACATTAAAAGCCTATATTTCATGAAACTTATGTGCTTCTCTAGCTTGGGATCTACCTGAGACTCGGTCGGGGTGAAGTGAGATGATAACGCTACCGTTGTCAGAGGCTTTTCTGACCTGATACAGAAACCTATAAAAACCGCCTTCATCTTTCCCAAATCAGTGAAGCAAGCCCCGCTCAACTTCAAGGGAAAAATAGAGCCAGCTATGTCATGAACTAAGTGGTAAAAGATCTTGCATGCGCTTCGCTAGAAGTAAATGCCCCCAAGATGGTTTAAGGCTGTCGAAAGAGTTTGTCAAATAAAGAGAAGTTCTAAATTGAGATATAAGGCCTTCCGTCTAAAGCAACCGCAAAATGATTGTAATGGACGGGTTCTCAAGCCTAATGCCTCTGCGGAAGGAGTGATGGGCATGAAAGACCAACGGCTCAATTTTTCTTCACTCAACCCCCTATTCACTTCTTAAGCGAACCCGCTCATCAAAACAAAAAGTTCAAGATTCAAAAAAATCGCAAAAATCCGCAAAAAGATTACACCACGACCAAAGCACCAAAGCCAAAAACAGCAAAACTTCAGCGAAGAAACCCTCTCCGAACATGAGGATTTTTTGGGTCGTCCATCCTGGATTGGCCTGGGAATTGTCGTCCTGAGGGTCGTCCTGGATTGTCGTACCGAACCCTGTTTGTTAACCACTCGATCCTCACTCATAATTTGTAAAGTTAAGTGCCCACGCTGGTCCACACTTAACCCCCTGTTATGAGCTTGTTGTGCCAAAAATCGGCTTATTTGAATCTATTAAAGCGGGTCCGGCTCCTGGTGTCGGTCACGTGTTTAGCGAGATGATATGGATCCAGAGTATGAACAGAACAAGGCCAGGCGAAACGATGCAGAATGTGGAGTGGGCTTGAATGAATTTGTAATTATAGTGTAGCTGAGAGGGCCTTATAGGCGCATCTCTAGAAGTAAATGATAGCCCAGCAAAATTTGAGGGTGTTGATAGAGCCTGTCAGAGGGTGGTAGAAGGGAAGAGATGAGAGCAAGATGCAATCTCAACATCTCATCTCAACTGGCAGAGAGCATCCTCCACTCCATGCTCAATGACATCCTCCAACTTCCATCTCGGCGGCTCAGCCTTTTCCCCGCCTCCCAGATCATCCTCGCGAGAAGCCACAAACCCCTCACGCAACGGCTCAATCCCACCCATACTCCCCGTACTAAACTTCACATCCAACAACTCTCCAACCTCATCACAAGCCCTTAGCACCCGATCCATATCCTCCTTATTATGCGCTGCACTCACACAAAGCCTAACTCGTGACGTCAAGAGCGGAGTTGCAGGGTAGCCCGCCATAACGACACTGATACCCCTCTTCAGCATTTCTCTCGAAAAGGCAGGGAGTTTGCCAGGATGATACAAAATCAATGGAACAACAGGTGAATCATCATGGCCATAGACAATGAAGCCAAGACGCTTCAACCCGAGGCGAAGATAGCGAGAGTTGAAGGTGATGCGTTGGAGGCGTTCGAGACCGCTGGCCGTGGATGTGATTTGACGTAAAGAGGACAGGATTTGCATCAGTACTGGAGGAGTAGGAGACTCGCCGTATATCATGGCGGCGTTTATAATGCGTAGTTTTTGGATAATGGGGGCCGAGGCGGCGACGTAGCCGCCGTTCGCGCCGAAGGATTTGGTGAAGGTTCCCATGAGGATGTCGACTTCTGAGGGGGAGATGGAGAAGTAGTCGCAGATCCCTCTGCCGCGTGGTCTAGCGAAAGTTAGCGATGGTAATGAAAGGGAAGGGGGTTGCGTACCCGAGTGCTCCGATTGAGTGTGCCTCGTCAATGAAAAGGTAGAACTTGTACTTCTTCTTGAGACGAATCAAGCCGGGCAGATCTGCAATTGTCCCTTCCATGGAGAACAAGCCTTCACAAACTACCAGAATCTTCCTCCAAGCTTTACGTGTCTTGGGCTGCCCTTGGCTGATCTCTCGTCTGAGCAGCTTCTCCAAATCATCCATATCATTGTGTTTATAGCCTTTGATGACAGCTCCACTCAAGCGCGCCCCAACCCTGATACTTGCATGGTTAAACTCGTCCGAAATGATCAAACACCCCGGGCCCATCAAAGCTGGAAAAGACGTAGCGTTGGTGCTGAAACCCATTGAGAAAACCATTGAATCTTCCTTGCCAACGAAGTTCGCTATTTCACGCTCCACCTCTACCGCGAGATCTGATGTGCCAGCCTCTAGACGGGAGGAAGCGGACGATATACCGTAGGTCGAAATGGCTTCCTGAACGTCATCTGCGCAAGGACCAGACGATTGTGCAAAGCCGAGATAGTTGTACGAACTGAGATTCAACGTTTCGGTGAAGGTGCCTGTGAAGCTGAACGTTTGGCAGTAATCATTGGTAATTCGATCCATGAGGGTGATATATCGACCAGGTACACCTATGATTCTACACCAGTCAATATGACAATCCATGAGGGGGAGGGTAGCTTACGGCCTGCTGAAGCAATCATCCATCCTTTTCTTCAATCTGCGGAAGTAGAAGTTGTCATAGTCGCTGTTCAGCGCCGCGTATCCATCTCGTTCCTTGTAATCCTTGTATTTCTCAGGCTTGAAGCGTTTCCCGAAGAAGTCTCGGATATGGCCAATGGTAGTCAGGATCATGTAGCTGATATAGGTAGTGAGCAGGTAGAAGTAGGCAGGCTCGTCCGGGATGTGTTCGCGGAGAGGTCCGCCCATGTGCTGGGAGACGTAACGATGAGATTGACTGCCAATGGGCCCAAATTGTGACTCAATGGGTTCTTCCTCTACGGAAGCTGTCACTGTTGTGTCCTCTTCTGTCGTGGGGAGTTCAGGCTCCTTGATATCTTCGGCTTCGATGGGAACGACACGGACTGGCGAAACGCTGGGAGAGGGCTTCGCAGACCATTCCTCGTCTATATCTTCGGTCTCCTGGACATCGCGGTAGCAATCAACGACGTTCCCATGGCGTCCGAAATATTCTTGCGATAGGTGGACGGATTGCTCGAGGCCATGCATGCATTTATGGATATTGAAGACCGCGATGGTACTGATCGAAAGCAGTCTGCGAATCCTGCTGGTCGTGGAAAGACAGCTCATGGTCGCCATGACTGCGAACTTCGGAATTGGCCTGTTTGAACAATTGTGACTTGAAGGTCAGAGATCCGAGGTGGCAGAGTTTCATGGCGGACGCGTTTTCTAATTTCGGATCCGTGCCGCGCCGCAAACAGTGGGTCGCGAGGTCACCTGATGGATTTCAGGGGCTCGCTTAGAGGTAAACACCCCTTTTGCTTTACGAGATATTCAGCTTCTGGAGGGGTCATAATATTCTTGCAAGGAAGAAACTCAAGAAGTGAAGAATTAACAGAATTAAGCACTGAAGCATCCACATCAGCGCACGTAAGCACGGTGCCGTGTCAAGACATGATACTTGAGAAGTCTTAAGTGGGCATGAATTTAGCCTAGGGCGCTGTCAAAACCAGTTTGCATGTGCGCTGCATCGCTACCGGGTAGTCCCAAAAGTGAAGTGTGATCAACTACTGAGATCCCAACCCTTTTTCATATTTGATTGCTCAGTCAACCTTGAACGCCCCATCAAATGCTAATAAAACAACCCACCATCAACCACTCTCCGCCCATGTGTACCAAAACGTGCAAAATTGAGGAAACACAACCAGAAGACAATACCCAACCGCAATCAACTCCAAAATCAAAGCTTGCTTGGCATCGGAGGTATGGACACTCCGGACCAAGAACAGGGAGCCCAAAAAGCAGAGACAGAGTAGACAGACAAAATGAAGACGATGTGCGCAAAGGCCTTCCTCGAAGAGGACTCCCCATCCCTCAGATGCCTTATCGCCGTCATTAGCCTCCAACTTACTACCAACCTTCTTTGGGAGCTTGTCAAAGATAATTGAGGAGCGGGGAAAAGGCACAAATTGCTGTAACTCGGCTTTTCCCAATGAAGTTTGTGGCGACTGATAAAGTTTGTAGTTGTCTAGTGATAACCGCAGAGTTGTGGCTTTATTCTGAAGGCGAATCCATTCAAGTATTTGTGTAACTACTGAGCTTTTGTTCTTCCATTCCTGATATGCAGCGCGATCTGAGTGGTGTGGATTCCGCCAGAGATGCATGACTAGCTGTTGGTTGAAGATTGGAGGTTGAAGTCCGTGCGAAGGTGTGTAGGCCCAGTCTCGGTCAGACGTTAGAGGCCAATAATTCCTCCGGATATTATTGACTCTGTCAAGCAGCAGTAGATCAAACTGTTTGCTCCATGAGCATTGGAAAAAGGACTTTCGGAACCTAGACGGAAACTCACGTTGATGACTGAAATCTTCTTGACCTCTTTTAGTTCGAAAAAGCGCTGAATCCACCTTCGCTCGCGAAAGTACAGCTCACGAAAGCGAGTGAGGACCTCGGAGTCGTATGGAAGCTTCGAGACCTGTTCATGGTATGCGATGGTGTCGGAGTTTGAGGATTGGAAGCATGCGAGCACCCACAATTTCCCGCTGCCCACCTCCAATTTTTTGTTTGGGGGACAATATTTTGGCCCTGCCGCTCCTTTGGCTTTTATTCCTCCTAGTGCAGCACTTGAGACCGAGTCTGATGGGACGAGAAGGAAAGCTTTTCCATACACTCGAGCCAAAGCATCAACCTCTTTCATGGCAGCTTCCACATGCACAAAATCGGCGAAGAAGGTTCTACCGCAACACTGAATTCTATGTTAGAGGAACCCATATTAACCTGAAGAGAACGACTTACACATGTCCAGCAACATATGCTCCATCTTTTTCTGATAGCAGCAACAAGAAATTCTTGGTAGGGGGCCGCCGGCGCGATGAGTGGAATGAAGAATCTCCGGAATGAAAGGAACAGGGAATCACTCGCGACTACATTGCGTCAGCAATATCCTCTCATCACCATCAATATAACAGCATTTTATCTTGGCCGCGTGTTTCAAGATATTAGGGTGAATGCTCACCAAACACAAATGCGGGAAGCGCGGCAATCCATGTCGGCGTACTTCTATTTTCGAAGCGCTGTTCCACGCTGAAGTACATCCACGCGAGAATCAGGATGGAAGCAACCGTCCATGTTAGGAACAGGACAAGTTGGAAAAATTGTTGGAGTAGGACTCTTCCAGATGAGATAGTAACTGGGAGAGAGACTGTTTGGGTCGTTCGACGGCGTTCAGTCTTGGTTGCTTGGATGACTTCCATCTTGGACGGGACCGGCTTGCTTTTCATGGTCGATGCAAGTTGGTGCAGGCCATGCAACTGCTCTTCTTATTCAGCAAACGGCTTTGTAAGGTACTGAAAGATCTCACAAATGGTCTTTTTTCTGGCACTTATGAGAGCGGTTTGAATCGCTGTGTTGCCGTCCAACGTGGCGCGGATGTGAAGAAGTCATGGCTTGGGTGAAGCGCTCGTTTATTTAGTCGGCTTTTGAAAAAAATTCAAGCTCTCTTCGATTTGCATTTACATATTCACTTCTCAAAAGTTCGTGTTTGTCACCTTCATTATCTTCATGTTATCAAGATGACGTCTTAATCTTTGTATTCTAAGAATCTCGAGACTAGTTCGAGATAGTCCGCGAGGAGATATTATCAGATCAACTCCGTGAGTGCATTATACATCACAACACACTTTCCTTGTCGCTTATGTAACAACATTTACGGTAGCATTCTCCTCCCGCGCCTTCATCACTGAACCTGTTTAGCCTGAAAATTAGGTGAGCCTCTATTTTCTCTTCGCAGAAATGACGTCAGCTTGAGATGGGAAGTATCTCGACAGATTCTGCAAAAGCCGAGTAACGAGAGACTTTATCTCACAAATTTTTGGTATCGATCACTGTTCATAGGTTCCGAAGTGCCGATCAAAATATCCGGATACCGGCAGATATTTAACCCTGATGTTTTTATGTATTGTCAGACTCGAGCTTACCTCTATCAAAATTATGCAGTGAAATGTTTTAGGTAAAATGATACAAATTATCACCGGCACGTGCAGCCCTTATCTTGTGGATTCTTGCCCATGTGTTGATAAAAGCTGTGGAAAACGGAACGGAAATCGAAGAGAGAGATGTAAGAGTTCTGGTTCCACCAATTCCTTGGTCTCATGGATGAATAATTGTTCCACGGCTCTGCGGAACTCTCAGTGGTACAAGGATACATGGTGTTTATCCTTCGGGCCATTTCCGTCCCAAGTCCCAATCGCATGGTAGAAGGCCTGCGTCTCACCTTAGCGAGGTGCCGGCAGTCAACTTGTTGGGGCAATACGGAGATCATCCAATATATTTCGGATTGTTTTATCGCATGCATGTTTCTAAGCACCGTACTTGGATCAAGCTGACATAGGTTGAGATTCAAATAAATGCCAACTCGCGGACTTCCCCCGAAAAAAAGGTACGCCTTCAAAATGTTAATTTCCAGCCCCCTCAGTTTGATTCTTTCAGCTGCCATCGCCTTCGCCACGAGATTCCATAGTCATGGCGATGCAAGTGGAGAAACGGCCCCTCTAATCTCCGAGCGAGATCTCACAGCGCCGTCCATAGTTTGTGGTGTAGCCGGCACCGACAAAGAGAAACCTGCAGCATACACTGGGCCACACGCAACCTCGATCCAAGATTGTCTGGCGAAATGCAGAGGAAGCAACGGCTGTCAGAGTGTTGCGTTTGACGCTTCACATTCTGTCTGCCTACTCTACAAAGCACCCGTTGCTGGAAATATCAACTACGATACAAGCCAGGCTTACCAGTTCTACGATCTTTCGTGCCCTCAAGGAGGATCATCTGGAATCGCATCAGTCGTCACGCTCACGGTAACGGGTGCAGCACCAATCGTTACTTCGACGGTTGTAGTCGTTCTTCCGCCGGAACCCACGACGCTTTCCAGAGCTTCGGGTTTTACATCAACGCTCGTGGTATATTACACAGTCACACAAGGAGCTCCAATCGCCTCAGCAACCGTTCCAAACACCATCTTCGCGACTCTACCTCTTACGACGGTCCTTCTCACAAACGCACCAACCCCTGCCCCAGCTTCTACATTCTCAACTAAAACTACGTACATCTCGGCAAATCCATCACCTCCTCCCGGCGGACTTCTCTGCGGCGTCAACGGATGGTCTGCATCCACAACCTCATTCTTCGACAATTCGGGAGATCTTGGGAGTCAGGATGCTTGTGAATTGGCCTGCAGGACTGTTTCTTGCGGGAGTTACGGGTTTAACAACAATACATGTCTTGCGTATGCTGGCAGTGTATCCCAGAGTGCGGTTCTGAGTCCAGCTAGCGACTTTCAGTTTTTCGATGCTGGGTGTGTTGTAAGTCATAAATGAATGACTTGTGGTATCACCAGCTTCAACTTTTGTTCCGGTTTTCGTTTGGATACGCAAGCGAGTGTGTCTAAAAAGCGAGATATTTCATTCTGTAACTAGATTCTACAACAGCTTTAGATTTATGTAAGAATTACAAGAAAATAGAAAACTCATTATAATTGTTCAATCAGCATAAAACAAAGATCCATTCCATCAAATTTTACAGTGTTCACTTCCCTTTCGATTGCCGCAACGGCAGAGTGTAAAGTAATCTTACCAAGGGAACAGAGGTTTCAAAGGAACAAGAATCAATCTAGGAACTATCAAAAGAGATTGTACTTCCATTGCCCGTCAATCGGTTTAAAAATCCGCTTTATTAACGCAAAGAAATTTAGTTGAAGTCTTAAATCCGAAGACATCGGGGGTCTTCTGGTTCGGATCCGAAAGCGGCCTCGGATTTAACTGCATATCTCTCACTCTAACTCTCAAATTCATAGACTTGATTACCAAGGAACGCGAAAGTGGGGCCAGCAGCTTACTAGTCTTTCAAATATACTTCCGGATCCGTTTCTCTATATAGAACCATATAAGCTTCCAAAGCCCGCATACCCAGATCCCACATCTCATTCTGAGAATCTAGCTCAACACGTCAGAGCAATTCAGAAATATCTTCCTCGAATTCCATGTCGGGTGAAACAAATATTTCCACAATGGCAAATCAACCGATTCCACTCCTCATTATTGGCCGCACCCGTCCCATCGCCGTCCAGCAAGGCCAAGATCTAGCCCCGCACTTCGCTTACACCGCAATAATCGACCTTCCCAACTACAGCTCTACAAACATCCATCTCCTCCTCTCAACCCTGAATCCTTCTCCAGAGGGAGTTGTTGTCGGAGGTGGGGTCACTTTAGAATTGCAGCAGGAAGTGGAAGCACTCATCAGAACCGAGAATGAAGAAAGGGGAGAGGGTGAGAAGTTAAAGCTGGTAGTCATTCCAGTGGGCATCAAGGAGCGAGTCGGGGCTGAGGGTTTGATGAAATGGTTGAAAGAGGCTTTAGAGGAGAAATTTGACGTTGAATGGTAGATGTAACACTGCATTGGGATTACAAAGTCGACGGCTTAATAGAAGATCATTGCCGGTTGTGTTATGTCGTGCATGCTGATGGCAACACAAGGTGGGGTAGATGTGTAGATATACTATAGGCAAAATGACGTTATCATACAATCAACCACCTTTTACCTGTTCGAGAAAGTACTGTATCTGGCTGGACAACTCATGCTCGGCTGGACCTGGGAGACTTCTGGGGATCAGGTATATAAACCGTTCGGCTACCCAGGAGAAGAGCGCCGTCCTCAGTACATCATCTATCAGCCGCACCTTTCACATTTCGGACGATGCGCAAACTATACTGGTTGGGTTCTTTGTATCTTTTGCTTGGACTTGCATCGCAACTCTCATGGATCTGTCGAAACCCCTACAGTATTATGTGGTCGGCAAGAGGCCAATAGCTCGTATGACTTTGTTATCATACGCGGGGGTACCTCCGGCTTGACGGTCGCGGGT
>Ga0302140_10012061_pt1 | contig 10611 bp, 4 predicted proteins | sample I_Bog_E1_1_FD_202095 | JGI IMG/M metagenome (GOLD analysis project Ga0302140, IMG submission 202095) | Peat permafrost microbial communities from Stordalen Mire near Abisko, Sweden - I_Bog_E1_1 | ecosystem: Environmental > Terrestrial > Soil > Wetlands > Peat | place: Sweden: Abisko, Stordalen...
GTAGGTGGCCTCAAAGTTGTGCTCGGGTGCGGCACGGAACTGGGGATCGAGGAACTCCTTGACCGGCTTGGCATCCTCGGTTGTGCCGGTAAATTCGACGTTGAGTACGCTCTTCTCCTTGGTCTCGTATGCGCCTTCAAACTTCACGTTCTTGCGAGTCTGTGCGATGGCTCCAACTGCGGCCAGCAACTTAAAGGCATCGCTGGAGTCAAAGATGCGGATTTCGAGCAGGCCGATCTTGGCCACCTTGGCGCCGCGGGCCTGCTCCCAAAGACGAGTCAGGGCCTCGCGCAGAACTCCCTCAGCCCGGAACTTGCCTGGGCCGGCCGCTGGGGGTGGGGTCGGCTGCCCAGGGGAAGGCCCGCCAGGCTTCTGCGGTCCAGGTGGCAGCGGCTGAGTTCCACCACCAAAGGGAGTTGGTGGCCCCTGAGGAGGGATTGGTCCCGTCGGCTCGGCCGGCTCGGGAGCCTTGCGCGGCCAGATACCAGTCTGGATGGCGTAGGCCGTGGTGAGCACGAAGGACTGCTCGTCAATCTGGATAGCTGCCCCAGGGTCTCCTTTGCCATACATCAGTTCGCCGCGTTTGTAGATGTACTCGCCACTATCAATGCCGCGAAGGATCAGCCTGCGGAAGGTGTCGTCCTCAATAAGAATAGGGAGAGCTGGATCGCGGCGGAACTCGTCGCGGAGGGCTGCGACAGTCATCTGCCCCTTCTTCAGAGGAGTGCGGTCGCGGACCCAGGTTGGCGAATCGGGCTCGTCGCCTGGAACGCGTAGCTTGCCGAGTTCCTGGAGTGCAAGGATTATGGGCCGCTGCCCCTGGCCTGGATTCTGCCCAGTGGCATGTAAGTCGAGCGCAGTGTGGGCAAGATCCACCTCGCTGGTACCGAGCCGAATGCGCGACGGATAGAAGACATGGCGATAGCATTGCTGGATCGCTATTGCCACTTCCTGGATCGATTTCGACTCCAGTTCCTTGATCTTCTCCTGTTGGTGTTGGGCCAGGTCTTTGAGCCGTTCAGGCGTCTTCAGGTCACGAAGGGCCAGCCGACAGACCATCTTGTGTTTCATGTCCTCTTTGCGGGATTCATCCGCGACCAGAAAAACGAGATGGTTGCGGAAGGCACGGTACTCAGAACCCGATTGCCCTTTGCGGTCAAAGATCCGAGCCAGCAATTCAGGAACGGCCTCTACTGTGGTCCCCACGGTGACGCCGTCGTAGGACATGACATGCAGGTACGGCCGTCCGTCGTTGGCGTCGTCTGGAGCCTCGGCTGGAGTGGATGGGAAAGGGACCATCTGGAAGCGTGTCTGTCCATAGCCGACACCGAAGATCTGCTTAATCTCATCGTTCAGATCCGTGCGCGCTTGTCCCTTGTCAACCAGTTGCTCATAGCGGCGGATGATTTGAGTTAAATTCGCCTCGGCCAGGAAGCGAAGAGGTGCTGTCGGCTTGTCATCAAGGTAGGCGGAGCCTGTCACGAAGCGCTTCCGGGCATCCTCAATGAATCCGAGGTCGAGCGACGGGCTCACCACGGAGTAGCGCATCCGGTCAGGCGTGATGCCCTTTAGCTGCTCATTGAAGGCGAGCGAGTTGAGGAAGATAGTCCGGGCACAGTATGAGGCGTAGGGCGCCAGTCCGCCGTAGTTATGTTCATCAAGCTCTTGCGCCAGGGCCTTGGCTGGTGCAACTCCAGCAATGTCGCCCCGGATGGCCGGCGTGAATGCCTGCTGCTGGAGCTTCGTGGTAATCTCCTGCAGGATTGGGCTGAAGCCAACATCAATATGGTGCAGGTGGATCGCTGTCGCGTCCGCCGGCCGGTTGGTCCAGAGATGCGCAATGGTCCGGGTGAGGATGCGTAGCATGCCCCGTACACGTTGGAAGTTCGCAAGTGTTGAAGTCTTGGTTGTAAAGACATGCAAGGCTTCGGGGTGCAACGGATAGCTGCTACGAAACGCCTCTACGGTTTCCAGGCGGTTGGCATCTGGATCGAGAGCCTCCAGGTTGGCAGCCCACCTTGCGCGATAGGCATCGATCACTTGGGAAGCGCCTGCCTCATCGACGCGTGAGAAGAGGCGGCGCCTTAGTACATGGATCGTCTCGTCGTCTTCCGTCGGGTTCAGGAGGGTGGCTTTGCGCGCAACCACACTCTCCGCCTCGGCCATCCAGGTCGCAATCGCTTGGTTCTCTTCGCTGTAGGCGTCTGTGGATTGCCAGTCCTTGCCGATGGCCAGGGTGAAGACGAGTGCGACCCGCGGAGAGAGTTCGACCGCTTTGAAGAGCGATTGCAGGAATGCGGTCAACTGTTCATCTGCACTGATGCCGGCTTTGCGGGCCTTCCGAACATAGACAGAAAGCTCATCGAGGAGAATCAGCGTGGGCTCCCCGCCGAACAACTCGGCGATGGTCTCGGCCCCAGGTGCGACCATCTGCTCGTCACTTTTCCGAACGCGTTCGTAGCCCGGCCCTTTCGCCAATCCCCAAGCAAGTTCGCCCCATGGAGTCTTGGCATAGATGCCTTCTGCCATCCGGCGCCCATTAGCCGGGTCGGCATTTTCGCCATCGAAGGCCGCCACCCGAACGATTCCTGTGGGCAGAAGTTCCCGAGGGACGAACTCCTCGACGTTGCTTACGCCCTGCATGCCGTTCGCGGCATGGGCGAGGGCTATTAGAGCATGGGTCTTGCCGCCGCCATAGGTGGTATCGAGCCGGAATATGGAGGCCGCGGTTGGTCTGGCGCCACTCAGGCACGCGCAGACGTTTTCGAGCAAGTTGCGGATCCCCCGAGTAGGGTACGTGTTTGCGAAGAACCGGCCAGCCTCCTTGTACTCGGGAGAGGCTTCTCCGCGGAGAACCTTGGCCAAATCGGCGGCAAAATCCGCATCGCTAACCCCCTGAAGTACGTCCGGGCGAGGGTCGCAGAGGTCAAAGACCAAGGCTTTCGCTGTGTGAAAAGTTGATGAGGACATTTTGCCATCGCTCCACGCAAATTATTGCAGGTGTGGCAAGTATAGCTCTGATAGAAGAAGCCTTGGCCCGACTGTCGAATCAAGACGGCACACTGGGTACCCAGCCCTAAACCGCACCCATCTCCCCGCGGCACTTGGCTGGGGATTAGCGTTGGTCAGTCATGGGGCTGGAGGTGGATGCACTCCTGTGGTGGCCATCATCCGGCTTTGCTTGCCTGCTGACAAGACACCTCACCGCTTTCATCTACCCAGTAGATGCTCGCTCCCAAGTATTCAAGCAACCATCTCACCCGCACTGCAAGGTTGTGGTATGTAACCTGATTTGGAAATGCAAGTGCAAGTTCAGCGGACGCATCCTCACTGTGCCAAATCACAAGGTCGAACACTGCGTGGGAAAACCAGTGGCGCGCCTGTGTTCGAGGACTCGTTTTCACCGTTCCAGCCGGATAGCCTTTTGCCGATGTCCAGAGGGTCTTACCGGATGGCGAATTGGCTATGATGTCTTTGCCTTTTTGCTTTGACGCTGTATCGGCAGTGAAAGCGATTTTGTATCCGAGCCGTGTGATGTGCTCAACCACCCTGGCTTGAACATTGCCTTCCCAAAACCAAGACCCCTCCTCTGGCATCTGACCTGGCGCCAGCACGGTCAAAGTGACAGGAGGTTCTGAACAAGCGAAATTGCGGAGTTTCCCGTTTACGCGCCAGCGAACCACCAATCCAAATTGTTCCATGCGGCGACACCGCTGATTCGCCTGCTGACGTTGGGCGAGTCCTAACGCAATGGTAAGGCTGTCGTCGTCCACGCCCTCGGGATGTGCTCTTAAGTATTCGAGAATTCGATCTTGAATTGTCACGCCGCGCCTCACACCTATCCCTGGACCCGTAACTTACACCGCGAATCTCGTCTTAAACTGCTTAAATGCTGACTGTATTTCGGCTACAACCTCATGACAACAATTGGTGCTCCTGGCTCAAGCGGGCTCTCCCAGTGTTTGCGGTGGTCCGCGAGCAGCTTCTCGACTGAAATTGACCCGGCGTTACTGACGAAATAGCAGTCTCGAGCCGATAGGTCGGAACACAACCCTACGTAACCTCTCGCGAGACCAATCTGAAGGTTTGCAACATAGAATTTGCACTCAGCGGCAATGATACTGCGCTTCGACCGCGGGGTGGTTGGTTCAACCCAGCCAGATCAACTTCACCTGGCAACAGAACGAGCACATCGGCTTCGTGAATTAGAGCTGACTTCTCACTGACGTACACGGCATTGACCTTCAGATAAGCTTCTTCGCGGCGGCGCGTTCGCCATGCTCGAAGGCGTCTACGAATGGTTCAAGCTCTTCGTCACTCATGCCAATACTCTGTCCAGTCTTGCGCCAACCATTCACGGCATGCGTAACTTCGCTCAAGATCTCCTTGGCCCGCGCAGCCGTGATGCGGAAATAAGCAATCACGGACATGAGGGCATCGATGGTCATGTCAGGGCCGGCATCTTCGGATATCCACGTCTTCAATTCACGCACGCGTTCGGGCGACGGGTTGATGTCGAAAGCGGGCGACAACCGCCAGAATTCCCTATCTACATGCAGGAAGCCGTGATTGCGCAAGTGGTCGTCCACATTCGTAATCAGAATCGAGAAGGCAATGCGCCTCCACAACTCTTCGATATCGGCTCGTGTGTCGGCCCCGTGTACGCGGATTGCGTCCACGATCTCGGTGTAGGTGTGTTCCTCGGGTTCCGTCGCCTCAACACCCAGCATGGTCGCGGCGGAGACGTACATTACGCGATGGCCGTTGTTTTGGCGGTCGAAGCGCCGGACGAGTGCGACCGGCAAATCTTCGCACTGGACGATACGCGCCGTGGCTGCATCGATCCCGGCCTTTCTGGCAAGCGTCAGAGCGAGCACTTCTCCCTTGGTAACGGCGCGCTCGTCTGCGATGCTCGGAAACTTGCCGATCGAGAGCGAGCCGTCTTCGTCAATGACCGTGCATTTCGGGCGCATGCCGCCAAGCGACGTGCCCCGTCCGCGTAAGTATGTAAGGTCCGCTGCCGTCTCCTTGTTCGCCTCGACAGCGCGCGAAGCGTTCAGCAAATGTCCAAGCTCAATGAGTGGCGGAGCGGTCCGCCGCCCTTCTTCCTGTGCGCGCTGAAACACGCCCTCTTCGTCGCGAAAACGAAGCGCGCCGACACGGCTGAAATCATCCACAGCCAGTAAATAATCAAGCGCGTTGAGCGGCTGCGCTTCTTCTCTTCCTTCACGGCGCAATTCCTGTCTGCGCTTGATGTGGTCGCGCATGATGACACGCTTTGCCCACCCATCGGGCTCGGTGTCGGCAATCGCGGCATGAAATATGGAACCGTCTTTTGACTTGCGATGAAACTGTGGTCCCGCCTGGAGCGGAAGCGTCGGCCCCAGTGCGAAACGCGCAGGGGCGCCGAGCCAGCCCGCACCATACTCGAAAGCGGCGCTCTCGCGACGCCCTTGCAGGTCGTGGCGCAGCGTGCCGACCTCGACCCCGTCGCCATCGCCCAGCATCACGTCGATCATCCGCTTCATGATTGCGATTCCTGTGCCTTCTTCATGCGCACGCGCTTGGGCAGACGTTCTTCATCGAGCAGAAGGCCAGTATCGTCGCGGCTCACGTCGATCAGAGCGCCAAGAGGATCGCCAAAGCCCAGGACGAAGAGCGCCATCGCATACACGCCAAGGCCGACTTTGGGGTCCCCCTTCTCTGCGCGAAGGTAAGTATTCTTAGCAACGCCCATGCGCTCGGCGACGGCAAGAATTGTGAGCCCACGCTTTCGCCGGGCGGTGGCCAGGTCGCTGCCGAATTTGGTCAGCGACCGCTTAACGGCGGGGGGCAGAACATCTGACACATTCGATCTCATTTATAAGGCTCCATACATAAAGCCTTATGGCCTTATATGGCCCAATATATAGGGCCTTGTTGAAAATGTCCAGATCGAATGAATTCAAGGACCAATGTCTTGCGCGCCGATCGAGCGCCAGGGAGTCGCAACTCGGAGACTTGACGGCATCCGTTCCCTGTCCTGTCGAGCGCATTTGACAGATTCCATGACACTGACCGACTTAACGGGATCTGTGGTGCGCCGCGCCTCCTAGTAGGCCGCTATTTCCGCTTTCGCAAGAGCCATATCCATACAAGCAGCCCAACTGAGAGGATCGCAGCCACAAGGGCGGACAAACAGATGCGGAGCCAAAGGGGCACTAAATCGCTGAGTGCCATACCCAAAGGGACTGAAAGTGCGGTCGGCATGACCGCGGCGCCAATGAACGCACTCTTGGTCTGATGCCACGGAATAGAGCGCTCAGCCGCTAATTGGAGCAAAGCCTTAGGTGTCCTCGCCTCCCATTTTCGTCGAAGTGCTGCTTCGATGGCGGCTGGGCGGTGTCCCCCAATCCATTTTTTCTCGGGGAAAGACTGTGCAACAAAGTTGAAAACCGAAAGGTTCCCGCGATCGCGCATTGCGAAGAACGCAGCATCCCTCAGGGTCCGCGTGGCGAAGTCAGGCCCCAGCGCGCCGAAGCCGCTCGTTATATTCTCCGAGCCTTCCGGGTATTCTCTGGAAATCCATACATAGAATTCGCCGAGAGAGCAATCTGACATCCTCTCCAAGAAGGCATTCTCGGGAGGAAGTCCACCGACTTGCTCAAAGAAATCCTGGTTAAGACTCGGGCGAGCATAAAAGACCTCGGCGAGTCGCTCCCAAGGATCGCCTTTACCATGCCTAAAGAAAACGCAACAGGCCGCGATAAGCTTCTCTTTGTGCGGTGGAAACGGGAAGTTCGACGCTAACTCGAATATCTTGCCGACTATCACGTCTTCAAACTCGTCCGGAAAACTGGCTAATCCCCACTCCAAGCAGGATGACCAAGCCAACAATGGCGTCTCCGGAGAATCGACAGCTCGGAGGAGGATATTGGCCATACCGGCCGGCCAAGGGACTTCCTTTCGCCAATGTACCGCGAGGGCTTCACCGTTCTTAATCTCTTCTGTGACAACAAATTCGGTGCTCTCCAAAAAAGCTCTTGAGTTGTTCTGGGAGAGAAAAACCATAAGCTGGGTCCAGTCGTCATGCTTTTGGCTATACGGAAACCAGAGTGCTATGGTAGTCCAGACCCAAGACTCGCGCTCAGTTGCATCCTGAAGAAGCTCTGGGCGCTCGCGCCAAGCTAGGAGAAGCGCAGAATACAGCGCTGAGGCCCAGATCGGATGAGTTCTTTTCCCGATAAAATCGAAATGAAGGTCACCAAACCCTCGGAGATATCTCGCTGCCGCCTCAAGAACACGATGCCTCTTTAATTCATCGAGGGCCTTCCACCCCTTGCTCCCGTCGATCCGAGGGCTTCCCTCCCATCTGCCTGAATCCATTTCCCAGATAATTCGCCAGAGATCAACCCAGCTTGCGGGGTTCCCCGCCTCAGAAGCGTTCAGCGCATCGCTGAACCAATTCTGTAGTTGCGTCCTGCGATTCTCGGCTTCATTTGCGGCCTCACTTTCGCGGGCGAGTCGGGCGCGTTCAAATTGAGCAGTTGGTCCATCAAGCTTCTCCTCCAGGGCGCGGCGCAAGCCCTGATCCAGATACCCTCCGGCAACGCCCTGATAAATAGCGTCAAATATTCCCGCCACCGTGCCCATGTTCCAAAACAGTGCGCTCACGGGCTGAGAATACACAGCCGGATTGTGCCTAGCGAGCTCGGCAAGAAAACGGAGATCGCCATCTTCGAAGTCAAGCGCGCGTATGAATTCAGACAGTCGATACCTGTCAGTCGGAGGGATGATTTCAAGCCCCCGCCTGAGAAGAAGTGATCGTTCGTGAGGTCTTGACTTCAGGAGACCGGACCACTCCCGCAGTCGTCTTCGGCCAGTGCCGACCGGTATGACCTGGACGTTCGCTCGGATCCGTGAGAACAACTCCTCAGCAAGCAAATTACAGATGTGCGGATCGCCTATGCTGATGAAGGCTCGGAGTATGATTGCGGCCACTAAATCGTTCAATATTGAAATGTCGCCGATCGTCCGGTGGGTCGCGCACCAAAGGACCGCCGCTGGCACATCGCCGTCCGAAAGGTTGTCAGCAATTCCGACCGAGAGGTTGTACAGGAATGTGAAGTATCCACCGTAATAATTCGGGCGGCGTTGCTGGTCAAGGAGCCCAAGAACCTCGACTGAGGAAATGTTTTCGGGCCAATTCGCCGCGAGAGACCATCCCTTGAGGTTCTGGTCTTCGTCGTCATCGTGGACCGATGCTAATGGAAGAAGAGCTTTTCTTGCCTCCTTGGTACCGAAGCGCGACACAGCGAATGCCGCCGAGTGACGCATTGACGGATTTTCAGTCGTATCGAGCGCCACGCGGGACAGATCCGCCGATAGCTCGATCGGCTCGCAAGCAATTGCTAAATCGATTGCCCGATTTCGCTGGTCGAGATCACGAGTTTTACTGGCGATGATCGGTTTTAGCTGTTTTGCAATCGCAGGGTGGTTAAGGCGCATTCCCAATTGCATTAGTGCTCTGGTCTGCTCATGTGTCAGCCTCGTCTCGAGAACTTTGCGAACTAGGGAAGGCCTAAGACTGATCGGAATAGCTGCGTCGTCGAGAGTGAAAAGCAGCGCCGGGCTACTCTTTGAGACAAGAGATTGAAAGGCCGGCCTTATCTCGCACAGCCATGTTGCCGTCCACACAACCTGTTGCGGGACCCCGGATCCGCCAGCGCCATTCACTAAGATCAGCTCGCGCAGGTCACGAGTTGATAGTGCCGATTTTCCGCACCATTCGGCAGCAAGAAAGGCGGCGAAGGATTGGTGCGCCCAACGAAAAGATTTTGCGTCCTGGTATGAAAAGAGTCCCGAATTCAGAGTCTCAATTAGCTCCTCTGCCGATATGTCTTCGAGGCCCGATGGTCCCCTTATCTCGTCGGCACTCAAGATTGAAGAATCCGAGTTAGCTTCGTTTGACGCGGTTCTCTCAATCCAGGGCTTGCCACAGAAAATCGTCAAAGCCGCTATCCTGCTTGCAATCTGGAGCCTTCTTACAGAAGTAACTCTAGGCCTAATTGAGGACTCCCTCAGAGCGGCATTGTGTTCCTGTACCAGATGAAGGCAACCGCGCCGGAACATTTCAACGTGCGTATTCGGAAGCTTTCCATCTTCTCTCATCGTCCCAATAAGAAGTTTCAGAGACAACGGCCGAACCGCGAATGATGTGGCGCCGGCGCGTTCTACCTCGTCTATAAACCGGACTGCGTCTATTCCATGGTCTGCAGCGGCCAGCTCTACATCGCGCCTACGCAACGGCAACAGATCCAAGGTTGAAATTGAGGATTGGCCATCGGCGGGTCGACCACTGCCAAAGTACGAGCCAAGTGCATTCCTGAGCGAGACTGGCCAAAGGCCGGGCCTGCAAGAAATCCTGAGCCTCAGTCTCTCAATCGGGGCAGGTTTGACCGCCTCGATCTTTTGCTCTTGCTCCGACCACTTTGACAGCGTTCGTTCGAGGATACCGCCCCAGCCATTGCCGCGCATTAGACCTTCATCGAGCCCATCAATGAAGAGCGAAAGCGTTGCCTCTGAATTCGTCCAGTCTGCGAATGGAGTTGATGAGAGGAACCTGTCTATTAGTACGTCATCCGCGAAGTCCGCTACGTCACAGAAGATTGCGCGATGGTTTGCGTCGTTGGCTAGCCGAATTGCGTTATAAGCCTTGCGGAATACGTCGGATTTTCCAAAGCCGGAGTCGCCTAGCAAAACGATGCAAGGCCTGTCTGCAAGCGAGTTGAACTCAGCAGCCGCCGCGTTGACGGACCTCCCCTGTTCCGACATTGGGTCGAAAAGGAAATCACCATCCAGAAACGGAAGGGTTCCCGTCGGAATCGTAAACCTAGGCCATTTGTGGTCTAGCTCCGGTAGACACATGTTTCACCCATTGCAAGTTGGTTAATACAGTGGTTCTAGAGTAGATTCTATTGATTCTATTCTGGTATCGATTCACAGAAGTGTGGATTAAGCCAGGCCGGAGCGGTTTGCCTTCTTGAGCGCGCGCAAATTCGTCCCGAAAAACGTCCTAGGCAACTGCGATCTACTGCGGAGAGTGCACACGCGATTCCAGACACGCCGGATCGGGATACTGATCCGGCATCAGCCTATCTTGCCACTTTAAGTGCGAACCACTCGCGCTGTGGTTTGGCGATCAGACAAGAGGTGTGCCGCGAAATGCTGCGAGCCCCGGACGAAAGCGCCATTCGGTCCTTGCTGAGTGACATCGGTCCGCTCAGAGTGTATGAAGTAGATCTCAATCCACAACGCCGCTCGAAATCGCGTGGTAGGCTGTGTTCGTGCAAGATCAATCCAAATTCCCCCCCGGCCGGAATCGAAATCTCTTGTACACGCTTTTTTGCATTTTCCACATTTTTCGGCCGGGGGTTACAGGTGGAAAAGGGGGTACGGAATGCAGCTATGTATTTGAAAATAAGGGAAGTGGAGATTTATGGTGGGCGAGGCGGGGCTTGAACCCACAACCCCCGGCTTAGAAGGCCGGTGCTCTATCCAATTGAGCTACTCGCCCCACGCTTTTTTATTGTAGCGTCGAGCCGCCGCAAAGCGCATCCCCGAAAGCTCCAA
>Ga0302140_10012062_pt1 | contig 10610 bp, 12 predicted proteins | sample I_Bog_E1_1_FD_202095 | JGI IMG/M metagenome (GOLD analysis project Ga0302140, IMG submission 202095) | Peat permafrost microbial communities from Stordalen Mire near Abisko, Sweden - I_Bog_E1_1 | ecosystem: Environmental > Terrestrial > Soil > Wetlands > Peat | place: Sweden: Abisko, Stordalen...
CCGCATCAAGAAGGCTCTCCTCGGCCTCGTCGTCCTGCCCGCCCGCAGCCTTCCGGCCGCTGCCGGAATAGGTGTCGTCGCCAGCGCCGGATGAGTTCTCAATATCGAAGACCGCGGAGAGCCGGGGATCGGCCGGAGGCGCCTTCACAGCCGGCAGAGCGCGAATTCCGGGAATCGGACTGATCTCCATTACGAGCCTTCCTGCTCACCTCTATCGACTGCAACGCTGCGCAACTTTAATCCTTTTCTCAGAAAATCTTGCCCTGATTCGCGACACACTGTCCGGAATCCGGACACTGCCGGCCCCTTGTCGAACATTCCTTGAGCCGTCCGCGCAAGCCAATCCGCTCCCATCCCGCGCAAGCGGACTTGTTACACTTGGGCCATGGTTGATGAACTGGAGTTTCGGCGCTTTTGCGAGATCGCCCTCGATGGTCTCAAGCAGCATCTGATCGAACTCGAGGAATCCGATGATGCCGGCTTCGAGGTCGAAGAGCAGAATGGCGTGCTGAATGTCCTGTTCGAGGAACCGCCAGGCAAATTTGTCATCACGCCCAACACGCCGGTGCGCCAGATCTGGATTTCGGCGCTCTCCACCAGCTTCAAGCTCGACTGGGATGAGTTTGCCGGTGCATTTGTGTTGCCGAAGACCGGCGAGAAGTTGACGCCGCTGGTGGACAGGCTGATTGGGGAACATCTGACGAGCTAGTGCTCGTGGTGGTCGTCGCGGTCCATCCGATCAAACTCAAGCGTGCATGGGCGGCCTTCGATGCGGGTGCCGTCCCCATGCTTCTCATCGAAATGAGCCCGGACGTGATAGCCGAACGACGTGCCCCGAGGGGTGTCCACGCCGGGAACAAACTCCTTTGAACCCGTGAAGCCAGAAGCGTAGAGCTTTCCCGTGCCATCGTCTTCGATTGTGCCGTCAATCAACAAGGAGCTGGGCTCGCCTTCGGTGCCGCGAACGCCGTGGAATTGGCCATCCCTGACCTCGCTGATGAAACGATAGGAGAAGCCCAGCGCGCCCCGCGATGGATCGCAGGAGACCGTGGTCTGCCATTTGCCGTCGAAGCGGCGGGTGGGCACACGTTGATCGTGTTCTGCATGGTCGCGATCCGGGTGGTCCGCTTGATCCTGGGTAATGGAAGACGCCGGCAGCAGCAGGGCGATGGCGATGAACAGCAAGGCGGAGAGCCGCATGAGTTCCCCTCGTGGGGATATCGTAGGAAACCGCGACCGAATTGCCAAGGGAAATGTGGGAAATGAGAAGTTATGCCGGGAGGCTCATGCAAAAAAGTGCCCCGTATCGACCGCGGAAGACTGGGTCGATACGAGGCACTCCACTTTGCTCAGGCAGTTTGTTTACGGAAGCGAATACACCGTCTTCAGAACCCTGTCGGCAACGTTCTTCGGCAGCGGCGCGTAGGAGAGCGCCGACACTTCGCCTTCGCCCGAAGTGACAATCCAGTTCAGCATGTCCTTGAGCACTTTTTCCTTGGTGGCATCGGCGGGATGCAGAGGAATCAGCAGGTAGGTGAAGCTCGAGATCGGATACGCTTCTGCGCCGGGAGCGTTGGTGATGGAGACGCGATAGTCGGCCGGGATGTTCTTGACGCCCGCGGCACACTCGGTGACGCCGGAAATCGAACCCTTCACCCAGTTGCCTGAAGCATTCTTTACGGTGCCGAAGGTGATGTGGTTTTGCAGAGCGTAGATCAGCTCAACATAGCCAATGGCCCCAGGAAGCTGGCGCACCAGCCCTGCCACACCCTCATTGCCCTTGCCGCCCACGCCCGTGGGCCAGCTCGGCGAGGTACCCTTGCCCGGTCCGCCGGCCCAGGCCTGGTTCACCTTGCTCAGGTAGTCGGTAAAGATGAAGCTGGTGCCGCTGCCATCGGAGCGATGAACAACGATGATCTTCTGGTCCGGCAGATGAACACCGGGGTTGTCCTTGGCAATCTCCGGGTCGCTCCACGATGCAATCTTGCCAAGATAAATATCGGCAAGCGTCTCACCGCTGAAGCGAATATCGGATACGCCCGGCAGGTTGACCACCGGGACAACCGCGCCGAGCACGGTGGGAATGTGGACCAGCTTCACCTTCGACGAGTTCAGCATATCGTCGGTCATGGGCATGTCGGAGGCGCCGAAATCAACGGTACCCTTGGTCACCTGGCTGATGCCGCCGCCAGAACCAATCGATTGGTAATTGACCTTAACGCCCGGATGCGCCGCACTGTATTCAGTGAACCACTTTGAATAAATCGGATAAGGGAATGTCGCGCCTGCCCCGGTCAGATTCTGGGCCCGAGCTGCGCTCACAGCCAGCATAACGAACAAAATCGCAACAAAAGTCTTTTTCACTTCACGCTCCCGTGCAGTCTTCACTGCCGATCTCCATTGTCTAGGTCGAATGTTACGGGGATTTGAATTCAAGGATTATTTGATTGGCGGCCCAAGCAGGAGCATGCGAGCCTGGCCGCGGATTGATCGGTTTGCACCCGCACCGCGCTGAATCTACTCAGGGGCTGGCGAAGGGTTCGGGGCAGGAGATTCTTGTACCAGCGGCAAAGTGAAGTGAAACGAAGCGCCTTTGCCAAGAACGCTCTCAGCCCAGATGCGGCCGCCGTGGGCCTGGATGATGTGCTTGACGATGGCAAGACCCAGGCCTGTTCCGCCCGACTCGCGCGATCGAGCCTTGTCGACACGATAGAAGCGTTCAAAGATGCGCTCCAGGTGTTCCGAGGCAATGCCAGGCCCAAAGTCCTGCACGGTAAACTCAACCTCTGAAGCCAGCGCTCGTGCGCCCACGCGGATTCGCTTGCCCGCGCTCGCATACTTCAGCGAATTCTCAATCAGGTTGCCGAACACCTGATTCATCGCGTCGGGATCGGCCATCACCAGCGCGTCGGGCGCGCCCGCCGATTGCAGCTTCACCCCGGAGTCAACCACGATGCCGCCCAGCGAATCAATCGCATCTTTCACCAGAACATTGGCGCGCGCGGGTTGGAGAGTGAGCTTGTAGTCAGGGCTCTCCACGCTTGCCAGCGCAAGAAGATCTTCCGTGAGCCGGTTCATGCGCGAGGCGTTCTTGAGAATCACGCCAAGAAACTCGCGCGTGGTCTCCGGACTCGGATTCGGATCTTCGATCAGCGTCTCCACGTAGCCCTGGATCGACGTCAGCGGCGTGCGCAGCTCATGACTTACGTTGGCCACAAATTCGCGCCGCGATTTCTGCGCAGCTTCAATCCCGGTCACGTCGTGCAAAACCACCAGCGCGCCTCCGCTCGACAAGGGCGCTGCATTCACTTCAAACACGCGGCCCGGAGCGAGCGAACTGGCGCGTCCAAAGCATACTTCGCGCCGCTCGAGCGCGCAGCGCACGCAAGCCAGCAGTTCAGGATCGCGCACGGAGTGCACCAGCGGCCGGCCCGAGTGAATCTGCGTGCCTGCCACCCGCTGCATCACCGCATTTGACCAGCGCACGAATCCCTCGGGCGTGAGAGCGACCACCGCCTCCTGCATGGAGTCGAGCATCGTGGCCAGCTCCTGGCGGCGGCTTTCGAGTTCGGAAAAGTTCTTGCCGAGTCGCGCCGCCGTCTGGTTGAGCGCGGTCTCCATTGGAGAGAGCTCATCCTTTTCCGGGTGCTCCAGGCGGGCAGTCAAATCACCGTCGGCAATGCGGCGCGCAAACGCCACCACGCTCTGCAAACGCACGCTCAGGCGCCCCGCAACCCACGCCGCCAGCGGCAGCGCGACGACCAGCGCGATCAGCCCTGACCACAGAGCCTCTCGCCCCAGCATTTGCAGCGTTCTTCCCTTCGTCTCTGCTTCCATCAGGTGAAACACCAGTTCCATCATCAGTGTGTGGAACAGAAGCAGGAGAACAAAGAGCGCGAGCAGCTTGGTAAAGAATTTGTGCGTCAATGAGGTTACTCGCCCTTGGGCAGCTCGAACCGGTAACCGGCGCCGCGAACGGTCTTCAGGTAGCGCGGGTTTTCCGGATCGACCTCGATTTTCTCACGGATGCGGCGAACATACACGTCCACCGAACGCGGCGTAACAAAACGCGCATCGCCCCAAACGGCGTCAAGCAGATGATCGCGGCTGAACACGCGGCCAGGATGCCGCGCCAGGTAGTCCAGCAGCCGGAACTCGGTTGCCGTGGTGGTGGTCAGCTCGCCTCGCACCATCAGCTGCATGGCGCCTGCGTCAATAATTACCTCTTCAAAACTGATCACGGTAGGTGATGAAGGACGCTCGAAGCGCCGCAGCACGGCCTTGACGCGCGCCACCAGTTCGCGCGTGGAAAAAGGCTTGGTAATGTAATCGTCCGCGCCCAGTTCGAGCCCAAGAACGCGATCGTTTTCGCCGGCACGCGCGGTCAGAAAGATGATGGGAATGGTCGACAGACCATGATGGGTGCGCAAACGCCGGCACACGTCCAGCCCATCCCCGCCCGGAACCATGATGTCGAGCAGAAACAGCGCGGGCGGTTTGCGCTCTGCGTCGGAAATCAGATTGGTGGGTGTGTGAAACAGGCGGGCATCGAATCCGGCCGCCTCAAGGTGATGTTGCACAAGCCGAGCGATATCGGCCTCATCTTCAAGAACAAATACTGTCTGGCTCAAACGGTCAGCCCTCGCCCTGCGGCCGTTGATTTCTTTATGCTGCGAAGGCCGCACGGAACCATTTACAGGGTAATCCAGCCGGGCAAACAAATTGCAAACGTTTGATGAATTTGCAACGTCCGGCGGGGGTTTTGGCGGACTAATCCACTGCCGGGAAACAGCGAAAGAACCGATGTTTTTTCTTGACTATAGCGACTTTCCTCTGCAAAACTTCCTCTGCTCATCCGGCACAGAATCACGGCACGACTTCCCCCGCAGCCGAGCCGTCGATGGCCGGGCAGGCGTGCCCATCACGCCTGCGGTGATGCGGACGCGCACGTTGCCGGCATGCGTGTTGATTCGAAAATCAAACGGCAGGAGGAAAAATGAAGAGATATATTGCAGAATTGGTGGGCACATTCATTCTTGTGCTCTTCGGCTGTGGAACCGCCGTGGTTGCCGGCGACAAGGTCGGCATTCTCGGCATCGCCTTTGCGTTTGGGCTGGCGCTCGTAGGTGCGGCGTACGGAATCGGACCGATCTCCGGCTGCCACATCAACCCCGCTGTCAGCCTCGGTGTGTTTGTCGCGGGTCGCATGTCGTTCAAGCACATGATTGGCCACTGGGTGGGCCAGTTTGTGGGCGCAATCCTCGCGGCATGGCTCCTCGCCGCTATCGTCGGCGGAGTTGCCGGCGGATACAACATTGCCGCCAGCGGGCTGGGCCAGGATGGATGGGGCCCCGGATACCAGGGCGGTTACAACATCACCTCGGCCATCCTGTTTGAATTTGTGGCTACGCTCATCTTTGTCATTGTCATCCTGGGCGCCACCCAGAAGAGCGCGCCATCGGGATTTGCCGGTCTGGTCATCGGCCTCACCCTCGTCGTCATTCACATCTTCGGCATCCACATCACCGGCGTCAGCGTCAACCCGGCCCGCAGCCTGGGACCGGCCCTCTTTGTCGGTGGCCAGGCTCTCTCGCAGGTGTGGCTCTTCCTTCTCGTGCCAACGGTCGCGGGAGCCGTTGCCGGGCTCCTGTTCCGCCTCAAGACTCTCGAAGCCGATTAACTCCATCTCAAGAAAGAATGCCGGGGAGCTTCCATTCTTGTGGACGGCTCCCCGGCCGGCTTGCTGAAAAACTCCGCCGCTCTTTCGGAGGGAGCGTGAGGCTTCAACCTCACGAACAAGCCCCCCTCGTTCATTCGGGCTCCAGCCCTGGGCCTCCTGCCCAATTCTTCGACTTCCGCAATCATTTAGGCTTGAACCTTAAGGCACGGCGATTCGCACTGGCCGTTTCTCAAGAGGGAGCGCGCATGATCTGGCTGACTCTGCTGATCGGAGTGATTGTCGGAACGTTTTCCGGCGTTGTGGGCATAGGCGGCGGCATTCTTTTTGTGCCCGCCCTGGTCTGGCTCTATGGAATGAGCCAGCACAAGGCACAGGGCACGTCGCTGGGCGCATTATTGGCGCCGGTCGGCATTCTCGCTTTCATGGAGTACTACCGCAAGGGCAATGCCGATATTCGCATTGCCGCGCTGCTGGCCGCGGGATTTCTCGTCGGCGCCTACTTCGGTGCGACCGGTGCGCAAATGATCCCTGAAGTTCTGCTACGGCGTATCTTTGCCACGACCCTCGTTGCGATAGGCGGATGGATGTTCTTCCAGCACTAGAAATCACGCACGGGTAATGGAATCCCCGTGCCCCATCCATCACGTTTTTTGTGATGGGTGGGAAAACAAGCACTCAACCCCGAAGCCTTTCTGTTCCCTGTTCCCTATTCCCTATTCCCTTTTCCCGGTTCCCTTGGTCCCTTGTTCCCTCGGTCCCTGTTTTATCCCAATAAACCGCAGGCGCACGTAATCCGCAGTCCAGTTCCCTTCCTCGTCGCGCAGAATCGGTTCAAGCAAGTCGACCGCTTCACGCACCACCGTATCGCGCATCGCCTCCGGCAGCGTTTCCAGCACGCCGCGGCGAAACGTCCTGATCCAGCCGCTCATCCCGCCCTCCAAAAGCCGCGTAGGACGTGGAATCAGTTCAATGCGTTCAACGCTGAATCCGTGACCTTCCAGTCGCCGGCCGTAGATCTCCGGCGTCGGATAGTAATTCACGTTGTCTTCGCGCCCATCAAAGCCGTGACGCGCCATCACGGCGATGAGCGCCGTGCGGATGGCGGCGATGTTGCCGAGCCCGCCCATCTCCGCAACAAAACGGCCGCCCGTCCTCAGTACGCGATGTACGCCCGCCATCATCGCATCCTGGTTGCGAACCCAGTGAAGCGCGGCGTTTGAAAACACGGCGTCGAATGCACTATCCCCGTACGGCAGCGACTCGGCATTGCCTTCATCCACTTCGATCCCCAACGCGCGCGCTGACGCGGCCATTTTGGGCGATGCGTCAAAGCCCACAACCCTTGCGCCCGTCGCAACAATCCGCTTTGTCAGCTGCCCATCGCCGCAGCCAAGGTCGAGAATACGTTCCTCAGGCTGCGCGTCGAGCCACCCGAGCACGCCTCCCGCAAGGCCGTGCACAAATGCGCCGTTCTTCTCATACGCCTGCGGGTCCCATGTCTGCATCGCGAGCGGCCTCCTATACCCAGTGTGCCGCAGCCCCGCTCATAACACAAAGTTATTAAACTTTGGAATTGGATAAGAAACCGGTATAAGAAGAAGCGACGGAGGGGGAAGTAGACTTAGGCTCCGCTACTCTCGGTGGCAAACAAGAGCAAAGGCCCGTCGACATCCCGTCCACCGTGGCGGCGGGCAAACGCAGGAAGGCCCGAATCGCTGATCTCTTGGCGGGGACAGGCGAAACGGGCCTTGGTGGGCATTTCTACGAACGGATGATATAAGTGTAACGCACTAAAGAACCGCGTCAACAGGAGCCCAACGTGGGGACTAAGAACCTTCCCCTGGATTCAGGGAAGAGGATCACGAAAGTGTTCGAGCAGTTCGGCTGGCAAGCTGGCTACGGCAAGAACCACTTCACTTTGACGCACGCTGACAAGCCTCCAACGCTTGTGATCGCAATTCCAGACCACAAACAGGTAGACCGCTATTTGCTGAAAGCGGAGTTGAGGAAAGCTGGAATATCAGAAGAGGCGTTTTGCGAAGCCTATCGGAATCGCTAGCAAGAGACCAATTCAGGGCCTTCGACGCGGAACGATTCTTCCTCTAGAAGATCGTCAGGGAACCGTTCTTCAGCAACTGCCTCAGACAAGATTTGGTTCATCCTGACCGCCAAGACCGACTTGATTGCGTCGACGATGTTTTGGTTGGCTTCTTCCTTGGTCTTTCCCTGAGACATACATCCCGGAAGCTGTAAGCACTCGGCAACAACATAGCCGTCTTCACCTTGACGGAATACGACCTTCAGCACTGATCCTGGGTAAATAGGTTGAGTCTCAGAGCGACGGCGAATCGGATTTTTCCAGATTTTCCAGCTCATACTAACCTCATCCCTTGGGTTGATGCGACTTTTGAAAGATACGTTTCCTACGTGGAAAACAACGATACCATGCCATTATCGGCGCGTACACACCTATTTTAGACTCTAAAATTACTTAAAAGTCGCAAATCGTACCATTCTCGGAGATTCGCCACCCCGCAATGGATCGCACCGACTTCTCATGGCGGCCTAACTGAACCATTCGGCCAACTATATTGACACCGGAATTGTCATAGTGCAAAACTCGCCGGCATGTCTTTCGGTTATCCCTCAGATCGATTGCACCGGCAGCAGAGTCAGATCGTCCACCAGGCCCACTTCCTTCTGCACGAAAGGTTCCCCATAGCGCACGCCCGCAAGCAGCCCGTAATGGCGCGCCTCAGCAAAAGTGCGCTCGCGAATCTCTTCCTCGGGAACAAACAGCCCGCCGCCTGCCGCCTGGTTGGCATATTGCGACCGGTAAGCCATCAGGGCCGCGTGGCGCTGCTCGATGAACGGCGTAATGTCCACAATGAAACTCGGCCGCACATCGGCATAGAGGCTCGCGTACACAATCTTGAACGGCCGATGCGGCTCCGCGCCGGTATCGATTTTCCTCAGTCCAGCGAGAAAGCAGGCGTCGTAACCGAGCGCCCCTGCCGCCGCATGATCCGGATGGCGCGCCTGCCAATAGGGTAGGATCACCACGCGCGGCCTCACCTCGCGCAGCACGCGGGCGATCTGAATTCGGTTTTCGAGGGTATTTTCAACCGCGCCGTCGGGCAGGCTGAGCGCCTGCCGCCAGCCCACGCCAAGCAGCTTTGCCGCTTCAACCGCTTCCTGCGCGCGCTCTTCCGCGCTACCCCGTGTGCCGGCCTCACCCTGGGTCAGGTCGAGGATCGCTGTCCGCAGACCGCGCGCCGCCATCCGCAGCAACGTCCCGCCGCAAGTCTGCTCCACATCGTCGCGATGCGCGGCTATGGCAAGAACATCGGCTACGCAGTCAGCAGCCATAGTGGTCTAGTAGACGGTGTTGTTGGTGTCGGTAATTGCGTCCATGTAAGCAACGTCGTAGGCTGTGCCGGTCACCGTCACGTACTGGTTATCAATGGCCGTGCCGTCTTTGGTTGAAGTGATGTACACCTGGCCGCCCTGCGCCGTGTAAATCTTATGCAGACCGGTGACGGCCGCGATACCCGTGGCGTCGCCGATGTACGGCTCCAGCAGAACCACCTGGTTGTTGGAAGTGTTGTACATCGTCAGGCAGCCATACGGCTGGTTGTTGTAGAAACGCTCGCCCTCGTTGCACTTGGTCATGGCGATCCAAAGCGTATTGTCGTCGGCCTCAATCATGCGGCTCACCGCGCCGGGCATTCCGTCGCTGATCGACACCGGGTTCGGCGAAGTGCCGCTGGACGGAACCAGCGTATTGGTGGCCAGATTCAGCACCGTCAAATAGCCGCCAAAGTAGCCGTCGGGCATCAGCTTCTGTCCAACTACGTACATGGTGGACGAGTCGACCAGCGCATTGCTCGCTCCGCCGGCAATCGGTATGTTGGTGATCGGCAAGGTATGCGTATTGGTGCAGGGCGACGCATTGCACGGCAGGAGCCCTGACTGCTGGCCGATGAGGAAGATCATCGGCGCCACCGGCAGCAGAGAAATCGAGGCATTGGTCCCGCCACACTCTGGTCCGCAGTTCAGCACATACGCGGTGCTGCCGTCGGCAGAGAACACTGCCTTTCTCGGCCTGTCGAACACCAGCGGAGCTCCGTAGTAGTTGCCGGTTGCGTCAACCTGGTCAGGGCTCTGCGCCTGAAACATGCACCAGCCGGGAGCATTCTGCGGCTCGCAGTCCACTGCCGCCTTCGGCCAGGTTGAAGGTCCGCCTGAGTACGCGAGCGACTGGGCAGTCGTCAGCTGGCGCGGATAGTATGCGTAATTCGAATTCTCAACAAACGCCAGCGCCATTGAGCCGCCGGGATTCACGCTCACCCGGTAAACGCCGGGCAGGCTTAGCGGATAAGAGGCGCCGTTCCCCTGGTTCACGATTGTAAACACGTGTGAAGCCTGGCTGGCCGCGAAAATATACGTCCCATTGCGGGTCATGAAGATGCTTGAGGAAAGTCCATTCAAGCCCCCGACCGTGCCCGTAGTCTTCTCCGATTGGTAGTTGACTGTGGTCAGGGTGCCATCGCCGGAGCCGTAAACAGCGGCTACATTCTCTTCTGGCATGCTCTGGATCGAGATGGGCAGAGCGCCACCGTACCCTGAGACCGAGAACGACGTCGGCTGGCCCGTGCGGCCGCTGCGAATGTCGTAGTATGCGTCAACAATCTCTAGCGCGCCCTTGGTAAACACGCTGGGGTTCTGGATTGCGATCATGACACGATTGCTCAGGCCGCTCGGGGGAAGGACGCGTCCGCCAAAATACGAGGTTGTGCCGCAACCCGCCAGACCCGCTGCAATCAACAGGGCAGCGCTGGCGCTGATCCAAAGACTTCTCTTGTTCAAAATCCCTTACCTCGATCGCACGCGCGGACCTTGCCGCGGATGATGGCATTCCAACGGGCAC
>Ga0302140_10012066_pt1 | contig 10610 bp, 9 predicted proteins | sample I_Bog_E1_1_FD_202095 | JGI IMG/M metagenome (GOLD analysis project Ga0302140, IMG submission 202095) | Peat permafrost microbial communities from Stordalen Mire near Abisko, Sweden - I_Bog_E1_1 | ecosystem: Environmental > Terrestrial > Soil > Wetlands > Peat | place: Sweden: Abisko, Stordalen...
CGGATGGAGTCTGCCCCAGTCGATCCATCAGTAAATGTCGGTTGGGGAGGTGGGTTAAGGGGTCGTAGAAGGCCAGGTCCCTGATTCTTCCTTCAGCCTCCTTTGCTTCGGAGATATTTCTCAACACCGAAAGAAAATAAGAAGCGTCGTCGAGCTCGACCAGGGAAGCGGAAAACAAGCCGGAAAACGTCTCGCCGCTCTTCTTGCGGAACTTGACTTCCATGTTGTGGCAATCGGCGTTTTGGCGCAGCCTGTCGGCCAGTTTGCGGCGATCGTCGAAAGATGCCCAGATATTCAATTCGAGCGAGGTTCGGCCGATCACCTCCTCACGTTCGTAGCCCATCAGATCGAGAAATGATTTGCTTACATCTACATACATGCCGTCTTGCAGGCGGCTGATTGATATAGCGTCAAGACTAGTCTGAAATACGGTGCGATAGAAGGCTTCGCTGGCGCGCAACTCCTGCTGCGCTTGTTTGCGGCGCGTGATGTCGTAAACGATTGAGAATTGCAGCGAGACGCCGTCCAGGTCGACGGGCGAGGAATACACTTCAACGTCGCGTTCCTCCCCTGATGCCAGGCGATGGCGGCCGTTGAAATAATTCTGTCCCGCCTCAAGCGTGCGCTCCAAGATGGTGTTGTCTTCATAGCTTGCGGCGTCAATCTGCCTCACAGGCATGCCGATCATCTGTTCGCGCGCATAGCCGTAATAAGCGGATGCGGCGGGATTGGCGTCGACAATCCTTCCGCTCGCCGTTTCGACCAGCAGCATGATCGACCCGTTGTTCTCGAAATTCGAAGGAAAGCTTGAGTGTAGATCGCGGTTCATATATAGTCATTTCTTGCGCGCGACTGTCCTGCTCAACGGCACAAGATCCAATCCGATGAGGACCCTTTCCTCATTGGCCAGATCTCCGATGATTTTCTTCACAGGCGCCGGCAGTTGGCGCACCAGGCTTGGCACCGCGACAATCTGATCCCCCTTCGCCAGCTTTGGATTCAGGAACAAGTCGACCACTTCAATCTCATAAGCGCCCTTCAGATGGGTTTCACATATTCTCTTCAGATTGGCAAAGGCCGCCAGCGATCTGGGCGTCTGTCCCGCGACGTATAACTTCAATTGCCATTTGGGACGCTTGTCCGGCGGTGTTTGTTGCGCGCCTTGATCAATCGATTCGGCCATCTTTCCCCCAGCCTGAAGCCTGCTTTTTACGCACGCATTTCAGCCGTCTTGAAGCCTTTTGAATTCGAAAGCCATCAACGGCGCCAGGCTCGTTGTAGTCGAGAATGCCGTGAACCAGGAATTCGATACCGACCACGGTTTTGCCGGCGCCCGCGCTGCCTGCCAGCAGCGCCGTGCGCCCAGCGGGTAAGCCGCCATGGGGAATTTCGCCGAGACCCTCCATACCGGTCGGGCTCTTCTGCAGAGAAGCCTTTCAAATGTCATCAAGGGCTTTCCCGTCGGCTTCACGGTAGCACCACGGGGAAATACTTAACTGAGCAGAGTTGATCAGCGGTTTTGTATATATTCTTTAAAATCAATAGCTCGAATGGAAGCGACGCTTCCTGACGGTCTCGCAAGCGTCTCCATCCGCCCGGCCTGCTTCCGGATGGAGACGCTTGGACGGCGTAATCCGAAAGGCTTAGCGCGTGGATTCGAAGAGGAACCAGGCGCGGCGTTCGGCTTCGTCAATCCAGACCTCAATCAGGCTGGTAGTGGCATAGTCATTCGCTTTGTCCGCAACTTCATGAGCGGAGCGCAAGCTTTCGACGAAGGCCCGATTGTCCGCGTGGAGTTCCAGAAGCATGTCGCGGGCAGGGACGAACTCCTGATCGTTGTCCGTAATGCGTTGCAGCTTGGCAATGTGGCCGATGGAGCGAACGGTGGTGCCTCCGATCTTGCGTACGCGCTCGGCGATGTCGTCCGCGATGGCGAAGATCTGTTCACCCTGCTGATCGAGAAGAAGATGGTAGTCGCGGAAATGAGGACCGCTCATGTGCCAATGGAAGTTCTTGGTCTTTAGATAGAGCGCGAATACATCGGCCAGCAACGCGTTCAGCACGCTGGAGAGATTCTTGATTTGCCCTTGATCGAAACCGTCGGGGACGTTCGATTTGGCGGCTTTGGAATCCTGATGAGTGACTGTGGACATACAACGCTCCTTGCCGGGAAAGAGGCCGGAGTTGAATTGTTGGACCGGCGGCAAACCCGCGCAATTCGTTGGATGCGATGAGGCCGTTGAGGATTCCTGCGAAATGAAAAGTGGATTTTTTTGGAAGCTTAGAACTCGCTTTTGGTGAGGGGCGCCACGGCTGCGGTGCCAAGGCAGGTTTGTTCGTCAGCCTTTTTCAGCATGACCGATCGCACATCCGCCGGCGTGGTTGCACGCGCATCGGCGTGCGCATATTCCTCGTTCGATCCATAGCCCCATGCGGCGGCCACACAGGGAATGCCGTTGGCATGCGCGGCTTCTATATCGAAACTACGGTCGCCGATCATCCACACTGTGCTCTTGTCCAGGGCGTGTTCGCGAAGCAGGATGGCGAGAAGGTCGGCCTTGGCGTGGCTCGCGTATTCAGCCTTGTCCCCGTAGATCGCGCTGAAGTAGCCGGAGAGTTCAAACGAATCCAGGATGCGGACGGCGAAGCGATGATGTTTCGACGTGCAAACGTAGAGCGGAAAGCCCTGATCGCGGAGCCCGATCAGCATATCGAGCACACCCGGAAAAACGGAGTTGTTCTTCCATCCCTCGCGATCGTAGCAGGCGCGATAATCGCGGCTCAGGGTGGCGCGGTCTTCCGGACTGGCGTTGGGCAGCAACTCGACCGCCCACTCTTCAACCGGAGGCCCGATGAAACGGTCGAGCGGGCCGTGGGCGTCGATTCGGTGGAAGTCCAGGACCTTGCGCAGGCAGCCGAGGATGCCCGGCTTGGAGTCCGTTAAAGTGCCGTCGAGATCGAAGATGAGCGCGGGAGCTTGAGTGGGCACGATTCCAGTTTCGCAGAGGAAAGCGAGGTGCGTATCAATTCAGGCATGGAGATCATCGCTGAGTGCTTGGAGATGGATGCTTTCGGAAATAGAACGGGCGCCACACGGAGGGAGTGGCGCCCGGTCCCTTCCACGGTCAGGGAGAGAAAACTAAACTTTGACCTGCGGATGGGTAGCGTAGTGCAGCAATACGGCAACCGCACAACTGGTTAAACGGGTTTCAGCCGAATCGGCCCGGCTGGTGAGTATGGTGGGGACACGGGCGCCCAGGACGATACCAGCCAACTGCGCGCCGCCCAGATATTCAAGCTGCTTGGCGAGCATGTTTCCGCTCTCAAGGTCGGGGACCACAAGGATGTCGGCCTTGCCGCTGACGGGGGAGATGAGATTCTTGATGGCCGCGGCTTTCATGCTGACGGCGGTGTCGAAGGCCAGGGGTCCATCAAGAATGCCGCCGGTGATTTGGCCGCGGTCCGCCATCTTGCAAAGAGCGGCTGCATCGAGAGTGGATTTGATCTTGGGGTTCACGGTTTCAACAGCAGACAGCAGGGCAACCTTGGGTTCGGGAATGCCGAGTGCATGGGCCAGATCGATGGCATTCTGCACAATATGGACCTTGTCCTCAAGCTCGGGCGTGATGTTGATGGCTGCGTCCGTGATGAGCAGGGTGCGTGCGTAGGCCGGCGTGTCCATGATGAAGACGTGAGAGATGCGCTTGGCCGTGCGAAGGCCCGTATCGCTCTTCATGGCTGCTTTCATCAGCTCGTCGGTGTGCAGGCTGCCCTTCATCATAGCGAGGGCATTGCCTGAGCGGCACATGGCCACGCCAAGTTCGGCGGCCTGGCGCTCGGTTTCTGCATGCAGGATCGGGTAGGTGCTGATGTCGACGCCGATTTTGGCTGCCAGCGCCTTCATCGCAGCTTCGTCACCGATAAGCGTGGGTTCGATGAGCCCTTCCAGCGCAGCCTCGACCGTGCCCCTGAGGGCGACGTCGGAAAGCGGCCAAACCACGGCGGTGGAAAGGGCTGGAAGCTCTTTGCAGCGCTCAATGAACTTGTGAAAAACGTGGTAATCGGCGGGATGGCCGACGAGGGGATCCAAAGCTACTTCTTCGGCCAGGGGTGCGAGATCACTCATTGTGGGATTCTCCTTGCCGGCTCAGCGGGATACAGTCGCTGGCGGGCCTCAAGAATTCATTCTCGCCCCAAGCGGAATTTCAGCCTGTGCCAAAGATCACACTTCGGCCAAGGATACCGCAATATGGCACGATCGGGAATGGAAGCGACACTTTTTAAAGGTGTTCCTGCACCGGGCGTGTCTCACGGGCAGGCTGCTTCGCCCGCGCCTCCCGCAATTGCGTGCACCGGATGGCCCTGCTATGCTGCGTGCGCTGGGAAAACCGATTTACGCAGGGGGAGAACGATTATGTGGTTCCTTGGGATCGACGTGGGGACGGGTGGAACGCGGGCCGTGCTGGTGGATGGCGCTGGCAAGCTGGTTGCCGGGGCATCCAGCGAACATGCGGCGTTCAAATCCGCGCACCCGGGTTGGGCGGAGCAGGATCCAGAGGATTGGTGGCGGGCCGCGCAGGAGGCGATTCGCGACGTTCTGGCGGCGGCGCCGGAACCGCGGGAGCAAATTGCCGCGATCGGGCTCACCGGTCAAATGCACGGCGCGGTAATGCTGGATGAAAACGGTGCGGTGCTGCGGCCGTCGCTGATCTGGTGCGATACGCGGACGCAGCCGGAGTGCGACTGGCTTACCGAAAAAATTGGCTACGAGCGGCTGATTGAGCTGACCTGCAATCCGGCGCTGCCGAATTTTACTCTTACCAAGCTACTGTGGGTGAAGCAGCACGAGCCGGAGATCTTCGCGAAGATACGGCACATTCTTTGCCCCAAGGATTATGTTCGCTACCGGCTGACGGGCGAGTTTGCAATCGATGTGCAGGAAGCGTCGGGGACGCTGCTGCTGGACGTGACGCATCGGCGCTGGTCAAAGGAAGTGGCGGAGGCGGCCGGGATCGACGAGAGCTGGCTGCCAAAGCTGTACGAGTCGCCGGAAGTGTGCGCGCGCATCAGTCAGGACGCGGCGGCGAAGACAGGATTGACGGCGGGAACGCCGGTGGTGGCGGGCGCGGGCGACCAGGGCGCGGGCGCGGTAGGCATGGGGATTCTGCAGCCGGGTTCGGTGTCGGCCACGATTGGAACTTCAGGCGTGGTGTTTGCTGCGACGGCGAATCCTACGAAGGATCCGAAGGGGAGACTGCATACATTCTGTCACGCGGTGCCGGGCCTCTGGCACGTAATGGGCGTGACCCAGTCGGCGGGATTGAGCTTCCGGTGGCTGAAGGAGACGTTTTTTTCCGGCATGGATTACGACGCGCTGACGTATGAAGCGGCGAAAATTCCTGCTGGAAGCGATGGCCTGGAGTGGGCCCCTTATTTGCTCGGCGAGCGCACGCCGCATCTTGATCCGGAAGTGCGCGCGGCATTTGCCCGCATTTCTTCAGGGCATACGGCCGCGCATTTTGTGCGGGCGGTGCTGGAGGGCGTGGCTTATTCCCTGCAGGATACGTTCACGCTCTTTGCGGAGCTGGGGATTCCGGTGAGCGGGATTCGCCTCGGCGGCGGAGGAGCGCGCGGGCCGCTGTGGAGGAAAATCCAGGCGGGAGTCTATGGGCACGCGGTAGAAGTGCTCTCGGCGGAAGAGGGCGGCGCGTTTGGGTCGGCGCTGCTGGCCGGCGTGGGCGCAGGGCATTGGGCCACCCTGGATGAGGCGTGCGCGCAGGCCATTGAAGTCGCGGAGCGGATTGAGCCCGAAGAAACCGAGGTGGCAGCCTACAAGGCCGGCTATGCTCAGTGGCGGAAGCTTTATCCGGCGTTGAAGAGCTTGCGGTAGGGATCGTTGTACATGCATCTTGTGTGTACATATTGTGTGTATAATATGCGCTGGGAGATGTATTATGCCTTCGGCAATCGAGCGAACCGGTCATTCGACCTTGAACCTGCGAATAGACCCTGCATTGAAGGCGGAGTTTGTGAAGGTTGTCGAGGCTGAAAATCGTCCGGCTTCAGACGTAGTCCGTGAATTGATGCGCCGCTATGTCGACGGCGCGCGGCAACGGCGATTTGCTGTCGAAGCGCAGCGTCAATCGCAGATGATTGCCGATTCAAAAGATGAGACGGAAGTGATGCGCTGGATTCAGGACGTTAGCGCGATGGACAGCGAGCAGTGAAGCGGGCAGACCTGGTTACGGTGGCTGTGTCTGGAGATTACGGAAAACCTCGACCGGCGCTCATCGTGCAAGCGGATGCCTTTGGGAAGCACCCTTCGGTGATTGTTCTGCCGTTGACAAGCGAAATTCATAACACTCCACTTTTTCGGGTGACTGTGAACGCGGGTAAGTCGACTGGCCTTCGCAAGACTTCTCAGATCATGGTTGACAAAGCGACGGCGGTGCCGCGCCTCAAGTTGGGACCTCGGATCGGGCACGTAGATTCGACGACGATGCTCTCCGTCGAGGAAGCCTTGCGGAGTTTTCTTGGTCTGTAGTGTTTCGATGGCTTCGGTCTCTGAAATTTCTGCAAACACCCGAAAAGATAAAAGCAGATTCTTCGCTCACCACCTCGAACTGAAGGCGTTCGCGGCCTCGTTCGCGCTGAATGACCGAGGCTTTCTAGTTACGAACTTGGGAGACAGGACAACAGAGGCCGCAGAGAAAGCAATGTCGAATCCGTTGCGGTGTACAGCAGCGGCGGTGATGCGTTAGGCTGGCGAACGGTGGGTTCGTCGAAGGGAAGCGTATGCGTATTCATTTTGCTGTTATCGCTTTGGGGTTACTGTGCGCGGGAGTTTTCGCTGCGGGACAAACTGCTTCATCGAGCGCGCCGACCTGCGCGGATCTGCGTTTAGTCCCTGCACCGCGAGAGTGTACGGCGGTCAAGGTGCTGCCGGTTGCGGATGCAGTCATTGCAGTTTCGGGCGATGCAGGTCCCGAAGCAGGCGCTCTGGAGGCGGACATAAGATTAAAATTCCAAGCCTCCGGTCCGGGTCGCGACGATGGTCCGCATGTCTATTTTGAGAAGGCGGATTCCAAGCTTGGGAAACAACTCCTTGCTGATGCTCATATGACGATCGATTCCGCCATGCACGACGAGGGCTACATAATTCTTCCTCACGGCAAAGGTCTGGCCGTCATCGCCGACACTTCTGCCGGAGTGTTTTACGGATTGCAGACCGTGAAGCAGTTGATTCGCGGGTCGGGGAAAGACACTGTGCTGCTGGTGCCGACGATTCGCGATTGGCCTGCTCTTCCGCATCGCGGGCTTTCCGACGACTGGTCGCGCGGGCCGCTGCCAAACATGGATTTCCTGAAGCGCGAGATTCGTACGCTCGCCGCTTACAAGTACAACATCTTCTCGCCTTACTTCGAACACACGTTTGCGTACGCGAGCACGCCCGTGGCGGCGTTTCCTGGCGGATCGATGACGCCGGACGAGGCGCGGGAATTGGTGGAGTATGCGGCGAAGTATCACATCACCGTGATCCCGGAGCAGGAGTCGTTTGGGCACGTGCACAATGTGCTGAAGTTTGAGCAGTACTCAGGACTCGGTGAGAATCCGCACGGATCGGTGCTGGCACCCGGCGATGCAGGCACACTGCCGCTAATCGGGAGCTGGTTTGCGGAGCTGGCGACGATTTTTCCCGGCCCCTACGCGCACATCGGCGCGGACGAAACGTTCGAACTCGGCCTTGGCCGCACGCGCGATGCCGTCAACAAGCAGGGCTTAAGCGCGGTCTACCTGAACTTCCTGACGCAGATTCACACCACGCTCGAGCCGAACCACAAGCAGTTGCTGTTCTGGGGCGATATCGCTGTGAAGTCGCCGGACCTGGTTGCAACGCTGCCCAAAGACATGATCGCCGTCCCGTGGGAATATGACGCGAAGCCGGATTTCACACCAGAGATTTTGCCCTTCACCAAGGCCGGACTTGAGACGTGGGTGGCGCCGGGCGTGAACAACTGGAATCGCATGTATCCCAACAACAATGAGGCGATGGGGAACATACGCGCGTTTGTGCGCGATGGGCAGAAGCTGGGCGCAAAAGGGATGCTGAACACCGTTTGGAACGACGATGGCGAAGGCATCTTCGACGAAAACTGGTTTGGCGTGCTCTTTTGTGCGGCGGCTGTATGGCAGGCCGGCGAGAGCTCGGAGGATGCATTCACGGCGTCGTACGGACAGGCGTTTCATGGCGACGCGACGGGCAAGATCAGCCAGGCGCAGCGCGAGATCATGGCTGCCCACGCGCTGCTGAAGAAGGCCGGGCTCGAAGATGGCGAGGACCGGCTGTTCTGGGTCGATCCGTTTTCACCGGAAGGGCAGGCGGTGGCGGTCAAGCTGCGGCCGGTGGCCAGCGAACTGCGCATGGATGCAGAGCGGGCCATTACGCTTGTAGCCGAGGCGCGGACGAATGGAAAGCTTGCGAACCAGGAGGCACTGGATGCGCTCGAACTCGGTGCGCGGCGCATTGACTTTGTGGGCTTGAAGTTTCAGGCTGCCGACGATTGCGTGAACCTGTACGCGCAGGCGCAGGCGCTGACCGGCGACAAGAGTCGCTCGGACGAGGTGGAAAATATGCTTGAGACCATCGGCTCGAATAACGGAAAGCTCGAGGATATTCGCGACGGGTACACCTTGCTGCGCGATTTATTTGACCAGGCGTGGCGGCGCGACAACCGGCCATACTGGCTGGTGAACAATGATGAAAAGTATGATCATTCTGCCCAGTTGTGGGTAGGGCGGAGCAGCCGCTGGAACCAGGTTGTGGATCAATGGTGGAGCACGCACACGCTGCCCAAGGCAGAAGATGCCGGATTGCCTCCGAAGCAGTGAACCGCCTGAGGTTCGCCGGTGGCTATGCCCTGGCAAGTGGCGCTGGAAACTGGAAGAAGAATCTGGAAAAGAAGAACCCGGAGATCGCCTGGTACCGTTTCGGGGGATTCGCCACCGGGCGGATTTAGACCTATCATGTTTCCCAGAGAATCCCTGCATACAAGAGAAGCGAGATGTCGCAGGGGTTTGTCTGGAGGAAGACAGGGTCAGTTATGAACGGACTTGCGGGCGGGACGGTGTTTCTACTTTGCGCAATTACGGCTTTGATGCCGTCTGCAAGGAGTCAGCAGATCTATCGGCTCGACAGGGAACGAGCGGAGACCATGTTGGAAACCGTCTCCTCGGATGTGCGCAAGTATTATTTCGACGCGAAGCTTCACGGTTTGGACTGGGACGCACTGGTTCGCGAAACCAAGCAGCGGATCGATCAGGCGCCAAATATTACAGTGGCAAATGCAGACATTGAGGCGCTGCTTGAAAACCTCGATGACTCTCATACAAATTTCTTTCCATCGCCCAATGCGGTCACGGCCGATTACGGATGGAGATTCAAAGTCGTCGGGAATCGCTCTTTGGTGACGGAGGTTCATGCGAAGAGCGATGCAGAAAGCAAGGGGATGCTGCCGGGCGACGAGGTGCTGACGATAGACGGGTTCGCTGTTGACCGGGTGGGCGCCAAAAAACTGGAATACGCAATGAACTTGATGCCTCGCAGCAGCCTTCAACTGGTATTGCGCGATCCCGCAGGAAAGATTCTTCGCTTGACCGTAAATTCTGACGTTCACAGGCATGGGGTGATTACCAATTTGAGCGGCAGTTCGTGGTACATCACCGAGATAATGATGAAAAGAGAGGACGCGTGGCTCAAAGAGCGTGCTCAATATAAGGATCTTGGACCAGATTTGATGGTCCTCAAAGTTCCTGCTTTTTTTCAAACAGGACTTGATGTGGACGAGATTTTCAAGAAGGCTCGTGCGCACAAGACGCTGATTGTCGATCTCCGAGGGTGTCCCGGGGGGCGGAGTGATTCGCTCAATGATTATCTTGGAGATATTTTCAACCACGAGGTAAAGCTTGGTGGTTTGGTTCAGCGGAATAAGGTCACGCCGGCTGTGGTCAAGGGCAGAGGTGTCTTCTCGGGGAACTTGATCGTTTTGATCGACAGCGAAACAGCCTCCGCTGGAGAGATTTTTTCGCGCGTGGTGCAGCTTCAGGAGCGGGGGACGATTATTGGCGATCACAGCTCGGGGCACACCATGGAGTCTGAAGTGTATGTGCATTCGACCGGGCAGAATCCTCGCTATGTCTATGGAGATTCAATAACGATTGCCGACACCGTCATGGCGGATGGCAAGAGCCTGGAGCACATTGGAGTGGAGCCGGATCGGACATTTTTGCCCAAGGCGGCCGATATTGCTGCCGGGCGCGATCCGGTGTTGGCTTACGCGGCCGAATTGGCTGGGGTCACGTTGAGTCCCGAGGATGCAGCAAAGGTGCTTCCTCCGAAACGTCCTGAAGAGTGAGGGCGACGGGGACAGGAGTGAGGTCGTGCCCCGACTCAAGGCCTGAGGGCAATTCTTCGGCGAGATCCAAAGACACAGTGCTAGTTCAGCGTCAAGTCGGCGTGCAGGGGTGTGTTCTCACTGGAATCACCGACGTGGATGACGAACTTGCCGGGGTCGATGGTCCATTTGTGTGCTGACTCATCCCAGTAGCTGAAG
>Ga0302140_10012067_pt1 | contig 10610 bp, 8 predicted proteins | sample I_Bog_E1_1_FD_202095 | JGI IMG/M metagenome (GOLD analysis project Ga0302140, IMG submission 202095) | Peat permafrost microbial communities from Stordalen Mire near Abisko, Sweden - I_Bog_E1_1 | ecosystem: Environmental > Terrestrial > Soil > Wetlands > Peat | place: Sweden: Abisko, Stordalen...
CGCCAACACGCCGAAAACCAACCCGATGATCGGCTTGGCGGCGTCGAGATGCTGTAGCAGCATCCAAACGGAAAACGACCAATCATGAAATATGTTCATCGTTTGAACCACGGCTTCAGTCCCGGAACATTGTTGAGCTCTTTGACCGGGATATATCGGAAGGTTTTCTCATCTGCTCCGGCGGGGATCGCTATCGCTCCTTCTGCTTCCAACATGAGGTTCTCACTGAGCTCTTCTGCAAATGCTGCTTTCCCTGCTTTCTGGCGAAGATGTCTCGCCTCCTCTATAATCCTGACGCATAACAATGCGCCCTGCACTGGTCCATACTTATGCAATGCGACTCCGCCTCCCAAAAAGAAGGCCACATTGGGTCCGAGTAACTCGTAATACGTTTGCAATTGCCCGGGGTAAATACCTGCAGCAACAGTCGGCATTGGATACCCGACAGAAACAATCCTCCAATAGCGATCAACGGCGTGTGCGAGCGAATTAGCTGCTGAATGGTCTAGCTGTCTATAGCCACCAAGATATGGTGCTCCGCCGGGATAAATGATATCGCTGCCACTCCAAATAAGGGCGTTCAAGAATGTGTCATCGGTAATTCGCTGTCCTATTACGTTCTTCAGCAACGGATACGTCGTAATGTACGGGCTATCTTTTCCATTTTGATCGGTGAACGCTGAGCGAACAGCCTGAATCGTGGTGATCCCGTCTAGGCCTCCATCAATCTTGACGACCACTGGTGACGGTATCTTCTCCAGCAAGTCAGCACACACCGGGATCACGGCTCCGGCGCTCCCGCTTAGGTTTATTGATAAGCGTGTGACTCTTTTCCCTTTTCCGACCTCAACTGCTTTCTGCGCCAATTCAGTCAAATGTTTGATCGTACTCGGCTCCAGATTGAGGTAGCGAGTGTCAAGCTCGACGAGTTGGAAGCCCGCCTCAAGTACCCCCAGAGTAACCTCCTCTAGCGCCTCTTGGGTGAGACCTATTCGTGGCTTCAGGGAGAATGCGAGCAAGGGTTGGTCATCGGCGAGTTCAAACGCCCTTCGAATTCCCTCAATTGTGTGCGCAGTAGAACGGTACCGCGCCTCAACAGCGGCTCTCCAGGTGTCAGGGAACTCTACACGCGTTATTTTGATTGGATCCAGGTTTAAGCCCCGCACTTGGGCAATCCCGAGGTCGCCCGCGAGAATCCCAATCAAGTGCTGAATGCCGGATGAACCTGGCGGGAAAAGATCACACGAAATCCGTAGCCGCAATTCAAGCTCGCCAGGATTAGCCAACTGACGAATTTGGTCAGCGAGCGCCGATTGTCTAGCCGAGGTTAGGATTCTCTGATCCCAATACTCTCCAGTGAACTCCCCAAAAGTTCCGTACGTGGCATCACGAGCAAGCAACCCACCCAAATTCGTGGCGTCGTTTAGGTCAATCGGTTTCTCGTCAAATTTGGTTCCCTTGACGGTGCAGTAAACGTCGATATATTCGGTCATAGCCTGCAGAACTCCACTATAGTGATCACACTCTCATCGGAAATGTCAGGATAGAAGTCACGTAGGCGATGCCGAAGACTTTCAAGACTCAGAAATCCATCGCTTATCGCGTCATTCTCTGTTAGCGAAGATAATGCGGCGACCCGAATCCCAGTGATTCGCACGTTTATGTCTTGGCTTTCAGAGTGCAAAGTGGCCGGGCCAAGCCGATAGTTCCTCGCTCCCAACCTGATGGTGGTTTTCTTATCGCCCGTCAGAATGGGTTCGATGAAAGTTGGTGCAATCTGAATGATCGTGGGCCGAAGGGTAACCTCGAATGCCAAAAGATTGACAGGCTCGGACTCGGAGATTCTCAGAATTGAGGCGCACATGGAGATTGCTTCTGCTTGATTGTGAGCTGGGGGAATCACCGAGTCGAACGGAACTTGCTGGAATAGCTGTTGCAGCGACTCTGCTTTGACCGTTCGGACCACAGTTCCCCACAGAGCGTTGGTGGCGTCGCTATACCCGCGGCGCAGTTCAACTGACCTGCCGGGTCTCACATGCTTCTCGGTGTACTGTCGACCATACCTGCGCAATTCCCAGCGCTTGTGCCCACTTTGGAACCACTCAAATGGTGCAGTCGCCAACGGAACGAATAGGCGATCGGGGCTAGATTTATTCATTTCGGAGGTCCGCATAGTAGTAGTTCTTGATCGCAGATTTCGGAACCCGGTATCCCGATCCGTCCATCACCATCAAACTGCCCGATTTCATGGGTGCCTCCAGTTTCGTATACCCTGCACGTATGAGGAAGTCCTTTGCGATGGGCGGAGGGGCATCCTTGTTCGTTGTAGTAATCACCTCAAGAAAATCTGCAGATGGCGCATGGTAATAGTGAGCAACCTTCTTGAGGTGCTTAGCCAGGACGGTACCAAGGCCTAAGCCTTGGTACGGTAGATCAACAGCGAACCTGCTTGCCCATGCAATGCGCATTTTTCGCAGGATTTCATCGCGCTTCATCAATTGCCATCGATCCTTTAATTTCAACTGATCAGCAATCATCTGCCTGCCTGCTACCGGATTTCCATGCCAGAGACGGCTGATCACTCCGCAAGCGACCACGCCGCCACAAGGAACAAACCAAGATACATCGGATGAATCTTGGTTTTTGACTCTGCGTCGTTTTCGGATGCGCTCTTGTTGATGAGCATCCCCGACAGCACACGCAAGAAACATCCCCCGACCGCTGTCGGCCAAGTAATGAACCCGCTGGATGACTTGTCGGGCGTCAAGACGATCTCTGTCGCTATACACGGTCCACAGTCTCACCCCGATTTCCCGGCCAGTTTCTGGATCCTTCACATGATCTTTTGCCGTGTATCCCGGTGACACGACTGTGTAACGTTCGGTTTTGTCCTCTAGACTGTACGCGCGAATTTCGGGAGTATCTGGTCCTGCGGTTTTTCGGAACCGAAACCGTTCTGTGTCGATTTCTATTCCGAATGGAACACGCACGCGCTCGCGATCAGTGGTGTCGGGCGATTCGAAAGATAATTCACGTGATCTGAGTCGCACTTCTTGCAACAATTTCTCCCCACCCCGCGCCATGGACCGCTCCGAAAATCTGAATTCAAACGAATTGGAATCGATTATATGCCGTCTATCCAAAAGTTCGGTGAGTGCACTGCCGATGATGGGCTCACCCTTTGCCCTGCCTATTCGCGAAGTAGCTATTCGAGCAAAGCATCACTCTCTCATCTCCATTTGCGCGGCGCGAACGTCCTCCCGCTTTGCAACTTCCTCCCAGTGCTCGGCTAGAGACCGTACAACATTTTGTGTCCTAGGCCATGCAGAGAGACCCTTCGCATCGTTGCGCACACCATCAGCCAATGTACGCTCCAGTTGTCCACCGTCGCGAGGCCGCCTACTCGTGACGCCTCTCATGTTGATACGCTCAATCAGCATCCCGTGTTCTATTGGATCGGAAGACCATTCTTCTAGGCAGGAGCGCACCACAGAGTGCGGCCAAAGCCTGTCTTCCGGGTCATCGGTGGCATGTGCGAGCAACGCTCCGATCTTTTCTTCCGCTATCTGTAGCCGGTCGTTCTCTTCTGCAAGCTTGCGGACCTCCGCAACCCATGCTTTGAGTTGCTCTATATCGATTTGGTCACCCGTTTGACCTGGAATGGATACAAAGCCCTCCAGCAAGGTCCAACCAATATGAGCCTTCGCTCGTTCATGCTCAGTCACGTCCTTTGCTTGTCCACGTTCCGATGCTGGACTGAAGACATCTGAAAGTATCTGAACATAGAATTCAGGGCTTTCAGCCATAAACTTGTCCAGCTCCAGAGCGTATGAGTCACGGCTGTAGACACGACTCTCCCCCAATAGCGGGAGGTACCGATATTCACGAATAGCTATCTCCGCTGAGGTGATATCGTCTCGGTCGCGAAGTGCGCTGAAGACTTGTTCCAGGTCGAAATATAGATTCTGCGCCTCAAGGAGCTTTGGCTCTTCGTGAATTCTTTGATCGAACTGATCTAAAGTGGCAAGGAGCAGATGACCTTCAATCTCCTTAATCCGCGTGAAAAGCTCCAACACGATCACCTCTGCACGATTCACAGCCAAATAGCGTTCGACTGCGAATGCGAGCTCCGCTTGGCCACCGTGGATTCCCCATGCACTACGCGTTTTCCAATAAAGAATATCCGCAGATTCGCCGAACCCAGTGACATAATCCCATGTGCTTCGCTCATGTGACCAGCCGAGCGTTAAAGTCACAACCTGTTCATCCGTCAGTTTCTCTCGTTGATTCCATTCAAGAATGCCGCCACACCAGTCGTTGCCAAATCGATCAAGAGCCACCGCCGAAAGCAAAGAAATGAATGCATCAAATTTCGGCCCTCTAGCGAATGCCGCTTGAGCAACATTTACCATTTCCTGATTTGTGGCAAGGACTTGACCAACAGCTAGTCCGATGAATCGCGGGGCCTTGGCCCTCGCGGCCAGGTCCAAGGGAGCGAGCAGCCCCCGATCCTTTATCAGATCCGCAACGGCATTTTTTCTGAGCAGCTCAGCTTCAGCCAGAAAATCTTTGCCGTCTTTGTATTCGATCAACGGGAACGATTCTTCGAACAGCCAGAGAGTCTTCTGGAACGGATCGTTCGGCTCAAGCCTTTTAAGTATTCCTTCTAATTGGACGAGCGCATCTTCATTCAAAGACCACGCGGCAGCCGGCCAAGCCCGATGATGGCGAATCACCTTAGCTAGTTTTTCCCAAAACTCTGTTCGTTCCGTCTCGCCGAAGCGATCCATCTGGCTGGAGAGGCTCTGAACAGCAAGTTGCTTTTGCGGGTCTGAGAATGTGTGGATCGTATCAAGCAGGCTTGCCCAGCGAAGGCTCGATGTCCCCGCTAATGCCACAGCCCTGGAGATGATTGCATCGTAGGTTTCATATAACAGGCCGTTGGTAATTGTCTCCCTGTCTGATGCGCCTGCTTCACGGAATTTTGGCTTCAGACTGCTATCCCCAGAGTCAAAGCCCTTTGGGAGGAGACCGACTAATAAATTCCATGCGATTGACTCGTTCTGCTTGATCAAGCTATCCAGAGTGGCCAATCGCTGCTTTAGAGATGCATTCGTCGCGGGGAGCCACGCCAAAAAGATGTGCCGTAGACTTCTGGCGGGACGATTCCCCAGGGCGCCGCCCGGATCAATTGCAGCTAGCTTCAATAGGACAGTGGATGCTCGGAGTAAGTAGTCCGGGTCCCACGCAATAAGCTCTAAGGCCCATAGAAGCCCAGTATGAGGACTGCTGGTGAAGATAGAAGATTGACTTTTCGAGTCTTGGAAGATTGGGAGGAACTTCGTTCCATCGCCCTCAAGCAGTTGCTCAAGGGCCAACAACAAAGAGTCAGGTGCCGCCTCCATGAGCAGCGGCAACTCGTGTGAAAGGCTCGCGATTACACGATGATTATCACGAAGCGCGGGAATGTTTCCAATCAGCTCGTTTACGTAACGCTGCGGAGATAAACCGTTAATGACCAATCCGCTCTTTTCACCAATTGCAGCGATCACGAGTAACGTGTTGGCGAGCCCTTCTCTCAACCATGGAGAATGCGGCGGACCGACTCCCCGCATTTTGGCGAATGGCCGCTCTTCAATCGCGACTTCCAGAGCAGGATTGATCTGAGAAAAAACATCTTCGACGACTTGGCTAAGAGTAGCGAAGTGTTCAGGTCCCAAAAGAGTGGCGAGGTTAACGAAGACGTCCACGGGCGCTCGCACAGCCCACGCCGTATCGACGCTTTCCAACGGTGCATCTTCGACTTGCCGGTACACCCGAATAGCCGCCTCGAATTCCTGATAGTCATTTACGGCGGCCAAGCGAGCGACGATGGAGCAATCGTTCTGAGACGAAGTATCCCATGCACCGGCAAGAAGCGCAGGAATCAAGACTGCATCTCTGTGCCAGCTTGTCCGTTTCGCACCTGCGCTGGCAATACGACGAGCGAGGATCGTAACGCTTCTATCACACTCAAGAGCTAACCGGCGGCAATCGTCTTCATTGAGCCCCATACTCTTAAGGGCTTCAGACATTTCGTATCCCGATGGCCGCTTCAATCGCGTCGCTGCGTCGTCACGGAGCGAGTCGCGGCCCAACGGCACAACAACGGCGTGAGAGTTGGAGAGTACCCCCGCCATAGATGTCGCCTCGCCACTTACTGAGAAGATCAGGTTATTCCGGCCATTCAAGAGACGGGCTGCTTCCTTGGTTTCGACCAGCAACACGCGGCTTTCGAGAAACTTCCGATCTTTCGCGGGAGCAAGCCGAATACTCGCCACCATGAAAGCAAGTACTTCCGCGAGCGAGTCTCCTAGCCAACGCCGCACCTGCGATCCAGCCGTGAGTTCCCGCAACATCGTCTCTGATTGGTCCTTGCGTCCAGCTATCAGCACCTCTTCCTTAAGGTGGGGATCAAACTGACTTGAATATTCATCCCAGAACTCTTGTGGGCTTATGGCACCTGTTTGCGGCAATGTTCCGACAACATCGCGAGCAATCGCGGCAGCTACAGCGGGGCAGAGTTCAAACCACGCTTCAAGGGCGATTGCGTCATAAGCCCTAATGTCTTTCCAATGTCCTTCGGCCTTTTTTTCTGCAATCCAGTCTGCCAAAGTTGGATTCTGGAGATTCCATCGGCGTCCCGTTACGATCACCAACGTCGTTTTTGCGGGATCCACCGCTTCACCTGGCTTTTCAGTCCTGGTCTTGTAATCCCCGTTCGCCTTCTTTAGGACATCTTCGCTGGTTCCGTACTCCCATACGGAAATTCCTGTCGGCAAAAAGTGCTCGAAACCGTTTGCAGGAACCGCTTCTATCCGCCCATCAAATCCAGGTCGTTGTGCACTGTCGCCGTTTGGGAAATCGTACTCACTCATACTGGCAGCAGAAGCTCTAACCAGTTGAGCAACAATCTCCGATAGGCGCGTCCGAGCGTCGATGCGGCGCGACCAAGCATCAAGTTGTCCTGCATCCAACCACTTCATAACAGTTTCCTCTAGCTTTGACGCTGCCATTATATGTGGTTCGGGCTATTCGCGTTTGATCAGCGTATACGTATGAACGCCGTTTGCGCCGGAATGTATTCTTGTTTTACGTCAAATCTGCTTACCGCTCGCCAAGCAGTGCTGCCGAAAAATCCCGGCTTCCGAGTCTTAGCTGTTGTCATTTAATCTGGGCAGCGGTGGCGGCGGGGCAAGTTGTTGACCGACAATGTGGGCTCATTGTCCGTTTAATCAGAGCACGAGGATTTTTCTTGTTGGCAGGTAATGTGGGCAGAAGCCGCACAGGCACAGAGACTACACGAGGATGGCTTTTTGACTGGCAGGGGGCTTAGACTTCCTGGCTGAAGCTACAGTTGTTCGAGGTTGCGGGCGCAAACTGACATTGCTTACCATGTGAAGTCGATCAGCGTATGTAAACAACTTCTCGATACTGACCTTGCTGATACGACCGTGCAGAAGGTTGCTGACATTCGGCTGGTATTCATCCAGAACGTCTACCAATTGCCGCTGCGTCAGCCCGCGCCGGGCAATCTCGTCCAGAATGGCCTCTACGATGGTGGCCTTGATCTTCAAGGCAGATGCCTCTGACTTTGAGAATCCCAGATCGTCAAGGACATCACCCTTGGTGATGTGGGTAGGTTTGTTCATTTGAAGCTCCTTCATTTGCGCAACTCACGCAGTCGCTGTTTGACCATTCCCAAACGAGATGAAATCAATTCTCTATCCCGAGAGTCCGTCTTCCGGGAATCCTTCTCGAAACAGTGAAGGATGTAGACCGTATTGTCGATAACCGTCAGGTACACCAGGCGATACCAGGTCCGCTCATCGCCTTCCTTTAGCTCCCAGACCCCTTTGCCGATCGAAGGCAGTGGCCTCTTATCGCACACGGGGAGCCTGCCATTTTGAATCTGACGCAGAGAAAACCCGAATGCAGTCTTGATATCAGAAGGAAACGAACTCAGAACTTCTTTAGAGTTTCCTTCCCAGGAAATGTCTGCGGGTTGTGACCGTTCAGTCTTCGTCATGACTACTAAAAGTATATAACATTTACTATATATCAGCAAGTGAACAGATCTATTTCGCCCACTTATCGTCGATGTTTCTGCCTACCCGCTCGAAACCGCTACAGCCCGAGTTTACTGGCGGCTTCGATTCGGTCCGCTTTCTCCGAGCGGATGTATTTGCGGACCATGGCGTTGGACTTGTGCCCGGTTTGGCGCATGATGGCCAGCTCCGTCGCGCCGTTGGCCCATGCCGTGGTGGCGAAGCCCGCCCTCAGCGAATGCGCCCCATACCTGGAGAGCTCCTTTTCACCGACTCCCGCACGGCCAAATGCTTTTTTGATGAGGTTGGCGATGGAGCGGGACTCGAGCCCGCCGAGGACGGTCTGGGCGTGGGAGATGCGCCGAAAAACAAATCCCTCCTCGATATTGGCCTGCTTGAGCCATTGGGCGAGGGCGCGCACCGGGCAGGTCAGCTCACTCAGGGGGGTGCCTGCGGGCTGGGCGCCGAACAAAAATTCCACTTCCCTGCCCTGCCCCTCCTGGTCGGTCTTTGATTTCGGAAGGTGGACGGTGAGGCCGCGGCGGTTCCAGTCGAGATCCTCGCAGCGCATCGCGGCGAGCTCGGAACGGCGCAGGCCGCCGGCGAAGCCGATCAGCAGGATGGCGCGGTCGCGGCTGGCGGCGAGCGTTCCTTCGGCATTCTGAATGGCTCTTCGAATCAGATCGAGCGAGGCCGGCTCTTTGCCCTGCTGGCGGGTGCCGATACTGCGGCGAATGCCCTGCATGGTTTCCATGACGAGGAGTTGTTGCTGATCGCAGGGCGAAGGTAGGCCGGCGCGACGGTGGACGAGGGAGATCGTCGTACGGCGTCTGGAGATGGTGGCCGCCTTGCGGCCCATCCCGGCCAGCGCGGCGAGATACGCGGCGACGGTGCGCGGCTCGGCCGGGATAGCGTCGAGCGAGAAGGTCCTGCACCACTTCTCGAAATCCCGCCAGTCGGCGCTGTAGGCTTTCTGGGTGGCGAGGCTTCGGGCCTCTTTCGCGTAGTCGCTTGCGGCCTTCAGGATGCGGGCAAGTGGGTCTTGCTGTGCTTCCAAAGCGACAGCGGTCGCCTCGGGAGAATCCGCCAGGGGCATGGGTACCAGAGAGAGTGCGTCCATCGGTGTCACGGCTCGCGCGTCAAAGTTCGCGCGTCGAGGGAGCGCCGAAATTGAGCCATCTCGTCGCGTGTATCGGCGTGGCCGATCCACTTGGCGGTGGCGATCTGGGCGGCAACGATGACTGCGAGGAAGATGTCCGCGCTCCAAAAGGCGCGGATAGAGAGGGCGGCCAGGCCCATCGCCAGGACGATCACTCCCCAGGCGAAGAAGGCCCGGAGGTCATAGAAGACCCGATGACGGCGCCGTGCCAAGAAATACAGCCGGATTACGCCAGCCAGACAGGCGAGTCCGAGGGCGAGAAAGACGGCTACGAGAAGGGTGGTCCGGGTCATTTTGGAGACCTTCGAGAGGTTGGGTCGAGGAAACTGCCAACCGGCTACGGTAGGCGGGAAAAGCGTTTCTATTGTCATTCTACCGGCAAACTACCGATAACTAACTCTTATCGGTAGTGGTGTTTGGGGCGGCCACTATCGAGTTGGCCGATTTATACCTTCCATAAAACGTTCGTTTGTGCGATGGCGCCGAAGTCAGATGATGTGGGTCGAGAAAAGCTGGGCGCTGTTCGTCAAGCGAGCGTCTCAAAAGCACAGGATTCGGCCTCAAACTGTGAGGGAAGGAGTTTCCAGACTGCCACTGCTTTATGGTTTTTTGCATAGACCGCGATCCTGCTCCCGGGACCTTCCCCACTGTGACCTATGGGATGATCTTCGGGGTTCTCCGCACTCAGCATGAGGCCAAGCCCATAAGCGGGAGCAGGCTGGACAGTGCCTCGATGATCGGGCAAAGCGTGACCCTGCTTCATAGCCGCAATTGTGGTCGGCTTGAGCAAGCGGTCATTGGCGAGCAACCAGAGGAGACGGGCGGCGTCGGCCGCTGTACCGACTATGAGTCCGTGATAAACCCAGCCAGGATGGTAGCCCCTTGCGCTCCCCATCTGTACGTCAGCAAGATCGTCCGGTTCTTTCGCAAGTCGGGCGCTAGCCAAGCCTGCGGGACCTAAAACGATTTCCGCGAGTGCTGCCGCAAGTTCAAGGCCTGTGATGCGTTCGATCAACTCCGCAACCTTGTGATAACCGATGTTGGAATAGGCCCAACCGGTCCCCGGTGCGTACAGCAAACGGTCAGCGCCGGCAGCGGCCAGAAGCCGATCAACCGGCCATGGCACCTTCCCGGCCGCAACGTCGATTTGGTATTGGGCTATTCCTCCATAATCTGGCAATCCGGCTTCATGTCGAAGTAATTGGCGCAGACTGAATGGCTTGCCGGGGAGCTTGGCATCAAGTGACAGCGCGCCCCGCTCAACCAAACGAAGAGCCGCAATCGATAGGGCGGTTTTCGTGAAGCTCCACCAAGGCACTTCATCGGTCGTACCCGATAGGGTAACAGCACCGGCGGCATCAATA
>Ga0302140_10012068_pt1 | contig 10609 bp, 9 predicted proteins | sample I_Bog_E1_1_FD_202095 | JGI IMG/M metagenome (GOLD analysis project Ga0302140, IMG submission 202095) | Peat permafrost microbial communities from Stordalen Mire near Abisko, Sweden - I_Bog_E1_1 | ecosystem: Environmental > Terrestrial > Soil > Wetlands > Peat | place: Sweden: Abisko, Stordalen...
TCCGATTTTCGATTTGCGCAGCCTGACGAATTCCAGTGGTGGGCGGCTGGGCCCCGTGGATCATGTGCGGAAGATTGAAGAAGCGTTGATCCGGCTTTGCGCCGGGTATGGGGTGATTACGGGGCGTGTGGCTGGACGGACTGGAGTATGGACGACGGGAGCTGTCGAGAAGAAGGTTGGGGCGATTGGGGTGCATGTTTCGCGGGGGATCACTTCGCATGGGTTTGCGCTGAATGTGACGACGGATTTGCGCGATTTTCAGTGGATTGTGCCGTGCGGGATTGCGGATCGCGAGGTTACAAGCCTTGAACTGGAGGTTCCGGACGCTGCAAGCCTGCCGAATCTGGAAGGCGTGGCGGACGCAGCGGCCAGGCAGTTTGGAATTGTTTTTGGCGAGCCGGTGTTGGCGGTCGAGAGCGTGGAGGCATTGCGCTCGGGTGCCGGGCAGGTTGGGGTGCAGATGGTGGCGCCGCCTGAGGTGGAGCGGCTTCACCGTCTCACGGACAAGGACGGCGGAGCGGCAGAGAAGCCGGTTGAGGCATGAGGGTCTGCATCCTAACCATGTAGGCCTATATAATCCGACTGGCTGACGGGTGCGGTACTACGTCCCGTAATGCGGTGGAACGGCCCGCGAAACCGGTAACTGCATCAGATTCGTAAGAGATTTGGCGAGGATTGGATCATGGCAACTGAAGTAATCATGCCCCAGATGGGCGAGTCGATATTTGAAGGCACCATCACCAAGTGGCTCAAGTCTGTGGGCGACAAAGTTGAAAAAGATGAACCGCTCTTCGAGATCTCTACCGACAAGGTGGATGCCGAAATACCGTCGCCGGTGGCTGGGACGCTGACTGAGATCAAGGTGACCGAGGGAACAACGGTCCAGATCAATACGGTAGTGGCGCTGGTAGGCGCTGCTGGCGAGTCTGCTGCGGCACCTGCACCGCAAGCTGATGCGCCGAAGGCCGAAGCTCCGAAGGCAGATGCGAAGGCACCTGCTACTGCTCCTGTGGGGAAGTCTACGGCCGGAGACGGCGCTACCGCTGAGGCTACAGATAAGGCAGTCACCAAGGCTGCGACGGATGCTTCAGTCGAGACTGGTTCGGGTCCTGTTACTGGTGGAACTGAAGTGGTGATGCCGCAGATGGGCGAGTCCATTTTTGAGGGCACGATCACCAAGTGGTTGAAGAAGGTTGGGGATTCCGTAGCCAAGGATGAGCCACTGTTTGAGATTTCGACGGACAAGGTCGATGCGGAGATTCCTGCACCGATCGCGGGTAAGCTGAGCGAGATCAAGGTTCCTGAGGGGACAACGGTTCAGATCAACACAGTGGTTGCTGTGATTGGCGGATCGGCCTCAGCGGCAGCCGCGGTACCGGCCCCGATATCGTTTGCGGCGGTTGCGCCGGAGAGCGCGCCGGCTCCTGTGGCTGCTGTTGCGCCGGGTTCAACTCCTGCTTCTGGTACGACTGACAGGTTGCGTTCGTCGCCGCTGGTGCGCCGGATTGCCAAGGATAACAATCTTGATCTGCGGCAGATTCCGGGTACTGGTGCGGGTGGGCGGATTACGAAGGATGACACGCTGAAGTTCCTTGCTTCTAACGGTGCGGGCAGTGCGGCTCCTGTGGCGGCGCCTTCGGTTGCTGCGGTTGCGGCTTCTTCTGCTACGCCTAAGCCTGCTGCGGCGGTTGCTGCACCTGTGTCCGCTCCCGTTGCCTCTCCCATATCTGCGCCGCTGCCGGGTGAGTTGGTGCCTTTGACGAAGATGCGTTCGATCATTGCGCAGCGCATGGTGGAGAGTGCGCATACCAGTCCGCACGTGCATACGGTCTTCAAGGTGGACATGACGCGTATTGCCAAGCTGCGTGAGAAGGAAAAGGGCAAGTATGAGCAGCGCAATGGCGTGAAGCTGACTTACATGCCGTTCATTGCGGCTGCTGCTGTGCAGACGTTGCGGAAGTTTCCGATTGTGAATGCTTCGCTGGAGACGAGCGAGGCTGGGTTGGGGATTCGTTATCACCAGAACATCAACCTGGGCATTGCGGTTGCGCTGGAATGGGGCTTGATTGTTCCGGTGATCAAGCAGGCTGAGGAGCGGAGCTTCCTGGGGTTGGCTCGGGCTGTTGCCGATCTGGCTGAACGGGCGCGCGGCAAGAAGCTGAAGCCGGATGAGGTTTCCGGGTCGACGTTTACGCTGACCAACTCGGGCATCTTTGGCGAGGAGTTTGGTACGCCGATTATCAATCAGCCGGACTCGGCGATCCTGGCGATTGGCGGGTTGAAGAAAGAGCCGGTCGTGATTACAGATAGCGAAGGCAACGACACGATTGCGATTCGCTGGACGCAGAACTTCTGTTTGGGATTTGACCATCGGACGATTGATGGAGCGGATGCCGGGAAGTTTATGGCTGAGTTTAAGAAGACGCTTGAGAACTGGTCGGGCGACATCGGCTAGCTTTTCGAGGTGCTCAGACTGCCCCTTCCTCGCAAGTACCGGGGGAGGGGTAGTTTTTTGTCCGTAAGACTCTGATTTTGCGATGGTTAGGGTCGTTTCAGGTGGCGTTTATGGCGCGATTTGCCGCGTATTTGTGCATGTTTTTGGGTGATTCCGATAGGGGTCTGATAAGGTTTCAGCGCAAACTTCATTGTGGGTTGTTGAGGCTGACTTCAGTATGCGCCGAATGGCCGTAATTCTCTGCAGCACACTCTCGTCCACGTAGTAAGGAGCTAAAGTCTGAATTACGAGAACTGTTCTACTATAGAACATTTCTTGCGCGACTGAGCAGTAGGCTTTCGATGTGCCCCAAACGTCTATTAAGAGCAATATTTGCGGCAAGCGAATAGCAGAGGCTCGCAGCATAGCTCAGCTTACGCAAGAAACACTTTCGGCGAAGCTGGCGTTGCTCGGCGTGAACATGGACCGGGCAGCAGTTGCAAAGGTCGAAAATCACCTGCGACGGGTCTTGGATTATGAACTAAGGGCTCTTGCTACTGTCTTGGATGTTTCAGTTGATTGGCTGCTCGGAGACGAACTGTGAACGATCCGTCTTCGCTGCTGCGGACTGCGACCCGGCGCGCCAAATCCGATGTTGCAAACAAGCTGGTCAGCATGTTTCTCCATGAACTGAGTAAGTCGATTGTCAGGACATGGGAATTTAGGGTCGACAGCGAACAATATGGCGCTCTAGTACGAGATCACTTTGGCAATCGTTGTCCTTACTGCCTTTGTGACCTTAACTTGTTCGCTGCGATCGTAGAGCACTTAGACGGGATGAATCGCTACCGGGCAGGTCTTCACGTTCCGGGAAATGTTCTTGTTGCATGTAAGAGATGCAATAGCGAGAAGCGTCGAGATGATTCGCTCAAAAACCTTGTGCTTGCCGAAACCGGTTGGGCATCATTTCTCTCTCATGATGGTTCGAGATGTCCTGCGAAATGTAATACCTGTAGGTACTGGGCGGAACGATGGGACGACGAGACTGAACGAAAACATATACTGTGTCAAAACTTTGAGAGGATCGAGTCTTTTCGCGCAATATTCGCGGATTTTCAGCAAGTCTTGCCAACACTAACTGAAACCCTCCCGACATTGCTCGCAAAACTTTACATTGATTGCCAAGTGTTTGCGGAGACAGAGATACGGCTACTCTTGGATGGGTTGATCAGTGCGTCGAGCGCTCGTCATTAGCATAGATTGATGATCTGTCCTATGAATTTAGCTATAGCTGATTAGCGCAAGGCGCTGACTGAATTGATCTCCTACACCATCAGTTTCTTCAGAATAATGCTCCATCCCAATGCGGATGATATTTGTCATGTTCAGCCCTTTTCTGTCGCAAAGGTGTGCGAAGTCAGCAAGTAGGTCAGATAGATTTTGTTCCATAAGAGCACTGCATTCTTCTTCAGAAGCGTCCTTCCCTGCACTTTCGCCGTATCTCTCGAAGGCTTCAAGCGCTTCGGACGCCCACTGAGCTCGCTTCTCATTCATCTGTTCTGGGTCAGGTGGGAGACGCAGTCTCTTGAATCTATTCATTCTTGGCCCCTCCTTTTGCATTTCTTTGCCAAGTATATAAACGGTTCTCAGACAGCGCCCCTTGCTGACACGATTGATCTCGCCTGACAGACCCATGGGACAAATCGTACCGAATCGAGAAAGCGATGCGACGCCAAACGGCACCCGTAGAAGCTGACTACTTACTCAGTTCTGCCCGGATGGGTTGGCCGGGGAGGGTGGATTCGTCTGGTTTGTTGTCGTGGACTACTTCGTGTCCGGCTACTAATACGTATTTGAAGCCGTAGGAGTATTGGGCGGGTTTTTCGAAGGTGGCTTTGTCGATTACGGTGTTGGGGTCGAAGACGTCTATGTCGGCGTCGGCGCCTACTTGCAGGCGCCCTTTGTGTTTCATCTGGGGTGTGAAGGATTCGAGTCGTTGGGCGGGCGCGAGGGATGAGCGGCGGATGGCTTCCATGAGCGTCAGCACTTTTTGTTCGCGAACGTAAACGCCGAGCAGACGTGAATAGGTTCCTGCGCTGCGGGGATGGCCTTTGCCGTTGGTCATGAGGCTGTCGCTGGCGATCATGACGATGGGATCGGCCATCGCCATACGGACCATGGCTTCGGTATTGGTGAAGAGGATGACTGCTCCGCCCTGTTTGCGATAGCGGTTGAAGGACTCCTCTGTCAGGCGCTCGCCGGTGGCTACCCATTGCAGGTCGCCGTAGCTGATGTCGAGTTGTTTTTGCCAACCGGGGTTAAAGACGCTGGATTCGATTTCGGTTGCTCCGGCGGGGTATGGATAAGCTTCGGTGGTGACGTCGAGGCCGCGCGTCCTGGCTCCGTGGATCATGAAGAGCGCGATAGGCGTGAGTTTGTTGGCCATGCTGTTGATGTGAACGATGTGTACGGAGGCGCCGGTGATGGCGGCGTCGGCGATCATCTCCTGGAGGGAATCGACTACGCCGGGGGTGAGTCCACCGGGGGTGCGCATGTGGACGAAGATGGGCTCTTTCCACTTTGCTGCGAGTTCGAAGACTTTGAGGATGTCGGCGGGGGTCTCGTGCGGAGTGTAGGCGAGGCCCATGCCGATTCCGAGGCCTCCTTGACGCAGGCCCTGGTCTACATCGGCGAGGATCTGTTGCTGTTCTGCGGCGGTGGGCACGTCGGTGATGACTTTATCACGAGGCAGGAAAGTTCCGGTGTCATGCATGACGGCCATGCAGGCAGGGATGTGTCCGCTGCTGGCTCCGTAGTTGATGAGCGCTTTGCCTTTGCGCTCGGCATACCAGGGAGCTACGGGCCAGACGCCGCGTTCGAGCTCGAGAGAGGTGGTCACGCCATCCATGGCTTTGAAGCGATAGTTTTCTTCGTCCTGTGCATGGGAGTGGAGGTCGATGAAGCCGGGAGAAACGACGAGGCCGGTGGCGTCGATGGTTGTCTTGCCCTTGAGAGGCGAGGTAGAGATGGCTGCGATTTTGCCGCTTTGAATTCCTACGTTGCGGATGGCGTCGAGGCTGGTTTCGGGGTCCATGACGCGGCCATTGAGGATGACGACGTCGTATTGCTGGCCTGGAGCCTGTGCGAAGGCTTGCGCGGTAAAGGACGCAATCGCTATGAGGGCGATTGCTGTTGCAGTACGCGATTGGAGGGGACTGTTACGGGTGTGCGGGGGAGTGTTTTGCTTATGGCGCATAGGAGGACCGTCCTCAGAGGGAAGGTCCTCCCATTCTAGCTTGCGCGGTTCTCAACTGCGCTTACTGCATTCGGTCGAGCTCGGCTTTGGAGCCCTGGGGGCCGCAGTTGGAGCAGGTGAAGGCGATACTGCCGTCGTTGCGAAGCTGCGCGGACATGTTGAGGACCTCGGCGGAGCCATTGCCGCGGACGACCTGAAATGAAAGGGTGTCGTCCTGCATTTGGGGATGTATGAGGGTGTGTGGCTCGGTGCTGAAACTGAAGGCGTGACCGTCCTGCTTCTTGATGGCGTGGAAGACGATGGTGCCGTTGGCTTCTCCGGCATCGTTGGCGAGAGTCAGGATGACGGCGGGGACGCCGTCGAGGTTGGCTTGCCAGACACCTGTCCATTTGGGATGGATGAAAGGCTTGTCAATGGATTGCGCGGCGGCTTGGGCATTTACGGCCGGTGCTGAGAGGCACGCGGCGGCAACGATGAGACTTGCAAGGACTTCGAGAGACTTTTTCATAGGATTCTCCTTTCGGGTTGGCTTTATTGCTGTTTGGCGAGGGTGGTGGCGGCCAGGGTACCGCCGAGGCCCATGGTTTCTATGGCGCTGCTGGGAACGATGACCATTGCGCCTTTTTCGCGGATGGCTTCGTAGAGCATGTTCATGCCGCGGAGGTGGAGTGCGCCGGGGTTGTCGTTGTAGACGCGGCTGGCCTGGGCGAACTGTTCGGAGACCTGGACTTCGGCGTCGCCGAGGATGATGCGGGCCTGGCGTTCGCGTTCGGCCTGGGCCTGCTGAGACATTGCGTTTTCAAGAGCCTGGGGGATGCGTACGTCGCGGATCTCGACGGACTGGACGGTGATACCCCAGGGGGTGGTCTTTTCATCGAGGATTTTTTGTAATTCGCGGCCGAGGGTTTCGCGTTCGGTGATCATCTGCGCGAGTTGATGGCGGCCTATGGATTCGCGCAGGGCGGTTTGCGAACTGAGGGTGATGGCCTGGATGAAGTCTTCAACTTCGAGGATGGATTTTTCGGCGTTCCAGACGAGCCAGAAAATGATGGCATCCACGCTGACGGGGACTGTGTCGCGGGTCAGTGTGGATTCGGCGGAGACGGTGGTAACGCGGACTCGCTGATCAACGTAGCGGGAGAGGGTGTCGATTACCGGAACGAGGAGGAAGACGCCGGGGCCGCGCAGTCCGCGGTATTTGCCGAAGCGCAGGATGGCGACTTTCTCCCATTGGTCGACGACTTTGATTGCGAAGAGGAAGTAGGCTCCGACTAACAGACCAACAATCGCAAGCGAGGTTGAGTTGGTGACTTTGGCGACTGCTGCGCCGGTGATAATGCAGAGCAGGCAAACGGTGATTCCGACGGAGCTGAAATGTTTGTTCGCGGTCATGTTATTTCCCCTTAGATTCTTCTGGAGTGAGTTCGCGCAGGGCCTTGATGAGCTGCTTGACGCTGAATCCGCTGGCGCCCGCGCGGGAGGCGAATTCGTCGACGAGCTGGGTTAGCTGGCGTTCGCGTTCGGCTTTGGAATGCTGGGAGTGCTCCTGCTGTAGATCGGCGATAAAGGTGCCGGTGCCTTGCTGGGTGTCGAGGGTGCCGCGGATCTCCATCTCACGGTAGGCGCGCAGCACGGTGTTGGGATTGATGGCGAGATCGACGGCAACCTGCCGCACGGTGGGGAGCTGGTCGCCGGGGCTGAGAGCGCCTGAGGAGATGGCTCCCTGCACTTGGTCGATGAGCTGGCGGTATACGGGTACACCGCTGTGGGCGTCAAGGCGGAAGGTAAAAGCTTGCGCGTCGGTTTTGGCGCTCTTCTTCATGTGTTGAATAATGTACTAGTCAACTAGTACATTGCAAGCAGAATGTTGAAATTATTTTTTGCAGGATCTCGCGGCGCGCCAAATCTGGCGCGACACGAGTTTCGGAACAAACTGTATGATTGCGGTGTTTTGGTCGGCGGATTTCTTGTTTTTCTCCAGGCGAGGAGCAGCTCAGTGATTGCAGTTGTAGGACGGATTGCGGGGATCTCGTTGTTGTGTGTTCTCTCTTGTGCCAGCGGAAGCGCGGGTGCGCTCACGCTGCAGGCTTCTGGAGATGCCTTGCGGGTAGAAATTACGGGAACGGGGCGGGAAGCTCGCGAGAGGATACTGATTTATTCAGCTTCAGAAGGGGCGGCCGGAAGATGGGTGGAAGCGCTGTCTGCACCCGGCGGGGCTATGCGGGTTGATACTGCGCAGGGCAGCAAGATCTGTGTGCTTACTTACGCCTCCGAGATTGCAAACGGACTGCGGCTTTCCGGTGACTGCGGGATTGGTCAGTTTGAGCAGCGGATCGTGTTTTCTGACGAAAAGGACGCGTTGAACGTTGCGACGCGATTGGTGCTTTCAAAAGATCTCGTCGTTCATTCGGTGGAAGATCGATATTCTTTTGTTCCTAAGCGCCATGTAACTCAGGATGCGAAGAATGGGCCACTGGATTTTGTCTGGTCGCAGAATATCAAGAGCGAGGCGGACGATCTGATTCCTTCGAACGCGTTCAAGTCGCCGGCGGTGATGATGCAGCAGGGCGCGGTATTCGCGGCGATCATACCAACGCTTGCGGAGAGATCGGCGGCGGACGTTCAGAAGGCGCTGGATCTGAATATGAGTTCGGAACAGCAGCCCTGGATGTCGTTTGGGGCTGTTGCTACGCAGCCGCATGGGCACAGTTACTTTCGCCGTGATGCGAACGGACAGTTGAAGATTGTGGGGCGCACTGTCGAGTACAGCTACTCGATTGTGGCTTCAGAGCAGCCAGAGAAACTTGGGTATCGGCGGATTACGCGGAGACTGTGGTCGGAGTATGGGCATCCTGGGTTGCTGAATTCGCCTGAATTACAGCGGAACGTGGTGCATCCGGAGTTGAGTTCCTTTGATTCGTGGCGCGCCGATGCGTGGCAGAGATACGCGGATACCACATACAAGTCATTCGAATGCGGCGGCAAGCGTTGCGGCACGCTGACGAGTGACAGGAATGTGACGGGGGACTGGGAGAAAGCTCAGCCGGATGCCTGGTTCAATGCGTGGTTCGAGACTTTGCGAACGGCATATGGATGGTATGTGCATGGCCGCGCGACAGGGGATGCCGCGATGATGGCGAAGGCGGAGAGTGTGCTTACGCTGGCGCTATCGGCTCCGCAAAAGGACGGCGCCTTTCCGACGATCTATCTGCTGCGAGATCACAGGTGGGTGGCTGACGATGGGTGGGCTGGATATAAGGACGACTACCATGCATTCTGCATGTCCTGGACGGCTTACTGGATGCTGCGATGGGCGGCTGATCTTGCACCTGAACGAAAGCCTGAGGTGCTGAAATATGTGCGCGGTTATGGCGACTTTCTGTTGCGGGAGCAATTGCCGAGCGGTGTGATTCCGTCGTGGTACGGAGCGGATCTTAAGCCGCGCGCGGAGTTTCGCGATTTCAATGCTGAGACTACGGCGTCGGCGTTGTTGCTGGTGACGCTTGGGTCTGTGAGTGGAGATGCGAAGTATACTGCGGGCGCGGAACGGGCTATGCAATTTGTGAGCGATGCGGTTGTTCCGAGACAGCGGTGGTTTGACTTCGAGACCTACCTGTCATGCGCGCGCAAGGATTATGGCTTTTACGATCATTGGACCGAGCAGTACCCGCAGAATAATCTGGCTGAGATTCAGGCTCCGGAGGCGTGGCTCGCGTTGTATCGCGCGACGGGTAAACGAATCTACCTGGAGCGCGGGTCGAATGCGCTTGATTATCTGCTTCTGACTCAACAGGTCTGGAGTCCGCCGATGTTTACGCCGAATTTGCTGGGTGGATTTACGACACAAAATACAGATGCGGAGTGGAGCGACGCTCGCCAGTCGTATGCGGCGATGGTGTTGTTTGACTACTTTCGCGAAACACAGGAGTTTGAATATCTGGAGCGGGCGGTCGCGGCTGCGAGATCTACCTTTGCGGTTGCTCCCTGGGAGAACTGGGCCCATACCGGCTATGTAGATGAGCATGGCGCGTTGACGGGCTTTCATTGGGGAACGGGCAGTGCGATGACTTCGGTGGAGATGATGAGTCCGCTGCTGGGGGATGGATACATTGATCTCCGCGAAGAGCGGGGCGTTGGCTTTGACGAATGCACGATACGCAAGGTGCAGGTGACTGGCGACAGGATCACGTTCGAACTTGAGTCCAAGATGAAGCAGAGGAGCTTCGTGTTGCGGTTTGCGCATGTAGATCCGGAGCGTACGTATCGGGTCTCCTGGAACAGTGGGGCTGAGAGACGTGTCGAGGGGCGAGAGTTGATTGCGCATGGCCTTCAAGTTAGTCCCTTGATAGCGGCCAACTAATTTTTAACTCGTTCGTTGTGAGAGCGGGGTAGCTTTGTCTGGCGCTATGATTGGCTGGATCGCAGGAGCGACACGCATTATGACTTCTATGCAGAGTTCTGTGGCGATTAATGCTGCTCATGAAGAGTTGCAGCAGATTCTTGGGGAGCGGGTTAGTGCGGCTGAGGTAGTGCGGGAGCATCACAGTCATGGGGAGAGTACGCATGTGCCGGGAGTGCCGGACCTGGTTTGTTTTCCGCGGACTACGGATGAGGTGAGCCGGATTGTGCTGGTGAGTGCGCGGTATGGGCTGCCGGTGATTCCATTTGGCGCGGGAACTTCTCTGGAGGGGCATGTTCATGCGGTGCGAGGCGGCATTTGCCTCGATATGCGGCAGATGAACCGTGTACTGCGTGTCAGCGTGGATGACATGGATGCGACTGTCGAGGCTGGGGTGAGCCGTAAACAACTTCAGAAAGCGTTGGAACAGACTGGGCTGACGTTCTTCATCGATCCAGGCGCGGATGCAACGCTGGGAGGGATGGCGGCGACGCGGGCGTCGGGAACAACGGCGGTTCGT
>Ga0302140_10012069_pt1 | contig 10609 bp, 8 predicted proteins | sample I_Bog_E1_1_FD_202095 | JGI IMG/M metagenome (GOLD analysis project Ga0302140, IMG submission 202095) | Peat permafrost microbial communities from Stordalen Mire near Abisko, Sweden - I_Bog_E1_1 | ecosystem: Environmental > Terrestrial > Soil > Wetlands > Peat | place: Sweden: Abisko, Stordalen...
TGTTTCTGAGGCAATGAAAGGGTCAATCATAAGTTCACAAGATTAACATAAAAAAACGCTCAGTACAAATAGCTTGTGCTGAGCGATTCCAAAAAGGTAATTATAAAAAACCAGGGAATCAAAAAATCCTGAAGAAATGGGCCGCTGTATACGCCAGCGCCGCAATAGCCGCTGCACAAGGGATCGTTATTATCCAAGCCCATACTATTCTGCCAGCCACTCCCCATCGGACAGCACTTAACCGCTTGAGTGAGCCGACACCCATAATGCCGCCGGTGATCGTATGGGTTGTGCTAATGGGAATACCTAAAAATGAAGCGACATATAACATGCTGGCAGCCCCTGTCTCAGCGCAAAACCCGTCAATCGGCCGAAGTTTTACGATCTTCTGCCCCATGGTCTTGACAATGCGCCATCCCCCACACATGATCCCTAAAGATAATGTCGTATAACAGGCAAAAACGACCCATGCGGGAACATAAAATTTATCCCCCAAAAGCCCTGCGCTAAAAAGAAGACTGGCAATAATGCCCATGGTCTTTTGTGCATCATTACCCCCATGACCCGTACAGTAAAAAGCAGTAGACACAAGCTGGCCCTTTCGAAAGAAGGTGTCCACTTCCCTTGGGGAAGATTTTCGAAATATCCAATGGACTAAAATACCATAGGAGAAACCTAAAAATAAACCGATTAACGGAGCAATAAAGATAAACAAGACCACTTTTAGGATACCCGGCATGATCAAGACCTTCGGGCCTGCTTTCACAAGCGCTGCCCCTATCATCCCGCCGATAAGCGCATGAGAAGAACTTGTCGGCAAGCCAAAATACCAGGTAATGATATCCCACCCGCAAGCGCCTATGAGGGTCCCAAAAACAACGGTCTGGTCAACAACATGAATATCTATGATGCCTTTACCGATGGTATTGGCCACATGCAAACCAAAAATAAAGAACGCAATGAACTCAAAGAAGGCTGCATAAAACACTGCCAGCCGGGGAGTCAGGACCCTTGTCGAGACAATGGTAGCTATGGCATTGGCCGAGTCATGAAAGCCGTTTAGAAAATCGAACGACAAAGCCAATAAAACAAGAAAAATAATCCCAGCTGGAATATGCATGAGTTTTAAGTTTGTTTCAATAGTATAGATTCAACGACATTGGCCACGTCTTCACAAATATCCAGAACTGTCTCAGCATCCTGATAAACTTCCTTCCACTTAATGATCTCGATGGCACTTTTGGATTCAAAAAGTTCCATGATAACGGCATCCCGCATAGCATCACCGACATTTTCCAGACGATTGATCTCAACACAAGCAGCCAGGACCATTTTGGATCCGTTCTTAACCCGCATGCCTTTAACAGCCTTGGAAACTGTTAAAACGGATTCTTCGATGACCTTGGCAAATTCCATCAAATGCCTGTCGCTACCGGGTATTTTATAAACTTTAATGCGGCCCACCATGGTATTGATCATATCCGTAATGTCATCAAGCTCCTTTGTAAGGGCATAGATATCTTCGCGGTCAAAAGGGGTGATAAAAGTTTTATTGAGCTGTTCAATAACAGCGTGGCTTGCGGTGTCCCCCTTGCTTTCAAGATGGATGATTTCTTGATAAGCTGACTCTTCGATGAGCCCTGGAGTGGCGACTATTTCTTTGAATTTGCTGGCTGCTTGAACAGCGCAATCAACCTGTTCTTCAAAAAGATTAAAAAAGTCGAACTCGCGCGGGAAGAATTTAAAAAGCATATTCCATCCTTATTTTTAGACACCATTAATAAATTATAAATAAAAATGCCTTTCCAGCCAGATACAGCTGAAAAGGCAGCGACTTTTCAACAATGAATATCTAATAAAATACTAACACTGTGCAATTTTTAAGTCAAATTGAATAAAAAAACCGGGACACATTGACTTAAATCAAATAAGTCAATGTGTCCCGGTTTTTTATAAGTAGAAATTAAAAAGCACCCAATCTTTCGACTGAGTGCTTTTTAATGGTTGCGGGGACAGGATTTGAACCTATGACCTCCAGGTTATGAGCCTGGCGAGCTACCGGGCTGCTCCACCCCGCGATATCTTTACTTCTGCTGCACCGGGACGATCTTGTAGACTGTTTCTCCCGGGCGGATCAAACCCATTGTTTCACGACCTACTTTTTCCACATAATCCGGGTCGGTTTGCAACAGGTGACGTTCTTCTTCAAATTTCTTATTCTTTTCTTCCAACGCCGTGATCCTGCGGGCATACTCCTCGTTTTTCCGCTTTAAGTCCTGCATCATAGAATACGAGGGCAGAAAAAGAGCCAGGATAATAACCGTCAGGATGAAAAGTGAAAGAGCATTTTTAAGCATTAATAAATCTTAGAAAAATTTTGGCCGGCATAGACGGCTTTTTTACCTAATTCTTCTTCTATACGCAATAATTCATTATATTTGGCAATGCGATCCGTACGGGACAACGAACCTGTTTTGATCTGGCCTATACCTGTCCCCACTACCAAATGCGCGATCGTCACGTCCTCGGTCTCACCGGAACGATGCGACATGATCGAATGAAATTTGTTTTTCTTGGCCAAATTAATGGTATCCAAAGTTTCAGACAAAGAGCCGATCTGATTGACCTTGATCAAGATCGCATTGGCACTTTTCTCGTTAATTCCCCGTTGAAGATATTTGATATTGGTAACGAATAGATCATCGCCGACGATCTGGATCTTCTTGCCCAAACGTTCGGTCATGGCACCAAAACCTGCCCAGTCATTTTCAGCCAAACCATCTTCAATGGAAAGTATCGGGTACTTAGAGACCATATTAGCATAAGCATTGATCATATCGGCTGAAGAAATTTTCTTACCATTGTAATCATACTGGCCATTTTCATAAAAAGATGATGACGCTGGATCCAAGGCAATAAAAACATCTTTGCCAGGTTTGTAGCCGGCTTTTTCAATAGCGGCGATGATAATATCCAACCCCTCTTCATTACTATTTAGATTGGGAGCAAAACCGCCTTCGTCACCAACGGATGTGGCCAAATTCTTGTCATGCAAGATCTTTTTTAACGAATGGAAAACCTCACAAGACCACTGTAAGGCCTTTGAAAAGCTCGGAGCACCTGCCGGCATGATCATAAATTCCTGGATATCCAAATTATTATCCGCGTGCATCCCGCCATTGATAACATTCATCATGGGAACAGGTAAAATGTTTGCTTTGGAACCGCCAATATACCTATATAAAGGAACTCCCTTTTCATTGGCCGCGGCCTTGGCCACTGCCAAAGACACGCCCAAAACTGCATTGGCCCCCAAACGGCCCTTATTTTCCGTGCCGTCTAAAGCTATTACTAATTTATCAATGGCCTTGAAATCCGCATCCTTACCTTTGATCGCCTTGGCAATAACGGTATTGACATTCTCAACGGCCTTTAAAACGCCCTTGCCGCCAAAACGGCTTTTATCCCCGTCACGCAATTCAACAGCTTCATGCTCTCCGGTCGATGCCCCTGAAGGAACAGCCGCACGGCCGAATGCTTTTGAGCTTAAAAGGACATCTACTTCTATAGTGGGATTCCCCCTGGAATCAATGATCTCGCGAGCTTTAACAGATTTGATTTTAGACATATCGCACTCCTTGTAAAATATAAAAATATAATACCGACCCCGTAAGTTTTGTAATCTAACATAGTTTATATGCCTAGTCAAGGGCCTTGACAGCTGAAGAATATGTGGCATACTTGAATTGGCAAAACTAGCGAAAGCTGGTGACGCAAAGGATCGAGCCTAAACTCCGCCATAAGCGGGACATGGCAGTCGAGCTGCTGACGGTGATTACCAAAACATTCCAAAACCCGAATGCATCTCGAGATCTTTTGAGAAACATTCGGTTTTTTTATTGCGGCTAAAGAGAAACTCTGTAACAATTATAAGAAGTTAAGATTAACAGATGAACGAAAGATTCTTATGGGGATGAATAAATCTTACAAGACAAAAAGCAGCCTCTCCTTCGTTATAACTTCGCAGAAGCCTCACCGAATCTTTAGCGAAGGCGGGTTTACCCTCGTTGAGGTGCTTGTGAGCGTAACGATCATACTTGTGTTCCTTCCCTTTGCGGTAAGTATGCTCACTAATAGCCGACTATTAGCATCATATTCAAAACATAAAATACAGGCGGCCTACGTGGCCCAGCAACTCATTGAAACACAGCGTCAAAACATATCCGCTTATTTCACACCCCTACCGCAATCTACGACAATATCCGGATATGTGATCCTGGACACTAAAGGTATTTATAACCCAACTCCCACTTGCAGCAGTTCCAATATACCTTGCGCTACAGCGTCCATTACAGTGGCACCGGCAGTTTACACCAGCACTTCCGGGGCGACTCAAGTTCCCAGCACAACCATCGAGCGCTTCACGGTTAAGATCACCTGGAATGAGTCCTATGCTCAAAGCGTTGCTAAAAAGCAGATTTTTAAATTTAATATTCCTATGACCGAAACCTATGTTGAGGACATCGCTAATGATTCGATGCTTAATTAAGCCTATAGGCATAACAATGAACAACAAGGGTTTTAGCCTGAGTGAATTAATGATGGCCGTCGCCTGCACGGTATTTTTAATGGCCGGTATTGCTAGTTTTTATACCATATCCAGTCAATCTTATACTACCGGAATGTCAGGGCAGATCCTTCAAAATGGTGCCAATATTGTGCTTAGTAAAATCATTGACGGAGATACAGAATCTGGTGTCGTTTATCGTCTGTCAACGGCACAGACTTATATGGTCCCCAACGGGGCCGCGAATCATTTGTATACTTGCGGAGGAGCCCCCCAATCTACCTCTTGTGACGTCAGTCAGACTGCCAGTGAACTGTATTATTGCCAAGATGCCCCCACCTATTGCAACTCCAGTGATGCCACCGCCCGATGGTACTATCTAAATCACGCAGGCTCAGCCGTCATGTACCATTATCCCGGTGAAGCTACCGATCAAGCTATTTACACAGCACCCACCGGATCGATGTTGACCCTGCGTTTTTCGCCTGCGACGAGCACACCGTTGAATGCTATTGAGATCGATGTAGCCGTAACACAAAATATATCAGGAGGAACAACCATCCGGTTGGCTGCTAATGGTTCGGCGTCAACCTATGTTCTATTGAGGAATCATCTATGATTAACCTGCATCAAAACAAAGGTTTTGCACTCGCGTTCGCACTGATATTCTTTTTTTTGATTGTTTCTTTCATGGCTGTCTATGTCTTAGCTGTTGCCAGCGCTGTTTCCCAGGCCAACAGTACCGCCAATCTAAAAAAAGCCTACTATGCCGCTGACACAGGCCTGCTGGATGCTTACGAACGCGTCACGCAAGCTGGCGTCAACACTGTTTCATCCAGCATATGTGTTAATCCTAATATCCCATCCTCCTGTGCCAGCCCTTATATTCCATCAAATGCTACTGATAATGGCGTATACGCGATAGGCTCAGTTAACGGAAGTTATAAAGTATCCATCCAATATTTCAGTAGTCCCAGGGCTAATTATATTATAACTTCAACAGGCACCTACCTTAACGCTTCAAAGACCTTACAGTTAAAAATAATCGGGGCGGCGATCTCTAAATATGCCTATTGGAGCACTACAGAGATCAACCAGTCATTAGGAGGGGCTTTGTGGTGGGTAGGAATGCCCGGATTTGTCATGTTAACCGACGGACCTGTACAGACCAACGGACAGTTGAATATTTTTGGTAACCCTATTTTCAACAGCCCTGTGACAGAAGCCAACCTGTCTATTAGCGGAACTACCCTCGGAACCGTCCCTACTTCATCTACCCCTAATTATTATTACGGCACATCCGCAACTCCAGGCGGCGACGGAAGCGATCCGAATTATATTTTCCAGGAAGGCATTACAAACCAAGCTCCGGCGATCGATTTGCCTCCTCAGCAAACTTTAAATGGCATTAAAACAACGGCGTCTGCTGGCGGGCTGGTTTTAACCGGTACCAGTCAGGTCATTTTCAATCCTACAGGGACAATTACTGTTACTGGAAAAGTTAAAAACTCCCTAGGGGTTGTAACTGCCACTTATACTAATAAAACAATGACTCCTCCGGCAAATGGGGTCATTTATGTACAGAGCAATTCAGGCCAGTCAGATGGTAATGTCACCGTACAGGGAACTGTCAGCGGTCAATTGACAGTTGCTGCTGACCAGAACATCTATCTCTCAGGCAGTGTTCAATACAATGACCAGCCTGTCAGGCCTGGCGTCCCCGGAGGAGATCCTAACAGCACGGATATGCTGGGTTTAGTGGCCAATCAAAATATCACCGTCATTGAGGCCGATGCCCCCACTCAGCTGGAAATAGAAGCTGTCATGGTGGCTCTTCAAGGCTCATTTCAGGTGGATCAATATGGGGTTTATAGGGGAAACGCTACAACCGCAGTCATGGATCAATTCGGTTCTTTGATCAATTTTGAATGCGGGGCGACCGGTGAGATGGATATGTCGGGAAATTTATTAGGCGGGTGGAATCAAATACAATCTTATGATAGCAGGCTTGGAGGGACAATGGCCTTGGCTCCACCGGGATTCCCTCCTTATACCAACAATGCGGGAAACGCTGTCTACAGCAAATATTTACATCCTCAGGCCATCACAGAATGCGTCTCCGGGGTTTGCGGCTAAGTCTTGAATAAAATTGTAGCGAGGAATGAAATATGAAAAAAAAGAATCAACTGCCGATAAAATGGATAATAGGAATAGTAATCGCCCTGATCGTTGCGGTCCAATGGTCACATCATGCCTCGACAAATGATTCATCACCCGCGTCATCGCATATTTCTTCACAAAACGATTTCTTCCAATTCATGGCAAGTCTGTTCGGCATGGGCGGCCCCAATGCTTCATCCGGCGAAGCAGCCAAGGGACATAATGCATCAAACCAAAATTCTTTAAACTCTCCACAAACAGGAGGCCTGAATTCGGCGGATCAACAAGACCAGAATTCAATGAATGACGCCAGTGGATCGGCCATGCAAGGATCTGCCGCATCCCAACAGGGGAATCATGGTGAAAATAATTCAGGGGGCTCCTCGGAGGGTAACTCAGAAATGAATGCGGAAGATAGCTCAGCAAATAACTCAGAAAATAACTCGGGACTTAACGCAGAAAATACTTCAAGCAATAACCCCGCTAGCAATTCAGAAAGTAACGCAGACCAAGAACAAGGGAATCTTGCAGAAAATCCCCCAGCCAATTCAGATAACAACTCAGGCAACAATTCAGGGAACAGTTCCAATGACAATTCCGAAAACAACCCGGACCAGGGAACAGGGAACAATCCGACGGATAATTCCGGCGGATCAGGGAATAATCCAGGAGGCAATTCAGGGGGTAACGCCCCCGGGAGTCCCAATCAAAACAGTTTTCCCGTTATAAATCCCATACCATCGGACGATACAGCTACCCAAAGCATTGCCCAACAGAACCAACATGCCGATGCGCTGGCTGCAGAGCTGTCGTCTCGACAGGCGCTGGTCGCCCCTGTCGTACAACAAGCCCAAGCTACAAAATATCAATCACCTACATATAATGACATCCCAACTCCTACTACAACCTCTCCATCTGCTGACACAATTGCAAAAGTACAATCAAAACAGTACTCATTCCATTAAACATTTTAGAAAACTTTCTTTATTTATATGCTATACTACCAAAATGTTTGGTTATCTCTATCTTCTATAAAATATTCCTAAGGATGGACTTATGATGAAAAATCGTTTTTTTAAATTTATTCGTGTGTACTGGAAGGGCATTTTGCTTTACGCCCTTGGGGCGGCGATCGTAACCTTTCTTGTCGTTTTTATGTATTACGGGGGGACCAGTTTCTTTGGCATGGAAGGATTCTACCGTAAAAATATGATGGCCCAAATGGGCATTTATATGGTGGTATTTCTCTTTGTCGGTATCGTGCAAGCCTTCTTTTCCGCTTACATCTATATGTATTTCATGATGGGCGGCGGCATGACCAAAATGCTCAGCAAAGACAGCGCTGAGAAAGGCAAATCCGATGTCAAATGGGACGATGTCATTGGTATGGAGAATGCCAAACGTGACGCCTGGGAGATAGTTCAGTTTATCAAAGATTCCAGCAAGGTCAAAGCCATCGGCGGCACCATGATCAAGGGTGTTTTGATGGTGGGGCCTCCGGGCTGTGGTAAAACTTATTTGGCCAAAGCCATCGCCTCTGAATGTAAATTACCTTTTCTTTCGGCCGTAGGAAGCGAATTTGTAGGGATGTTCATGGGGATGGGCGCTGCCCGTATCAAATCCTTATTTAAAAAAGCCCGTCAATTAGCGGCTGTCGAAGGCGGCTGTCTTATTTTTATAGATGAGATCGATTCTTTTGCCGGCCCACGTGCGCAAGAAACCGGCGGCGGCGGAACGACTTCGACTAATGCCACGGTCAATCAATTTTTGACCGAACTCGATGGATTAAGGAAACGTGAAAACAATATCGTGGTCATCGCCGCCACCAACGTACCGCCGGAAAAATTAGATTCGGCTATCATGCGTTCAGGCCGCTTTGACCGTAAGATCAGCATTGATAAGCCCACTGCCAAAGAACGTGAAGCCCTGATCGCGTATTATCTCAAAAAGGTCACGGCTGACGCGGCCATTGACATCACCGTCGTCGCGGATAAAGCCCAATGGTTCTCCCCTGCAGACATCCACAATATGACCCGTGAGGCCAGCGTCCTGGCTATACGCGAAAAGCGTTCTACCGTGACCCAGGATGACCTTCTCAAAGCATTGGATATTGTCATGGTATCCATCGAAAAAACAGGTGAAGACAAAATACTTTCTTCCAAGGTCAATGTGAAATGGGATGAAGTGATCGGCATGGAAGATACTAAAAAAGACGCTTGGGAGATCGTGGAATTACTCAAAGACAGGCACAAATTAAAAATTGTCGGTGGACAGATCATCAAAGGCGTCATGCTCATTGGGCCCCCTGGCTGCGGCAAAACCTATTTGGCCAAGGCCATGGCCACTGAATCAGGCTTTCCGTTTGTAGTGGCTGCCGGAAGCGAATTCAAAAAGAAATTCATCGGTGAAGGGGCTGACAAGGTACGCAAGATCTTCAAAGAAGCACGTGACTTGGCACGCTCAGAGGGCGGATGCATCATTTTTATCGATGAGATCGATTCGATCGCAACCCCCCGTTGGACGGCGGAGGATCACGGAGCTTCCGGGGCCCATAGCGAGATCATCAACCAATTCCTCACTGAACTTGACGGATTAAAAGGTGAGAACAACAATATCGTTGTCATTGCGGCTACTAATGTGGATGAAGATAAATTAGACGCTGCGGTCATGCGTTCAGGCCGCTTTGATCGCAAGATCTATTTTCAAAAACCATCTTCTAAAGACCGCCAACTGCTGTTGAAACATTACATGTCCAAGATCAAATGCGAAGACAATGTCGATATTGTAAGCCTCGCAGATAAAGCCAAATGGTTCTCTCCGGCCGACATCAATAACATGGTCAGGGAAGCAGGCATCCTGGCCCTTCGGGAAAAAAGAGAGATCATCAACCAGCAAGACCTGGAAACAGCTTTAACGCGTGTCATGCATTCTGTTGAGGTCATGGGAGAAAATAAGATCCTGGGCGGGAAAGTCAATGTGAAATGGAGTGAAGTCATCGGCATGACGGATGCCAAGGAAGAAGCCTGGGAGATCGTTAAATTATTGAAAGACAGGAATTTACTTAAAGCAATCGGCGGTAAGATCGTCAAAGGTGTCATTATGATAGGCCCTCCGGGTTGCGGGAAGACCTATCTTGCCAAAGCCATGGCCACGGAAGCCGGATTTCCTTTTATGTCCGCCGTAGGCAGTGATCTGGTAGGTGTTTTCGTCGGTGAAGGTGCCCGCAAAATGAAAGAGATCTTTAAGGAAGCCCGTGACCTGGCCAAAGCCGAAGGCGGATGTATCGTTTTCTTTGACGAAGTGGATTCTTTTGCCACCCCCCGTGGAGTTGACATGGGCGGCGGCGGGATGACTTCTCATAATGCTACGGTCAACCAATTCCTCACTGAACTCGATGGTTTGCGCCAGCAGGAAAACAATATCGTTGTTTTGGCCGCCACCAATGTCCGTGAAGATCAATTAGACCCTGCTATTTTACGCGCCGGACGTATTGAACGCAAAATATACATCAGTTTACCTAACTTGCAAGAACGTGAAGAACTTTTTAAATACTATCTTGGCAAGGTCAAATATGAAGAGACCATCAGTCCCTCCGTTTTGGCCCGTACAGCGGTAGGGTTTACCCCCTCTGATATTGATAATATGATCCGCGAAGCCGGCCTCATCGCCATGCGTAATAATCGGGACATCATCATTCATAAAGATCTTTCCGAATCCTATGACCGCCTGACAATGGGGGCTGTTACCAATGCTAAATATACTCAAAAATCCCTCAAAAAAACAGCCTATCATGAAGCGGGTCACGCGATCCTCACCTATTTGGTGGACCCCACCGACGAAGTGATCAAAGCGACCGTGCGTCCCAGAAAAGGGGCATTAGGT
>Ga0302140_10012071_pt1 | contig 10607 bp, 6 predicted proteins | sample I_Bog_E1_1_FD_202095 | JGI IMG/M metagenome (GOLD analysis project Ga0302140, IMG submission 202095) | Peat permafrost microbial communities from Stordalen Mire near Abisko, Sweden - I_Bog_E1_1 | ecosystem: Environmental > Terrestrial > Soil > Wetlands > Peat | place: Sweden: Abisko, Stordalen...
TCCCCAAAGCGGCAAAAGATAAACAAGGAGCGGCGCAAAACCCTTCGCGAGACGTTCTTTGCCGCGCGTTATACCTGCCAGTAAATACACGGCCAGCAGTGCGAACACGCCAATCTGAAACGACTCAAGGGCCCACGCGTCCCGCACAAATACCGTCGCCGTGGAATACGCCAGAAGCACAAGCAGGCATACAGCTGTGCTGATCGGCGCGGGCCAAGCAGGGGAGCCAACCGGTTTACTCAATCCGGTTTCAGCGTTGATAGGCACAACGGGCAATGCGCCTATTGTATGTCACGCTCGCCTGCTGTCCGCAAATTGGACAAAGAAATTGCCGCGCTGTCTCCAGTCGATAAATCCTCTAGCCGCAATCAAGCTGCGGAAGGAGGACGGCATGAGAGCTATGCACGGAACGTTGCTGGGTTTTGCAATTGCTTTAGGCGCTATTGCCTGTTCCGCGCAAGAGGTCAAAGTGCCTTTCCGCCAGATCGAGCGCGACGCGCAACTGTCCGCCCGCATTGAAGCGCCTGCCGGCGAAGCCGCTATTAACAGCGTCTCCGAATCCTCTGTGGCCGTGTCTTCGTCGGCTGGCTATGTGCTCCCGGCGCCGGCTTATAAGCGTGAGCGAACCGTGAGCTCGACCTATTTCCTCTGGAATGGCCTTCACCTTGGAATGGCCGCGTTTGACGTTGCCATGACGCAGCACTGCATTGCCGATCACCATTGCAGGGAAGGGAATCCGATGATGCCATCGTCGCTCAAGGCGCAGTTGGGAGTCGACTTCTCGCTGGTGGGCTATGGAGCCTTTATCGGCTATGAAGCAAAAAAGCACGACAACAAGATATGGTGGTTGCCTTCAGCCATCGGCGTCACAGCTCACGCCGCCGGTGTCGCTACTGGCTTCGTAAACCGGTAGCAAATGCCTCATCCGAAAAGCTTGCGCGTCCCATCGATGGGCAGCGGCCCTGCATAAGAACTGCCGGAACACGCCTGCTCTGGCTCTGCCGTAGAACCAGCATTGCATACATCGAGCAGGCGTGTTCAGCTATGCGGCGCGCTACTTCGTTGCTAGTGAAATGGTGGTCGTATGCTGCAGCGATCCGGATGTTGCGGTCACAGTGACAGTCGATTGCGAACTCCCGGAGATCAGCGTTCCGCCTCCGCAGCCATTCAGCGTCAGCACGCCGACAGCGCTTACAACCAGCAGCAGCATCAGCAGCACACGCCGCCGTTTCTTCCAGCCAAACAGGCCAAGCGCCGCCGCAAGCACCGATCCGGGGAGTAATGGACCTGGCTTCTTGGGGCGTGCAGCTTCTGAAAACAAGCTGGCAGTGGAGATGCTGAGTGTCGTCGATGCCGGCCCGCTCGACGGAGTCACTGTGCTTGGCGAAAAGGCGCAGGTTGCTCCGGCCGGCAGTCCCGAACAACCGAAGGACACCTGTGAGTTGAAGCCTCCCACCGGAACTATCGAAATTGTCGTCGTTCCGCTCAACCCTGACGTCACCGTGATCGACGTGGGAGAGGCGGAGACGGAGAAGTCCGCCGCAATCAAGTTGATGGTGTACGCCGCGGATGCGACAGAACTGTTCGCATAGCCGGTCGCTGTTGCAATCGCTTGAACTGTCTCCGACGTCGACACTGCGATGGGGCCGCTGTAAACAGTAGAGCTCGTTGTCGGCGTGGTTCCATTCGTCGTGTAATAAATGGTTGCCGAAGGCGTAGTCGTGCTGATCGTCACCGTCTGTGCCGAGGTGTATGTCCCGGCTCCAGGGTTGAATGTCGGGCTGGCGGTCTGAGTCAGGTTGATGGTGTACACCGCGGAAGCGACCGAACTGTTTGTATAGCCCGTTGCAGTCGCAATCGCTTGAACCGTCTCCGACGTCGACACTGCGATGGGGCCGCTGTAAACAGTAGAGCTGGTTGTCGGCGCAGTTCCATTCGTTGTGTAGTAGATGGTTGCCGAGGGTGTCTTTGAGCTGATCGTCACCGTCTGTGCCGAGGTGTATGTCCCGGCTCCAGGGCTGAATGTCGGGCTGGCGGCCTGGGTCAGGTTGATGGTGTACACCGCACTTGCAACATTGCTGTTGGTATAGCCTGTCAGCACCGCTATGGCTTTCAGCGGTTCGGTGGTCGATATTGCAATCGGAGTGCTATAAACTGCTGAACTGGTGGTCGGCGTACTCCCGTTAGTCGTGTAATAGATTTTCGCGCCAGCGGTCGTGTCGGTGATTGTTACGTTCTGTATGCTCGTGTAAGTTCCGCCTCCGGGGCTGAACGTGGGTGTCGCTACCTGACCCATATTGATCACATAACTTGCCGAGCCCGGCGCGCTGTTTGTATACCCGCTTGCCGCCGCGATAGCCGAAATGGTTTCCGAGCTTGAGACGGTGATAGGTCCTGAGTACTGCTGCGATCCTGTCGTCGGTATGCTTCCGTTGGTGGTGTAGTAAATAGTTGCCGAAGGTGTCGTCGAGCTGATCGTCACCGTCTGCGCCGTGCTGTAAGTTCCAGAACCGGGGCTGAAGGTTGGCGTCGCCGCAACCGAAACAGTGCTGGTTGAGGAGTCTGCCGCGCCTAGAGTCAAAGGATCGATTCGTGGCGTCAGAGCGGCAGTGGCAACGTTATACTGCCACCGCACCGGCATTGAGCTTAAGGGATTGCCGCTAAGTTCCGTTCCGGCCGCAATTGCCGCCGATCCGGCTGGTGGAATAAACGTTGTCGCGTTATATGGCAGCGTGCTTGAGGTTAAATAGTTGGCTGCGCTAAGTCCATAAAGGTGTGTGTTGATCGGAATAGTCAAGGGCCACGGGCACGTACCGTTACAGTTATTTGGCCAGCCTGCAGCCGTACCGTCCTGCCAAAGCGCACCGAGAATGGGAGGCGAAATAGTGAACGTATTTGCCTGCAATAGGTTCGTAGTCGCGTCCAGAACAATAGCTGCCGACGTTGCAAACTCCATTTGGATTATGCCACTCCAGGCGACCGTGCGCGCCCACAGAATGTTGTTGCGCGCGTCAACCCTGGGCTGCAGATAGGTATTGGATCCTGCGCCCCAGTCACCATTGTCGAAGATCATCTGTGCGTTATCGAGTGTATTCGAGTAAAAGTACAGAATGCCGTTGCGGTTCTGCAGCCCATCTGTGTCCTGATCGTATGCGTAGTGGATCTGGGCTTGAGCCGTGGTCCCCAGCATCTCGTTTCCGTAGATGAAGTCCTTTTGTTCCGACTCCTGATAACCGGCAATCACGTTTGCTCCCGCGGTGTCGCCGTAACCCCACCATCCGCCGCTCAGGTATTCTTCAAACGTGGTATAAGCCAAACCGTCCGAGTTATCGACAAGGTCGAAGAGTCTCTGCGCGCCATCTCCCAGATAGTTATAACGGAAGATACCCTCTACGCCGCGCCACTTGAATTGGTGACCGACGTATTGTGTCGGGTTATCCACCCTGTTCCCTTCAAAGAGCGCATAAAAACTCTGCGCATACGTCTGGTGTGTTGAGCCTGCATCGGTAGGATCGCCAGACAGCTGCACGTGGTTCCCAATAAAAGTCAGGTTCTGCGTGATGGTTGCCCATCCATTGGAGTCGTTATCGTCGGAGAACAACCCATTGGAGCAGTTATCCAGCTCAACTCCGCTTATATCCACATACGATCCGGAATGAAAGTTGATGCACGCGGTAAAATTGTCCCAATTAGTGGCGCTGCTGCTGCCAGGCAGGTAATGTTTAATCGTCGAGTTAGCGTTGCGCAGATGAAGCCCAGTAATGCTGATGTAACTCGGCCCCAGTGAACCGCCTTGCCAGTATCCAAAAGGGAATGGATTCGATCCAGGCCAGAGCGTGATGATTCCGCCGCCTTGGTTTGTGGCCACATCCGACTGCGCGGTCGCATTCGTCCCATCCATAATCGGCAGGTTGCCGTTCGCATCGGCAACCCCGCAAACAATGATTGGCTGGCTGGGAGTTCCGCTGCTTTGGATGTCGTAGTACTCGGGATATACCGATGGGTTCGATCCGGTCGTGTCTGTATTCCAGATACGCATGATCGTGCCAGGCTTAAACCCGGTAAGAGCTGGCGTCGAAGAAATTGTGGTGTAAGTCTTGCCCGCGCCTACTTCGTAATCCGCGCCTGACAGTTCGGGGTCCACATAGCACTCGTGCGGCCGCGTTCCATTAGGTGTCGATGCGTAGGCCGGCATCTTGTTTGGCGAAACATAAACGATCGCCGTGTTCGTGCCGGAGTTGCAGTTCGCCGTGTACTGGATGGTATAACGGCCGGTCACGCTGGCTGAAAACACCGTGTCCCGATTCGTTGTGTCGGCCAGAGTGCCGTTGCCACCCGATGGCTCGCTCACAATACTCCACGTTCCGGTTTCATCCACGCAGCCTGCGACCCAGGATTGCAGCGTCATCGGCTGGCTTTGATAAGCCTGCTGATACGCCGGTGCCACAACTACCGATGAGGTGCCATTGGCAAGCGTTGCCGGGCTGTTAGCGCACACGTTCAACAGGAACTTTGCCGTCTTGGTCGGATCGTCAACCGATTGCGCCTGAACGGTCACGCTGGCCGTGGAGCTGACCGTGAACTTCGTTGTTCCTGAAATGGAGCAGTTTCCTTGCTCTGACCCAACGTTCACCTGCACCGTGGGCAGGCCCGCGGAGACTGAGGATGCATCGGTTGCCGAGGGCGTTGTGAATGTCGCGCTGGCTCCGCCCGTCGTCGAGAGCACACTCCAGTTCACCGTATTGAGCGTTCCGCCCGTAATGTTCACATTGATCTGCCGTGTTGAGCCGGCGAGAACCTGGTATTGATAGGCAGGTACATTTGCGGTGATCGCTACCTGAGCCTGCATGGCGCAGGTAGCGGTCAGCAGGGAAGCAATGCCAAGAGCCTGCACGGCAACAGAGAGCCAACCGTGCCTCCGCTGGCCTGTAACTCTTCGGCATTGGTGCTCAATTTGCAATTGGAAGCCGTACCCCATGAACTTGGAGATAGCGCCTTTCAGGCTTGCTTGAACTCTCGATGTAAAAGAGCTGCGATTGATCGTGTTTTCGGTTTCTGCGCTCATGTTCAATGCAGAATAACTTGCCCATACCGGAAAATTCCGGAATCGAGTAGTGCAAAAAGAGAACGGTTTCATATAGCCCTCCAGCTGGCTTAACGAATTCACCGTAGCAACTGGATACCAAGCAGGAATCTTGTCTTGGGAAGGGGGTCCCCAATCTATCGGCTCCTGAAAAAAGATAGAAAAATCAAGGCGGCGAAATCTCGTAGGAAAAGGAAGAGCCCAAGATATTTTGAATCTGCCGGCAATCGCGTGCATTCATCGTCGATTGCTTCGGAACTGTTTTACCCATTTTCGTCAGGGATTTAGGAGTCGTCTGTACAACTTTTAAACCATTAGACAGAACATGGCAAATTCCAGATCGATGCAGGCTTTAGCCTGCCTGAAGCGCCTTGCCGCGTCCAGCGAACCAACATCATCTTAAACCATAGGCTTGCGCCATCGAGGCGGCCGCGAAACAGCTTCGCCCATCGTTGTTTGCGCAGGCCGATTCAGCGAACGTATTTCCCTATTTGTCTCATTGTTAAGCGCTTAGAGCGTCCAGCCTCAATCGCAGCCCTGCTACCCCACGCCAAGTTTCCCCTGCGCATTCTGTCCTGCCCAGTGGGACCGAACTGTCCCAGATTCGGACGGCAGCGGCGTGCGCCACCAAACTCCTTGACAAGGATCGAGGGGGCGCACATAATTCTGACCAATAGTCAAAAATGGTAATCAGTCGAATATGAATATAAGTCGTAAAACCAGAACCCCCGCCTCCACCCCTTCTCAGCCGCGCGCTGCAGGGCGCCGTCAGCGGCGCGCGGCTGAAACGCGCATGCGTCTCTTTCGCTGCGCCCTCGCGCTCATTGCCGAGCACGGTCTGCTCAACGTGACTATTGAAGACATCACCGAGGCGGCCGATGTTGGCAAGGGCACCTTCTTCAATTACTTCGAGACCAAGGATCACGTCCTCGGCGTCATGGGCGAAATTCAGCTCGGCAAGCTGCGAGAGGCCGCCGAGCAAGTTCCCGGCAGCAAGCAATCCATACGTGCCACTCTGCGGCGGATCGCGCTTTGCCTGGTTGAGGAACCAGGCCAAAGCGCCGCGCTCGCCCGCGCGCTCATCTCCGCATTCCTGGGCAGCGTGAGCGTTCGGGAAATCATGAAACGCAATATGCTGGAGGGCCGCAAGACGGTTGGAGAGATCGTTCGCGTCGGCCAGCAGCGCGGAGAGATCAATCCCAGGCTGAATCGGGAGAAGGTGGCAATGCAGTTTCTGCAGGCGGTCATGGGTACGGTCCTGTTGTGGTCGCTGCACGAAAAGCCCTCGCTTGCCACGTGGATTGATGGCAGCTTTCAGCACTTCTGGAGAGCCATTGCCGCCTCCGGAGAAGAGCAGGAGCTATGAAGCAGGAAGCTACAAATCGAAGACTCACAAAGATCGCTTTTCTCGCGCTGGCGATCGCGGTATTCGCCGGCGTGGCTTGCGGGTCGCAAGCTCCGGCGCCCTATCGGCTCACGTTGCAGGATGCGATTCACAAGGCCTTGCAGGCCAACCTGAATGTGCTGGTCGCCGGCACGCGCGTTAGCGAAGCAGAGGGCGCGCGCGAGCGGAGCCTGGCGGCCGCGCTTCTGCCGCGCGTTAACGCACAGGTCTACGCCAATGCGCAGAATCGCGATCTGCGCGCCATGGGCATCTCGGTTCCGGGCCTGCCGTTGCCTAGCGTAGTTGGCCCCTTTTCAAACTACGACTTCCGCATTTATGCGCAACAGAATGTTCTCGACCTGGCCAGCTTTCGCGCGCTCAAAGCCAGTGAGAGTTCGGTGGACGCAGGCAAAATGGATGAGCAGGATGCGCGCGATCTGATTGTGCAGGTGATTGCCGGTCTCTACCTGAACGCGCAGTCTGCCGCCGCCCGTGTTGACGCTGCCCGTTCCCGCGTTACTGATTCAACCACGCTGCTCAAGCTTGCAACGGACAAGCATGACGCCGGCACTGCGACGGGCGTTGACGTGCTCCGTGCGCAGGTGCAACTCTCCAATGACAAGCAGGCGTTGCTTGAGGCGGAGAACAATCTCAAGCAGTCGCTGCTCGTATTGGCGCGCACTCTGGGTCTCAGCCCCGGAACTCCGCTGGAGCTAGCCGAGCCGCTGCACTTTCAGGCTCTCGCTCAGCAGGAACCCGATGCGCTGCTACTGGCAGCTCTTCAGGCACGTGCCGATTATTTATCGCTCGGGAAGCAGCGCCAGAGCCTGCTCGAGCAGCAAAGCGCCAACCGCGCCCGTTACTATCCGAAGGTCTCTCTCAACGGAAACATCGGTGAGCTCGGCCGCAGCATCGGCAGCGTTGCAACCACCGGCCTTATCCAGGGCCAGATCGACTTCACGGTCTATGATCGAGATCGCGCAGGTGAAGCCGCGCAGCTTGCCAGCCGCCTCAAACGCATCGACGATCAGATAGCCGATCTTGGCCGCGGCGTAGACGAGGATATTCGCGAGGCGCTGTTGAATCTTGATTCCGCGGCCCAGCAGGTGAGTGTCGCCGCGCAGGGGCAGGATCTAGCGCAGCGCGAGCTCGCGCTCGCGCAAGACCGTTTTCAAGCTGGAACAACCAATAATGTCGAAGTTGTCACCGCGCAAGACCAGCTTGCGCGCGCCCAGGAGAACTACATCCTCGCCGTCTCAAGCCACGTTGACGCAAAGTTCGCTCTGGCCCGCGCCCTGGGCGACACCGAAAAGAACATGCTCGAGTTTGCAGGGAGCCACTGAGCAGTCGATTGCCGCGCGTTCGGCGCGCATTCGGCTCAAGAGGACTGATGCTATGAAACGACTCATACCGATAGTGATTCTGCTGGCAGCCGCCATTGCCGCGGGCTTTTACTTCTATCCGCGCTTGACGAAGAAGGCCGCGCCCACCAATCAACTTACGCTCTCCGGCAATATCGAGGCCCACGAGAGCCTGATCGGCTTCAAGGTGCAGGGCCGCATTGTCGATCTGCCTGTCGAAGAAGGCCAGCAGATCGAGCAGGGCGCGTTGCTTGCACGTCTTGAAGATGCGGACTTCAAGCAGAAAGTGCGCATCGACCAGGCAGGCGTAGCTGTGCGCGAATCAAACCTGGACCTTACGCTCGCCGGAACGCGTCAGCAGGAGGTGAAGGCATCGCAGCAAACGGTTATCGATGCGCAGGCCGACGTTGCGCAGAAGCAGGCCGACAACGAGCGCGCGCAGCAACTCTTCGCCAAAGATGAAATTTCCGCGCAGGATCGCGACCTTGCCGCTACCGCTCTCAAGCGTGCTCAGGCGGTCTTGAAAGCAGCGGCGGAGCGATTCAACGAGTCCAAGGAGGGCAGCCGCAAGGAAGATATCGCTATTGCGCGGGCCAATCTTGAGCAGGCCAAAGCTAGCCTTGGACTCTCGCGTATCGATGAGAGTTACACCACGCTCTATGCACCGTCGGCGGGTGTTATTACAGTGCGTGAGGCCGAACTGGGCGAAGTAGTCTCGCCAGGATCGCCCGTGGTCACGCTCGCAGACATCGATCACATCTGGCTTCGCGCCTACATTGCGGAAACCGATCTGGGCCGCATTCACTGGGGCCAGGACGCGGTCATCACCACCGACACATATCCCGGCAAGCAGTACCATGGCCGCATCTCGTTCATCTCTCCTGACGCGGAGTTCACGCCCAAGAGCGTGCAGACTTTTAAAGAACGCGTCACGCTGGTTTACCGCATCAAGATCGACATCGACAATCCCAACCATGAGCTGAAGCCCGGCATGCCGGCTGATGCTCATATCGAACTCGCCGCCCAGCCCAGTGGAGAAGGCGCAACGCAGTCCAGGTAATGACCGCCCCGCTCCAATCCGAAGGCGTGGTTGCAATCAAGGCCAGCGGGCTCACCAAGAGCTTCCCCGGTGTGCGCGCGGTTGACGGCCTCAGCTTCGATGTCCGCGCCGGAGAGATCTTCGGCCTCGTCGGTCCCGACGGTGCAGGGAAGACAACGACGCTGCGCATGCTCGCCGGCATCCTACCCCCCGATGCAGGCTCGGCTACGGTGGCCGGCTGCGATGTAGCGCGCAACGCGGAGCGCGCCAAGCACTCTCTCAGCTACATGCCTCAGCGTTTCGGCCTCTATGAAGATCTCACCGTCGACGAGAACATCCGCTTCTATGCCGATCTGTTTGGCGTGCATAAGGCCGAACGCATCGATCGCTCGTTGCAGTTACTCACGGCTGCCGGCATGAGCGAGTTTCGCCGCCGTCTGGCCGGCAAACTCTCCGGCGGCATGAAGCAAAAACTCGGTCTGGTCTGCGCGCTTATCCATCGGCCCAAGGTCATCCTCCTCGACGAGCCAACCACCGGTGTCGATCCAGTCTCACGCCGCGACTTCTGGCGCATCCTCTATGAACTCGTTGCCGAAGGAGTCGCAATCCTCACCTCGACCGCCTATCTCGATGAGGCCGAGCGCTGTCATCGCGTGGCGCTCATGAATCAGGGCAAGCTGCTGTTTTGTGACACGCCGGCAAACCTCAAAGCGCACTTCGGCAAGGATGTGCTGTCGGTAGCATCGGCCGAGCCGCGGCAATTGCGCACATGCCTTGAGAACGCTCCGGGAATCTCAAGCCTGGTGCTCACCGGGGACGGCGTGCATGTTGTCGTAGATCAAGCCGCGCGCCGCGTTCCCGAGTTTGAATTGCTGCTGTCCAAATCCAACGTCGGGGTCCATTCCATCCAGCAGGTTACTCCGTCCATCGAGGATCTGTTCGTCGATGCTGTCTCTGGTGGAGGGCCGCGTCATGACTGAGCAACCGAATTCTGTCGTGATCGAAAACCTCGTCAAGCGCTTCGGCAGCTTTGTGGCCGTCGACCACATTAGCCTGCAGGTCAGCAAAGGCGAAGTCTTCGGCTTCCTTGGTCCCAACGGCGCAGGAAAATCCACCACCATCCGCATGTTGTGTGGGTTGCTCAAGCCCAGCGCAGGCTGCGCGCAGGTGGCCGGGTTCGATGTGGCGCGCAATCCTGAAGAGGTGCGACAGAACATCGGCTACATGTCGCAGAAATTCTCGCTCTATAACGACCTAAAAGTGATTGAAAACCTGCGCCTCTTCGCGGGTCTCTACAGCGTTCCCGCAAAAATGGTGAAGGAACGCATCGACTGGGCGTTGCAAATGGCCGACCTGCGTGGCCAAGAGAATCTGATTACCGCTACGCTTCCCGGAGGCTGGAAGCAGCGCCTCGCGCTCGGTTGCGCGGTCTTGCATCGTCCGCCCATTCTCTTTCTTGACGAGCCAACCTCCGGCGTCGATCCCATCTCACGGCGTCAATTCTGGGACCTGATTCATAGCATGGCCGAGGACGGCGTCACTGTCTTCGTCACCACGCACTACATGGAAGAAGCCGAGTACTGCAATCGGCTCGCGCTCATCTTTCGCGGCAAAATCGTCGCGCTGGGTACGCCGTCTCAGTTAAAGAGCGCCATGAAAAGCGAGCTTCTCCTGGTCGAGTGCGACCCGCTCGGCACCGCTGTTGAAGTGCTTCAAAAAGCGCCCGAAGTGATCGACGCC
>Ga0302140_10012072_pt1 | contig 10606 bp, 6 predicted proteins | sample I_Bog_E1_1_FD_202095 | JGI IMG/M metagenome (GOLD analysis project Ga0302140, IMG submission 202095) | Peat permafrost microbial communities from Stordalen Mire near Abisko, Sweden - I_Bog_E1_1 | ecosystem: Environmental > Terrestrial > Soil > Wetlands > Peat | place: Sweden: Abisko, Stordalen...
GGCGCTGCCCACCGAATGCGCCGTAGCCAAAGCCAAGGGGCCGTTCCGCCCCTTCATCCATTTCGATCGCGGCTACATGGTTTGCTACTTTGTCGCCCACCCAATTCAGATAGGCTTCCCCGCCCCGCCCGCCGTTCTCTTCATTCACCCAGAACACCACGCGAATGGTGCGCCTCGGCTTTAAGCCAAGCTTCTTGATGAGGGCCGCCGCCTCGAGCGTGGCCATGATGCCCGAGCCGTCGTCTTGCGCACCTTGCCCGACGTCCCATGAATCAAGATGGCCGCCCATCACTACGATCTCCTCCGGATGTGCGGAGCCTGGAATTTCGCCAATCACATTTGCCGCCTCCTGGTCGGGCTCCATATGCGCTTGCATCTCCAGGTGCACACGCGGTGTGGCGCCGCTCTCTTGCAAACGGCTCAGCAGCAAGGCGTCCTCAATACTGATCGCAGCGGCCGGAATTTGCGGCGCATCGGGCGCATACTGCAGCGTCCCGGTATGTGGAATTTGCATCGCGAGCGGAGTGATGGAGCGAACCAAAACCGCGATCGCGCCTTGTCTGGCCGCCTGCGATGGTCCCGCCACGCGGTAAGCCACCGTTCTGCCATAACCTTCATACGGCGCGTTGAACACGACGATCTTCCCGCTGACTTTTGTCCCCAGGCTCTGGAGTTCTTTGAAGTCCGCCACTACCACCGCATCGGCCGTGATACCGTCCGCCGGCGTGCCGATGCTCATGCCAAGACCCAACATGTGCAAAGGTTTAGCCACAGGAGAAATAATCGTCGCCGATTCCTTGCCGCGGACCCAATGCGGCACCATCACCGGCGGGGTTACCACGTTCGTCAAACCCGCCTTCCTCATCTCTTCCGCCGACCACTTCACGGCACGCAAGAGCGACTCCGAACCGCTCAGCCGGTTTCCGATTCGATCACAAAGCGTGGCTAGCCGCGCATAACCATCGTCATCGTGCGTGGCGGCGTCTATAATGCGGTTCGCTGTGGAACCATATTGGCTGGCAATCGTCTGATCGGCGGCCTGGCCGACCAGTGGGCTGACCAGCGGTAACAACGCCAGGGGCAGCATACTGCGGAAGGTGTGTCGTCGCATGGTGGAAGTAGGTTAACACGACGAGAGTGGAACTTTCTTTCTCGTTGAACCGTACTATGGCCTATGGAACTGCGCATCCAGAATCTTTCCAAAACGTACTCCAACGGCGTCCACGCCCTCGACAATGTCTCGCTCACCATCCCGCGCGGCATGTATGGACTGCTCGGGCCTAATGGCGCGGGAAAATCCACTCTCATGCGCACGATCGCCACACTCCAGGAACCGGACACTGGCCAGATTCACCTGGGCACGCTGGATGTCCTGCACGAAAAAGAGGAACTCCGCAAACGCCTCGGTTACCTGCCGCAGGATTTCGGCGTCTATCCGCGTGTCTCCGCGCAGGACATGCTGGAACACTTGGCATTGCTCAAGGGCATCGTGAATCGGAAGGAACGAGCCGAGTTGATTGATTCGTTGCTGGTGCGCACGAACCTGCATCAGGTGCGCAAAAAAGCCCTCAGCAGCTTCTCCGGCGGCATGCGGCAGCGCTTCGGCATTGCCCAAGCACTCATCGGCAGCCCGCAACTGCTCATCGTGGACGAACCCACCGCCGGCCTCGATCCCGGCGAGCGCAACCGTTTCTACAACCTGCTCTCGGAGATCGGCGAGAACGTGATCGTTATTCTTTCCACTCACATCGTGCAAGATGTCATGGAGCTATGCACCAATATGGCCATCATTCATGAAGGCCGCGTGCTGTTTGCCGGAGCTCCCGACGAAGCCGTAGCAACTCTCGACGGCAGAATCTGGCAAAAGTTCGTCCAGAAGGCCGAGCTGCCGGATCTCGACTCGCGCTTCCGCATCATCTCCACAAAACTTATAGCGGGCCGCCCGCTTGTTCACGTTTACAGTGCCGAATCCCCAGGCGATGGGTTCTCGCCGGTTCACGCCGACCTGGAAGACGTTTTCTTCTCGCGCATCGCGGGACTGCAATAGCGGGATTACAATATGTTTCTACATTTCGTCAGCTTCGAACTCCGCTACTGGCTCCGCTCGTGGATGTTGTGGATCTTTCTGTTTATTGTTGCTCTGATGTTCTTTGGCGCGGCTTCCAGCGATCACATCACCATTGGCGGCGCGCTCGAAAACACCTTTCGCAACGCGCCCTTTGTCATTGAGAACGATTATTCTTTCGTGTTCTTCTTCACACTCTTGATGACTGTCGCGTTTGTGAACTCAGCCGCCTCGCGCGACTTCGCCTCCAACACCCACCAGATGATTTTCGCGACGCCATTGCGTAAGTCCGCTTATCTGGGCGGCAGGTTCTTTGGTTCGACCCTGATCGCCGTGATTCCCGCGCTCGGCGTCTCGGTTGGAATTATTGTCGCTAAATGGATGCCTTGGGTTGACGCAGAGCGCTGGGGTCCACTCAACTGGCACGCGCACCTAACCGGCATTCTTGTCTTCTCCGTCCCCAACACGTTCCTAATCGCCGCCATTATCTTTGCCATCGCTATCCTGACCCGCAGCACCGTTACCTCTTTCATCGGTGGTCTCGTTCTTCTTACTGCCTATGGAGTCGGTCAAGCCCTTACCTCGGACATACGCCACGAAACCGCCGCCGCCTTGCTTGATCCCTTCGCTCTCCGCACTTTCTCTCTCGCTACCAAATATTGGACTGTCGCGGAGAAGAACACAGCTACCATCGGCTACGGCGATCGCTTACTGTTGTTGAACCGTCTCATCTGGCTTAGCGTGTCAGCCTTGATTTTTACCTTTGCGTACGTCCGCTTCCGCTTCGAGGAGCGCGCCGCGAAGAAGACCGTCAAATCAGGTGCCGCGGAAGCGAGCGCTCCAAGCGCTCTTGCGCCCGGTTATCTCCACCAATCTTTTGGTTTTAGTGCACAGCTCTGGCAATTCTGGGGTTCATTCAAAATCGAGTTCTTTGGCCTCGTTAAATCCACTTCGTTCATCGTCATCACCGTCGCCGCGTTGCTCAACTGCATCCCGAGTCTCGCGCTTAGCAATACGGAGGGCTACGGCAACACCTTCTTTCCAGTCACCTATCGCTTGATCGAAGTTGTACAGGGTTCGCTTTATAGCTTCCTGCTCGGCATGATCACCTTCTACGCCGGCGTACTCGTTTGGAAGGAGCGCGATTCCGGTATGGACGACATCCACGATGCCCTTCCCAACCGCAACTGGCCCATCTACGCCTCGAAGCTCAGCGCGCTGCTGGCGAGCATTTTCATCATTTTGTGTGTTGCCGCTGTCTCCGGCATAGCTACTCAATTCTTCCTTGACTACCACCGCTATCAATTGTCTTTGTGGGTGGAAGAACTTCTTGGGATGGATTTCACTATCTTCGTGTTCTACGCCATTCTCGCCTTCTTCCTCCACGTCGTTTCGCCCAACAAGTACATCGGCTATTTCGCGTTCATCGTTTTCGCCATCCTCAATCTGTTCATTTGGCGTCCCCTCAATGTGGCGACCAACCTCTTGCAGTTCCTCGCTCGCCCTGGCACTACCTACTCCGACTTCTACGGCTTCGCTCCGTACTGGCAGAGTTGGGACTGGTTCACTTTTTACTGGTTTGCTTTCTGCGCTACACTGTCCGTCGCGAGCGTTGCCTTCTGGCAGCGCGGCCGTGAATCCGCCTGGAAGTTCCGCGCTCACGAAGCCTCTCAGCGTTTTACCGGCGCTCTCCGCATAACCGCTTTGGTCAGCATCGCGCTCTTCCTCGGTTCGGGCGCCTGGATTTTCTACAACACTAAAATCATCAATACCGTGCTCGGCGAAGACGATACCGACAAAATCGCTATTGACTACGAGAAGTCATACAAGAAGTACGAGCACCTCCCGCAACCCCGCGTCGTAGACATTAATTACAACATCGACATTTATCCCGAGCGCCGTGCCGCCACCATGCACGCCGATCAGATTATCCAGAACAAGACCTCTCAACCCATCTCGGTCCTGCACCTGACTTACCCGGATAACCACTATTCCACACAGATCTCCATCGACGGCGCGACACTCAAGTGGGATGATACACGTCTGCGCTACCGGATCTACAACTTCAATACACCGTTGCAGCCTGGCGAACAGCGTCACATGCGCTTCACCGTTGCACGGGCGCCACAAGGCTTTGAAAACGACCCATCGGTGTTGGAAGTCGTCCAGAATGGCACGTTTTTCAATAATATGATTGCGCCGCAAATCGGCTATCAGTCACGCCTCGAACTTGAGAACAAAAACAAACGCAAGAAATACGGCCTCAAGGAGAAGGACCTCATGCCGGTGCTAGAACCGAATTGCACCGTCGATTGCATGAATAGTTATCTCAGCAACAACTCAGATGGCGTCAATGTCCATAGCATTCTTAGCACCTCGCCTGATCAGATAGCGATTGCCCCGGGTTCTCTGCAGCGGGAATGGACCCAAAACGGTCGCCGCTATTTCGAATACCAGCTAGATCACGTTTCCTGGAACTTCTATTCTTTCCTATCCGCGCGTTACGAAGTAAAGCGCACCGAATGTAACGGCATCAAAGTTGAAGTCTACTATCTCAAGGAACAGCCATGGAACATCGCCAAAATGCAGCGTTCCATCGAAAAGTCTTTGGATTACTACACCAGGAACTTCAGTCCTTACACGAACAAAGAAGCGCGCATTATTGAGTTTCCACGCATTGCCAGATTTGCGCAAGCGTTTCCAGGCACCATGCCCTACTCCGAAGCGATTGGCTTTATCCAACGCGTGAAAGATCCTGAGGACATTGACATGGTCTACTACGTTGTGGCCCACGAAATGGGTCACCAGTGGTGGGCTTATCAAGTCATCGGGGCCAACATGCAAGGCGCCACGGTGCTATCCGAGACCCTCGCGCAATACTCCGCGCTCATGGTAATGGAAAAAGAATATGGCCGCGATATCATGCGCAAGTTCCTCAAATATGAGATGGACAACTACCTCCGATCTCGAGGCAGAGAGTTGCTGAAGGAGCGTCCGCTCATGCGGGTGGAATCCGATCAAGGCTATATCCATTACCGCAAAGGCAGCGTGGTGATGTACTATCTCAAGGAAATGATCGGCGAAGAAGCCGTCAATCGCGCCCTTCGTAAGGTTCTCTCACAATACGCCTATGCCACGCCGCCCTATCCGACCTCCTACGCCTTAGTCGATGCTCTGCGTGAAGAAACTCCTCCCCAATATCAGTATTTGCTGAAAGATCTCTTTGAAGACATCACACTGTTCTCCAACCGGACTCTCTCCGCAACAGCAAAGAAGCGCTCGGACGGAAAATACGACGTCACCATCGAGATCGAAGCGAAGAAGTTCAAAGCCGACGAGAAGGGCAACGAGACCGAAGTGCCCGTGGACGATTGGATCGACATCGGAGCTTTCGCCAAACCGGCCGAGGGAAAGAAATACGGCAAGACTCTCTATCGCGAGCGGCTTCTGATGAAGAGCGGCAAGTGTACCTTCCATTTCACAGTCGCCGAACTCCCTGAGAAGGCCGGCATCGATCCGTTCCTCCTATTAGTCGACCGCCAACCGGATGACAACACCAAGGATGTTGATATTACGGGCTAAATCCGTTCCACCAGGCCTTCGTCCGTTGCCGCCGTGTTCCTCACCAGCAACAGGACCAGTATCATGCCTATGAACGGGATCAGTCCGGCAACAATCATGATCGGGTCGAAACTATGAGTGCCAGTGGCTGCGCGCGAGTCAGTCAACCTCCCAATAAGAATGAATGCGGCAATTGTCCCGATTGAGGCCGCAGTCCCGCCCAAACCGCTCACTGAGGCCACTGAGTGACGTTGAAATAAGTCTGAGGGCAGCACATTGGCGATGGTGGTGAAACAACCATAACAAAACGTGGCGATGCCGAACAAGGAAGTGATTGCCAGCAGGCTGGTGGTGAGAACAGTCGGAATGATGGCCAAAACGCCTATTCCTCCGAAAACCGCAACCGCCTTTCGAGCGCGTCCCAGCGGCCATCCACGCGCGATGAGATAGCCGGAAGCAGCGCCGCCGGCGAAGTTTCCTAGATCGGTAGCCACAAAAGGAATCCACACGGAGATCAGGCTACCTGCGAGTGGAATCCCTTTCGAAACTAGATAGATGGGGAACCAGTCGGCAATGAAAAACCAAACCGGGTCGGTAAAACTGCGCGCGACAATAGCTCCCCATGTTTGCGGAAACTTCAGCAGATCAGACCACTTCGGCCGATCAGGGTTTTCTAATTCCATTGGACGGTCGGCGGATATCATCTGCTTTTCACCGGCACTGATGAGCGGATGGTCTTGCGGCAAATAATAGAAGCGCCGCCACGCTCCCAGCCATATGAAGCCCAGAAGGCCAGGAATAACAAAGGTGGCATGCAGCCCCAGATGCGCATAAACGTAAAGCACGATGAACGGTGCGATGGCGCCGCCAATGGATGAACCGCTGTCAAAGAATGCGGTGGCCAACCCGCGCTCGCGCTTCGGAAACCACTCGGCAACAGCCTTAGTCGCTCCGGGCCAGTTGCCGGATTCGGCTAGACCTAATAGAAAACGAAATGAAATAAAACTTCTAAACCCATTCGCCAAAGATGTGAGAATCGAAATCACCGAGTAAAAAGCCACCGTCCCAAGAAGGCCGCGTTTGGTGCCGACCCGATCCAGCAATCTCCCAAAGGAGGTTTGACCAATAGCATAGGCAACTCTAAATGCTATGACTAGCACTGCATAATCCGAGTTGGTCCAGTGATAGACGCGCTTCAGGTCCGGCGCGAGTAGAGAGAGAGTCTGGCGATCTATGTAGTTAATGATGGTGGAAGCAAACAGAAGTGTGCAAATCCACCAGCGCAGATTGGGCAAACTCTTAGACGGGAGTGTCAAGTATTTGCTCAGTCTTTGGATCCCAATAAAGGCGTTTCCCAGACCAGTATGACTGTGCGGCCATGATACAGGCCAAGGAGTGCGAGAAGCCGTGATCCACCGTGGAATTCGGCTCACTGCGGGCTCGCATGGCGTTAAACCAATTCATGAGATGATCCACATCGTCGTCATCGGGGCCGAGAGAATCAGCCTCCGGCGCGTTGGGAACACGAACAATCTCCGCCGCATCGTCCGCGGGCCCCATACCCGGAACCGCCGTATAACGCGGCTTGCGGGTGTCTTCCGGATCGAATTCGTGACGTCCTCCTTCGCGAGTTACCAGAAACAGCGAAGCGCCTTCGCCGCCATAATTTTCGATCGTCCCATCGGACCCGCAAATCCGGCTGAAGCTCCGGTAGCTATTGGAAAAGCTGGTTGTATACGTGTAAAGAAACCCTTGAGGATAGGTGAACGCGACAGTCGCGTTATCGGGGTTTTCGCGGCCGTCCTGCCAAGTGAAGATACCGCCGGTGGCGGCAGCACTTACCGGGTGAGTCTCATCGGTCCATAGGTGGACGAGATCGGAACCGTGACTCAACCACTGATCGAAGATACCTGCTGAGAAGTCCTTGTAAAGCCGGAACTCTAGGTAAACGTGGGGATCAAAGGGACGGTCGGGTTTGCCCAGCAACCAGCGCTTCCAATCCGTATCCTGTTCCTTAAGAAGAGTGGCGCTCTTTCCGTCGTCATATTTCGGAATGTGACGCCAGCGCGGTTGGTTGGTGTTCCACTCTTGAGAGATGCGCGCGATTTTGCCAATCCGGCCGGAACGGATGATATCTCGCACGGCAAGGGGATAAGCTTGGCTGCGGTGCTGAGTGCCAACCTGCACCACTTGCTTCGAACGTTTAACGGTGTCCCGCGCCGCTTTTGCTTCTTCTAAGACGTTGGCAAACGGCTTCTCAACGTAACAATCTTTGCCGGCCTGCACCACTTCGATGCAAAGCTTCGCATGCTGGTGATCTCCGGTTGCAATCATGACGCCGTCGATATCGTGGTTGGCGAGCATCTCCTCGGAGTATTTATAAACCTTGGGTTTGTTGTCAAACAACATTTCGACTTGCGCGGCGCGCTTTTCGCGCGCGATAGACCAGAGGTCGCAAACCGCAACTAATTCCGCCGGGGTCCTTTTGGCCGCTCGCCGGACCATGGTTACGTGACCGTGGCTGCGGCCGCCGCAACCCAACTGGGCGATGCGAAGACGCTCATTTGCGCCAATCACCCTGGCATACGATTTGGCCGCCATCGCGAAGGCTGAACCGCCCAGCACAACGCCAGCCTTGCCGAGGAATTTCCTCCGGTCAACGCTTTCTTCTTTAGAGAGGTCCGGGTTAAGTTTTTGGTCGTCCATATAGTCTTTCTACAGAGTTTACAGGTCGCGTACTGTGAAAGCAAACGGAAGATAGCGGGAAAGGTTTCTTGGCGCTTGGAGATTGAATTAGAGTGCTGGCGGCGCAATGACGGCGGCGCTCTGGAAAGATTTCTTGGAGCTATCCGGCACGCTGTGTATAATCGCACCATGTCGCATGCAAGCGAGTTGGTGCAGCAGTTTCAAGCTGGAAATGCCCGCGTAACAGTGTATGGTTCGGCGGCAAGCGCGGGGGCGGCCGCGGCGGCTGAAGCGGCCCGAGTCATCCGGGCCGCCATCGCCAAACAAGGATGCGCTCGCGTCATCGGGGCGACCGGCAACTCTCAAATTCCATTGGTAGATGCGCTCGTCAATGAGAACATCGATTGGAAGGCGGTTGAGCTTTTCCACATGGACGAGTATGCCCAAATGACAGCGGATCATCCATCAAGCTTCCGCTACTGGATTAGAACGAGGCTAGAAGAAAAAGTGCATCCCGGCCGCACGAACTACTTGAACGGTGATGCCGGCGATCTGATGGCCGAGATGAATCGTTACAGCAAACTACTGAACGAGGCGCCAATCGATGTGGCTTTCGTCGGTTTTGGCGAGAACGGCCACATCGCATTCAACGATCCGCCGGTTGCGAATTTCAATGATCCCGCCACGGTCAAAATCATTACCCTAGATGATGCGTGCCGTCGCCAGCAAGCGGGCGAAGGGCATTTCAAAGATGTGGACGCGGTACCGAGACAAGCCATTACCATCACATGTAGCGGTTTATTTCGCGCTCACACCTGGGTTTGCTGTGTTCCCGAAGGCCGCAAAGCCGAAGCCGTGCGCAATGCATTAGAAGGCCCGATTTCCGAGGCTTGCCCGGCATCGCTGGTGCGGCGGCACGTCCAAGCTTATGTGTTTTTGGATGTCGCTTCCGCGTCGCGCTTATCAAATGTCGCCATGCCCACACAAAGCGAAAGGTAGCGACATAAATTTCATGAAAGCGCAAGTTGTCGGTCTAGCAGTGTTGTGCGCCACAATTCTCGCGGGCGCAAGCGTTACTTTCGAGCGCACAGCGAATCAGATTGCTATCAAGATCGCCGGCCAGGCGTTCACCACGTATTACTTCGATCCTGAAACGGCAAAGCCGTACTTGATGCCCCTCCGCACGGCATCCGGCTTGGTGATTACACGTAGATTCCCCGTGGGCAACGACGTTTCCAAAGGCGATCCGAAAGCTTCTTCATTTGAACCACATCAAAGGCCCTTGTTTTTCGGGCATGGCGATCTTGACGGTCTGGATTTTTGGCAAGAGCCGATATTCGACCGCTACTATTCTGATCATGGCCATCAAGCATATGGTCACATGATTTTGAAGAGTGTTGAGCGAGCGTCGAGCGAGAACAATGCGGTCACCTTGCGCGCCCGCTTCACTCTGAACGAGCCAAGCAACCGGGTCATTGCCGAAGAGACGCAGACGTTCACCTTTCGCGGCGATACCCAAACCCGCACGATTGATTGCGACTTTGTGCTCTACGCAACCGCCGGCCCTCTCGATATCGGCGACACGAAAGAGGGTACATTCGGCCTACGCCTGGTGCCTGAATTGAGTGCGCCCCTGGTCCACATGCTGAACTCGGCCGGCGCGCAAGGTGAAAAAGCCATCTGGGGCAAGCCTGCCGATTGGGTTGACTACAGCGGCGTGATTGCAGGCACGCCGGTGGGAGTGGCTATTTTCGATTCACCCACGAGCTTTCGCCATCCCACAACTTGGCACGCGCGCGCTTACGGACTTTTCGCCGCCAATCCGTTTGGCCGCCGCGAGTTTACCGGCGATGCCAAGCAAGACGGCAGTTGGAGCGTTCCCGAAGGTAAGTCCGTAACGTTTCGTTACCGCGTTCTCATCCACCAAGGAAACTTCGGGCCTGCGCAAATCAGCGCCGCGTATAACAGGTACGCCAGTGAAAAGTGATAAAGCGGCAAAGCGCGCTTTATCGAGGCGGGAACTCCTGTCGGCGATGGCTGTGGCCTCGATGGGAGGAAATTCAAATTCGACTCCGCTATCTGGATTCTATTACCGCGACTATTTCAAGTGTTTACCCGCTTATTTGTCTAACTTGGCACATGAAGCTTATTTAAGTCGAAACCATCAGTTATCGCAACTTACTAACATGGCGGCGATTCGGCGGCGTCAAGAATGGGCTCGCGAAGCGTTCTGGAAGATGGCTGGCGGTCAGCCTGAGCGTACTCCGCTGAATGCGCGTGTCACCGGCGAGTTTG
>Ga0302140_10012076_pt1 | contig 10602 bp, 3 predicted proteins | sample I_Bog_E1_1_FD_202095 | JGI IMG/M metagenome (GOLD analysis project Ga0302140, IMG submission 202095) | Peat permafrost microbial communities from Stordalen Mire near Abisko, Sweden - I_Bog_E1_1 | ecosystem: Environmental > Terrestrial > Soil > Wetlands > Peat | place: Sweden: Abisko, Stordalen...
GCCCGATATCTGGGCAGGAATTTCCTTGCCGTCCGGGGCAATCACACTCACCGCCTTCGGCATGCCTCCAGGGAAGTTGACACTTGCTTCGATGACATCGGCACGTGCAATGTTGAGAGGATTGAAAACAACCAGAGGCACGCCCTTTGTTTCGGTGTCAAGCGTCGCGGCCACGCCTTCGCTCGCGCTTGTCAGCACGTCCGCGAACTGATTCATGGCAATGACGTCGTCGTTCCATGCAAACTCGTACGCCCTGGGAGTCGCGGTACCCGCCGCAACGTCGTGGAAATGTGCGCCCATCGCCAATGTCCATGCATCGTTCAAGCGCTGCATCGGGTATTGCCTTGCTCCCAGCCATTCCGCCGCAATGGACGACTTCTCGGCCGCGTCGGCCAGCAGCTCTTCATGCCGTATCCAGCGCTTCTGGTAGGCTTGCGACGTCAACGATCCAGCCGAATGATTGGTCAGCTCCATTTCGCCGGTGTACCGGGGAAGGCCCGCTGCCTGGGCAGGAGTGATGTCCAGAAACATCTGGTCGGCGGCCGCAGAGAGTACGCGCACCGGACCATCGCCCACCTTGACCGCAGGCTCCTCAGCCTGTGAGCGGCCGGAGGAGAACCGTCCGCGCGCCGGCAGGCTGGCGTTGCCTTGGGTGACGATGGCTTCGAGCAGCTTCACAGAGGCTTCGCTCGGCGCTCCGCCGATATCGCCGGTTCCATAATAGTGGTAGTCCGCAAACAGGCCGGTGACTTTGCCGTTCTGCAGCACGCGCGCGGCCCAGTCGCCTTGGTATCGCTGGTGTTCGCGGTCTTGCGACTCTCTTTCGAGCGCATCCTGCTCGCCACGCAAGCTGATGAAATTCTGAAGCTCTTTCTGATCGAGGGGCTTGCCGCTCTGCTGGGACTCTTGCAGTTTCTGCTGCGACTCGCCGATCTTTTTTTGAAGGTCAGCCAATGCGGGGTTCGCCGGTTCCTCAGGCAGCGGCTTGCTGAGATCCGTATCAATCCCGCCGCTATAACTGCCGGGATTCAATCCCCCAAGCACCGTCTCGCCATCGGGTCCGACCCAGACGCCCACATTGAACGGCGTTCCTTCCGGCGTATTCTCAAGGGATTGCGGGCCGCCCGCATCTGCCGATGAACCCCATACCAGCTTTTGCGTCGAGAATCCTTTTACGCCGGAGTGCGCCAGGATCGTCGGCAATGACGCGGGAAATCCAAAACAATCCGGCAGCATGTATTCGGCGCTGGATTTGCCAAACTCCGCCTGAAACCAATCGTTGCCGTAGAGGATCTGTCGAATGATGGCTTCGGCACTGGGAGCGTTGACATCTCCCTCTTCCATGGATGAGCCAGCCGGGAACCACCGGCCTTGATTGACGTACTCCTTCACCTTGGCGAAGTCGGCGGGGAAATACTCTTTCATGAAGCGATAGCGATTCGCTCCGCTGAAGTTGAAAGTGTAATGCGGATACTTTTCAAACAGCTTGAAGTTATCTTCCATGGTCTTGCGAATGTATTCGTCGATGACTTGCGGATACTCCCACCGCCATTCTGTATCCAAATGCGCGTATCCCACCACGTAGAGCGTGGGCTGTTGATTCTGAGCTGGAAGCGCTGGGCTGCCGCCGTTTTGGGCACGTCCAACCGCCGGAAATAAGAAGCCTGCGGATAAAATTGCGAGAGGAAATACGGCCTGTCTGGCGCGCGAAAACACTTGCGTTATGCGTAGGTATTGCATTGAATCTCCCTGTTGGCAGCAACTCGCTGCGGTTATAAATGTTTCTCCACTCGCGATCGATCCGCGGTCCCGTGAACGATGCGCCGCGGTCAGATGTTTCCGCCCAACGGCTCATTGTAGATGCCAAATTCAGCGATTCCTGGAGACTCCGCGGAACCGTCGATATTCAAGCGGACCCGCTCCGCGTTGGTTCGTGAAAATTGATGAATCTGAAACTTGGCTGGCGTGTGTCCAGCGACAATATCGACCCACGTTCCGTTATTCCAGCGTTGCACCCGATAAGAAGCGATTCGGCTTGCGGACCCATAGGAATCCGAGAAGCGCGGCTCTACCACTGTGAAGCTATTGAAGGAAGTCGGGCGATCGAATGCAATCTCAAGCCACGCTGACTTTTGGCCGTCGTCGCTGCTCCAGTAGGTATGAAAGCTGTTGTCGTTTGCGAGATCGGGCCCGGAGGTGTCCGCGCTGCTGCTGGCAAACGAACGCTGTGCAAAGGCCAGGTTCGGCGTCGTGATCATTACCGATGAAGACAGCCTCGGCGCAGCCCCTGCGTTTCTCCACATGCGGCCAACCTCTGCCAGCCGATCAATCGCGTTCTTATCAAAGCGGCCATCCCGGTTAGGTGCAACGTTCAGAATCAGGTTGCAATATCGTTCATTGAAAGGAATCAACCACTCATCGACAATTTGCCGTGCCGGACGCAGTTCCTGCTGTGGATAGTCGGTCTTCCAGAACCAATCGCTTTGCAGCGTGGTCCCCGACTGAGAGGCGATTATGCTGTCAAGAGGAATCGTCTGCCCTGCGTGCTGTTCGTATTGCTTGATCTCGGTGTAGTAGAGCGCGGCGCCGGGAAACTGGCCGGCGTTATAGTCCGCAACCAGGCAGTTCGGCTGAAGGCTCTTGATGTGGTCGTAAATGGTGCGAAACGGGAGTTGGTCGTAGGTAATTCGCGACCAGGCGGCATCCCATCCATCGAAGAAAAAGGCGGTGATTTCTCCGTAATTGGTGAGAAGCTCTGTCAGTTGCGCCTTGATCATCGCAATCTTCTGGGGAGTTACCTGATAGGGCCGTATATCCGCGCGCAAATCGAGGATGGATAAGTAGAGGCAGACCTTGAGTCCATGCCGCCGGAAAGAGTTCGCGTAGGCGCGCACAATGTCATGCGGATACGCGGAATCCTTGACGCTGGGGCTTGAGGTCGCTGTCGGCCAGAGACAGAAACCATCGTGATGTTTGGTGGTTAGGCAGCCGTATTTCATGTTGGCAGAGAGAGCCGCCTCAGCCCATTGATCGGTATCTAAATGTGCGGGGTTGAAGAGTTGCGGAGACGCCTTCGGATCTCCCCATTCGCGTTGTTCGTATGTAGCCATGTTCAGATGGATGTACATGCCGAATCGCAAATCGAGGAACTCCTGCTGCAACTGCAACAGCGACTTGCGCGGCTGAGCGCTGACTTGTGACCCAGTTAGCCCGTACGCCGATCCAGCCCACGCCGTGGCTGCCATGAGGCTGTATGTGAATTCGCGCCGGTCCATAGTGAATCATCTTTCCTTTCGGTTGGCTTTACGGATGCGCCCTTGCGGGATGGTCGAAGTGGACTGCTGCTCGACGGGTGGCGTCTCTTGAGCAGGCTCCGCACTGCCTTAATTTATGAAACGAGAGCGGAGAGCAGCCCGACGAGCCGCTCTCCGCTCTGCGCCAGTTAGAAGCTGATCTTTCCGGAGATCTTCAGGATTCTTGGAGAATTCTGCTGACCTGGGCCAATCGTGCCGAAGCCTGACCAACCTTGTCCGGCGGTGTAGATCGGAGGGCCGTCGCCTGGATTACTATCCGGTCCCCCAAAGAGCGGAGAGTTGAGGGCGTTGTAAGCGTCAAGGCGAAGATTGAGCTCTATATTATCCCGAATCGGCGTGCTCTTCTGCAACGAGATGTCGAAGTTCGGGATGGTGGGGGTCCGGACGACGGTGAATTGGGTTGGAGTGGTTTGCAGGCCCCAGGTGTATCCAGCAACGTTCCCAATTCTATTCCAGCAATTGTTGATGGTGGCTTGATCGTTCTTGAGCCATTCGCCCTGGGAGGTATGGGCAGGGCGCATGGCGCTCAACGAGCAACTGTCCGTCCAGCCGTTATTGAGTCCAACGGGCTGTCCGGTCTGTATCAGCGTGACGGAACTGAGCGTCCAGTCGTTGATGAACAATCCCACCGTTTTTGGGGGATTCGAGAAGAACCGAGATCCCTTGCCGATCGGAATGTCCCAGACCGGGGTGATGGACAGGATTTGAGCGCGATCGCTGGGAGAGATAAGATGCGCCTGGTTGGTGCTGATGCCGCCGCTTACGGGAGCCGCAGAACCCTGGAAGGGCCAACCAAATCCGTAACCGTCTTGGGTAATGGTTTTGGACCATGTGTAAGCAGCTTGGAAGAAGAGACCGCGCTTGTCTCCGTAGATATGGCGATTGACCTTGACTTCGAGGCCGTTATACCAGTTCTTGCCGAGCGGCGCGTTGTATTCTCCCACGAGAGCGGTGCCCCCACCTTGGCAGTATTGGCCAAGAGGCGAAATCAGATCGAGCGCCCAGACGGTTGGAAATGCCGCGCAACCGCTGCCACCCTGCTCGGCTGCGGAGACGTTGTAGTAGGGATTTGGAACCTGCTGGGTCCATACGTTGGGGTTGGCGATCGCCGCCTTCCAGTCCGATAGAGTGTTGTTGGCCGCAGTCAACCAAAGAAAGGTGCGCAGTTTGGTGGCGTAATTACCGGCGTAACGGGCATCGATGACCATTTTTCCCGGCAACTCGCGCTGGAAGCCAAAGGAGAACACCTGTGCTCGGGGCAGTTTGCGTCCGGGAAAATCGAATGCCAGAAAGTCGTTTCCAACGTTCGACAAAAGCCCTTGCGAACTTCCGGGAGGCACAATCAGGGATACGCCAGTGAAAGGGGCTCCCGTCCGGAAGCTAGGGTTGGGCGTGATGCCGCCATCGTGGGAGGACGTATAGGGCGTCGTTTCGGCGAAGCCGAGGTTGCTCCCGCCTTCCAATCCGCCTTCGTAGACGATGCCCCAACCGCCGCGCAGCACGGTCTTGGGATCGATGGCATAGGCAAAGCCGACGCGGGGTCCGATATTGGACCAATCGGTGTTGTAGGCATCGCGAGACTGGCCATCGACACCGGGAAAGATTTGACCGCCTAGCACCTGCTTCAGCGTCGCGGGATTGATGCCCGCTGCCTGCCAAGCGGCAGCATTGCTGCTATTGGCGACATTGGCCTGATAGGTGGAATCGCCTGTGATGGGATTTACGCAAGTCAAGCACATACCGCGGTCGAGAGCGTTGTGGCGATCGCGCAAGCCGCGTTGCACGTCATAGCGTATGCCAATATTCACTGTCAGATGACGGTTCACGCGCCAGTCGTCCTGGGCATAGATGGCAAAAACTGGCTCGCTTTCTGCGTTGGTGCCATTCCAGTCAATACCCCCGCCCCCTGGATACCCTAGATAAAAGTCTGCCAGGGAGGAACCGTTCCCCTGATTGCTGTTGCACGGATTGCCGGTCGACCCCGGAGCGGCGCCCCAGCAACCGCTGTTCGTGGGGTTGTATTGAGTGAAGGAAGATCCGAATTGGAAGTCTCCATTGGGGTGGCCTGACAGGGACGCATCGCCGTACTGGAATTCGGCAATCGTCCCGCCGAAATGGAAGTTATGCGCTCCCTTAGTCCAGGTCAGATCGGCGTCGAACATAATGTTGGTGGTGGCATCGGCTCCTACAGCGTTCCCAAAGATGGTGTTTCCACCAATGATGCCGCCGGTATAACTGTCGCTCACGCTGAACTCGGGGAGGTTTTGCGAAGAGGTGTTGCCCGGAAGCGGCATTGTGAGGCCAACGGCGGAGGACGGTTGCGCAAGGGAAAGATTGCCGTCCGGCGTAACCTCTACATAACGCGCAAAAGCAACTTTGGCGTCGAGCACCAGCCTGGGCGAGAAGACGTGGGTAATGTCCTGCGCCGCAGCCCAGTTCTCGCGGGTATGGCCGAGGTTGCCGTTAGCGGCGATTCCGGTCAGGCCATTGTAGGCCTGGTTTTGCAAGCCTCGCTGCCACTCGTAATAGCTGTAGAGTTTGGTGTTGTCGCTGAGGCTGTAGTCCACGCGCATCGTGGGCTGGTAGTAGTGAAGAAGGGCTGGCGCCGTCGTAAAGTAATTCGTGGTACGCGCGTAATTCGCCGCGGCCGGGATATTCGGCAGTGGAATATACTTCAACACCGCCAACGCGGTGGGGCTGATCTGAGATCCGGGAATTGTGTCGTTCGGGAACGGGGTTTGATACAGGTCGTTGTTGGCGTTGCAAGAGTCCGCAGATGCCCCTTCACTGACAGGACAAGTCGCTGTGTTCGGCTGATAGATCGGAATCCCGGCGGGTTCACTCGACCCGGGGCCAAAATGACCTGGATCCAAAGTCGCGGCAAGACCGAAATTGACGCCCGAGTTGCCGTTGTAGCCTGGACGGAGATAGGCTGGCGGCACATTCATCGAGACGCTGGCCATTGTCGAGTCGTTGTATCCTTCGAATCCGAAGAAGAAGAAGAGCTTGTTCTTGATGATCGGACCACCGAATGTTCCATCGTAGTGGTTTTCCACGTAGCCTTGGCGGGGAAGGCCGTAGAGATTATTCTGAAAAGTGTTGGCCTCAAGGAGCGACCCGCCGTACTGCTCAAAGACGTCGCCGTGAAATTGGTCGCTCCCACTCTTGGTGACAATGTTCATGGTCCCGCCGGCGGTTCTACCGAAACGGGCGTCGTAGTTGGTGGTCATCACATTCACTTCACTGACCGTATCGAGATTGGGCGAGACATTCCACGCCCCGGCGTTCTGATTTTGGAAGCCGGTCTGCTGCGTGATGGTGATGCCGTTGAGCGTGAACTGATTGAAAGATCCGCCGCCGGGGCTGGTCGGCGCACCGCCGCCAATGGAGTAACAATTGCTTACATCCCAGCTGCGGCTACTTGAGCCGGCACACGACTGGCTTCCGGGCGTGGTCTGAATCAAGTTGAAAACCGAGCGTCCGTTGTTAGGGACAGCCTCGATCTCGCGCTCCTGGATCAGTTGTCCGCCGGATCCGGTGGTGGTCTCCAGTTCAGGAGGCGCGTCGGTGACTTCTACTTGCTCGGTCCTGCCGCCTATTTGCAACTTGAAATTCTGGCCAAATCCCTGCGCCGTGAAGAGACGCACTTGATCCTGGATGGCGGTTTTGAATCCATTGGCGGTTACAGTGACCGTGTATGTACCGGGCAGCATGTAAGGAATGTAGTAGGTTCCTTCTTTGGTTGTATGCGCTGTGTAGGCGGTTCCGGAAGCCACGTTCACGGCTGTCACTGTGGCATCGGCCAAAAGCGCCCCGGCCGGGTCAGTGACCTGACCGGAGAGGGTGGCGCGGAACTCCTGGGCGTGGAGGGCGGGACACATAGTAAGCGTCCAGATCCCGATAAGCATGATTGCAATCCAGGACGATGTCCATTTGAAACGTCTCATTTTTAGCCTCGCAAGTGTCGAAAATCGGTGACTTCATTGGTCAAGTTGGCATCCATAGATTCGGTCGCACGGTGCCGCTTAATTGCTGAACGGACGGTAGACGCGAGGGGTATTAAAAGTCGTGATTCCACATGAAATCGGCATGAAATTTCTATGAATCAGATAAGCGATTTAGAATCAACACGATGCGGAGGAGTTTTGCGGAGTTCCGTGAGCGATGAATGGTATCGATTCCACTAAGACTCGTTTTCTGATAACCTGAGACCCAATAAACGGAGGTGATGGAGGGAGCGGTGGACACCTGTGAGTCGCCAGCAATGGGCTTTTTGTTCGACGATTATGAGCTTGATCTCCTGCGCGGCTGTCTGATGCATGGAGGCAAGGAAATTCCCCTCCGGTATCAGAGTTTCCTGGTCCTGCTCTACTTCGTAGAACACCCAGGGGCGCTGATCTCAAAGGATGAACTGAGCGCGGCCATTTGGAGCGACACGTCGGTCACTGACAACGCCTTAGTGCAATGCGTTACCGAAATTCGTCGCGAACTCAAAGATGATCCACGCAATCCACGATTCATCAAAACCTTTCCAAAGGTCGGGTATCGCTTTATCGCGGATGTGCGCGTGGTCCGCGATGGACTCCAACCGCCCGTGTTGAAAAGCTGGTCATTTATACCCCCATCGGCAGCGGCGGCGATTCCAGCACCGGCCGCTCCCGTTGACTTAACTCCGCCAGTTTCCACCATTGGCTCGCGTGGCAGCACGTGGCGACAGATTCCGATGGGAATTGTCTTGCTGCTGATCTTCACCCTATGCGGAGACAAAAAGCCGCCAAAACAGTTGGCGACTGCAGCCCTGAAACCAGCCTCCGGCTTAGCCATTCTGGCCGTCTTCCCCCTGACCGACGAAACCGGTCGCCAGGATTTAGACTGGCTGCGCGAAGGCCTATCGGACATGATTATGACCGACCTGGCGCATACCGGCAAATGGGATGTCTTGAGCCGTGAGAAGATGCATTCGCTGGTAGGCGACACGAATCGCCCATCTCTCTCTTTCAACGAATCACTGGAGATCGCCCGGTCGATCCAGGCCACCAACTTTATAGTGGGCAGCGTTTCGGCCTCCGGCCAGCAGATCACCATCGACATCCAGATACTCGACGGCCGTGACGGGCATGTGGTGGCGACCGACAACACTTCGCTCAACGATCCGCGGGAGATCGTCGCCGAGGCCGCTCTGCTTTCCACCGATATCGCCCGTCGGCTGGGAGGTTCAAGCGAGGAGCCAAGTTCGCTCGCTGACGTGTTGACCAGCAATGTCGAGGCCTATCGCTACTATTCGCTGGGAGTGGAAAAAGCCGAGCAATTCCAGAACGCCGAAGCGGTCGAGTTGTTCAAGAAATCGCTCAGATTCGATTCCAAGTTTGCCATGGCTTACGCTCGCATCGGATACGCCTACGCCGTGCAGGACTTTCAACCGAGAAAAGGCCTTCCATACCTGGAACAAGCGCAACGCCTCGCCACATCCTTGCCACTCATGAACCGGCTCTATATAGAGGCTTGGAGCGCCATTGCCCGCTTGGATTATCACGCAGCCGACGGTATCCTGCAGCAGATCACCCAACAATATCCGGGTGAAACTGAGGCCGCCTGTCAACTGAGCCGTCTGCTGCGCGGACAGGAGCGCGTGGAAGAGGCAGCCAACCTGCTACACAACGCCATTCGCATGAACCCGAATGCCAAAGACCTCTATAACGCGCTCGGCTTAATCATGATTTCCATGGGTCGTCCACAGGAAGCCATCCTCGCCTACAAGCAATATGTGGCCCTGGCGCCGCAGAATCCCAATGGTCACGACAGCCTGGGAATGGCGTTTGAATTGGCGGGACTGTATGAGTACGCACTTGCGGAATATAACCAGGCATTGGCCCTAGATCCGGAATTCGAGCCGTCGATCGTACACCTGGGGGACACCGCATTTCAGATGGGCCGCTATCTGACTGCCCTGCGTGAATATAACCGCTATATCGACGTAGCGAGTTCCAGCGATGCCAAGGCTCTGGGCTATGGAGACATGGCCACAGTCTATTTGGAAATGAACAACCTGCCCCAGGCGCAGACTGCCGCGACCCTGGAACTACTTAACAATCGCGGTTCTGTTTGGCACTCTCTGGAAATCGCCCTCGAAATGCACCAAAAGGAACGCGCGGCGGCGCTAGAACGGGAGCTTTTTACGAATCTTCCCGACTCCGAGCGCGGATCACCGCGCGATCTGCGGCAGGAATTTTTCTATCGCGGGTTTATTGAAGTGAAAACCGGAGATCCTCAAAGGGCAATCAGTTACTTCAAATTGGCTTTGCGACACTTGCCGCCATCCTCCGGCATCGATCTCCACGAAGATTGCTTGGCGAACGCCTATCTTGATCTCGGCATGGGCCTCGAGGCCATCGCAGAGTATAAACGCATTCTCAAGATCAATCCAAATTATCCTCTGGCTTATTACCATCTCGGACTTTCCTATCAAACAATCCACGATCGGAAGGATGCCGTTGCCACCTTCCAACGCTTTCTGCAAGCGAGCGCGTCGGCAGATCAGGACAGCCCACCTGTTCTGGAAGCAAAAAAATATCTCCGGAACGGAATCTCGTAATGTGTAACCACGTTTGCCCAAAAAAGACGAAGAATCCGAGCCGTGTTCCCCGTTCTCGGGTTGAGTAGAGTTTTGAACTTCGACCCCAAGCTTGCAAGGCTTGGAACGGTTTTCGGGAGATAGTTCATGAGATCGACCGATTGACGTCCGTATCTAGTTAATCCTAAATAGCTTATGCATTCCGATACGTTTCACCATTTCCATGTTTTTCCCGCAATTATGAGAACTTAAATGACTTAATGGTGGAGGCGGCGTGAGCCAGTCAGGCTCCACAACCTCAATCTAAGCAACTTTTTGATTCTGAGAAGTTCAAATCTGTCATGATTGTCATCATTTTCAGATCTCGGCACAATCCGGGCACAAATGGTCGCTGACTTGGACCCTGCGCACCTCTCAGAACTTCCGGACTTCCCAATTCTGCTTCATCATTCGAGCGACTCTGGAGTGCTCTTGGACCGTTATACATTGCCGCCCGCACTATGGGTGTCAAGAAAAGGCCTGTCAAAACCAGGAAGGTTCCTGCCAATCGGCAGCATGTGACGCGTTAGCCTTTTGGGGTTCACTTCAGTCGAGTATCGATGACCTCTTCCATGCCATAGTCCCAACATTAAGTTTTTCAACAACTTACAAGACCCCGGTGGCTCCCTAAGTCCTTGTAAGCTGGCATTGCGCCCAAACCGACGTATCGCAAAACGT
>Ga0302140_10012083_pt1 | contig 10598 bp, 10 predicted proteins | sample I_Bog_E1_1_FD_202095 | JGI IMG/M metagenome (GOLD analysis project Ga0302140, IMG submission 202095) | Peat permafrost microbial communities from Stordalen Mire near Abisko, Sweden - I_Bog_E1_1 | ecosystem: Environmental > Terrestrial > Soil > Wetlands > Peat | place: Sweden: Abisko, Stordalen...
ACCGTGATGTCAGCTCGCGTAACAAGCCATACACCTGGGGACGGCGAAGACCATCGTCAAGCCATGACGTGCTTTACCGCGCGCAGCCGAATGAGACTGGCTTTGACTATGAAACTGGTATTGGCCCTAGCGCTCACGGGGGCTCTGGTGGCATGGCAGTTGTTTGTTCCCCCGATTATTGGCCTCGCCGACCAGGGGGACTTCCTGCGCTTATTAGGACCGCTGGGGTTCGCGCCTGTCCCCAAAGGGCCCGAGCACAAGTACTGGTATGTCACCCGGAAATTTGCTCAAGATCCAAGCTATAGACAGCCGCGCTTTGAGCAAGTAACCTCCGGACTGATCATCGCACGAGCCGCGCTTGCGCTGAATAGATTTCTTGGGAACCCCAGGACCTTCGACGTCACCCTCTTCGGCTTCATCCATGGAACGCTGTTCATGCTAGCGCTCGCTAGGTTGTTTTATGTCACTCGGGCGTTGAGGCTGTACTGGCTCGTTTGGGCGCTGACACTCCTTGTAATGACCGACGTGGGTTATGTCGCCTACTGGAATTCGCTCTACACGGAGCCAGCGTCTTGCCTTTGGTTTCTGTTCCTTCTGGCCGAGAGCATAGACCTACGCGAGCCCTCCCCGCAGGGCCCGTCGACCCTGCAGGTTCTGCGCTGGTCCATTTTCGCTCTACTTTGTATCACCGCAAGAGCCCCGAATGCGGCATTCTGCCTTCCGCTAGGTGTGTACGGGCTGAGTCTCGCGAGGCGCTGCTCCGACCGCCAAGCACGGTTTGCCGCTATTGGTAGCGTTGCGGCAATTCTCATCGCGGGAGTGCTCATGTATCGCTCTCTTCTGCCCGCTACGCGGGTGACGGCGTTCTACAACGCGATCTTCTACGGGATTCTGCCCTCGTCGACCAACCCTCGATCGGACCTCAAGGCGCTTGGGCTCGACCCCGATTACGTTCGGTACTCGGGCACGCTTGCCTGGAGCGAGGGAACGGGCGTCGCCAATGGATACCTGTTAAACGCACTTCAAGAGAAGGTCAACTCGTTGGGAATGATTCTCTTCTATCTGCAACGCCCCGAGTGGAGCTGGCGGCACGTCGAGACAATGCTTCCAACCTACCTGTCACTGCGGCCTGAATTCTGCGGAAACCTCGACAGATCCGCCGGGCGCCCTCCGGGAGCCAGAAGCGAAGCTATTGCCATCTGGAGCCGCTTTCACGAGCGCGGGCTAGCACGAATAGGTATCCCTCTCCTGGCAGCCTTAGTTCTGGCGATCGTTGGCGGCGGCTTGACGCTGATTCTCAAAAGAAGTCTGTCGGTTACTGTCAGGCGCTGGACAGAGCTGGCAATCTGCCTTTCGGCATGCTGCCTGGCAGCCTTCGGCTTTGCGGCCTTCGGCGACGCCTACGACAATACCAAGCACCAGTACATGTTCAACCTGCTGTTGGATACCTGTCTGGTGTTTGGATTTGTTGCCGCTGTTCACTACCAGACGGCGCTACAAGTGCCGACGGATCCGGCTCTAGCCCCGGCAGGACATAGCTACTGATACGGCAGCGTGCGTCACGCCAGCCGGTGGATGCGCGCGAGTCCTTCGTCGAAGATCGCCGCCGGTGTCAGCAAGCTGAGCACGAGATAGGCTTCCGATTCGAAGTCGTAGAAGAAACCGGGCTGAACCAGGACGTTCTCTCGCTCGAGCAATTGCAGCACCCATTCCTCTTCAGAGCGTACGCGAGCGGCTTGCAGGACCGCGTACCAGCCGCCTTCGACGTTCAACAGGCTGAACGGTGAATCGCGCACAACAGCTGTGCGTAGCGCTTCCAGATTGCGGGCCGTGCGCTCCCGTATCTGCTCCCGCACCGGACCACCGATATCGAGTAGTTTCGACGCGGCGACCTGCACCGGAGTTCCTACCGTAAGATAGGTGTCGGCGATGAGTTCCAGGCGTATCATGACCTCTTTGCGCCACGATTCAGGGCCGCCCGTGACGATCCAGCCGAGCTTCATCTGCGGTAACCCGGCGATCTTCGAAAGTCCGCTCAGACAAAACACGGGCACATCCGCAACACCGCGCAGCGATAGCACCCGATCTTCGCCATCGCCGTAACCATAATCCGCGAAGACCTCGTCCGAAATTACAGCGATGCCGTGGGTCTTGCAGTGTTCAATCAGCAGACCCACTTCGTTGGAGTGTAGAAAAGAACCGGTTGGATTATTCGGGTTCACCAGCACGACGGCCCGGGTGCGCCGCGTGGTCTGCCGCCGAATCGAATCGAAGTCGATTTCCCAGCGCCCGTTATAAGAAAGCGAGTAGGGTGCGACGGAAACCAATTCCATGCCCGCCAGAAAATCGAAGAGCGGGTAAGAAGGGCGCGGAACCAGAACCTCGTCGCCGGGGTCAGTCAGCAATTTCAGCAGATAGCCATACGCTTCGCTGGTGCTGGTGGTCAGCAGAACCCGATTGGGATCCACGTCGCCCTTATAATACCGGCACACGGCTTCTCTCGCTTCCAGCGTGCCCGCGGGATTCGGATCGTAGCGCAGCAAGGCAGGATCGGCGAAAGCCTCGACGATCGCTTGTGTGGGAAAGGCCAGCTGCGCCTGTGTTGGATTCGATTGGCTGAGATCCAGGATCTCCGCACCGGCGGCTCGTTTGGCCGCCAGAAGTTGCGAGATCGGGTTCGGCTGAAGGTCCCAGATCAGCCGTGACGAAAACGCGGTTTTCAAAATCGATAGTCGGTCGGCTTGATGTTCTTTACTCTCAGGTAAACTTCCGTCTGGCCGCGATGATGCGCGGTGTGATCCATCGCAAAGAGAATCACCTCAAACCCGGTCATTTTGCCGTCCGGTGTGTCGTAGATACCGTGCAACTGTTCCGGGGTTAATTTTGGTAATATGCCGGCGCAATAATCGAAGGAATCGCCCAGCAATTTCATAACGGTGGCTTTCTCGTAATCCGCGGGCTTGGCGATCGGCGATTTTTCGCCAGTCAACACCGAGAAGAAATAAGCATTGGAGGTGGCAATGTGGGCCATCTGCTCGCCAAAGCTCATCTCGTCTTTATTGGGCTTGAACGAATAATCCGCTGCGGGCATCTGATCCGCCACCGCCAGCGTGAATTGTTTGGAGGTGTTCCAGTGACCGGCCAGCTTGGCCAGCATTGGATTCTCTTGAGCGAACACGGGCGCCACAGCGAGCGCCGCTAAAGACAGCAAAATTGTTTTCATATGAGAAATCCTACTCAAGGGTACTACGTAGCTCACGGCATTTCGTTAGCCTTTGATAGGTTAGTAGAGGATCGTTTTAATAATTATGAATGTTTGCATAATAGGCACGGGGTATGTAGGGCTGACCACAGGAGCCTGTTTGGCTTATCTGGGTCACAAAGTCACCTGCATCGATTCAGACGAGAAAAAAGTGGCGATGATGCGGGCCGGCAAATCGCCGATCTACGAGCCCAATCTGCCGGAGTTACTGGCCGAAGCAGCCGTTAATCTGCGCTTTACTGCCGATTATGCGGAGGGCATTCCCGGCGCCGACGTGATCTTCATCGCAGTGGGCACGCCGCCGACTGCCACTGGGAGCCCGGATCTCCGCTATTTGTGCTCGGCCGCCCAGGGGATCGGCGAGCACTTCGACGGCGCATTTACGGTGGTCGTGAACAAATCCACCGTGCCGATCGGCAGCGGCAACTGGGTGGGTTCGCTGGTTCGCGAATCGTATGAGCAGCATCACGGGCGAAAAGCAGAGAAGCGATTTTCCGTCGCTTCGAATCCGGAGTTCTTGCGCGAAGGTACGGCGCTTCACGATAGCCTTTATCCGGACCGCGTGGTGATCGGCTCCGACGACCAGCGCTCGCTCGAAACTCTCTACTCGCTGTACCGGCCCGTTCTGGATCAAACCTTCGCTTCTCCCACTTATCTGCCGCGTCCGGAGGATGTCGGCGCGGTGCCGCTGATTTCCACCGATCTGGCATCGGCGGAGTTGATCAAGTATGCGGCCAACGCCTTCTTGGCGCTGAAGATCAGCTACATCAATGAAATCGGCATGTTGGCCGAAAAGGTGGGCGCGGACATCTCGCAAGTGGCGAAAGGCATCGGGCTCGACGCGCGGATCGGCACGCGGTTTTTGCAAGCCGGTATCGGCTGGGGTGGATCGTGCTTCGGCAAGGACACTGCGGCGCTGGTGGCCACCGCCCGGGAATATGGGATCAGCACGCCGATTGTCGAGGCTGCCCGCGAGATCAACAAGCGGCAGCGGGAGCGCGTCGTAGAAAAGTTGTTAGGTGAATTGAAGATCCTGAAAGGCCGCACCATCGGTCTGTTAGGGCTCGCGTTCAAGCCGAACACCGACGATCTGCGTGAGGCCCCGGCTATCGATATAGCGCGAAAGTTGATCGAACGGGGCTGCAAAGTGAAGGTACACGATCCCGTGGCGATGGAACGCTTTCAGCACGAATATCCCGATCTGAATGTGGTCTGCTGCCGGGAGGCGAGCGAAGTCCTGGAGGAGGCCGACGCGGTAGTGTTGGTGACGGAGTGGCAACAATATAGAGAGTTATCTTGGGAGGATTTGGTAAGCCATATGCGCTCGCCCATCATATTGGATGGCCGTCATGTTCTCGATCGTGCGCGGTTGACTCGATTTGGATATAAATATCTGGGGATCGCGGGATAGGTCCATTCCATGGAAATTCAAGGCAAGACCGCGATCGTAACCGGGGGTGCGTCCGGCTTGGGCGCCGCAACTGTGCGGATGCTTCAGGAGGCTGGCGGCCGTGTTGTGATTCTGGATCTGAACGAACCGGGGCAGATCGGCGAGGCGGTCCGCTTTGCAAGGACCGACGTCTCCGATGCCGCGCAGGTGGTAGCCGCCGTTCAACTGGCAGTGGAAGCCTTCGGAGCCATTCATTTCGCGATCAATTGCGCCGGTATCGGAGATCCGCAGAAGATCCTCGGCAAGGACGGTCCGGCCAGTTTGGAACGATTTGCGAGGGTGATCAAGGTGAACCTGATTGGTACGTTCAATGTAGCTCGACTAGCCGCCGCGGCCATGGCCCGCAACGACGCCAACGCTAATGGCGAACGGGGAGTGATCGTCAATACGGCGTCGGTTGCAGCTTTCGACGGACAGGTGGGACAGGCTTCCTATTCCGCTTCGAAGGCCGGCATCGCAGGCATGACTTTGCCGTTGGCCCGGGATCTGGCGCAAACCGGCATCCGTGTGATGACTATCGCTCCTGGGTTGTTCAATACGCCGATGCTGGCGTCGCTGCCCGAAAACGTGCGGGCGTCGCTGGGCGCGATGGTCCCGTTTCCCTCCCGTCTCGGACATCCCGGCGAGTACGCCCAATTGGTCCGATCGATCATCGAAAATCCGATGCTGAACGGCGAGGTCATCCGCTTGGATGGCGCGATCCGCATGGCTCCGCGCTAGTGGACTTCTCGTTCTACCCGCTTCGTTTTCACTTTCAGGCGCTAGGGCCGATTTACTTCCCGCCGGGACAATCCGCCAACATACTTCGGGGTGGCTTTGGTTTGATGCTGCGGGAGCATTCCTCGAAAGAAGTGTACCAGCGCGTCTTTGAACCTTCTTCGGAGTCAGGACCCAGCGGGCTCAAAAACTGGCCCCGGCCATTCGTCTTTCGAACTTCCCATTTAGATGGACAGCGATTCGCGGCTGGGGAGAGGTTCCACTTCGAAATTAATCTTTTTGATACCCGATCGGAATCCGTTTTGGGGATCCGGCAAGCCTTTGAGGAATTGGGCCGAGCCGGATTCGGTCCTGGCAGGGCGAAGGCGGATTTGCTACACGAACCGGAACCGCAGCTAACCACAATTGAGCTCAATGCCGGGGGCGACGAAGTATTCGAGATCCGGGTCGACTTTTTGACGCCGTTGGAGTTAAAGGCTGACGAGGAGGTGACCAGCGACGTGAGGTTCCAAGTTTTGTTTGCCAGAATACGGGATCGGGTTAGCACATTGAGGACCCTGTACGGGCCCGGGCCGTTAACCATCGACTTCAAAGAATTGGGACATCGAGCTGCACAAATTTGCACAATCGGCGGCCAGCTAAGTGCGGTGCAGCGCCGGCGGCGCAGTTCGCGGACTGGCCAAGTGCATGAAATAGGGGGAGTTACTGGTTGGGCTGACTACGCCGGGGATCTCGGCGAGTTTGTGCCCTATCTGCGTGCCGCCGAGTACTGCGGAGTCGGCCGCCAATGTGTGTGGGGTAAAGGGCAAATCCAGGTCTCTGTGAGGAAACGTAAATAGACGTTAATGTTGGGTATCCCCGTGACGATATGGTGAATCTAACGAAACAGTTGAAAAAGCGGATCTATGGTTGGTAAGCTATGGCTGGTAAGTTAGATAAACGAGTATTCATAATTGAGGCTTTGAGCAGCGCTCCGGAGAGTTTATTGAGATTTGCATTACTATTTTGTGCAATTTTGTGCATCACGAGGGCCGGTACAGCAGGTGTCTCCGGTCCGCCAGAATCCGAGGATCAGATCGTTGGACGGTACCTGTCGGCCACTCGCGAACAGCAAACCGCGCTACGCGGCGGTTCCATGGAAGTGGACTTCGACGCCAGTGTTCCCAAGCTCAAGAGAAACGGGAAACTCCACGCGCTCAAAAGCATCTCGAATGTCGGGAAGGTGACGTATCACATGCTGGGCTTCAACGGCGACAATTCCGTGAAGAAGGAGGTGATCGCCCGCTACATGACCGCCGAAGTTCAGTCCGAAACGGGTCCCGACATTTCGATTACTCCTCAAAATTACAAATTCAGGTTTAAGGGTATCCGAGTATACGATGGGCGCCCGGTTTACGTGTTGGCCTTGTCGCCCCGTAAGAAGGAAGTAGGCCTATTTAAGGGCGAACTGTGGTTAGATCAAGCGACGTGCATGCCGGTGCGGGAAGCGGGCCGCTTCGTGAAGAGCCCTTCGGTATTTCTCAGCAAGATGGAGTTTACCCGTTCCTACGATCTTCAAAACGGAGTCTCCATTCCCCAAAACATGCACAGCCGGACCAACACCCGGCTCTTTGGTCCAGTGGAACTCAGCATCGCATTCACGCATTTCTCCAAAGACGCTGAATCCGGCGCGGCATCGATCGCGTCCACCTTGGGGGATCAGTAAAGGACTGCCGCAGAACCGCGGGTGCCTGCGTTCGACCTGTCATAATAACTGTTTAGCCGGGTTCGAGAGCTGTTCCGATCGATCTCGCTCAGATGGGAGTTCATGAGAACCTTATTTCTAAATCCACCGTCGTTTGAGGGCTTTGATGGTGGCGCGAGTTCGCGCTGGCCCGCGTCGCGCGAAATCGAATCGTATTGGTATCCGGTGTGGCTTTGCTACCCGGCGGGCATGTTGCCGGACAGCAAAGTTCTGGACGCGCCGCCGCACAAAGTCTCCATCGATCAAACCGTGGCCATGGCCAGCGACTTCGAATTGCTGGTGCTGTTCACGTCGTCGCCCGGGTTCAACGTCGATGTCAAAATCGCCGAGATGATGAAGGATACGAACCCGAAGATGAAGGTCGCCTTCGTCGGGCCTCCCGTCACCATCGAGGCGGAAAAGTCGCTGCGGGCATCGAAGGCCATCGATTTCATCGTCAAGCGGGAATTCGATCATCAGATCGCCAGTTTTGCCAAAGGCACGCCGCTCTCCGAATTACCCGGAGTGAGTTACTGGAAAGACGGCCAGATCGTGCATAATGCGGAGGGCGGCGTTATCGAAAACCTGGATGAACTGCCGTGGGTGTCGAAAGTCTATAAGCGCGATTTGAACTTCCGGAACTACAACGTTCCCTTTCTGCTGAATCCTTTTATATCGTTCTACACCACGCGCGGGTGCCCGGCCATGTGTACTTTTTGCTTGTGGCCGCAGACCCATTCGGGTCACCGCTGGCGCCTGCGATCGTCCGACGATGTGGCGAATGAATGCCGCTGGGCGCTGGAGAATTTCCCCGGTTTGAGGGAGATTTTCTTCGACGACGATACTTTCAATTACCGCAAAGACCGCACCATCGAACTTTGCGGCAAGCTGAAGAAGTTGAACTTCACCTGGAGCTGCACGTCGCGCGTTACTACCGATTACGACACGCTCAAAGCGATGAAGGAAGCCGGCTGCCGGTTGCTGATCGTAGGTTATGAATCGGGCGATCAGCAGATTCTGAAGAACATCAAAAAGGGCGCCACCATCGACATGGCGCAGCGCTTCACGGCCAACTGCAAAAAGCTCGGCCTGACGATTCACGGCGACTTTATTGTTGGTCTGCCGGGTGAGACTCGCGATACCATCCGCAAGACTATCGACTGGGCGAAGAAGTTGGATGTCGAGACCATTCAGGTGTCCTTGGGCCATGCGTTTCCCGGCACTGAATTTTACGATCACGCCCAGAAGAACGGCTTGGTCAGCATCGAAGGCATGGCCGATGCCGGCGGACATCAGTTGCCCAACGCTGTTTATCCCGGCATGGACCGCGGCGAACTGATGGAGTGGGTGGAGCGCTTCTACTCCGAATATTATTTCCGGCCGAAAGTGGCCTGGCGCCTGATTCGGAACGCCATGTTCGACAGCAACGATCGCAAACGCTTGTACAAAGAAGCGCGCGAATACATGTCGCTACGCACCAAACGCGCGGAGTTCATCAAGGACGAAAAAGCGAAGGACCAAACCGCTCGCGCACTGAGCGGCGTCGAAGAAAGTGCGTCCTGATATAAAGACGCGCGTCTTCACACTCATCGTTATCCTGACACAGGTTCTTGGAAATTTCGCCCTTAGCTGGGGTCTGAAGCATGAGGCCGAGGGACTTTCGTCTTCCCCTCTTACGTTTCTGCGGGCCATCTTTACGCCCTACGTCCTGCTCGGAATCTCGCTGCTGATCGTTTGGCTGCTGTCGCGCATGACGCTGCTAAGCTGGGCCGACCTGAGCTACGTTTTGCCGGTGACGTCCATTGGATACGTGCTGAACTCGGTGATTGGCGTCTATTTCTTCGATGAGAAGATCAGTCCGGCGCGCTGGCTGGGCACGTTCCTGATCGTTGCCGGAATTGTACTGGTGGGCACAACCTGTCCTCGCACTACGCCCGGACAGATGGCGGAGAAGGCATGATCCAGTGGTTGCTGGTCGGAGTGATCGTGATCAGTACCGTGATGGGCGACTTGCTTCAGACCATCGAGATGAAACGGATCGGTGAAGTGAACGACTTCCGTTTGGGACGGATCGGGGCGTTGTTAGCGGAACTCGCGCGGCGGCGGTTTTTGATCGCGGCGGTGTTCTTCATGGCCATCTCGTTCTTCGCTTTCATGAAACTGCTATCGGTGGCGGATCTCAGTTTTGCGGTTCCCGCCAGCGCCGCGACGGTGGTTGTTGAAACGGTGCTTGCTAAGCTGCTGCTGAAAGAACAAGTAGATGTTCGGCGCTGGGCCGGAGCGGGACTGGTGGCCTGCGGCGTCGTGCTGCTGGCGCTGTGATCTGGGCGATCGGACTTGTCTGTGCCGTCGCGGCGGCGTACCAGATCCTGGCGATTTTCGCTTGCCTGCGCCATGCGATGCGGGAGCCGTCTCGCAAGCCAATGTCTGAGGGAGTCTCCGTCCTGAAACCTGTGCGCGGTTTTCACGCCGGATTCGACCAGGCCATCCTGTCGCATCTCAAGCAGACCTATCCTAACTTCGAATTGCTGCTCGGGTACCGCGATCCCGCCGACAGCGCGATCCCGGAAATAATTCGCCAGCGCGCCACGCATTGGTTGTGCCCGCAAACAGCGCCGAACGGTAAGGTGGGTGTGCTGATGGATCTGGTGAAGCAAGTCCGCTATCCGATTATCATCGTGAACGATGCCGATATAGTCGTTCCGCCGGATTATCTGCGCGACGTAACCGCAGAGTTGGCCGATCCGTCGGTGGGCGTCGTAACGTGCCTGTACCGGGCCGAAGGAGATTCGTGGCCCAGCAGATTCGAAGCGCTCGGAGTGGCCACCGATTTCGCTCCCAGCGCCTTGGTCGCACCGTGGGTGGGTGTTTCCGAGTTCGGTTTCGGCTCGACGCTAGCCTTTCGGCGCGCCGACTTGGAAGCGATCGGTGGATTCGAAGCCGTCGCCGATTACCTGGCGGACGATTATCAGATTGGGGCGCGGATCCATAGGCTGGGAAGGCGCAACGTGATTTCCCGCGTGGTCGTAAAAACGCGGCTGAACGCCTCGAGTTGGCGTGCAGTCTGGGAACATCAAGTGCGGTGGGCCCGCACCATTCGCTTGTCGCGCCCGGGAGGCTACGCCGGTTTGCCAGTGACCTTCGCGACGCTGTGGGCAGTGCTGGCGGCCGTCGCTGGATTCTGGTGGATGGCACTGGCGCTGCTGGCGCTGCGGATGGCCATGGGGATCGCCGGAGGTTGGTTCGTGTCACGAAGTAAAGAAGTGCTAACTTACTTCCCACTAATTCCGGTGCGGGATCTTTACGCGGTTGCGGTTTGGGCAGCAGGTTTGACAGGCGACACAGTGGAATGGGGTGGCCAGACGTTACGCTTAGACCGGGACGGCAGAATTATCGAACGCATCGTCCGCCATTAACTAACTTTCCAAGACCACAAACGCCATTCC
>Ga0302140_10012086_pt1 | contig 10597 bp, 13 predicted proteins | sample I_Bog_E1_1_FD_202095 | JGI IMG/M metagenome (GOLD analysis project Ga0302140, IMG submission 202095) | Peat permafrost microbial communities from Stordalen Mire near Abisko, Sweden - I_Bog_E1_1 | ecosystem: Environmental > Terrestrial > Soil > Wetlands > Peat | place: Sweden: Abisko, Stordalen...
TGCACTCATCGGCAAGGCCGTAGCTGAGCTCGACTCTGCAAGGCTGAGGTTTCTGGCGTTGTGAGAATCAAGTCCTGAAAGGCATGTGCCTGGTTGCTGGCACCCTTTTCCATCCAATCCTGAAGTCCATGTGGCTCTCCTGGCTGTGATCGACATCTGCGTTGATCTCACTCTCGAGACAGAGTTACCTCCTTCCGAATGTGGAGCGTAGAGCTTTGAGGCTGAAATATGCTCGTAAAAGGCGTGTTGCGCCTATGCCCATGCAAGACCTCCATCCTACTCCGATCTCTGGGGGTGCCTTGTTGGATCTGTTGGAGTTGTGTGTTTAAGGTAAAGTTGGTTGGTGTTGTTGATGGAGAAATGGAGAGGTGACACAAGGGAAGGAACGAACCTAAGCGAGAGGCATATTTTCATGAGGTTCATATCCAGCCACAACACTAGTTTCATGAGAAGGAGATAGGCTGGAACTGGAGGTAACGAATAGCAACGTATGCGATCAAGAATTGACGTCTATTATGAACCTAGTATTCATTGACCGTTCATCAAAATCGACTCTCTTCGCGCCAACCACGCCCATCCCAACCACCCATGACACCCCACCGAGTTGGCTCCTTTCTTTCATGCACATGTGTAATACAAAAGGAAAATGACCACCTTGAGAATGTTGACCCATGTGCCACCCATGCGTTTGCGTTCCCATACTTACTTTGTTCTGAAATTAAAGAGTTTTCTATGGCAGGACGGTGCTCCCCCAATCCTGCCGCTGAGTACATTGTACAGAGAAGTAAAATTGATCTCTATCTCCAGACTGCTTCCAAGGCCACAGTCATCACCGGAGCTGCCGGCTCCTCGTGTGATCTATTCGGATCTAGGCCTTGCGTGAGCGGGTTGAGGGGCGCCCGGGCGTGGCGGTCGAGTGTCCATTTGCATGGCCATTCTTCTTCTCAGGCACCACCTTTCCATTCGTAAGAGCCGCAATGTCTGGGAGCTCGGCATCTTTGAGCGAGCGCGCAGCCTTGCGGCCTGTTGGGCGCTTTCCGTCTTTCTTATAGGTCGCAATGTAGAACGAGATGAAGAGGAGGAGGTAAGAGCTGATGACACCGATGCCTGAAAAGGCGGCAAACTCCTCGCCGGCGCACTTGCCGTGGTTAGGCATATATGGGAAGTAGGTCGATGTGAAGTAGGTGTAAGACGCGAAATAGACGAACCCTAACAGGAAATGTCAGCAGCTGAACGGCACGAGCAGGGCGCAGTGTGTTTCAGCCTTACCGAGAGCAATAACGAATTGCATGATCTGCAGACGGGTGATCCATTCCTTCCACCAGATTCGGACTCCTCGCGCGCTCTGGAAATAGTACCAGTACATGACCACGTGGACAAACAGGTTGAGGGTGATCACAGTCCATGATACCGATGTCAGGCCAATCAGTTGGGTGTAGCAGAGGAGAGCGGTTGCGCCATGGTGGTAGGTGTGCAAGAATGCTACATAGTACATTAGCTGGTATTCTCGCAGATATCAATGGTCTCCATACTCAATGGCTTCTTCTTCAACACCAGGAAAATAGTATCGATCAGTTCGAGGTATTTCGTCAGATAGTTCAGCTAGGCTTGTCAGCAAAAATTCTTCAGCCTGATCCAGGGGCGCAGCTTACGTAGTAGAGAATGACCAACTTGGGTGTCCATCCGCCCTTGACGTCGCAGATGGTGTAGAAGAGGCCATGGTTGTAGAGCGTAGGGACCAATTGCTCAATGAACAGCGATAATAAAATCGCGCTGATGCTCGTAAGGTAGAAGTTGTGGATCATGAAGGGGAGGTTCAGCTTGAATGCTGGGCGGTTGCGCATTAACTCTCTCCCTCCGAAAATTACAATGTAGTATGCAAGAATCGTAAAGCCGGCCTCCTTCAGCGTCGACATCGGGGTCACTCGTGGCTGGAAGTCGAAGTCCTGCGGATGATAGCCCATGATGGGAGTAAAGGCTTTGTCGAAGAGAGGCCATAATTGTATGCCGAACGGGCGCTCGAAGCTGGGCAGCGGCAGCGCCTTCAGGATATCCGTCGCGCTGGACGACATCGCAGAAGCTGCTTATGAGGATCGTATGTCTGCAGCGATGAGGGACAAGTTGTGCGGATGCAATTGACGCGCTTTCGGTGCTTCCGGAAAAAGACTCGAAGCAAGGAGAAATACGGCGACACGTTGCACCTTTCCGCTCGAATAGATTTGAAGACAAAAAAGGTTATTAAGAACAAACGTGATCGAGAATTGGATGACTCAGGGAAGGAGCGACGAGAAGAGGGAGGCAGTCAATGAAGGCGACCTGGGAATTGAAGTGCAGTCGTTGCGAGGAGCAAGAGAAAAGAAGATCGTTGTCACTTCCAGGGGGCTGCAAGCCCCTTTCCTCCCAAAAGAAACGGAGGCCGACGGCTTGCCAATTTCCTCTACGGCGGCCCGGCAGTCACATGTGAACCAAAGCGACAATCAATTTTTCTTTCAGAACGAAATCTCTCGGTTTGAGGATGAGCGCCTGCCGTTGTCAGGTTTATCAATGTTTTCAATTGGGATCTAGAAAGGGTATCGATCACGGTGCCTTCGCTCCTATATGGTCTCGTGGCCATGGAGAAAATTGTGCCCCGGAAAGGCAATGAAGCACGTGATCATCCGAGCACCCCCTTCCTCGGCCTCTTTGCTTCCAATAGATTAAGAGCTGAGCCACTCGTATTCAGACGAAGACTAGAAAACTTTTCACTCATATTTTATTGGAAAGTTGTCCGAGGCTCAATTCTACATCCCATATTCTTGAAATTCATGAAATTATCCCAACGGGCAGGAGTCTCCCCGCTTCCGTTTATTCACAGCTCCGTCCCAAAATCCATTCCAGGATCCCCTACTCCTCCATTCTGGAACATACTATCATCGAAAAACCAAGACATGTCAGCTCCCGCTGAAAACGATTCCCATTCCGCCGCCATGAAGTCCTGGCCAAGCCTTGTACTTGGAACGTCTTCTGAATTCAAGTTCTCTGGGAATCTTGGTGAACTAAGAGATGAAGGTACTGGCTCTGCGTTGCATGGAATACGGGTAGAGATTGGAGGCATCGTTGAGATGGAAATCTGCTGGTCCATCTTCTCCTCTTGAAGAATCCTCAACTGAAGCTGCCTCATGATCCTCGCCCCTTTCAACGCGAGAGGTGATCTCTGGGCCAAAAGATCCAACAACATCAGCCCCTCTCCGAAATTTGCCATACACTCTCCTCTCAGAATCGGATCTAAAGGTGGAAAGCTCCCATTCTTTCGAGAAGTCTGTCGCCGGATGAGGTTATCTGAGATAACACATGTGCCTAATACAGCTGTCATTTCGACCGCTGCCATCGAGATCATGAAGTACCGTTGTGGTACTCCACCTAAAAGGTCGAGGAATTGGTTGAGGTTGGCTATGATGTTGGTGCAACTGCTTATCAGCGTGGCCCGGTGCCCTTCTGCTAATTTGAGATCGGACGGATCAAATTGAATTTCCTGGAACGCTTGCACACTGAGTGGGCCGATGAAGCTTTTGTGTATGGCTATTCTGGTCAGCTTTTCGGAACAAAGTGGGAATAGGGTTCTAATCAACGTAGCAGTGAGGCCACAGCAAACGAGCTTTTAGGGGCAGTTAGAGGAAAGCATCTTACCTTCGAGCACACCATAAATGACGAGATGAGATTCTGCCCTCTTCAGTCTTAAGGTCGGAATTATGCTATCCCACTTCGTATCCGGAAGATCCATTCTAAAGGCGGGGTGAAGCGTGTCAATGATTTGCTCCTTCAGCATTTGGGCGGCCGCAGCAACGAGCTTAGGATTTAACCTCTCCGCTCTCTGTGTAGGAGCGCTGAGGAAGGACTGCATAAATTGTCCAAGCTTGAGATTGATGAGTACATCCGTATAAACAGTGGGTGCATCCCGATCAGTGGACGTGATATAAGGTGTCTCACTAGGAAGCTTGACATTGAAGTAGCCGTTTGGAATCAGCGGCCATGCGCCGAGGAAGGTGCAGTAGAAGCTGGAAAGAATCAGCACTGGTAGAAATACATGCAGTTGATCTCACCGATCCCACACGTATATATTCCAGAACGCTTTCCGTCGAGTCTCCTTATCGAATTCTGACATAGGTCCCCACTTCTCCTCGAGAAAGAGATCTATCTCTTGCGCTTCCTTCACCGTTTCGGCGAGCATTGCGTGGCTATCCTTCGTATTCCCAGCGTTGATGAGCGTTGCAATATACAGAACCAGCTGTTGGACACGGATCAGAGATGGTTTTCGATGCTGGTAGCCATCAAGCTTGCAAGTAGCGGCATTACATCGAGACTCAAGAACATCATAGGGGACATCGAGGATACCTTGAGTTGGCTATTTTGGATGCGGCAAGAACTCTAAACTATTGACGCAGATACGTAGAATCAGAACTCCGAATTGGACATCCTCTTCGCTATGATAGTCTGCTTGCGACCACCAAGAGTTATATCTTTCGAGGAAAGTTTGAGGATAGATTTCCTCATATAGCCAGTTGCAATGGGCCAAAAAGTGTTGAACCAGAAAATCCACACTCTTACGGTCGGGAAATAGTTTCAGTACTTCAGTCCGACTTCTTCGGGGATCTAGTACTGATGACTCTCCTGCGTGAGAACCCTGTGGGGTAGGAGTTTCAAGGCTTGATAGCTTTAGTCAGTGATCAATGGAATGGTGATCACGGCAGACATACAAGATGTTTCCGAGGACCGAACAGTTCATGTATTCTAGTACGCGATCCGAGTGCTCAATTTTGTCAAGGGGTTGGTTGGTTGCAGCAGTCCCGATCTCATACTCTCTGGCGTCTTGGCTGTCTTCCCGTTGTCGCTTTGTTGACAAGTTCTCAGGCTTCATAGAAGGCTTGGCTGTCTCAAATTGACACAGGTGAGCAGTCCTCCTGCTCAAACAACGATTACAGGGCCACACTCGATTGCACTGCCGTAGGTTAGCTTCGCCCAGAATCGGGAAACATGGAGGTAATCACGTGCCTTCTGCTTCCGGCGATTACATTCTGTACACGACACAATGACCCGTTGCCGCGTTTTCTTGGTCGGTTTACCTTCGACCAATTCAGGAGCGCTCATGGCCTCATGTTTAGATGATGATTTCTCGGAGTGGCGGCATACAGCTGAGATAGTTGGCGCTGGTTGAGGGTTAAGGAACGAGGTCAGCGTAGTCGCTAACCTTACGCCGCTTTTACGACATGGACCTTGCAGGGGTCTGATATAGGGACAATTTCCATCTTTCAAAGCCTTTGGCATCATCTCTGATCTACGTTGAATACGTGTTGTTCTATTTTGATCGGGGTACATGCTACGTGCGAATTAAAGGACACCAAAGGTTGATTTGGATGCTGTATGATTGCGAAAGTTTGGCGGATTATGCTGATGAAGAAACGCTGCGCTCTAAATTCTCAAGCAAATTATCCAGTTGGGTGTCCCCAACTTGCTCTCGGAGAACTCCCAGAGTTTCATTCCATAGCTTACTTTGCAGTTTCTTTCCTTCCTCGCCACGAATAAATGGTGTAATCCTAGCCTTCCATCAGCAGGCACGTTGAACAAGAGACTAGAATGGACTTACTCAACAACATTTGCCTCACTCAGATACTTCCCATGAGTATCCTTTCCCTTGACAACAGCACCATCCATCACTAGCCGACCTCCTTCTTCCGGTGTTCTTCCCAGAAGTCGATCGAAGCGCTGGAGGAACTTTCCGTTGAATGTCTGATGCCCGTCTCGATGCAAGCCAGTATCCATGGTCCCAGGATTGACTAGGTTCATGACCACTTCGTCTCCTGGAACTCGCGATGCCAACTCTCGTGTCCAAAACATGTTTAAACGTTTTGTCACACTGTACCTATCTAAGTGGTCGGGACCGAAGTATTGCTGATTGTTGAGATGGTCGAGTATCTTTTCTGCATTCTGTTCCTTGAATGGTGTCCACAACGCGACTTCGGAGGATGTCGTTGTGAGACGAGTGGGTTCGTTGAGATCTTTTGCAGTCTTCCGTAGTACTGGCATAAGATACAAGGTTAAGAGAGCCGTCGAAAGGTGATTGACCTGTAAGGATGATTCGTAATTGGTCTCGGGAGCCACTGACCAGTCAAACTTGAAAATGGCAGTGTTCAATACGGCAACATCCAGACGTGGTAGTCCTTGAACACGCTCCCCGAAAGCAATTACTGATTTGATGGATTCTTGGTCAAGATTCCATACTTCGACTTGTGTTACAGACGTAGGGTTGGTTTTTAGAATGTCGGCTTTGGCTGCCTCTCCTTTCGAAATACTCCGTACGGCGAGAATGAGAATGGCGGCATCCAATCTGACGCATTGGCGGGCAGCTTCTAAGCCAATCCCAGTATTTGAGCCGGTGATGAGAACTGTTTGGTCTTTGAGGCTGAGTGTTGTCGATAGTTGAGGTGGATGGACGAAGAGTTGACGGAAGACAAAACTTGGAAGACCCATACTTTAAAAGATGGAAATTTGAAGATTCAAAAATGAGGGACAACCTCAAAAGGATGTTTGGTATATATACGGGAGAGATGGAGCGGCTGACTTGGCGTTTGGAAAAATCGGTAACGCTTAGAGCCGAACATTTGCGGAGAACAAGCTGAGGCGAATGTATACACAGAACCATTGCAAGCTATTTGGATTGGTATATCGGAAAGATGTTTGACCGACTTCAGCCACGAACACATCTCTGATAACTACAGCCGATGTTTCGCGGAGGTAACCCAGTCAGCAAGTAGTAATGCAGAAACAAGACACGATTCAATTTCACGATTTGTATCCACCATAGGAATACACTTTGGTAGGCTCAAGAGATCTCCAATAGGAGACCTCCCTCGCATGTGTGCATACCTTGACGCCTGGAGGCTGGAGGTCGAGTATCCATGGGTGGAAAACTTTCGTCATTAGTGAGCTGCCATGTATCCCGCTTTAGGGAACCTGAGCGCCGAGCATAACACAGATGATAGAAATGAGTTCCAGCACGCATGATGTTGTGAAAAGAAAGTATGTGGTAGATTGTGTGATCTGTGAAGCTCTCCATCCTCGGCTACAAGTAGTCTAGCCTGGTTGCAAGGTCGCTTACAGTCAACCCCCGTTCCGAAAGAAATCGTAAGTTACATCGAAGACCTCACTCAAACCGCCCTCCCAGTAGCACTCACCACGCCTCCTTTTGCGATGTCGTCGTCCTCGCTGCTGCGTATCGCTGCCCGCGGGCCATCCACCTTCTTTCGGTCCAATGGCCTCCGAAACCTAACTCCCCGAAGCTCCAATGCCCTCTACATCGCGCCAGCAATTCTCGCAACATCCGGCTCGATCAGCAGCTTCAGCACAAGCAGCGTCCGTCTGTCCGATAAAGATGGGCAGGAAGCTTCTCACCACGAGGAGAGCTTCGAGGAGTTCACTGCCAGGTACGTGGGTCCTCAATTGGTCGTCGAGAGCTTTTGAGCACGTTCGGCCCCAGCCGAAACATAGCAATGATGCACGCCAGCACCGATCGTCAATTGCTAACCTTGGGGCGCCCACATATAGATATGAGAAGGAGTTCGACCAAGTCCAAGATGTCTTCGAGCTTCAGGTATGAAATATATTGCCTCCTACCTTTACCCACGACCTGGCATCGCGTACCTGCAGATTGCTAATTATCGTACGATGGCCTACAGCGTAACCTCAACAATGCCTTCGCATACGATCTCGTCCCTTCACCTTCTGTGCTCACTGCCGCGTTGAAGGCAGCTCGAAGAGTCAACGACTTCCCTACTGCCGTACGGATCTTTGAGGGTATGTACCAGCTGCGCCGGCGTTTCGGCATCACGCACACTGGGGCAGGAGAAAGAAGGATATGCCGGAGACTAGTGGGCTGACTTGCGGCATTACAGGAATCAAGGCGAAAGTCGAGAACCGTGGCCAATACGATCAATACCTTGAAGAGCTCAAGCCGCTCCGGGAAGAATTGGGTGTCAGCCTGAAGGAGGACCTGTATCCCGAAGAAGCAAAATAGATGGCGCGTTGGACTAGGGAGCAGAGATGTGTAGATGGATATGAGATGATGGGGGGGGATAGAAGTGGAGCGATATTGGAGCTCGTGGAGGCTCTGTGTTGCAGGCCCTTTTTATTTGTACAGCTGTATCAAAGAAGCAATGCACCCGTGTTAGGAAACGTCATCCTTAGTTTTTGCTGTGACATGCCGCTGTGGAAATCAGTAAAGGAGTTTCTACATTTTCAGTGGATTTTGAAAGTATTTTTGATTATCATGAAGGAGAGGGGAGGAGGGGTTCAGGTGGCACTCGAGGTTCGATGGATATTCTGAGAGCCCTTTGTCTTCATTGCTCGTTGATCGAGTAAGTGCATTCTCATTAGCAACGCCAGGTGAAGGTACTATTCTTTGATCGCATTGAGAGAAGTCGGTCTGCTACAGATTGTGTGCTGAGCATCTGGCGTGAATGAATCTTAGTGATGGTATTGTGCAACATCCTATTGTCACATTTTCCTGATCCTCTCTACCTTCCTATTGTTCTGTCCACAATCACCACACAATACTTGGCAAATTCGCCATTCTATCACCACTCACACACTCCTTCAACTTTAATTTCATTCCTTGCATACAACTCAATTCAGAACTCTCTCACGACCAAGTGTACAGCACCACCTCATGAGAAACTTCAAAGCCTCAACAGCAGTACCTCAGCACTTAGATACTGGGAAATTATCCCTCTCATACTTTGAGCTTTTCCACCAAAGATTTGTTCGATTGCAAGCACCAATTGCACCTGATACCGTGGATATCCGCAGTGAAAGAACGGGTGGAGGCTCTTCCCCCTGCAGTTCTTCTAACAACTTCTGAAAGAAAATTCTCGCTCAGTCGTTCCTTCCATTTTACTCAACCAGAATTTCGTCCGATATCTGGAAGCTCGGCGCTGTCCCGACTGTCCTGTCAGTTCTGTATTTGGCAAGAATGACCTGGTGAAAATACGGTGACGACGACACCGGTTCGGCCTGGACTTTCAACACAAAAGCAAGCAAAACTTTAAAGGGCCCCTTCTCCCTTTTACAATCAATATGAACAGACCAGACTGGCCCGGCATCCGTCGTATGGTTCATTACAGATTAGGGTTGCTGAGATTTGAGTATAGCTTGGAGCCTAGCAAGAGGAAGAGGTTGCAAGAAATTTTCGACGAGGAAGTACCGACCCCAAAGAAGTTGAAGCTGTCAGAAATTCTATTCACTAAAGAAGACATCATGGCTCTTGATATTGGCTGGGATGAGGCTCTCTTGGAGAGGCTGCAGCCGGCAATGGAGCCAGCCAATCACAAGCGAAGAACTACGGACAACCTCTCGATCAGCCTCCCCCAACATCACCAATTCCCGACCACCGGTGACAACGTCGAGTTCCCAATCCAACAAGAACAACGTGCGAAGAGCGAAGATCCAATAATCGAAGGATGCGCACGACAAGCAAGACAGCGATACCTGGACGAAGCAGCGCATCTTCCTGCGGAGCATGACGACTCTGAGATGCCGAGCACTCGCTCTCGCTCTCAAGGCCGGAAACGCACACACAGCGTTAGCCAGGAGGACATTGTAGACCTGTCGGACAACACCGCGCCAGCTTTGCCTGAATCGAAGCAGCAGAGAGGGCAAGAAGGAGGTGAAGCGGTGGCAACGACAGAAGTATCTGTAGGTTCTATCCCGTAGTATTGCGCAAGGCTGGCAAGGCCCTCGGCTAGTCCCGCACCGAATTTCCATATCGCTAACCCACAATCTCAGGATTCGGAGCCCACTGTCATTTCTTCGAAGAGGATCAAGCCCAACTCGGGTGAAAAGCTGCGGGAACAAAGTGGCACACCTGACCCTCCAGACTTTTCGAGGACAATATCAACAGGAAATTCTGGCACACTGAAAGCTGCTGCAGATCTTGCTGGAGGCAAAGAAGAGAACGCGTCCGTTGAAGGCAATGAACGCGACCAGACAGAAACTAGCAAGAGCTCTGTCATAGTCAAGAAGCCGTGGTATGTATTCCAAACACTTCTTGTATATATGCCACCACTAATGCCCTCTCTCAAGGAGTTACTTTGACGGCTACAACAAAAGGATTCCCAGTAATATTCGACAGTACGGGTATGTCTTTATTCTCTATATAGTGGCAAAAGACTTTTTGGCTTATAATATACATAGTAATCCTGAACCGATTGCCCCTGCTCGACGGTCTACATCTTCTGAGGATCACAGGTCAATGGTAGGGATTCTATTTGGTTTATCAGAACCTATACTAACTGCTCGATAGGCTCCCCCCAAGCCATTCAAACCCCACAATGGATTCCGTAAAACCTCTCCAGACCAACGACCAGGTCCAAATCCTCCATATAAGAAGCCGGCGTCAACAAACGAGTATAATACATCAAAGCAAAAGGATCCACTCGAGAAGACCTTCAATCTGCGGCACGATCACAAGCAATCCGACGGACAACAACGACCGAACAAGAGACAGAGGGTTGATGGTACATCAGTATTGCACAATGGCACTTCGGGTTCACCGATTGATCTTGAGGCT
>Ga0302140_10012090_pt1 | contig 10595 bp, 12 predicted proteins | sample I_Bog_E1_1_FD_202095 | JGI IMG/M metagenome (GOLD analysis project Ga0302140, IMG submission 202095) | Peat permafrost microbial communities from Stordalen Mire near Abisko, Sweden - I_Bog_E1_1 | ecosystem: Environmental > Terrestrial > Soil > Wetlands > Peat | place: Sweden: Abisko, Stordalen...
AGCCCGGTTGATGACCGATGAAAGCAACCTCTATTTTGGGGCCGATGCTCATTTCGCCTCGCATGAAACCGTGAAGCATTCGGCAAAAGAGTATGCGCGCGGCGACGTACACACCAACACCATCGAAGGCTCGTTTTCGATCTTCAAGCGCGGCATGAAAGGCGTCTATCAGCACTGCAAGGAAAAGCACCTGCACCGTTACCTTGCCGAGTTTGATTTCCGCTACAATCATCGCGTCGGCTTGGGCTTCTCCGATATCGACCGCACGAAAGTTGCGATCAAGGGTATCGCTGGCAAGCGCCTGACCTATCATCAAACTCACTAAGCCGGACTTCTCAAAAAAGGCCGGGCGGTTCGTCCGTTGGCGCAAAAAGAACAGGCGGCGGAAATGACTCCCGCCGCCTGTTTCCGCTATCCTAGGAGCTGCCAAGCCAACCTAGGAGCGAACAATGTCAGGCAAATGCCCGAAATGCGACACAGGAATTTCGAAGGTTACGGCCAAGCCTATTAAGCTGGAAGGCGCACACATTAACCTGAAGGGCGTTTCTTATAGTTGCCCTTGGTGCTCTTCGATTTTGAGCGTGGAGGTTGACCCTTTTTCTTTGGTCGCCGAAATCGTGAAGAGATTGAAGAAATAGAAATAGCCCGCTTGTTGTCCCAATCGAGATGCGATGGACTAGACATGAGTGCGCCTTTCCGGTTATTTTCATGACCGGATCGTGCGATGGTCTAGACAGTTTTAATCGGCTCGGATGGCAGTCCGGGCCGATTTCTATTTTATCGACGAATAAAGCTCATAGCAATGAAGATGCTGACCGGGTAGCCTCCTGCCTGCTCAATCGCCGGTAGAGGGGGAATACATGGCAAAGAAAGCAAAAGCGAAAAAGCCGCGCGCAAAAGGCATAGCCGTGATCGGCGGAAGCTACACCGCGCGGGGCGAGAAAATGCTGAAGGTGGCCGTGGCGACTTGTCAGTCCGCACATGCTGGAATTTCCAGCGACGTTGATTGACACCATCAACATTGGGAAAACGAGGCTGGCGATCTTTAGCGTGCCGAAGAGAGTCCGGCGCGGATAGTCGGACACAGAAGGAGTCCCCATGAAGCGGCGATTAAGTCTTGCATTGCTCTTCGCTACCTTCGCCACTGCAACAAATGCAGACAATGTCAATAAACGCGTGTTCTGTGAAACTGCCGTGTACCCGATGGCTCGTGCGGCATATTGCTCTATCTGGCGCACAAAGTGCGGGCAGCCACCGAAGGCAGAAACAAAGGACGAGATCGTCGCGCGGCTTTTTGTGGCGCAATCAGTCAATTTTAGGTTTGGCGCACCCCCGATGAGCCGAGGAGATATCGACTATCTGGTGCAAGAGGCAATAAATTATTCTGGCAATATGGACTCGTTCGCTCACGATGCTTTCGCTCACTGCCAAACGGCTTGGGACCAAAATGAAAAAAAACAGCTTGAAAAACGGCTTAAGGAGAACGTTACCCACTGAGGACTTTACGCCCGCTTCTTGATTTTGCGTTTTTTGGATTGCGCCGCGACGCCCTTTTTGCCCATCGCCTTTTGCGTCTTGGGTTTCGTATTCAGCGCAAGACCGACAAGTTTTTGGAATCGTTGTTGCGATTCCTGGTCGTTGTATTGGTCTTTATCTTCGCGTGACATCTTATGGCCCTTCAAAGAACGAGATACGCAGTTAGGATAGGCGGAAGCCTCCGCATTCTATTCACTGTCTTGGAAAAGGCGAATGGTGAATTAATCATTCCAACGAAAACTGGCGAGAGAGCCGAGAACAATCTTGGCCCGCGTCTACTAGAACAACGATATTCCGTGCATCCGAGTCCGCAAAGCCCAGAATTTACGACGATAAAGCAAACGGTCAATACAGACGATGGGAAAACGGAAACATCGGTCATTCTGACGGATGCGGTCAAATTGAAAAACGGATTCGCCATTGTTTTTGTGCGGCGTGTTCAGGACTTAACTCCAGAGCGATATGAAATCCAATCCACAAATAGAAAGAACGAACGCGCTTATGTCATCGCCGATCTAGATCCTGTACTGCATTCGCTGTTCATCGGCGTATTTGTTGGTCATCCCGACACCCCCTTTAACGCCTCGCACGATCACGTTGTGGTTGGTCACTTTCCGTTTAAGGAATTTAAAATTATCATTCTCTCAACAGCCAAACTAATACCCGTGCATTACACCACCGATTATACTCACGCTGTCACTTTCCCGCCGGAAATGCTCGCAGATGTAAGATCGCAGGCCATTCTTCGTGCTCACATGCGGGGTAAGACGCCCGACATTTGCATTCGTCAGTTTCTTAACAGCGTAACCGTGTTGGAAAAGATGCTTTGGGAAAAAGGTCTATTAGAGGTGACCGAACCTCATCTAATCGAGTTTATAAAAGAGAAGATCAGCGAACTCGACGACATTACGATGGAGCCTTCAGGATTGGATACAGGTCGGCGAGCAATTCACACGCTGAGCGATGGGAAGCCTCCCAATCCTCGATCACCGAAACGGCCTCCTGAATTTTCTCGAAAGATAGGTCGGCTGGAAGATTGAGCGGACCAACCGCTGTTCCTCCGTCGTCTATCTCAGTACGTTTCTCGATTTCTGACATTCCTAAATCTATCAGTATTTCTCAGTGGTTTGCAAACGACCTTGCCAAGGTGTTGATAACACTATATATTGTTTGTGTGGAGTTAACTCCATAATTGGGATTAGATTCCTAGATAGTAGTCTCGTCTTCCTCGGCACCGCTGCTGTCTTGACAAGACCCTTACGCGGACATTCAATCGTTAGTGTGAAAAATATTTCGCTATTGCGAAAAGTTTGACGATGCGAGGGGGAAACATGTCACTGATCGGCGCTCTCGCGGCAGCGGTCTGCTGGGCGAGTTTGCTATGCTTCGCCGCCACCGGAGCGAGCGCTCAAGCCTTCCAGCTCAGGAGCACCGACATGAAACCGGGCGAGCCAATGCCGAGGCGATATGTTTTCAGCGGCATGGGTTGCAAGGGTGAGAACCTGTCGCCCGAGCTAAGCTGGTCGGGTGCCCCTGAAGGGACCAAGAGCTTCGCCTTGATGGTGCACGATCCCGATGCAAATACTGGCGGCGCCGGCATCTGGCACTGGGTCGTCATCAACATTCCGGCGACCACACAATCGCTTCCAGCCGGAGCCAGCACCGCCGACGGCGCCAAAATGCCGGCGGGCAGCCGGCAGGTCGCCAACGATTACATCGGAATAACCGGCTCCCCCGCCTGGGGGGGGCCTTGCCCGCCCAAGGGACAAAAGGCGCATAGCTACAACTTCACGCTCTACGCGCTCAAGATCGACAAGCTGGACCTGCCTCCGGCGGCGACCGCGTCGCAAGCCGGCTTCTTTGTCAACCTCAACGCGATCGGCAAGGCACAGCTCAGCATTAGCTACGGCCCTACGGAATAGAGTTGATCTACCGAATCGCAGGCCGGAACGGTCAAGCCCTCGGTATTTCCGACCTCCGCGGTTCGGAGTTACGCGGCTGGTGACGCCGCGCTTTCAAATTGATCTGTGCCGGCGCGTTGGGTATCCTCGCTGCGATCGGCACTTGGGGTGATATGTCAAAAATCGTTGAACGAACTCTGGATTTCCTCGAGCTCTTCGCCGACCAGAAGCGACCGCTCTCGCTTTCAGACATTTCACGGTTGCTGAAGATCCCTGCTTCAAGCTGCCACGATGTCCTGCAGACGCTGCAGGACCGGGGCTATATCTATGAGCTGGCGCCCCGCGCCGGCTATTATCCGACGCGTCGTCTATTTGATCTCGCAAGGACGATTACCGATCACGATCCCGTTGCCCTGCGTGCCGATATTCTGCTGCGCACCATGCGGGACACACTGGACGAGTCGGTGCTGCTGGCAAAGGTGAGCGGGCTCCAGGCCACTTATCTGCTGACGTTTGAGCCCTCGCATCCGCTCCGGTTTCTGGCGAATGTCGGGGACCGCGTCCGAAGCCTCTACGCCACGTCTGGCGGAAAAGCGATCTTGTCAAGCTTACCAGATCGGGAATTGGAACGCTGCCTGAAATCCATAGCGCTGAAAGCGCTTACAAAAAACACCATCACGTCGAAGACAGCCCTTCGGAAGGACATCGAGATTGGGAAAAGACGAGGCTGGTTTCTCAATTGCGAGGAAAGTCAGGACGCCGTGACCACACTCTCCTCGCCGTTCACCTGGAACGGTTCCGCTTACATTATCACAATCGCCGGGCCGACCTCTCGAATCGAACCTCGCCTGGAGCGGATGGCCAAATTGCTGATCGATACGTGCAGGCAACTGGAGATGCGTCTGGAAGTCGCCTAGTTCGGAGCTGCGAATTCATCGACTCCGCCCGGACTGGGGCGAGTTCATGCCCATTCAATGTCGGCCAGGAGCGCAACAGGCGCACTTATCATCATTTCCAATGCCATTTGCCCGAATGCCTTGCCTTGCGGATCGATCCGGGACGAAGCCATTCCGCCGCCGCCAAGCGCGTTCTCCATCACGAAATTGAATGCGTGAAGTCCGGGCGCCTCATACCGGCGAACGGGACCACCGGCAAGCAGCCGAAAATGTCTCGCCATACGTTGGGCCGTCAACTGGCATCGCAAGATGGGAAGGTAAGCGGGATCACGGGCGAAGATGGCAACGTTTGAGGAGTCGCCCTTGTCGCCTGATCGGGCATGGGCCAGCCGGATCAAAGGTATTTTGACGGTTGGCCCTTCCGGCATTTCAGCGGCCGCCGGGCACACCAACTCAGTCGAAAGTTCATCGGTAGCCTCACCGGGCGGTATATCGACTACAATTGTTTCGTGGTCAAGCAGCACACGCGGGGGTGCGATCGCCGTCTTCTCGATGAAAAAGGTATAGAGCCGAATGAACGGCACGGCTCTGGGTCGTCCGCCATAGATTCCGGTAGTGCCCGGCGCGAAGGAGATACCGACCGATCCCAACTCCCGCGCGAACAAATCAATCGCTTTACGATCTTGATGGAGGACAACAAGACGCAACAACACTTCGCGGGTCGCACTTAGACTTGTGTCAATTCCGTAGGCCGCATCGGCACCAAGTTCCTCGATGTGCGTAGAGGTGAAATCCGCGATTCCCCACTCGTCGAACATCAGGCGCGCGCGCGCCAACAGGGCTTCGGCGGTCCGACGCGCTTTGCGCGCGGCGTCTTTTCCTACGATGGAGACGGTCGCCACCGCGCGATACCCATCCTGATAGGTCGCTGACACCTTGTAATATCGGGTCGCGGGGCGGCCGCGCGCGCCGGTCACGTGTACCCGGTTCAATCCGATCTGGGTTAACTGCACGTTGGAAAAGTCTGCGACGACATCAGGCAACACATAGGCTTGGGGATCGCCGATCTCATAAAGCGTTTGCTCCGCTACGGTGCCCGGCGTCACCAGTCCGCCGGTGTCGTCGGGCTTGGTAAGGACGAAGCTGCCGTCGGCGGAGCACTCGGCGATCGGGTAGCCGATATTGTGCCAATCCGGCACCTTTTCCCAATCGGTGTACAAACCGCCCGTACTTTGCGGACCGCACTCCAGCAGATGGCCGACCAGACTGCCGGCCGCCAGCCGATCGTAATCCTTCGGCGACCATTGAAACTCGTGCATCAGAATCCCGAGCGCAAGTGCACTGTCGGCACACCGGCCGGTGATGACGATATCGGCGCCATTATCCAGTGCGGTCATGATGGGCAACGCGCCAAGATAGGCGTTGGCCGTCAGCAGCCGTGCTGGAAGTTTTGCGCCCGATACCGCCTCGCGAATATTTTGTCCGCACGGCTTCTCGGTCATGGGCAGAACGTCGTCCCCTTCGACCACCGCAATCATAAGAGAGATACCGAGTTCAGCACAGATGGCCTGAAGCGCGGCCTTGCAGGCGCGCGGATTTACACCCCCCGCGTTTGAAACGATCCGGATATTGCTCCGTGCAATCTCCGGCAATGTCTCATGCAAATAGTCCACAAAGTCGAGCGGGAAACCTGCTGCCGGGTCTTTCATCCTTGCGCGGGCGAGAAGCGACATTGTCACTTCCGCAAGATAGTCCATCATCAGATAGTCGACTTTGGCGCGCAGCAGTTGCGGTATCGCGCGCGGGCTATCGCCCCAGGCGCCCGAGGCGCCTCCGATGCGGACAAGACGCTCACTCATTTACTTGCACTTCCTTCCCGGTCCATCCATCGCGGTTTGCGCTTTTCGTTGAATGCCGCGAGTCCCTCCGCGGCGTCGCCACTCTTCGAGGCGATGGCGATTTGGGCCTCAGCGAATGCCAATGCCTCGTGGAAAGCCATCATTTCCATAGCAAAGATGGCTTGCTTACCTCGCCGCACCGCAGCCGGGGACGCCGCCTGCAATTGCGCAAGCAGCTTCTCGATCCGATCGTCGAGTTCACTATACGGCACAACTTCATTGACGACGCCCATTTCGAGCGCCCGCGCTGCCGGGATCAATTTTCCCGTCAGGCACAGTTCGTTGATATGCCGGGAATGCATCATGCCGCGCAGCATGACCAACACTTGCATCGGGAATACGCCGACCTTGACTTCAGGAAGCCCGAATCGCGCGTTGTCCGCAGCGATGGCCAGATCGCAAAGCGCCATCAGCCCCATTCCTCCCGCGACGCAATCGCCGTTGATACGGCCTATCAGCGGAATACTGAGCGATTTCACAGCGCGAGCTAGGCGACCGAAATCGGTCGTCGGCTCATCAGGCATGGCCTGGAATATATCGGTCCCCTTACTCAGGTCTGCGCCCGCGCAGAAAGCCCTGTCGCCGGCCCCTGTCAGCACGATGGCGCGCAGATCACGATCCGTCATCGCCGTCTGAACGGCGGAATGAATTCCCGCGATGACCACCGGATTGATCGCGTTGCGACGCTCCTCACGATCGATCCATATCCACAAGGACAGGCCCTTGCGTTCAATCCCGATTTCCGGGCGTGTCCCGTCACTCATCGGTCTTGCTCCTTGCTAAGGCGCACCGCATGAACGGACCTGGCAGTTGGCACGAACCTGTCACAAAATGACGTTCGCGACATTGTCTTGCGCGAGCGGCGTTGCATCGCTCGATGGCGGTGAGCCTAAAACCTCTGCGTTGTGTTCGCCGAGATTGGGCGCGAGCCGTCGAACTGACGCGGGAGAAATGCTGAACCGAACCGGATAACGGCAGACCCTGACCCTGCCCTCGGTGGGATGATCCATCTCCTCGAAAAACTTGACTGCCTTTAGGTGCGGATTCTCGATCAGGTCGTCGATCGCATTGACCGGGCAGGCCGGAATGTCAATTCCATGCAGAACATCCAGCCAGCCCTTGTTGTCTCGCGTTATGAGATGGCCGGCGAGGAAGCGGCCGACGTCTTCAGCATGCCGCGTGCGGGTTTCCTGCGAACGGAAGCGTTCGTCCGTATCCATAAGATCGGGGCAGCCGACAACGTTCGTAAAGGCCTTCCAGTGCTTGTCGGTGTAGACGACGAGCGACAAATATCCGTCGCGCGTAGCATAGGGACCGCGCGTGCGCGACAGCAGCCGCCGATATCCCATTTCACCGGCCGCCGGTATGAACGCAGCACCGCCCATGTGATCGGCAAGCACAAATTGGGCCATGGTTTCAAACATTGGCACTTCGATTTCCTGACCTTCACCGGTCATCGCACGATGGAAGAGCGCGCTGGTTACGGCATTCGCGACGTACAGACCGACAATGCGGTCGCAAATATTCAGGGGCGCATATCGGGGGGCGCCATCGACCACACCGAACAGACCGGCAATGCCGGACGCTGACTGCATCAGGTCGTCATAAACAGCTTTGCCGGATTCCGGGCCATCCGATCCATAGCCGACGGCAGCACAATAGATGATCCGGCTGTTTGTTTCGCGGACACCCTCATAGTCGAGACCGAGACGGCCGAGCGCCTGGGGGCGTACATTGGACACCAGCACGTCGGCCTGCCGGGCCAGCGCCATCGCCGAGCTCTTGTCGCCTGGAGATTTGAGATCGAGCACGACGCTGCGCTTGTTCCGATTGGCATTCATGAACAACGGACCCATGCCCGCCTTGCGCCAGGGACCGATCCAGCGCATCGAATCGCCGCCCGCCGTTTCGATCTTGACGACGTCGGCTCCGAGATCGCCCAGCAGCTGTGTGGCCGAGGGGCCCATCACCACGGTCGTCAGATCGAGGACGCGAACACCGGCGAGCGGACCCGTGGGCCGCTCCGTCGGCAATTGCCATGAGTCACTCGCTTGCGTTGCCATCGCCGGGTGCCCCGTTCGACATCTGCCCGATCCTCGATTTCAGCCACGAACAATTCCAGACCAAGGGCACCAATTCGCTATAGCGAAAATAATTTCGCTATGACGACGCCGGAATTGATGCCATAGTTTTTTGGCTGACGCAACGGTACGACAAAACGGTTGGAAACATGAGCAGCATCCCAGGGCGTAATTCCGGGGGAGATCCCTCCAATTGTGACGCCGCAGCCGTCGCTTCGGATCGTTCGGGCATCGAACAAAGCACCATGCGGCGGGTTACGCGTCACCTCGTGCCGTTTCTGATGTTTTGCTATTTCATCAATTTTCTCGACCGTGTGAATGTGGGCTTCGCCGCCCTCCAGATGAACGGTGACCTAAAGCTCAATTCAGCGGCTTTCGGTTTCGGCGCAGGGCTTTTCTTCGTGGGGTATTTTTTCTTTGAAATTCCGTCGAATTTGATGCTGTACATATTCGGCGCCCGCCGATGGATCGCCCGAATCATTTTTACCTGGGGCCTGTGCGCCACGGGCATGGCCTTCATCCAGGGAGAGCACAGTTTCTACATGTTGCGTTTTCTGCTCGGCGCGGCGGAAGCCGGCTTCCAGCCCGGGATATTCTTTTTTCTGACGCTGTGGTTTCCAGCAGCCTATCGCGGACGGGTTCTCGGCATGTTTTTCGCAGCCATTCCAATCAGCGGAATGATCGGGTCGCCGATCTCGGGGATGCTGCTATCGCTGGACGGATTGGCGGGTCTGCGCGGCTGGCAGTGGCTCTATCTCATCGAAGGGATGCCGGCCTTGCTGCTCGCCCCCGTGGTCGCATTCTATCTTCAGGATCGCGCTTTGGACGCCAAAAACTGGCTGGGCGCGGATCAGCGCGAGTGGCTGGTCGATCGCCTGCAGGCCGAACAGCAACAGCGTGAGCAGAAGCGTAAATACTCGGTACTGCAGGCGCTGACCAATCCATGGGTCGCGTTTCTCGGTCTGATCTACTTCTCCAACGTTTGCCTGAACAACGGCATCAGCTTCTTCCTGCCTCAGATCGTCAAGGGATTCGGGTTGACGAATATTCAAACAGGATTCGTCGCCGCAATTCCAAGTGCCTGCGCCCTGATTTGCGTCATCTGGTGGGGCCGGCGTTCCGATAAACACCAGGAACGTTACGGGCATGCTGCCATGGCAACTTTCATCGGCGGTGCCGGGCTGCTTCTATCAGTATCCATTGCCGACCCGACGGCGCGCGTGGCGGCGCTTGCCATCGCAGTCTCCGGAACATTGTCCTTCGCACCGGTATTCTGGACCATCGCACCCTCTTTCCTGTCGGGCGCTGCCGCAGCGGGTGGTTTGGCCGCGATCAGCGCCATGGGGATACTGGGTGGATTTTTGACACCTTGGTTTGTCGGCTATTTGAAGAACATGACCGGCGACTTCCGCCACGGCCTTGGCAGCATTGCGGTGTTCGGAATGGCCTCCGGCATTGCCTTGTATGCTCTCGGTCGCCGAAAGGGATCGGCGATCGAGTTGCCGGCCGGGTCTGAAACCGTCGTCGCCACCGGCGAGGACAATAGACGCGCGGCTTAGCTGTCATTCGCGAATGCCTGCCGATCGCAAAGAAAGGAACTATCGAATGTCCGAAGACAACAGGCAGCCCTCGCCCTATGTGATCCGGCCCTCGGAAATGCCATCGTATAGCCCGGCTAATCATACCGGCACAACGAATACGCGCCTGATCGGTCCAAAGATAAACGGCGCGCGATATATGGAGATCTCGCTCGGCGACATTCAACGCAACGAAGGCTCGCCGGCGCACGCTCATCCCGACCTTGAGCAAGCCACCTACATTCTCGAAGGCGAAGCCATCGCGGAGATTGATGGCAAGGAGCATCATATTCGCGCCGGGGATATGCTGTATTATCCTCCGCACGTGTTTCACTCGATCAAGGTGACTAGCGAACGTATCAAGCTACTGGTGATCTATTCGCCGCCTTACGGAGAAGATCCGGCCAAGCTCATCAAGAAGAGCTGAATTCGCGGGTGCATGACGGGGAGCGGCGCGTCCGCGCCCGCTGTCTCCGTGCCATGATCGAACGCCCACCGGGCTGCAAAGGTGCGCATAGCAGTTCGCTGATGGACAATCCGGCCGAACCATGGAAATTTCTAACGGACGGTTGTGGTAGCACCGATAGAATGCGAACCGAATTGGGCTCGAAAGAAAACCAAAAATCCTGTGAGTAACGCTGTGAGTATCGATTCGGGGTGGTTCATGGAAAGCCCTATTTCACGGTGTTATTGGTAGCTGTTCGAT
>Ga0302140_10012092_pt1 | contig 10594 bp, 8 predicted proteins | sample I_Bog_E1_1_FD_202095 | JGI IMG/M metagenome (GOLD analysis project Ga0302140, IMG submission 202095) | Peat permafrost microbial communities from Stordalen Mire near Abisko, Sweden - I_Bog_E1_1 | ecosystem: Environmental > Terrestrial > Soil > Wetlands > Peat | place: Sweden: Abisko, Stordalen...
CTACGTGGTCACAATCAAGAGCAATTGAATGTCATAAAACGGCTGCCGATGTACCCACGTGCGGAATAAACTCTCACCAGTCAACACGGAACTATGATTACTGACCTTGAACGGGATTGGAAAGCAGTGGTGAGAAATATTTATTTGCCTTGCATGAACTGAAGAATCTCAGACACAAAGCCACCCTGCGTGACGGCCGCACCTCATTGCCCCATGTCACCATAGCCCAGTCGACATCGTTTCACCTATCCCTTCGCCAATCACAGGCATCTGTCCTCGTATGCTCTCCCCTCGCCTGGTATTTACCATTCATCAAAGCCGAGACTCTCCTCAGCAGTCTTCTCAGCAGCCTTCCTCTCCTTCTGACTCATCTTCTTGACCGTAAACTGAACCTCCGGTGGGGCAATATCATCAACACCAGCCTCCTTTACCTGGCGTCTAGAAGCCGGAATCTCGAGTGACATGTAACCCTCCCCGCACGTTTTCTTGCCAGAGCGATTGCAGTGGATGTGGCTTTGGACTTCGAATTGATGAGGATCGGTGCCAATGCCTTTTTCGGCCTGGCACTAGCGGCAGATCTATAACTCAAAGTTAGAATGAGAAGGGATGGTAGTGTTAGAGTGGTAATTGAGATTGAACTTACAGGCCAATCATTCTTGCGCTCGCGGTTCGAGAACATGCAGTGCTTGTACCAACGTTGACAACAAGTAAACTCACTGATAACTTATTAGGGCCTAGATTCCGAGCAAGTACAAAGAAGATAAAAGCTATTGGAGTGAGTACGTACACCTGGAAGATCGGCGTCTCATTTTCAGAGGAGTGAAGAGCTACGATGGCAACTCGGTTCTCGAAGCACCATGCAACAGCAGGATTGGTGTTGGGTGCATGCCACCATTTCTCATCTTTCTCCCAGAAAGCTGCGAGGGCTTGAAGTTGTTGATCGAGCTTTGGCTCCTGGCTGGCGGCGATGGTGACCTTGGACATTTTGGTTGTTGAAGGCAGTCGTAGCGTTGAGTGCGAGATGTGTTCTGTGACTACGTTCATGTGAGGTTGTGGTTACTTGCGCAGGAATACGAGGGGGAGGGAGATGTTTTGAGGAAGAAGGAGTGGTGGCTTGGAACCTGGTGAAGGATTAAATAGACAGTGAGCGTAGCGCAGCAGGTAAATTTCTGCACTCGAGAAAATTTTGAGAATAGTTTTTTGTACTTATTTAGACAGAATTTCTAAGTACATGATATGCTCTTGAACACCTTAAAATTACAACGTCTTTGAAGGGGTAACAGATCAAATGACGACGTTTAAGGGGCTTGACTCGCTTATCCAAGCGAAAAATTCAGGGGCTAACGAGTAGATGATCATCACACGCCAATCCTGACTGGAAGACAACTTGGCTCTGTTCGGAAAGGCGATCAAACCTCTCTATATCGGCGAACGAGTGTGGTTCGTAAAGAGTGAGAGCGATGTAGATGGACCGGTGTCGAAGGCCGACCTATTTCCAGCCGCTCACTGAAACTGGAAAAGGTTAGTGAAGGATTCTTTCAGAACGAATTCTGGATCCCTTGTTGGACAGAGCCGCATATATACCATTGTTTATTTATTTCCCTGCATTGTTACTCTCTTTTTGCCCAGAAACAGGAAAGTTCATTTTAGCAGATGATTAGTGGCAATTGTGAGGCGTCGCCCTACCACCAATATAAAATGGAATTGGATGGTCGTCACGCCAGTTTCGGCCCTCTAGCAGAGGCTTTTCGTATCGATACATTTCCCACTGTACATCGTCCGGCGTCTGCCTTTCTTTCTGCGGGGAATCATGTGCAAAAGTTCCGTCAATGTCGTTTTTCAATATTTGTCCATATTTCTTGACATGTTCCCAGAAACTCTCCCTTGTATAACGGCGCCAGGGCTCATGCCAGACAGAGTCGGGAAATGTCCAGGAGATAGCAGACCGAGCCGTTTCATTGAATCTCCCGCGCCCGATGCATGCGCGACAAAAATAGCCCCCTACAAACGACTGAAGCGTCTGGTCGAAGTATGGAGCCCGAATAAAAGCTATATAACGTTCACCCATGGGCATCTTTGGTTCCTTGCTGAGGGAAGCCGCTACTATTGACGACTTTGGTGCACGCAGCTGAGTACGCTCCGGCTCCGGGTCTGGATCTGAGTAGACTTGACCGCTTTCCTGCGCTGCGCGTCTCTTTTCAAGCTCTTCAATAACGGCACGTCTGTCGAAAATGCGCCCGCGAAAGTCCACGCTCTTGAAGAAGCGTCCTTCACCGTACAAGCCGCACACTGCAGTTATGTGCGGGATACGGTCAATTGTCTCCCCTGATAACCCGGTGCCTTTCACAACCTTCGGTATGAAGTCTCTAAAGCGTCTCCAGCATGACCAGCAAACCCGCTCGGCGGTGACGAGATAGAGCAGCTCGCCGAAGTGCTCGCATCTGCTGCATCGTGTATCGCGCAGACAAGTGGCAAGGCGTCTCAGTGAAAAGAAGCGGCAATTCATATAAACCACGGCGCTCATAGCTTTAGGGAATGATGCGACTACATCGAAATCCTGCGAGGACGATACAACCATGGCATAGCGTTGGTTGACGCTGCGGAAGCTCAGCACGCTCGGGACGTCAAGGTGAGAGAGAACAGCATGCAATATCTCGATTGGGAATTTCGCGAGAGATCCAAGTGGAAAGATTTCGGGAGCGGGAGGCACATCCTTCCTGAGCTCGTACTGTTTGACAATCGGGTTCCTAGCGTCTCCGTCGACTGACACATGGTCCCCGACGAAGAACCCTGGGCGAGGTTCCCGGATCGCGATTTCCTCAAAATTCGTAACAACGGTTGTTGTCATTGTCGTCGAGTTGCAGGTTTTGCGCTGAACAGTCGTTTTAAGTGTATGTACAGGAAGTGGAAAAGTTCAAAGGATCACGTTTGTAGTAGGCGTTGTAAGCGAAATAGAACTGGCCTGTGCATACCCCCTTTAGCCTATAAACTCGCTATATTTGTCTTGCTCACCCCTGGAAATTCTAGGCCTCGGCTGCCAGACCAAGGGGTAAATATATTTGCCGGCGTAGGATCTCACCTTCTCACTGCATTTCTATTTTGCGCATCTCATTTTCTGCATTTGCGAAAACGACATGTAGGATTCACGGTTAATAACCTTATTGAGAGCTCGATCGCTACGCTCGATTTGTTTTGAAACAAAGGATTGTATTGGGATGCTAAACGAGTGATACGGAGACTATATATAAACCCGTTTGGCAAGAGCAGCCCCCTGTGACCGAGACATCATAAAGGAGGGAGGTTCAACCGAGTCTTCCAACTAACAAAATCTCCTGCTCAAACAAAAAACAAAAAAAAACACAGAGTGTAAAATCTATTGAGTCCTCCACCCTGGCACAAGTTTCTACTCAAACGAAAAACAAGAACCGACATTCCAAAATCAAGGTCAAGACGAAATTCAGTCGAATAGGGATGAAAGATCCGGTCAGTATGTCGTGAGATATCATCTAAAAATCCAATGAGATCGTCCGGTCTGGAACTTTGGTGAAATCGGGCAGGGACCCGAGAGGCTTCTGGCCCTGCTTCCAAATCAATCTAGGTGGGTTCGTATAGATTTTTACCCCATTCTGAACTGTAAATACATCCGAATCGTATCTCCAGAGTTCCGTGACCTTCGAATCTGGCCCGGTTAAAGTGTAGGCTTCAAATTCCGTCCAGAATGTATCTTTGGGAGCGTCCTCGCCATCCTTCGGCATCAGAATTCGAGCTTTGCCGCCGGTAGCAGCAGCGAGTCTCGCGATAGCATAGGATGCTTCCATATCATACCAGAACTCTTGTTGCGTCTTCGGGACACTTCCAGAGATCTGATCGGGCATACTGGAGGGATTCATCGTGTCGCTCATCTGCTGGATTTTGTCATTGGGGGTAGCAGGAGCATCACCAGTTTGACGGTATTTGCCCTGGGCGAATCCCGTTTGAAAGTTGGGCACGAGGCGATCACCTCCTACATCGTTCCCCTTGTCGCCAAGACGTGTGAAGAAGACAAATGGACTATCTGTTTTGGCGGCTCTGCCGCTCGAGATGAACCACTTCTCGAAATTGTCGAACGAGGTACGGAAATCTGTCCCTGGCTTTAAGCCCATGGAGACTTTCTCAGCTTCAGTTCCAAGCGTTGCTGTCACCGGAGCCTTTGCGGGAGCGGCACCAGCGCCGCCAGGTGACTGCCCGATATGTGGTTGTGTTCCGGTACTGTCTCCTGGGTCTCCTGAGGAATCACCACCAATGTGTCCTCCAGAAGAACTACTGCCTGGGTGATCCCCAGGATTGGTCACTGGCACAGGGTCGGGATCGGAAGTTGGGAATTTCCATGGCGGAAGTTCTGCCCGACGGTCGAGGGCGTTTGCTAGATTTCTCGGACTCAGGCCAATTGAACGCCCGTCTGTCAGCTGCTGGAAGCTGAGGACAACTGCAACAAGCAGTGTACTTCTCCCGGTGAGGAACTTCATGATCGTTGAGATCAAAAAATAGATATGAATGAAAAATCTAGGCGGTTGTATAAACGAGTTGAAGAATAGATATGTTTGTCAGAATGCTAAATGATGAATTTTAATATGTGACATAGAGAGCATCTTGATCATTATATACATCTCTTTCGTTAGGCTACAAGTTTCAGAACTTCTTTGAATAGCAGAGATGATGAACTTACGCCAGGTTCGGATGACCTATTTGAGACTTAGCGGTGCTATTTCAGAAATCTGACAGTGGAGTGGAATCCTGGAGCGTTGAGTGAAGATTCGGGAGTGGAGATGAAACTCAACCGACAGGATTTAATCCTTTCGTCCCAAAAGGTTCTGCTAAAAGCTGCAAAACATTTAAGATTAAAAGGGAATCGATCCATCGCTAGTGGACCTGACTCCTTCCCCCGGAGATAAATATGGTTGGCCAATGAGCTACTGCTTTCAGCAAGATGCTGAAGTAAAATAAACTTGAGTATAGGTATTAAATTCTGCGACGCTTCATCCGCTGAGATCGAAGGAGGAATACATGTTTCAACCTTATTTCTGGATACAATCCCATCAACTGATTCAGGATGAGCTTCCAGAATTAAGCTGTAAGCCGGCTCATACTCATGGTGATTGACTGGGCATTGCAATTCTCGTTGTTATCTATATAAGAAACCTTTCCGCTTCGAAGTTGAGACTCTTTTCTCTATATCTTAATCTTCCTTTAGTTAACTTCACCTGTCGGACCACCACATCATATCCTTTCTTAAACCGATATCCATTCTATCACTAGTTTTTGTCATTCTTTATTGCCACCTTCTAACTTGTTTGAACGTTGTATCCATCACTTCCCGTCTTCCCGTCATTATTTTTTCTCCACAAAATGGCAGGCGCAGCCGTCGAAGGCATTGTCCTTCTAGCGACCCTCGTTCTTTCCTTCCAGCCATTGAAAGACCTCGTCTTTCCCCCAGCACCAGCAGACCAAGTTACCAACATTGCAATTTGCGCTGGATCCCTAGGCACGGAAGACGGGAGCGTTCCTGGAGTCGCTCTCTTTGATCTTGCGGGATTGATGATCGGCTATACGAAGGCCAGCGGCGATGTAATCGAGCAGGGTCAACAAAAGACGATCCAAGTGAACCATCGTCTTGCCAACAAGAATGCAGCTGCTCAGGCAGAGTACATATCTGTCACCCAAGGAGGGAACGATGCGCTTTGCATCTCGTGGGTATCGGCTACCCTCGAGGACGGGACACAATATTCCTTTAATGGGGACGTCGGCTTCCAATGCGGCGCTTTCTGGAATTATGGCAACACGACGATATCGGCAGATGATGCGAATGGTATCTACCAGCCCCGTTGCAACTGGATCGACGGGAAGGTCACCAATGGCATTACTACCCAAGGATACGGCATCCATCTTCCCTCATTTCTCGCAAACCAGGCCCGAATTGACCAGTACAACGGCAACAACCCCATGATGTGCAAATCAGACCCACGATTCAAGATTTACCCTAAGCTAGGCTTGATGGATCCCATTCCGCACTTCAAGAACCCCGTCTTTGACTTGAACACGTTGCTCGACAACAGTCCAACTGCTGCCCTCGACCAATCAAACTGGGCCACCGAGCCAGTGGACACAAGTCCGCTTAAGGGACTTGGAAATTCGAAGCGTAGTCAAGGCGTTACAGGCAATACAGGCAATGCGAACAATCAGGCCAGCAAAAACACTCAAAGTGCCGGCAGAACCGCACCTCCGCAAAGCGCAAAGCACTCGACTGTACTCATCAAGACCAGAGCACAGTCACACAGCGCCAATCAGCTCTGCGGGAGCGCGACATCCTGGGGTCCAGACCTCGTATCCCTTCATGAAAATGTGTTCTGCGACATGGTTGGGAAGACGACATGGCCACTTTGCAAGAACGCCAACGATGCCAGCTGCTTCGACAACAACGCTAACAGCATGCGCTTGAAGAAAGGAAAGCGGGCTGCTTCCGGTAAAGTGCCGCCGGTGAAGAAGTACACGTATGTTCAGAATTGGTGAGCTGGTAGAGGCGGAGAGAGGTTGAGCTATCGAGAGCTATTTAGATGTTTATGAGGAAAGGTTGCTTGATTTTGGGAGAGAAGAATTCACGAGGATTGAGTTGTAGATTGGCATTTTTGTATTTTGTTTGCATGCATTATGTAGGGGCAGGCGCAGTTGAATTACAGTATTATCTAGTTTCTATGGCCATCTTTGAGGATATTACTACTCCTAAATATGACGCCACGTCTCTGTGAATTAGCTATAGAACCCACTTCTTATAATCGCCATCTCATAGTCATATAAAGCTACGTGATTAGTCGCTTTATAGTGGTGTTTAGATAGCTTTCTCACCATTCTCTTTAGGAGCACTCTAAAGATTATGGGTTGATAATATGCGTAGAGAGGATAAAACCAATAAAAGAAAAAGGGCTGAAACCATACTTTTTTGTCTAACATATTATAAGTAGAGCAAATGATCTCAATGAAAACAGAGGAGAAATTTCTTAGTGGCTTCCGCATTCTTCAAGGTTCCCAACCGCCCTCAACATCTTATTTCGCGCTCCTGAGATTAGCCGCGAATGCGTATGTTAACAAGTTAAAATTTATGTGACATCGACTATGCGGAAATATCTTCAGGTCCAAGAACATCTCCGGAGGTCTTTACTTCTTAAGCTTTCAGTCATTCCCAACCCAACACTTGAGCTATTTTCATAGAATTCAGGTTCATATATAAGAATGTCACTTAGCATGGACCAACACAAGAAATCTTATGCCTCCACGAAGCCTTTCAGACATATTTTCGATAATATGACTTGTGTCACGTGTTGTCGACTTGGTCGGGATATCATTGCGCCGACGGCTTCGCCATTCTGGATACGGCCGCTCCCGTCGTTCCAATGTTGAACCACCAACGGACTAAAATTTCGATGAATACTTAAATACTGCCTTCCTCTTCACAGTCAGCTGCCAAGAGCAGTGTAGCTCCCAGCTCTTTACCCACCCATCTCACACATCGCCGGCAATGGTCTCTTTAACAGCCGTCCAAGCTTCGAATGCCTCCATCCCAACGACCCTTCCCTCTGGTCTCGTCGCCGTCTTCGTCGGTGGTACTAGCGGTATTGGGGAGTATACTCTCAAAGAATTCGTGCGTCTCGCCCGCCAACCTCGCATCTATAATGTAGGCCGATCTCAGGAGGCTTCCGACCGCATCTCAGCCGACTGCAAGAGACTGAATGCAGACGCCCAGTATACCTTCATCCAAGCCGATGTGAGCTTGATTCGAAGTGTGGATGCTGTGTGTGAGCAGATCAAGGCCAAAGAGAAGGCTATCAATCTATTGTTTCTCAGCGCGGGGACGTTGGTCACCGGTGTTAGTATGTGGCTCTCATGTTATACATAATTGAACGTACAGGACTGACCAAACTACCAGAAACGGAAGAAGGTCTACACCTAACAGCATCTCTCAAACATCACTCCCGTGCTCGGTTCATTCTCAATCTCCTCCCGCTGCTCCAAGCCGCGACTAGCATCCGCCGCGTCATCAGCGTGCTCAGTGGCACCAAAGAAGGCACCATCAACCTCGATGACTTCCAAAGCTGGAAAGCACAGAACGTGGTCCAGCAACGGGGCCACAGTAGCGCAATCTGTACCTTGATGCTTATCCATTTCGCTCAACAAGCTCCCACTGTCTCGTTCATCCACGATTATCCTGGCTTTGTGAAGTCAGGTATTGCGAGGGGGACTACGGGGATGACTTGGGGCTTTATGACTGTAGCTCAACTTTTGAGCCCGTTGTTCTCTATTCCGGAGCAGGAGAGCGGAGCAAGGCATTTATTTCTCGCGACAAGTGCACGATTTCGTGCAAAAGAGGGGATTGAAGAGGCGGTGCCGCTGGGTGAGGGGGTGGAAATTGCGAGGGGCAATGATGGGGTTGAGGGGAGTGGTGTTTATTCCATCGATCAGAACAATGAGAGTGCAGGACTTGCTGTAGAGGAGTTGTTGGAGAATTACAAGAAAGAGGGGATGGTGGAGAAGGTGTGGGGGATGATTGAGGAGGAGTACGAGCGAATTGCCAAGCTTCCGAAAGAGTAGGATTTAAGCTATGGTACTATTCATCTGGAGTTGGCATGATTAATACTCATCATGTCACATGTAGCAGGTTCACGTCAAGTCATAGCGATGTAAACACAATTGTTGAGACTCCTTAAAGCAGTCGATATTGGATAGACGAGAAATTGCTGGAAGAATACTATAAAAAACATGTCCAATAGTCCAACTCCTCAATTATAAAACTCCAGAAACAAAACCAGTTCAATACGAATCACATTACGAAGCTGCGCAGTGACCCTCCACGAAAGTCATGAAGCTCCACAGTCGTTGGTCGAGGAAGAGTCACGTGATGTTTGAAACTGCTGTTAGATATCTGACGAATTGTGGAATTGTTGAAGGAGCTTTAAGGAAGCCACGGATGCAGTAGTATCACGCATAATAAGTTTGTCTACTCTTCTGTATGGTGGTGGTTTAATGTGCCTTTCGGGTGACCACTCGCGAGAGTTATAGGGCTCATTTTGGGTCACCCGGGGTGCTGGTATCCCCGATAATCTGCATCAACCCCTGCAGCAATCCCAATAGTGTGTCTCTCCGTGCGCAATTCCAGGGGTCAGAGTACTTGGCAAAAGCTTGTGAGAGCGGATCCTTCAGCGCGGGAGGGGCAGTGCTGGCTGGCGCCTGGATATCTAATCTCCCTCCCACCTCTTGATGTTCTGTTTGCTTCCATAGTTCCACCTTGTACGATATTTCGCACGCTTTCAATGCAGCTTGCGCCAGTTTTGGTCTGAATCTCAGTTCTCTTGCGTTACGAGCATCTCGATGTCAGCTCGATATTTATCGCGACTTCAATATTGAACAGTGCATACCGTTTGCGTGAACACAAGCAACGAGCGCTCTCTACATTCAACATGCCTCACCACGGCGGGCTATTGAATGAGCTCGAGAACGACCTCGAACGTCTAGTTATCAGGTATGTGCGCCACTTCAAGAACATGTGGGACTTCTCTAATTCATTTGGCAGTGCGAGCCAGAACTCCCAGCAGAATACGCAGCAGAATGGCCCCTACATGCAACAACCTGTCGGGTATGGTCAGATGGGAGGCAATGTACAATACCAGCAACCAGTCTATGCTATGGCACCGCAGATGGTGGGAATGCAGCCCCAAATGATGGTTGTACAACCACAAGTGATGGGCATGCAACCGCAGTTAATGGGCATGCAACCACAGACGATGGGTTTGCAATCGCAGATGATGCGTCCGGTCCCAGTTGGTGCGCAGATGGATCCCTATGGCCGGGTTATGATCGACTCTGGAGACGGCACACCTGCGAGGATATACGGAGGGCAATTTGAAGGTGCAGGCGGGATGCAAAATGGATATCAAATGGGCTACGCTGCTGGGCAACCCGGCAGTTACATGACCTCTGTCCCACAAAGAGCACGTCCTCAGTATATTCCTCAACAATCTCAGATGGGAATGCAGCAAGGAGCTACTCAAAGCTACCAACAGATGCCACAACCAGGCTATCAACAGTCCCCCCAAGGTTATGCTCAGATACCACAAGCCAGTCCTCAGTCTAGCGTTTCGCAATTGTCCCAGATATTTCCACAACCAAGCTACCAATCGGTATCTCAAGCTTCGCTGCAAAACAATCAGCAAGGGAGGCAGCCGTCTCCTCAGCCAAACCAACCGCAAGCTCAACCAGCAACCGCGCCACTGCCACAATCTAGCAACAGTCCTGGGACGATCTATTCACCGACTGCAACTCTTCCACCTTCTTATACACCCGAACCACAGCCACAGCAGTTTCAACAAAGCCAACAATCATCCAAGCCTGCGTTACAGCCGGCTACCTTATCGGCTCGCCAGCCAAGTCCTGGAGCGGAAAAGCCAACCATGCCAGGAGCCGGTCCTCAAACAACGTACCCGCAAGACGCAAAAATAGCTTATCAGTCAACATATCAAGCACCTCCCCAGAATTGGACAACAGCAAATCAATCCAATACGCAAAGTGG
>Ga0302140_10012093_pt1 | contig 10593 bp, 8 predicted proteins | sample I_Bog_E1_1_FD_202095 | JGI IMG/M metagenome (GOLD analysis project Ga0302140, IMG submission 202095) | Peat permafrost microbial communities from Stordalen Mire near Abisko, Sweden - I_Bog_E1_1 | ecosystem: Environmental > Terrestrial > Soil > Wetlands > Peat | place: Sweden: Abisko, Stordalen...
TGTTTTGTGGGAAATATAAAGGCCAGATCTTTACTTCGTCAAATGAGAACGATGATATGGTCGGTTTGTCAAATAAAAGCCCATAACTATCAAATTTATTGATATTTTTCTTTAATTTGTTGAAATCTTTGAACTCTTTTAAATCCGAGCTATTTGAGGCATCGAATCCTGTAAGATCAGAAATTATAGATTTCGTAGTACAAAAATGTCTATAAACCATTCTTTCTTCATTGAGTCTATTGAAAATCTGATGACTGAAGCTATCTGATGTAAGAGGTGGTAAAAGTGGTGATAAAAGTGGTGAATCATGGACTCTTTTCTTCTGTGTTGTATAGGTAAATGAGGAACTTGAGGTGTTTTCATCATTAAAGAAGCTGCTTTCTTTCCTGCCTCTTTGTGAGTTAGATTTCTTATGATGAGATGATGCCTGATCAATGGAATAATTCGATTGAATTCTTAAAGCGTGTTGTGAAATTTTCTTATAATTCTTCAAAGCATTAGTTTTTTTGATTTTATTCGCTCCTCTGGTAAATAACTTCCTAGAAACATTATCCTTATGATGAGAAGTACTGATGATTTTCAAACTAGAAGGGTTATAATGAATTAAAGGACATTTCGAGAGGATATGTGATGGATTTTTACAAAATATACAATGCTTATATAAATTAGTGTAATCCTCATAAAGGAAAATGGAATCTTTCAATTGGCAATAGATTTCATAATCTTTGGGATCTTTCCGAATCACTGTGAGGAAATCATCAACAGAAATCATTAGCAAATGTGAATTATGCACGCTTTTTACATTTAATTTCTCAATATTTTGTTGAAAAAAAGCTGATTCATTGAAGGAATCACCTCGTGAGAGTTTTTTTAAGTTATTTTCTGACGAAATATTACCGAAAAATAAATCAAGTTCTCCTTTTACTATATAATAGAAATGTTTGGATATAGAATTCACTTCTAGGATCAATTCACCTGGTTTATAGGATTTTTCCTGCACGAAAGCCGATAGATTAGAAAGAGTGTTTTCTGAGAAGTTTTTAGAGAAAAACGGAATGGATCGTATAATCGGCAGATATGATTCAGTGAACAGCTGCTTTTTAAGAGTATTTCCCATTTTACTGATGATTTTCTCTGGATTTTGAGAATTTTGCTCCTTCTGATAAACATATTGTAAATAATTGTTGATTTTTCGCTGCAAAATTGGAGAAATAGCTTTTTTTTTCATAAATTTGTCCAATGTATAAAGTTCATTCATATGGTTTTTTGTGAAGATTGTCTGATAGAGAAAAACCAGAAAACCCAAGCTGATGATATTAATCAAAATAACCCAGATGATTTCGTATTGATTTTGAAGCATATTATCTAATGAACGACCAAATATGTTGATGTTCGCATTGATGAAATAGAGAGAAAACAAATATTTCTGAAATTTGCTAGAAAAAAGTAAGGCCTCTCTTTTGAAGAAAGAATTATTATTTTCAGGGAGATTAATTTCTATGAGGAAAAATAAACAGCTTATAAAATGGAGAGTCACGCAAAAATGCAACATCCAAAAAATTGTCGAATAAATCGCTCGAAATCTCGTCAAATGTGACGAATGCTCATCAAAATATTTGAAAAATTTCATCAAAGACAGGATTTTGACAATATAAATCAATGAGACATAACTGCAATCTTCTGTATAATTCCAAAGCAGAGCCAAGAAACCCACAAAATCAATAAAAAACGAGGATTTGACATAAGTCCAGAAAATCAAAGAATGTGAGGATTCGATTTTTCCTTTATAAAGAAATTTCGTATTGAAATTTAGACAAACCCCAAAAAACGAGAAAATCATTGAGAAAAGTCCTAAACTCTTATCCTCGTTTATATCAATTTTCTCCTGAAAACAAGCTTCAAAAGTTAATTTGAATAAAGAAAATAACACAAAAAACAAGTCCAAAAATCGCCAGAAAAACAACAAAGGATGATGAAAATCTATGGGTTTGAAGAAATCGTGGAAGCATTCATTAGACTTTTTATTAGTGAAATTCTTTTCATGGCTTGGGAAATTCAACAAATCATGAAAGATCGTGAAATCGACGTATGTGGGATCTGGGGCCAATCTGATTTGTATGATTTTTCGTGTGTTTGTGATGAAATCGTGAACAAACTTCATTCTTTGTACGATTTTCCTGAAAAAACGCCTAACGACTACATTTTTCGCGTCATTTTCAGTGTTTTCCTTAAGAAAAAATCATGAATTTATTCGAAAAAACCTTTGTTTTACAGATTCCAAGCAATTGCCATTGGTTTTCTGAGCCTCGAAATTTTCCTCATCCTCTAATTAAAAAAGAAAATTGAAAAAATAGAAAAAAACACCAAAAACTAGTTAATTTACTTTCTTGAATGTCTTCTAAATACCTGCTGTTTTCATATTTGCTTTCCTCTGCTTCGCTCTTCATATCTGGAGTATTGCTTTCTATGTCATTTTCGGTGCAATTCATAAGGCTGTCCTCGCTGGGAATCATTAAAGGTTTGGGTGACGAGTTTCTTGTGAAATTCATTTCCTTTTTGGACCAGCCTAATTTGTTTTTGGAGCCCCAATTCACGCCATAGTCAGGAAAAATATCCTCTCCTGTAGATATATGATGGGGTTTGCCTGTTGATGAGGAATATATACTGCTGGTGATATGACTTTTATGACTTGAATTACTATAACGGGATTTGCGAGATTTCTGGGATTTCTGAGATTTCTGGGACTTGACTGTACTTTTGCTGTCGTCAATCGAATGGGTTTTACCTGGAGTAATGAGATTGGAAGAGGGGGGATTCATCTACTATATATATATATAAATTAAAATTAATTTTTAATTTGAAAGAAAAAAGCTTAATTTTTCTCAATTTTTAAACAAAAAATTAAATTTTTTGTTGACGACGCTCATCAAATTTTAGAAAACAAACTTAAAAATTCATTTATTAAAGAAATTTTTACCTTTTTTAAAAAAATATTTAAGGCTCAGAATTCTTTGGATTTTTAAAATAAAAAAAAAAGTTTGACAAATGCTCAAGTCGGTTTTTAATGCAGTTGGTATTTTCACAGGAATTGCTTCGGGCTCAGTCCTTTTCTTTCAAATGCTTGACCCAAGGCTCGAGAAAATTAAAAAGGACTTCAACGAGGAGATCAAAACTCAAAGAGAAGAGTTGATTTCTCGCTTTAAAGAAGAAATTCAGTTTGAAAAATCCAAAATAAAGGCTGATTTTGCAACTTTGAAATTGGAGATTGACACTCAAAAAAAGGACGTATTCGATAAAGTAACGGAAAAAGAAAATGAAATTGCGAACAAAATTGCAGAACTCATCAGATATGCAAAGCCAATTAACAGAAAGAAGCATTTGCTTTTTGAGAAAAAAACTGGTGAAAATGTTAAGGAAGAGAGTTCATAGATTTACAAAATAAATGAGGAAAAACAGTTGAAAATTCTTTAAAACCTTTTTTTAATTCAAAATTTGATATTTTTTATAATTTGTTTTAATTTTTATCACAATATAATCCTCAAAATAGAAAATGAAAATAAATAATCAATCCACTCTTTTAAATTTTTTTTAATATCTATGCTTTATAGTGTATTTATGATTTTTATAAAAAATATTCGTTAAAATTAACAAAAAATAAATGTGATATATAAGAAAGCAAAAAAAAAAATGTTTTATAGTTAGAACAAATGAAAAGAAAATATCAAAAATGAAATTTAAAAATTCCATTTGAAAATATCTGAGCAAAATGAAATTTTTGAGTTTGATCCTGCAAATTTAATTATTAATAAAAAAACAAATAAAATAAATTTCGCTTCCTTCTACTTCAAATGAACCCCGAACAAAAGGAAAACGAAAAGACCGAGGACCCACAAAACAACACAGAGATTATCAACGAAATTTTCACCAAACGTTCCAAGCAACAACGCAAAAGTTGGTTTGGTCAGGATAAAGAAAAAGAAATGTTGCACAAATCCACTCAAGAGTTCAAAGAGTTTAGCAACGAGATAATAGCCGAAGAGGAGCAACCTGTTGAGAAGAAATGATTCAAAACGCCTTATTTTTAATATTAAATCGTTATATAAACCCCATCATTTCAAAAAAAAAAGTTGATTTTTAAAAATTCCTCATTTTGGCCATTGCTGTCTGTTTTTTAAATTCCAAACCTTCCAAACCTTTAAATTTTATGTGAGTCCTGCCACCAAAGCAACTTCCTAATCAAATCTCCATTGTTTTTCTCATAGGAAATGCCTGCTCCAAAGCCAGCCCCCACAAAACACACTCCGGCTTTATTTTTAAAGAGGAGGGAAAGACCCACACCTGAGACCAAGCCAACTAGGGAGTAGGAGAATATGTCGAAGAAGGTTTTGTTCAAGAGGTTGTCTTTGATTTCGTTGAAGTCGTTGGAATATTGGAGGTTTTCAGCGGGATTCATCGGAAATTTTGATCTTTAGTTAAAGGGTAGCTTGGAATTAATTTGGTATTTTTTATTTCAAATCAAAATTTGGGAGGGACCTGTTTTATAGGGAGAATATTGGGAAATGATGGGTGAAGATGATTTTTATGGTGTTTTCTGAATGAAAAAAATAAATGTATTTTTTGGTTCTTTTGCTCTTTACTGTAATTTTAATCTAAACACCCATTTTTTCAGAAAAGCTTTCAATTTTTATGTTATTTTAATTTCCAACATTTTCAAAAAAAAAAAAGGCCACATTCACGTTTTTGGAAAATCATTTTTGGATTTTATTAAAAAAGTTCTACTTTTAATTTGCAAGAACTTCTAAAAGCAATTTTACCTATTTTTCGGACTATTTTAAATTTAAGGCAAAAAAGAATATCTAATTTTTATTTTTAGGTTTGAGTTTTTTTCAAACAAAAATTTATTTATAGAAACTGCCTTCGCTTAGAAAATTATGCAATCCTTTTTTTTCTTCTTATCATCATTTAAATTTTTTCTTATAATTTCATTTTGTTTCTCATTCTCCGCAACCAAATCATTCGAAATTCTGTTTTTCTCCTCATATTTTTTCTTATTTTCCTTTTTAATTTCTCCCAACTTCACTTCTTTGGCTTCCTTCACAACATTATTCGTTTTTTGAGGCATTTCCTTCTCTTTTAATTCTTTGTTAACTTCCTTGTTTTCACCACTCCCGTTCTTCTGATTCTTTGATTTACAATAAGCATTGGATAGATATTCAAACAGCTCTTTGATCCTTACATCTTGTTTCGAACTAACTCTGAATAAAGTAACATTCAACATATCTGCTAATTCCTTGGCTTCATTTTCTGTTACTTTGGCTTGATGTCCTTTCAGATCGAGTTTAGTTTGGACTAGGATCGTAGGAATTGCTCCACATTGTTCAATAACTTTTTTTTGCCATTTTTGTACTGCGTTATATGAGTCACGATCTATAGTTGAGAAAGCTAATATACAGGCAGCGCTTCCTTTATAATATTCCCGAGTTAATTCATCATATTCTTCTTGACCGGCAGTGTCCCATAGATGAAACTTGACATCTCGATCTAAAAATTAAAAAAAAAATTGAATAGATTCAGAGAATCAAAATGTACCAATAGATTTGATGAAAGAGGTTTTTTCAAGAAAGGCGACCCCAAGAGTCTTTTTATAATCTTCTGAAAAAGTTCCTTTGACAAAACGAGTGATTAGTGACGATTTGCCCACTCGACCATTGCCCACCACGATTATTTTCATTGTCAGCTCGAAATCCTCTTCTTCGACCATTTTGCAGAAAATATTTTATTTTTATTATAATTTTTAAAATTAAGAAATAATTTTCATTTCGATTCCTTAAATTCGTCCATTTTTCTTTATTAATAGGAAAACTGTCTAACTCTATTATCTAATTCATTAAATTTAGTTGATCTTTCTATTATCCAAATCACGATCAAACCGATAAAAAATGCGGCTAGAAGTATAGTCCCTACCAAAATCGTATCCTCATAAACTAAATCCAACTGCATATCCGATATCACAGCTTCAGCTAAGCCTATTCGCATATCTTCCGCATCAAATACCATGTAATATTTTTGCAAAAACCCGATCCCCAAAACCCAAAATTCTTCCCCTGAATTGCCACTAGAAATTTTCAATGAGCAAACGCTGTTTTCTTCAGTGATGAAATATTCGGGCTCCATTTTAAATTCAATTTCTTCAATGAAGAATTTGAAGGAGGAGAAATTGGACATCCCACTGGGACATGCGCATCTTATTAAATCGCCAAAAGTAATGCATGCCTCATAATTTTGCTTCAAATAATTGAGAATTGTCACATAATCTTTGAAAGGAGCAATTATCACATTGAGGGCAGAGTTGATATAAACATTTTTTGTGTCATTTTCTATAACGTAGCCATCTAAAGAAAAGTTGGAAGCATTGAAACCCCACGTTTCATTGCTGCATAATGGGAAATAAGTAAGTTCCGTTTGCATATAATCGCTATTATAACCACCAATCATGAGTTCTGAAGAAATGGTACTTGAGAATATGGAATTGCTCAAATAAAAGGCGAAAATATTCTTTTCTATCATGCCTTGGTTTTTAAGACTTATCAATATGGACTCTGAATCGTTTAAAAGGATTTTTTCTAAACCTAAGCCCATCACCCCCTCGGTGTCACTATCAGAAAGATCCTTCAAAATCAATAACATTGTCTGATTTTCCACATTTGTTGTTGAGGAAAAATATAAATTATCATTGATAGTATGACAAATTGCCAAATCTTTTAGTATGATGTCTGTGGTATTTTCCAAACAGGTGGAGGAGGAACTGCAGGTGAATCGAGTGGATTCCACACAATTGGTGCAATTGGATGAAGGAATTTGAATCCAAGCAAAAGCGGTGTTAAAAATCATGGTCATGGCCTGTTGAGGAGTACCCAAATATAAGGTCTGATCATATTGAAGATTATATCGATTGTTCAACAGAATTTGGAAGGTTGTTTGGTTGGATTGGTTTGTTGAGTCAGATTTTGAAAAGAAGAAAATAAGAAAAAGGATTAAATAAAACATCGGTTTAATATCAAAAATTTTTTAGATTTGAAATTTTTTTTGAAAAATTAAAAAAAAATGTTCACAGAAGCTAACATTTATTTATTTTTCTAATTTATTCATTTAAAAAATTATTTTTTATTTTTTTTGTTTTAAAACAAAATTTTCAAAATAAATTTATTATTTTATTACAAAAAGCTGAGAATCCGCTTAATGCTTGAACAAACACTATTAGATAAATCAGATATTTCTCCAATCACACTTTACGAAAGGAAAAATTTCACATTGAACCACAAGAACTTATCAATAAGTCATAAAATTTCTTCAGCAGCCAAACAAAAGTTCAAAGATAAATACAAATACCAAATTGCTATTTTAGCAGGCCTTACTATTTCATTAACGATGATGAGTCGTGACTGTGCCCCTTTTTTCATCGAACTTCAATTATTTTTAGAAAATAACCCAAATAATGAACTTCTTGTTCAGGTTTATTTCATTTCTAATTTTTTTTTTCCTCTATTTGTTGGGTATATCACAGACTACATTGGATATCACATGGGATTGATATCTTTGCATTTCCCCACTCTTGTAGGCAACCTTCTGATTTTATTGTCAGTGATGCAAATTCCATTTAGTTTGGAATGTGCTGTGGTGGGGAGGATGCTTTTTTCTGTCGGCGGAGAGTCTTTGCAAATTATTCTTTTCACAATCGTGGTCAATTATTTCAGGAAATCAACCCTTGTTTCCTATGGATTGGTTATAACTTTATCGACCGCTTTTCTTGGATTTGGGATTTTTAAAATCATTATTTTCTTGATTCTCCTGAGAAATAAGGATGATTTAGGGTTGCCACTTGTGGGGCCTGCAATATGCGGAGTCATTTTTAATGGAATTAGCTTTATTTTTTCGATTTTTTTAGTGGTTTTTGAACAACGTTGGAAGAAATCGAAATCCAGTTCTCAGCTCATCCATTTTGAAGAATTTCAAGACTTTAATTTCTTAGATACAAGAGAAATTTATCCTTTTTCTTTTTGGCAATCTTTAAAAAATGTCTTAACAGTCAGGATTCTCACGGTTTCTGTAATGAGTGGATTGGTTTGGGGGTCCTTACATTGCATTGTGAATTATAATAGCTATTTTTTCGGAATGAGTATAAAAACAGCAAAGTCTATTGAAATGGGGGAGACATTTTTTTCGTCGTTTGTTTATTTTTTCATGACATTGACCTCATTTTTTCTAGTAGGCAAATATCTTGACAAAACTAAACAAAAAAATATTTTGATGATGATAGGGTGTCTTTTGAATAGTTTCTCTTATGTAGTCTGGTCAGAATTGTATCAAAATTATGATGCAAACTCTTTTCTCCTAAATTTTTTCTTCATAATAGCAGCAACCACCCTTGGAATTGGAATGGGACTATTTTCTACAGCAGCTTATTCTTCAATTCCAATGATGATTAATGAAAAAAATTTAACAATTTGCTTTGGGATTGTGTCTTCCATCACAAATTTACTGCTATTTGCATTAATTTCCTTAACCCCTCCAACAATTGTGAAAGAGCGAAACTTTTTATTTGGGAAAAACCCATATTGGATTTTCTGTTGCTTTAGCATTTTTTTGGCTATTGGATTAGAGGTTCATGAGAGGAAAATAAAAAAAGAGCAAGCATTTAATAAAATACAAAACAAATATTATTGCTTTGAGAAGAAATAAATTCTTTGACAGAGTTTTTTGAATTTTTACTTGTTGTTAAATAAATAAAAAAAAAAATTTCTAATTTAATATTTAAATATTAAAAAAAGGGACTATTCACCATAAATTTATTTTTATTATTCCAATCTTTTAAAAAAATCTGATATTTTCTCATCCTTTTTGAGTTTTATTTTCGATCCAAATTTTCTTTTGTTATCTTGATTGGCTTCGAATATTTAGGTATCAACTCTAAAAGTTTCTGATCCACCATTGATTTCCTAACTTTTGAAGAAACGGCTTGAAAAGCTTCCATTCCTTTGGCAGCAAAATTCTCTTTGCAGTACAAGTGACTCAATGATTTATGTAATTTCAAGTTTTCTTTTTGTTTTCCTGACATGGAAATGATAGGTTTTGGAATTTGGTGGAAAAGATTAATTTGATCAGAATCAAGAAAAATCATTTTCAACATATCGACTTCAATAAGTTTATGCATTATATAAGAAATGTCCATCACATGGTTAATTTGGTTCAATCCTTTCTGAAGGAGCAATTTATCTTCTTTGGAAGATTGTCCTCTAAAACATTGGAAAAAATATTCGAAATAACTCATTTTCAATTTTTCAGTCTTGAAATTCACATCTTTGCTTTTATCAAAATTCATTTTTTTTTTACCCAATTTTAGCTCCACATCTTTAGAAGGATCGCCTTGTGAATATTTTTTTAAATCAGCGACCTTTTCTACTTTACTTTTTTTTTTTACCTTAAAATTAAAAGTCTCGTTTGCTAACGCCAACTTGAACTTATCAAAATTTAATTTTTTTTTAGCCACATCTTTAGAAGGATTGCCTTGTGAATATTTTTTTAAATCAGCGACCTTTTCTACTTTACTTTTTTTTTTTACCTTAAAATTAAAAGTGTCGTTGGCTAACGCCAACTTGAACCTCAGATTTATCAGTGGTGTCACAAAGAAATTAACAAGGATCATTATAGTTTTGATGATTCCCCCAATATTAGCCAAAACATTCTGGATTTTGTCATAATTTCTAGTATAAGTGTTTGCCACCTTATCAAGTTTCATATCAATTTGCACTGCTATGTCCGAGCTGAAGGACATTATCTGCCTACTTGACGAATACGAAACAAAATGGGATTTTTCAACATCTTCCAAAAGAAATCCCTGATCTGTGTTCATATATAGGTGTTCGAAATTCATCTCGATATATGTTAAGCTGGAAGCACTAATTGGAGTGTATATATCTTGTCCGAAGAGAGTGATGGGTTTTTCATAATTATTGGGATCAACAGCCAAAGTTGAGAAATGCATTGCATAATTACCGTTATCCAAAGCTGCCTGAATAACTTCTTGGGGCTTGCAAATATTTCCATTTTCTGTTGTATTTACACATGGATAAATGTTGATCAATACATTCTTATAAAGGGGTCCATCCCAAGTGCTTTGTAGGGCATATTCATAAACAGAACTGTTTGAAGCACAATAAAGTTGGTTTATTTGATTCATTGCGAAATATTCCTTTAAATCATCAACATCAGGAACCTGATCAAGGGAACATTGTCCTACAGGAATGGGAATTAAAGTCATATTCAGCCAATTTTGGTTCTCTGAATCATTTGAACTGTATAGATGGTTTCATCAATGTAATTGGCTGAATTATTCCTCAAATCCTGGAGGCCAAAAGCTAGGAAGATACCTTTTGTTTGCAAACTGTAATATGGTGGATCTTGGGAAACTGTTTGAGAAATCATTGACTGTGGATTTTTATGGTATAACATATTTGATCCAAAATTTGTAAATATCGCAACTGTTAAGGATATAAATAACCAAGAAGCACCTTTTCCAAGAATAGTGGAATATTC
>Ga0302140_10012097_pt1 | contig 10592 bp, 7 predicted proteins | sample I_Bog_E1_1_FD_202095 | JGI IMG/M metagenome (GOLD analysis project Ga0302140, IMG submission 202095) | Peat permafrost microbial communities from Stordalen Mire near Abisko, Sweden - I_Bog_E1_1 | ecosystem: Environmental > Terrestrial > Soil > Wetlands > Peat | place: Sweden: Abisko, Stordalen...
TTAATATTTTTTTCAAAAAAAAAAAAAAAATTTTTTCTGACCTAACGGAAAAAGTCCAATAAAATTTAAAAAAAAAAAAATATTTTTTTCTTTACTGTTAATTTTTTTGTCAAGTTTTCCTTAAATTTTTTCTCGAAAAATTGCGAAAAAAAGTTTTTTAAAAAATTCATTATTTAATTGAATCTTTTATATTAAAAAAGAAAAAAAGATTATTTTTATTTTATATACAAGACAAACAATTCAATGCAAATTCAAGCAAAAACAAATGAAGGGGTAATAAAACAAGAAAATATAACACCAAAATGTTGTTCCAATTCCAAGCTTGCCTTCTTCTCGAATTTCATCTGCGTCACTTATTTGTTTTCCCTCCCTCTGGTAGTCTGGGGATTCGTAGCATTTCAAACCATAAACTATAATTATTCTTCCCTTTTGCTAAATTGGAGTTATCCCATAATAACAGACATTTTCATTTCAAATACCACTTCATGCCCAACACTTTATAATCATATGGTTCCTGGGTGGAAGTTATGAAGGTTGCGATTGTGCTTTTGTTGATCCATCTATTAAATCATCAAATGGTTGGAATGATGTGATGAAGGGTATTTGTACCACCGATCAAATCCAACATAATTGCACTAATATACCAAGTGTTGCCTCTCAATACCTCCCCTTTTGGTTCAATATGACTTTATGGTGTGTCGAGAGGTCTTTCAATGAGACATTTTTCACTCGAGCTCAATTAGTTCGGCCTGATGGTAGTTGTTTTCCTGGAACGTTGAGATGTGCTTCAACAATTAATGCAAGCATTGATCATGTTTTTTGTACAACAAGTCGAAAATGCCCAATAAATTCCATGATTGTTAGTAAAACAGCTCCTGCGTCGAATTATTTGGAATCGTTGCCTTTTCCTACAAGTTTAGGGTCTGGTTATAAGTTGTATTGGTCAAGAACAGAGACGAATAGTCTGCCGATCTCAGAATTCAAAGTGAGCGAAAATAACGTTTGTTTACAAAATAATTTGAATGATTTGGCTCCGAACCATTCTGAATATGTGTTGGCGAAGGTTCAGAGAGAACATTGTGATGTTTATGATTCCAGATATTTTGCTTTGGATTCGATGAGTGAAAAAACATATTTTCTAAGTAATTTTTTTAATTTGAGCAATATGTTGCCAGAATATAATTTGAGCCAAACCATTCAATGGAACCTTTATTATAGAAATTATATTGAATTTAAAGTCTCTTGTCGATCCATGTTGATCATTTTGGCTGGCACTTCTTTATTTGTAAATGATGCGAAATCAGTAATTAATTTGGCATATAAAGCATTAATTTCGCTTTATGGTTCTTTTATGTTTCTTCATATCATTTTAGTTCTTTTTGTTTATAATATCAGAAAAAAACGAGGATTGAAAGCTGAATTTTTACCATTACTCTCAATTATTTTAAACTTTATTGCTCGAATATCAACTTTCGGAATTTCAGGAGCTGGATTTAAGAAAGCTAATATCTTTGCTCAGGCTTATTCATATCTTCATGGAAGAAATTGTTCGGATTCAATTATGAATGCATTTTTCGATACTTTATATTTCGACTTTTATACTGAAGTAATCATGGTTTTTTTAATGTTGCTCATTTTCCATGCAATTCTTTTTGCTTTTGAAATTATAATGCTTATGATGGGTTATTGTTTATCAAAAAAAAGCGGGAAATTTTGGCCAGGGCAAAAAAAAGAAAACAAGAGAACAAAAAAGACAAATAAAAATCTAAATATTATCAGAAAATTACAGCAAAAAATTTTCTTCAACTTTCCAAGAAAAAATAACTTAAAAATTATGAATTTATGATAGATAATTCTGAAATTATCTGGGTTTTTTTACTATTTAATTAATTTATTAAAATGATGGAAAATCGTCAAGAAACCCGTAAAAACCTGTTAAATGACCCAACATTCCACAAAGGTCTTTATTTATTCTTTACAAAAACCTTCTAAAATCAATCCTTTTAGTGATTTTTGCGCGAAATCAAGCTGATCTCGATAATTATAAAGAAAAACTCTTCGCAGTCTCTAATTTCCATAACGATTTCGAGATAGAACCCCATAAAAAAAGCCCTTTTCAACCTAATCTCTGCAAAAACACCTTACAAGATCATAACGAAATAGGGCTTTTAACGAAGAAACTTGAGAATCTTGAAGCCAAAGTTCTTGAGAAAAATTCGATGTTTTTTCTTTGATTTTTTTCTTGGCTTTTATCGATGAAATTCAAAAGAATTCTATAGATTATCCGCTTTTTACGAGACTGTTGAAGAGGAAAAGGCCCGGATTCTAAAGGAAGAGACTAAATTAAGCAATGCCATCAAGTTCCTCAATAGAAACTTTGAGGATTTAGACCTGGTTTTCGAGAAAATCGAGGAAAATAAAGGGTTTCTCAACAATTTCATTGATAAAACGATAATTCAAAGGGTTTTTTATTGATTTTTTATTGATTTTTTATTGATTTTTTATTGATTTTTTATTGATTTTTATTGATTTTTTAATGATTTTTATTGATTTTTTATTGATTTTTTAATGATTTTTATTGATTTTTTATTGATTTTTATTTAATGATTTTTTATTGATTTTATTGATCTTATTAGGATAATAATAACCCTAGGCTTTCCTCAGAAAAAGACTCCTCTAGTCCCGAATTCCAACGAGTTTTTTACTTTTTAAGAAAAAATGCTTAATTGTATTGTGAAAATAAAGGAACTCAATGAGGAGAAGAAGAAATTCGAAGCCGAACTCCTGAAGAAAAACCAGAAAATCGAGCTTTTACAAGCCGAAATCTTACGACTTTCTTCTCAGAAATCGAAGAATGAAGACCAGAAATTCGTTGTTTTACAGAACCAATTCATGAATCTCGAAAAAGATTATAAGAAACTGATAGAAGAAAACAGGGCTTTTCAAGAGAAAAACGCAGAATTGCAGAAAATCGCTGATCTTCTGAGGAAAAAGAACGTAAAATCCTCTATTTTTCCCCTCAAAAAGCGCTCTTTTATTAATAGTCCATGATGTCAGATCTCAATTTAAGTCCCAGAAAAACCAAGGCTTCAACTTCTTTATTTTTCAAGCGAAAATAGCCTTTATTATTTGAATTTTTTCTATATAAATTCCAATAAAATCCATGATTTTTAACTTATTCCTTATATTTTCCTTTTCTTCTTACCGAAAAGCCTCAATATCCTTTCTTCTTCCTCTTCATCTTCTTCAAATTCATCCTTTTCCTCTTCATCCATCATTTCCTCTATTTCCCGTCTTATTCCCCTTTGATCTTTTTGCTCAATATCGCTTAAACGCTTCAATTCCCAATCGACCCCCTTCAAAACCTTCAAAAAGTCCAATTTTTCCTCTTTTTTTTCCAAAAGGTCGGAATTCACAGTTATTAGGAAAACCATGCGAATTATCGTGCTTTTCTTAGTCCAAATCACCATTTTCCTTTTGAGATCAGCCAAATATTCAAATTGATCCAATTGTCCAATACTCATGAAATGGATACTAGCTGAATTCCGGGCTCCAAATTTCAAGCCTGTGATTTCTTGTCGATTTCCTAATTCCTCAGCCAAAATCTCCAGATTTCTATCAGAATTCTCATCCAGACTTTCTAACCAACCCATTAACATATCTCTTGGATTGGAAACCTGGTTTTGGAAATAAAAACGTATGAAACTCTGAATATTGGTAGTTCCTGAAGTTATCAATTTCGGCTTTTCAGGGTTCTTATAAGGAAAAGGCGGAATTTGGAAATTTTGAGGGACAGAAGTAGTGAAAAGCTCAATAAAGGTTTTGGAATGCGATTTATTGAATTTGAAACGGCCTTGAAATAATGAATATAATGGGTCTTTTTCCTTTTCTTTTTCCAATGTCTTCATAAAAGAGTCTTCTTTTATTGGATTTTCTATTGTTTTTGGCTTCGTCACGAGATTTGAAAGGGTTTTAGATCGGAATTCTGGCTTTTCAATAGATTCTTCTTGTTCTTGATCTGGATCGAATAATATAGGTTTTTCCTTGTTTGGTGGAACTTCATCTTCACTACTGGAAATTATATTAATAACCTCTTTTTTCTTAGTTTTCAATGGAATTTCCTCTTTATTCTTCAAATTCATTAAAGAACTGTTCTTTCCTAATAAGACTTCTAATCTTTTAGGACTGGCAGGTGGGTCTTTGGGCTTTAAAGGACATTGCATTGCGAATAATTTATTGAGATCTTTTTCTTTTTCGAGACTTTTGCTTTGTTGAGGCCTTGATATCTGAGTTTGGGTCTTTCTAGCCATCATTCCAGGGTTAAAACTCGGCTTTTTGACCATTGGCTTTGTTAAAGGCTTGGGATCTTTATCTTTAGTAGAACTTTCTATTAAATCTTCTCTGAATCTCCGAAGTCTTTTAAAACCCGTGTTTTTCTCATCATTTTTCTCATCATTTTTCTCATTTTTCTCAGCATTTTTCTCATTTTTCTCATATTTCTCATATTTCTCATTTTTCTCAGCATTTTTCTCATTTTTCTCATTTTTCTCATTTTTCTCATTTTTCTCATTTTTCTCATATTTCTCCTATTTCTCATTTTTCTCAGCATTTTTCTCATTTTTCTCATTTTTCTCATTTTTCTCATTTTTCTCATTTTTCTCATTATTTCCCATGAATTTCATCTCTGAATGGAGTTTTCTAAGAGGAATTGGCTCTTTTTCCTCGGAAATTTCCTCCGAAATTTCCTCATTTTCTTTGATTTTCTCTTCATTTATTCGAAATTCCTCATCCATATCTTCTTCTTTCCTAGGGAATTTTGGCTTTCTGCCTCTTTTCTTGCCTTTTCCTTTAACAATGGGCTTCTTAAACAATGGAATTCGGTCTTCTTCATCTTCTTCTTGATTTTTCATATATTTGGGCTTTCGGCCTCTTTTCTTCCCAGGCTTCATATGTTTCCCTATAATAACATCAGGAATTCGCTTCAAATCATCCAATTCTACTAATCTCAATAAAGTCTCTTTATCGAAACCTCGTCTTCTAAATTCCTTAGCCACTTTCTTTAATCCAGAAGCCATGAAAATGAGGATTTCGCATATTTTCTTCATTTTTATCTGATAAGATCCAGTTTTAGGCGAACTTGTGAAAAGGACTTCTTCGATTTTCTTTGAAAAAACATTGATATTCGTCTCATTTAATTGGAATTTCATTAGAACTTGGCTCAAAATCCTCAGACTTTTGGCTCTTTCTCTCAAACATTCCTGATTTTCTTCCTGAGATACTCGTTTTCTAGTATCTAATTTTTTCACGACTTCATCCAAGCCCTCTTCATTAAGGATTTTATCTGCGATCTTCAGATTATTCGATTTATATAAGACCTTCGCGTTTTCCGGATCATAGGAAAAAGCAGCTTTATATTGGAGGATTTCTTCCGAAATATCAAGGAAATTACGCACTAAAAGGAAAGAATCCAGGTTTTTCCTATTTTCCTCAGCCTTTTTAAAGGCTTTTTCAGCCAAATCCAGACTTTCCTCAATAAGTCCTATTCCAATAGCCAATTCCTTACGATTTTTCTCTCTTTTTATCAAGGAATATCCTGTTTCCAGGTGTTTTTGTAAGGCTTTATAAGGGATTCTTAGGATATTGGGATTATTTGTGGATATCGCCTTATTTATATAACAATTCTTCAGGAGAAAAAGTCTTCTTTTCAATGATTTCCGAAAAGCACTGATTTCTGGGTTTTTATTCAAATTCAAAGTCTCGAATTCCTCATTCACTTTGAGAAAATCCTCATATTTCGAATATTCGCCTTTTTTCTCTAATTCCTGAATAAGAGCCCCCACTTTTAAGCCTTTATTCGAAATTTCAGCGTTTTTGGCTATAAGATTCTCGATTTCGGGGATTTCTATTGAATAATCGCGATATTTACTCAAAATACTCGATAAATTCCAAGGCTTTTGTTCGAATTCCTTGATTATGGGCTTGATTTCATTCAAAAAGGATAATTCCTTCTCAAGAGTCTCGATTTCCTTTGTAAAACTGATGGGAAAAGCCAAAAGCTTCGAATATAGCAATTTCGCATCTTGTAATTTGATCTTTTCGAGCTTCTGGCCTAATTTTTCTTGGAATTCGCTTTGTAAATTCGCAGCTTTATTGAGGAATTTCTTCAAAATCGCGTTTTCATTGGAAAAATCGAGATTTTTGGCTTGAAATTCATTGAAAAGTCTTTTGACATCATCGAAAGTGCGTTTTTTCTCAGAGTTTTTCGTGATATTCTCGAATTCTCGATAAAGGATTTGAGAAGCTTCGATTTCATTGAGAAAATCCTTGAAGAAGTCCTGATTTCGTAAAAATGGGAAAAAAAACAGACTTCTTTGAAGACTTTCAAGCCAATTTTCCCATTCTTTTAAAGGTCTTTTGTTAGAATTATAAAGTAAGTCCTTACATTTGAATTCTATAAAGAAATTCGCTATTTCATTGAAAAACTCGACTTTATAGATGGGACAATCCTGAATTACTGCGAAAAAGAGGGTTTTAAGCCTAGTTCGACATTGATTAGCTAGACTTTCATTGAGAAATAAGGACTTTTCTAATATAAATTCCGATTTCAAGGCCTGAAAGGCGATTTCCAGACTTTCGAGCTCTTTCAGGTCTTTTTCAAGCTTCATGAAAGTCTCTAAACATTGATCTTTATTGCCTTTTTCCTTGAGGAAAAGACTGATTTCATGAAAATCGAGCTTTTTCTCTTGACTTTCAATGAAAATATAAGAGAAATCGAGACTTTCTTCATTAAATTGATTGTTATTAAAGCCTGAAAGGATATTTTCTTTGGAATAATTCTTCAAAATCCCGACGAAATCGAGCCTTTTCGTTAATTTCCTCATTATAGCCACTTCATTGCTGAAACCCAATCTTTTTCCTTCATTGGATAATTCCTCAATTTCATGGAAATCGTTGTTTTTTTGAAGGAAGTCCTGACATTTCTCTAAAAATTGACTTTTCGTCATAATCGCCTTCAAATTCCTCAATATCTCCTTATTGAAAAAGCCTCGATTTTCAGCCAAAAGCACCATTTCATCAGCTTTTTCGCAAAAAGCCTCATTTTCAAAGCTTCCATTGAATGTTTTACATTTCTCTTGAAATTGATCTATTAACAATTCGGACTTCATTTTCCATAGATATTCTTGAAAATACGTATAAAAGCCTCTAATTCTTCCATCTTTAAGGAATTCAGGGCTTTTTCGCATACTTTCTAAGCCTTCTAATTGCTTCATGAGGAAATCTCGGCTTTCTATAGGCACATTATTTGATAATTCAACGGCTTTTTGAAGGAAATTGGCCAAATCTTTATTGGTTTCATAATAATCCATAGGAGGCTTCTTATGGGCTTTAAGGAGAATCTGATAAATATGATCGATATCCAATAGGAAAGTCAAGAGAGTTTCTAAGGAAAGATATAAATCAGGGTTTTCGGTTTTGCAATTGAGATCTGTGGAGAAAAGCGTGAGGATTAGATCGATATCAGTAAGTTCATTTAAAGACTTCGAAAGAAGAGATTGAGCTTGAGAAGACATATTTATAAATAGATATCTCAATATATGCAGAGCTTTTTATAGAAAAAGACAATTGTATGAGGGGAAGGGTTCGAAAACTTCGCCTGGGGAATTGAAAGGACCATTTATCTTTGATTTTTGACGATATGGAAACTTTGGTTTTTTTTATTTATAAGGAATTTTCTAATTTCTCGATATTTAAGCAATAAAAAAACAGATTGGCCTTTATATAACGGAAGAAAGGTCTTTTTCCTGTTCAAATTTCTCATTCAGACTTGATATCAAAGAATTCCCTGTGACCATATTAGTCGTCGCAATGAGGATTTCCTTATCTAATAGAAGAAAATAACTAGAAAAATAGGGAAATTCAAAGGATTTTTACTATATTTTTTGCCTAGGAAACGCAAAGCTGCGATTTCTCCAAATGTGATACCTCCGATCATATAAACCAAGACTATATTCCTCTTCATTTCTGCTGAAATCGCCAATTTCTCATCGAAAATCGTAGCTCCAGGTAGGATTTTCAAGGCTTCTTGTATGTTTTTCCAATGATGTTTCTTAAAGGTGTTTTCTACTAGTCTCGCTCTATATAAAATAGAAGAAGCCTTGAATTTCTAATCTTTATACGTAATTGGAGCATATCCTGAATAACTATAGGCACAATCATTAGGGTTTTCCATAGTAACATCTTCATTAATAAGTCTCAAAGCCTTTTTTTTCCATGAAAATTTAAGTATTTAAGTTAATAAAAGACCTTTTCTAAATTTGACCAAGAACTCTTAGTTTCTTGTTTTTTGATAAGTCCGACTTTTTCCATATTATTCAATAATAAAAGGTTTTCGAATCCATAAGATTGAAGAATTTCTCTTCTGAAGAAATCCCAGGTTTTCGCTTTCAATCCATTATCCACTATCGATTGTAAACTCAAAAGTCTTAATATCTTATTGAGATTCCTTTGTAATCCCACTAAAACCTCGATATGATCTAAAGATTGAGTAGTTTTGGCTCCTATTATGATTCCTTGTTCAATACTCAGATTCTTATAGAAACTGATGGTTTTCATCTCAGAACTGATCCTATCCGCGATATTGATATGATTTGTGACTAAGGGATATTCCTTTTGGACTTTTTTGAATCTTTGGATATATTGATTCATCTCTTGAACTGATCTTTCCTGGTTTTTTTCCTTTTTTTAATTGAATTTCTCATGTTTTTTTAAAGAAAAAAGAAGAAAAAACCTCAATGATTTTCTTGAATTTATCGACTTTTTCACTCAGAAGATTCCTTAAAACATTGAAATTCAAATCTCGGATTTCCTTAAAAACCCCATCATTCGAAGTCAAAAGCAAAGGAATGGGCTTTTCGCCTTCTTTATTGAGAATTGTAGGGTCTAATTTCACCAAATTGTTCTTTATTTCGAATATCTCATCTATAAGTCCATTATAGGTCAATTGTGTGCATAAAGGTGTGATAAAATCGATATTTCTATCGAGAATTATCAAGGATTCAATATCTCCTTTAGCGTTTTCATCGAATTTCTTGCCTTCAGTCTCATAATTCTTCAATATATCGAGAACCATCTTAGGTCCTGAGCCTTTAGCGAAAATAGTCCTTATTTTCCCATAAACTAATTGAAGTCTTTGTAATGATTCTGCCACATAAGTATAAGTCGAAAGGTCGTTTTCTATATAAAGTTCCTTGAAACAATTATCGAGTTCTAAAGATAAAAGATCAGTATCCAAAGGAATTAAATCGAAATTGAAATCGCGAATATCGAGATTTCCATAAACTCCATAACTTTCAAGAGCCTCTTTACAAAGAATCGTTCTTCGAGGCCAAAAGACCAGATGATAGTTTTTATCTTGGGAGTTTTTATGGATGATTCGGGCTATTCGTTTCATTAAAAGGACTTTAGGATATACGAAGAAAATTATCTCTTTAATATCTGCATCGAGGTCCTTTTTAATTGATATGAGAGAAAATCGAAGACTTTAAGGTTTACATCTGATTCTAAATAATAGATTTTATGAATGCCATGTTCTTTTAAGAGAGAATGTTCAATAGAAAGATTCAAAGGACCAGTTACTGCGGAATCGAGAAGGAGGATCTTTTTACCTGGGATCTATAGATTATATATAGTTTAGACTTTAGAGTTGAATAATTAAAGAAAAAGAACGGAATCGATTAGAAGAGTCAATTTGTTACGGAGATGCTCTTTAAAGATCGTTTCATCGAAAATACGATCGTCTATTGGCTCAGCTGGCTCGGTTTTTTCGGACTTATCAACAGGATTCATGCGAATTTAATTTGATTTTTGAAGCTTTTTTTGTTTTTATTTTTTTAAAAAGCAAAGCTTTTTCTATTTTTTTTTTTACTTTTTATTGCTTTTATTCAGAAATTCCAAGTTTAGAGAGAAAATAAATTTTATTACGAAATTTTTCTATAAGATTTCTAACAAACAAGCATTATGCAAGCCTCTTCAAATAAATTTCGCCTTTCAAGATCCTCTCATGAAGAAAATAATTAAAAAGTTTTAACTGTATTTTTGTTTTTTTACCGTAATTAAAAATTGATAAATACTCCCTATGCTAATCAAATTTATCAAGCCTTTGAAAATATTAATTTGAAAAAACAAATTGCTTTTTGCTTAGTCAAAATTGTACAAAAAATATTAAAATAAATAAAAATTATTTGTTTCCGATGAATTTTCGAAAAACATTGAGTTTTTTGGCAAAAAAAGCTTTCTCAGATTATAATTATGATTGTTATGGAAATGAGCTTGCTTCTCAAGTAGCGGAAGTTCTTGAAAGAAAGAAAATGTTGACTTTGCAAGAACATCAATGCTATTGTGGAGTTGGATTTGCGTTTTATAAAAATAAATATCATTTTTGTCGCGTTTGGGATGGAATTCCAATGGAAAACATTCTCAGTTTTGAGAGCAAAATAAAATTTGTTGAATGGTTGGGTTCAAAAAACGATTTTAATATGAGTGGGTCTGATCCTGATGATAAAGAATTATACGAAAAGGATGAATTTTATCGA
>Ga0302140_10012098_pt1 | contig 10591 bp, 9 predicted proteins | sample I_Bog_E1_1_FD_202095 | JGI IMG/M metagenome (GOLD analysis project Ga0302140, IMG submission 202095) | Peat permafrost microbial communities from Stordalen Mire near Abisko, Sweden - I_Bog_E1_1 | ecosystem: Environmental > Terrestrial > Soil > Wetlands > Peat | place: Sweden: Abisko, Stordalen...
GCGAAAATCCAGCGCCACCTAGGGGAGTTGTGAACGGTTTCCAGAGAATCAATCGTTCCAAGTCACACCAGGGAAAGAGTTCCACCATGCCTACAAAAACCATCATCGAGCCCTTCCGCATTAAGTCCGTCGAACCCATTCGCTGGACCACACGAGCCCAGCGTGAAGAGCTCCTTCGCGCCGCGCATCACAACCTCTTCCTGCTTGAAGCCGACGACGTACTCATCGATCTGCTCACCGACTCCGGCACCGGCGCCATGTCCACCCACCAATGGGCAGGCGTCATGGAGGGCGACGAGTCTTACGCCGGAAGCAAAAGCTTCCACCATTTCAAGCGCTCCGTCCAGGACATTACCGGCTACCGGCACGTGATCCCCACACATCAGGGTCGCGCCGCCGAGCGCATCCTCTTCAACGTCATGTGCAGGAAGGGTGACATCGTCCCCAACAACACCCACTTCGACACCACCCGCGCCAATGTTGAATTCGTGGGGGCCGAGGCCGTCGATCTGCTCTACCCAGAAGCGCGCAGCCCAGAGACCATCCTGCCCTTCAAAGGCAACATGGATGTTGAAGCGCTCGACCAGCTCATCCAGCGCGTGGGGCGCGAGCGCGTCCCGCTGGTCATGCTCACCGTCACCAACAACAGCGGCGGCGGCCAGCCCGTCTCCATGGAAAACGCCAAAGCCGTAGCTGCCGTCTGCAAACGTCATAACATCCCGCTCTATTTCGACGCCTGCCGCTTTGCTGAGAACGCCTGGTTCATCAAGCAGCGCGAGCCCGCCTACGCCGACAAGACCCCCAAGCAAATCGCCCAGGAAATGTTCGCCCTCGGCGACGGCTGCACCATGTCCGCCAAGAAGGACGGCATGGCCAACATCGGCGGCTTCCTATGCACCAACGACGACATCCTCGCGCGACAGGAAAAAGACCTGCTCATTCTCACCGAGGGCTATCCAACCTACGGAGGCCTCGCCGGCCGCGACCTTGAAGCCGTCGCCATCGGTCTCCAGGAATCGCTCGACGAGGACTACCTCCGCTATCGCATCGCTTCCACAGCCTACCTCGGCAACCACATCGCCGAAGCCGGCGTACCCATCGTCCAGCCGCCGGGCGGCCACGCCATTTACCTCGACGCCAAGGCATTCCTGCCCCACGTCCCCGTCGAGCAATTTCCCGGCGTAGCCCTCGCTGCAGAGTTGTATCTGGAAGGCGGCATCCGCTCAGTAGAAATCGGCAGTTTGATGTTTGCCGCCGCGGCAAAGATGGAGCTGGTGCGCCTTGCCATCCCACGCCGCGTCTACACACAGAGCCACATCGACTACGTAGTAGAGATCATCCTCGACGTATTCGCCCGCCGCGAAAAAATCAAAGGCCTGCGCCTAACCTACGAAGCTCCATTTCTGCGCCACTTCACAGCGCACTTGGAACCCGTCGACTGATGTGACTTCGAGGAATCTGGCTTCAAAAATGGAGCTGTCATCCTGAGCGAACGCAGTGAGTCGAAGGACCTGCGGATGTTTTTCGGGCGTTTCCGGAGGGAGCAGGAGGCTTCAGCCTCCTAACAAAGCATCAAATCCGCGTGGCCTTCAGGCCCGGGCCTTAGCTCCCGGAGGCAGCGCGTAATAATAGCTCGCCACGAAATCAAGAAACGCGTCCTAAAGGATGTTTACGGCACGCGCTGCCAACAGGGCTACCGTCGCGAACGAGATGAGCGCTTGAATCATCATCAGAAGCTTCGCCCAGGACGACAGAACCGGAGAGTCTGTCGGCGAGAATGCAGTGCTCGTATTGAATGCGAGAAACAAGTAATCCACAAACCCTGGACTCCACGATTGTTCCTGCATGTCACGGCTTTTCTGAGGGCTGAGTGTCATCTGCGGAAACAGAAACGCCCCATCGGTATGAACGCCGCGCAATTCACGGGCATGGGGGCCACCAGCATCAAGCCGCCAATACCATGACGCGAATACCAGGATGTTCGTGATCCACAATGCGGCTGCGGAGCGCAATAAATCCTGAGGCGATTCCTTATGGGAAGGCAGCGCCGCTACCAGCAAGCCAAGTGACCAGACCATGTCAACCGTCACAATGGACGTCAACACATAACCCAGAATCCTGTTAAGCCGATCCAATCCGCGTCGCCGCGCCCATACCGTAGGAATCATCAAGACGACGACGACAGTGATCAGCAGCCAATCAGGGCCTATCGATAGGGATTCTGGCAGGGCAAGGCGCAACCCGCCCACCGCAAAAAGAGCAAGCATTGCAGGCCAGCGTGGTTCACGGTGTTTCGGCGTATTCGTCATGAAGCTTTCCATTCTGCCAATTCATTTGCTCGGTTGGCGTCGCAGGCGTTCGGCAAAATCGAGGCTAGCCAGCCACATTCGCCAGGCGAATCTTCGCCCGCAGCGTATGCTCCTCACCCAGCGCCAGCAAGACAGCGCACTCCAAAATGTTGCTGGCTTCCACGCAGGTCATTCTCCGCCATTCATCGTCCCCCAGGTCCGTAAGCGACGCCGCTCCCTGCCGCCACGGATTCCACACCACCGTCGTCGCCGAGTTCTCTTTCTCCGTCCGAATCGTCCGCTTCAAAGTCGGATCCAGCAGCTCCAGCGCCGCATCTGTATCCAGGTAAGCATTGTCCGTCGGCGCAGCGAAAACCACGTCACCCTGCTGGACCTTCCCGCGATTCCCATCCATGTTGTCGAGGTATTTCACCCCGTCGAGCCCGCGCACCCGAACACTCTCCGCCTCACCCACCCTGAAGTACGTATGCAGCGCCTCTTCAAAGCAGAACGGCGCATCCCCGGTGTTCGTCACAGAAAGCTCCAGGCCGAGAGCGTCTCCGATCGTCACCCGGTACACACCGCGAAACTCGTGCGGCCACCACCGTCGCGTCAATTCATCGCTGTCAATCGAGCAAACCACGGTTACGCTTCCGCGCTCATCCCCCGTGCCCTCGTCCGCAGTGATCGACTCAAGCTGCCACTCCCTGGTCCGCACGAATCCATGAGCCGGAGCCTTTGCATCGTCCGCCTTGCCTCGAAACCACGGAAAGCAAATTGGAATTCCTCCGCGAATCGCGCGCCCTTCTTCCCAATGCGAACGCTCGCTCAAAAAGATCACTTCATCGGCTCCCGCTGGCCGCCATGCAGTGACCTGCGCTCCATGCAGATAAATCTCCGCCGAAGTGGCAGGCGTGGCAACGCGAATCATCGGCAGCCCACCGTTTCCCGGCACAACCTGTGCCACGCCCGCAATCCCGAGCCGCAGATTCAAATCGTCAATTCTCAAATGCTCATCCATAACACAAAGGATACTTACGCAGGGTGCCGCAGAGCCATGGAGTCTTCAAGCCCATCTCGACGCGTCCCGTATCAAGGCGCGGCCAGGGCTTCGGGAGTTGTATTTTCCGCGACTTCCTCCTAGAATATTTGCAATTTTAGATTTGAAAGTCAGCCAATGCTACGCCTTTTCAAAGTGTACTTGTGCACCATGATCGTTCTGCTCGTCTGGACCCCAACAAGCCAAGCTTCTGCCCAGAAAACGCAGCAGACAATTCAGGAAGGAGTCGGCTGGGACCGTTTCATCGTGGGCGCCAGCATGAACTCCCTGATCGATGCCCTCGGTTTTCCCGACAAGTCTTCCTACGGCCGCTGGATGCGATGGGACAAAGCGGGTCTCAATTGCCTATTGAACGATAAGGGCGAGGCAACCGAACTTCGCTTCGAGAAAAACTTCAAAGGCGTAACTGGCAGTGGCGTAAAGTTCGGCATGTCGGCGGACCGAATCCGCAAAATCTACGGCGATGCCGGAACGATGGAGTGGCATGACGGTGGGATGAAGCTTATCTGGCCATCACGCGGTATCCTGATCTGGTTTCACGACAATACCGTGAATCAGATTGTGATTTTCAGGCCGCACACATAGAACTCGGCCTTACAAACCACTAGGTTGTCATTGACTCAAAAAGCCCAAGGTCCTGCCGCCCCTCACGCCCTCCCAGCAAACTCCCCCGTCTCCGTATAAACCTTCACCCGCTCGCCCTCCTGGATATAAAGCGGCGCCTTGATCTCCAACCCCGTCTCCAGCCTCGCCAGTTTCGTCACCTTGCCGCTCGTGTCCCCCTGGGCGCCCGCTTCGGTGTAGGTCACTTCCAGCTCCACCTTGTCCGGCAGCTCCAGTCCAATCGGGTTCCCGTTAAACTTGTTCAGCTTCACAATCGCGCCCTCCACCAGGTAATCCAGTGCGTTCGCAATCATGCCGCCCGTGAGACGCAGCGTATCAAAAGTCTCCTGATCCAGAAAGTACGATCCCTCGCCGTCACTGTAGAGATAGCTCGCCTCCACCGTCTCCAGGTCCGGCTCCTTGAACTTCTCCTGTGCCTTGAACGTCTTGTCGAAGACCGCCTGTGTCAGCAGGTTCCGCATCTTCAGCCGCACCAGCGTCTGCCCGCCCCTCGCCGTCGGCGTCGACACCTCCGCATCCAGGCAGTAATAGGGAGCATTCTCAAACTCAAAATACATCTTGCGCTTCACAGTAATCGCTTCAAGCAGTGCGGCCATAAGTCCCTCAACAATCAAGAATCTGCACCCCGCCATTCCAACCGGCCCATGGGTCCTCGTCAATTATAGGAGGGCAGCTGCGCCTCAGGCGGTACGTGCACAGGCTTTCAATACTGGAGCACTTTTCGGCGCTATCGTTTCGGGTGAGATGAAGAAGGCGCTTTGGCTCCTGGTTGTCGGGCTTTGCTGCATCTCCGAGTGTCGCTCGCAACGCCGGTGGGCCGTCCCGAAGCTGCAGGAGTTGACGCAGGCGGATGCAATCAGGAACGGGGTCGCGCACCTCTCCGTCGAAGACACCGCTCTGTTGAAGCGAGAGACGAAGAACGTAATAGAGGAGTGCGTTAAAGATCCCGGTCCATCGGATCCAGGAACGGCGACAGGCCTATTCGCTCGGCTCCGTGTTCGGCGAATCTCCCTGGGGCCTGCCTCCAGTCCGGGCCTGGTGGTCCAGGGATTTGGATCGTGCATGTGTGGAACCGTTGGCAACTGTCCATTTTGGATCATTGACGAAAAACCAAATCCCAGCGTTCTGTTGGAAGCAGAGGGTGTGCAAATTTTCGCATTTCAGCAACGCCAGACTGCCAAGAACTTCGATTTGCTTGTGGGGAGCCACAACTCAGCAACGATGACGGATCGCCGGAGATTCCGGTTTAACGGGACGAAATGTCGGTTGAATGGGTGCGCCACTAACGAACGGGAGGATGAACTCGGAAATGTACTGCATCCACCTCGCGTTACCCCTAAAAAATGCTCCTGAGAAGGTTGCCAATCTTCTGCATCCACCTTTGCCGATAATTATCCCAACAAAGCGCAAAGTGCCCCTATGACCACTCTCCAGCTCATTCATTCCCATTCCAGCTGACCCCAAAAAACGCAGACCCCCCACCCCCACTTTCGTTGACAACAAAGTGTCAAGAGGTCAATTCTCGTTGGATGTTATAAGTTGTTGTTTTTATAGAGAATATTCTGCTCTCAGATTTGCCGAATGTATTGTGCGGATTGGCTATCCTTATAGATAACCAGACAAAGTTAAGAGATGCTGCGCCGGGCGAATGAGTACGCGCTCCTCAAGCGGGAGTGCGCCGGGGCGCGGGACTGGCTGTGTCTGTTTGCTCCCGGTGTTGATGCTCGCTTCGGTGGGCTCTGGCTGCAACCACGGCCGGAGCTCACGGAGGTGTTCACGGGAAGTCTATGGCAAATTCAAAAAACTGTGGCGGCTCCTGCCGCCCTTTGCACTTCAAAAGGAGCTATCCGCATGAATCAAATCTCGAATTTATGGAATCATCCGAAGACGTCGATTGCCGGGGTGCTGATTGCGCTTGTAACTGTGGCCGGCGTGCTTTCACAACAGGGGATCAGCCTGGGATCGGCTGGCACGGGCACGGTGGTGACGCTGGTGGGCGCACTGGCGACCGCGCTGCTGGGTTTGCTGGCAAAGGACCCGGATACGAGTGCGTCGTCGAGCGGGAACACGGTGAAGCTGGGGGTGTGGATGCTGATTGCGCTGCTGCTGACTTTGCCAATGACGGCATGCTCGGGTGCAACGGTGGCGCAGGACATTGTGAACTGGACGCCGGCGTTGCAGAGCGCGGTGGCGACGGTGGATTCAACAGCGGCACTGTTGGCGCCAGTGGATGCGCCGGTGTTTGCGGCGGCGACTGTGGGGTTCGACGCTGCTACAAATCTGCTGGTGGGGCAGGCGAAAGCTTATCTTGCGAATCCCTCGGCTGGTTTGCTGGCGCAGTTGCAGACGCAGGTGGTGACGCTGCAGCAGCAGGTGAATTCAGCACTATTGAAGGCGGGTAGAATTGTGGACCCGGCGAGCCAGCAGCATGCGCTTTCGGCGATTCAGGTTGTGGGGAGCGTGGTGAGCGCGATGCTGGCGCTGGTCGAGTCGGTCAGCAGCAAGGCGGCGGTGGCGCAGATGGCTGAGCAGTCGACGATCAAGCTGGCGGAGGTAAGGCCTTATCTGGATGAAGAGAGGACCGCGGGGATTGTGGCGGCTCATTATGGTGAGCCTGTGGCCATGGGGCGGATGCAGGTGGAGTTGGCGGAAAAGAACGCGGTGTCGGCGGGATTCTGAGACTCGCAGGAGTTTGTTCGCAACGAACAGGCGTTCAAATGAAAGGGAGGCAGGCGAGTGCAAGCGATTGAAAGGCGATTGAAGCCGGCGCAGGATGAGGTTCACCGGACGGCGCGTGACCAGGACCTGATTGAGGTTCCTAAACGAGCGCGTCTCGACAGGGAAGCTGAGTATAACGGTGGGTTGTCGGGGCCGCGCGCTGTTGAGCCGACGATTTGAAGTTGTATTTAACAAGACGCATGTGAAACGGGCCGCTCCAGAAATGGAGCGGCCCGTTTTGCATTTTGATAGAAGAGTCGATATTTCGATCAGGTGTTCGAGTCGCGGGCTTCGCCGAGGATCAGCTTAAGGGTGATCTGGCGCCGGCCGCGGTAGAACGTGACGCTGATGGTGTCGCCGGCCTGGTGCTTGCTCATGATGGCGCTGATGTCCTGGGGATCGTTGACTTGCTGGCCGTCAATGGCAACGATGAGGTCGCCACCCAGTAGGATAGGCGTGTTGCCAACATAGGCCTGCTCATTGCCGCCGCGCAGGCCGGCACGTTCGGCTGCGCCACCGGGGATGACGCGCTGGATGAGGATGCCGGAGTCGACGGCCAGACCCATTTGCGAGGCGAGATCGGGACCGATGGCGTAAGACGAGATGCCCAGTGACGGGCGCTTGACGCGGCCATAGCGGGTGAGGTCGGCGAGCACGGCCTTGGCGGTGTTGATTGGGATAGCGAAGCCGATGCCGGAGCTTTGATTGGCGCCGTTGGAAGCGATCATGGTGTTGATGCCGATGACCTCGCCGCGCGAGTTGAGTAAGGGACCGCCGGAGTTGCCAGGGTTGATGGCGGCGTCGGTCTGAATGGCGTCTTCAATGGAACCGCTCTCGGAGTCACGGGCGGCGGGCAGGGTGCGAATGGAGCTGATGATGCCGCAGGTCATGGTGCCGCTGAGGCCGAATGGATTGCCGATGGCGTAGACCTTCTGGCCGACTGAGAGTTCGGTTGAATCAGCCAGAGTGACGGGCTGGAGGTCGGGCGCGCTGATCTGCAGGAGGGCGAGATCGTGGACCTTGTCAGTGCCGACGATTTTGGCTGGATAGCGGCGCTTGTTGCTGAGCGTGACTTCAATGCCGCGATTGGCGCCATCAACCACGTGAAAGTTGGTGAGGATGTGGCCCGCTCTGTCGAGGACGAAGCCGGAGCCCTGGCCTTCCTGCGGCACGGTGCCGTAAAAGAAGTTGTAGACCAGCGCTTTGGACGTAATGTTGACCACGGAGGGCAACACGCGCTTATAGACAGCGATATTGTTCTGCTCTTCCGCGTCATAAGCGGGGGCGGCCTCAGCTTCAGTGAGCTGGAGCGGGGAGCCGGAGCCGTGGGCTCCGAAGAGCGAGAGATTGCCCAGAGACGGGCCGTCGGGACCTGCCGTGATATGCGTGGTGATGAACCAGAATCCACCCACCATGAGGACAATCAGAATGACGCTGCGCAGTCTCATTGTTTGTCGACCTTTGAAAACAGATGACAGATGACAGATTACAGATGACAGGAAAAGCAAAGCCCGCTTCAGGATGGCCGCAGATTAGCGAGTGAACTGTGAGGGAACCTTTTCGTTCACTGTCATCTGTAATCTGTCATCTGTAACCTTTCCACTGCTTCTATTCTAAAGACAAGTTTTGGAGAGAATTGTTGCTCTCGGCGGTCAGGCGCGGCCAGAGCGCGGCGACCTGGGCGTGGAGGCTGGCTCGATCTCCCGTATTTTCGAGGATATAGTCGGCACGGGCTGCTTTTTCCTGGTCAGGGATCTGATGGGCCAGGCGGACACGGGCGTCTGCTTCGGCGGCGAGGCGGGCCGGGCCGGATGAGGCGATGCGTGCGGCGTAGCGGGCGATTTTGAGCTCGTCAGGCGCGGTGATGACGATGACGCGGTCGATGCGGCGACGCCAGTTGGCCAGAACGGTCTCGCTTTCGCCGCGAGCGCGGGCGTCGCGCTCGACTTCAAAGATCAGCGCCGATTCGATAACGGCAACGGCGGCAGGATTGCCGGCGAAGATCGACTCCATCCAGACACGCTGGGCTGCAATGACGGCGGGGTGAACGATGGCGTTGAGCTGATTGAGGCGTCCGCCCTGGAAGGCCAGTTCGGCGATGCGCGGGCGGTTGAGGGTGCCGTCGGTAGAGACGACTTCCGGGCCGAACCCGCGCACGATTTGGTCGTAGACCTGATGGCCGGGCTTCATCAGCGCGCGGCCCAGCTCGTCGGCCTCAATGACCTGGGCGCCGAGCTCGCGGAGGTAGCCGGCGACGGTGCTCTTGCCGCTGCCAAGGCCGCCGGTGAGTCCTACGCGAAGCATCGATCAGAGCCCTCGCCGCATTTTGGCTGCGCGCACGGTGTTGGCCATGAGCATGGCGATGGTGAGCGGGCCGACGCCGCCGGGGACGGGTGTGTAGGCGCCGGCCAGCTCGAAGGCTTTGGGATGAACGTCGCCTACGACGGTGGACCCGCGCTTGGCGAAGGCCGCTTCGCGTTTGGCGTTGCCGGCAAAGTAGAGATCGAATTCTTCACGGGTAGTAATGCGGTTGATGCCGACGTCGATGATGGTTGCTCCGGGCTTGACCATCTCCGGGGTGATGAAGCCGGGGCGGCCGATGGCGGCAACGAGGATGTCGGCCTGGCGGGTGACTTCTCCGAGGTCTCGCGTCTTGGAATGACAAATCGTTACCGTGGCATTCTGGTGAAGGAGCAGCATGGCGGCGGGCTTGCCGACGATGTCGCTGCGCCCGACGATGACAGCATGCTGGCCGGCGATGGGAAGGCTGCTGCGCTTGAGGATTTCAATGACGCCGGCGGGCGTGCAGGGCGCGAGCGCGGGACGGCCAGCGAGCAAGCGGCCGGCGTTGACGGGGTGAAAGCCGTCAACATCCTTGGCGGGAGTGACGGCGTCGAGGAGGACTTTGGCATCGACCTGCGGCGGGAGCGGGAGCTGGATGAGGATGCCGTCGATGTCGTCGCGGTCATTGAGACTGGCGACTAGATCGAGCATGTCCTCAGTGGTGACGGAGTCGGGCGGGGTGATGAGGTCGCTGAAGATGCCGAGCTCGGCGCAGGTTTGAACCTTGCTCCGGACGTAAATCTCGGAAGCGGGGACATGGCCCACAAGCACCGCGGCCAGGCCGGGACGGATGCCCTGGTTGGCGAGCAGTTTCACTTCTTCGGCGACTTCCTGCTTGATGGCGGCGGCGATGGCGGTGCCGTCGAGAATCCTGGGCATCATTGGCTCCAAAGATTCATCGTACCGCTTCGCGCCGCCGATCTGCGACATCGCTGGCTGGGTTCGGCTGGCGTTGCCACCTCGCTGAAGTTATTAACGGTAGACAGGGCCTCGCGGAGGTTGGGGTCGCGGAACGAAACGACTCTCTTCCGTCCTGAGGCTGAGCTTGCTGATGTGGACGTCGTAGCCGGTTCCGGGCAATAACGATTCGAGCACAAAGGTCTCTGTGCCGCCGGTGTGGATTTCGCGATAGCGATAAACGCCGACGTCGCCTTCGCTGGTTTCAGTTCCGCCGGAGGGCGCATCGAGAAACGACTGTGCATCGGACCCGTTAGGGGCGGAGTGGGTTTGCCCGGCGGTGAGGCTTTCGGCGGCATAGGAGCGGACCAGCTTGGTCCAGTAGCGGGAGAGAAGCTCAGTGTCGGCGAAGAGGTCGGCCCAGACGATTTCGCCGCGGACGGCGACAACAACGCCGATGGCGTGTTCCTGGCGAAGCTGGGCGAGGACCTGGTCGCGGGATTTCATGACCGGGGCAGCGGCTTCGTCCACCTTTTCACTGACGGCGCTGTTCTGCATGACCTTGGCGTAACTGGTTGTGGCCAACGCGTTGGGGCTGAGGGACTGGGCTTCCACGGTTACGGTTTGTGACGCGCCCCCGACGGAGACATTGGGGGCAGCG
>Ga0302140_10012099_pt1 | contig 10591 bp, 6 predicted proteins | sample I_Bog_E1_1_FD_202095 | JGI IMG/M metagenome (GOLD analysis project Ga0302140, IMG submission 202095) | Peat permafrost microbial communities from Stordalen Mire near Abisko, Sweden - I_Bog_E1_1 | ecosystem: Environmental > Terrestrial > Soil > Wetlands > Peat | place: Sweden: Abisko, Stordalen...
GCCTGCGGTTGCGGCCGATCTGCATCAGATTTTTGGCGATGAGGTTGCCATTCTGCATTCTGCGCTATCCGATAAAGAGCGTGCGCAGCAGTGGCATCGTATCAAAAGCGGCGAGGCGCGGATGGTAGTGGGCACACGCTCCGCGGTGTTCGCGCCGGTCAGCGATCTCGCCTTGATCATCGTCGACGAAGAACATGATTCTTCCTACAAGCAGGAAGAAACGCCACGTTACAATGCCCGCGACATCGCCGTGATGCGCGCCAAGATGGCGAACGCCATGGTGGTGTTAGGTTCGGCGACGCCATCCCTGGAGTCGTATTTCAATGCCCGCAAAAACAAATATGCCTTGGTCGAATTGCCCGACCGCGTCGAACAGCGGCCCTTGCCGGAAGTGGAAATAGTCGACATGCGCCAGGAATTCCAGGAGACCGGCCATGAGCAGGTTATCTCACGCAAGCTGGCGGCAGAGATCAAAGAGCGATTCGACCGCCACGAGCAGGTGATGGTGCTGCTCAACCGGCGCGGATATTCTCCCGTGGTGCTGTGCCGCACCTGCGGAAAAACTTTGCAGTGCCAGAACTGCGCCATTGCCATGACCCACCACAAGCGCGAACACAAAATGGTTTGCCATTATTGCGGCTACACGGCGCCTGTACCCAAGGTCTGCCAGCACTGCGGCAGCGAGTTCGTTTATTTTCTTGGCACCGGTTCGGAGAAACTCGAGGAGTTGCTGCACGGCATGTTCCCGCAAGCGCGCATTGCCCGCCTTGATCGCGATACGGTGCGCGGCCACGAAGACTTTGAGCGCACGCTCAATGCACTGAGCGACGGACAACTCGATTTGCTCGTGGGCACGCAGATGATCGCCAAGGGTCACGATATCCATGGCGTAACGCTGGTGGGAGTGGTAGGGGCGGACAGCGCGCTCGGCATGCCCGATTTTCGTGCAGCAGAACGCACGTTCCAGTTGCTGACTCAAGTCGCCGGACGGGCCGGGCGCGGCCAATCCCCCGGCAAAGTGATTCTGCAAACTTACTTCGAAGACCACTACGCGGTGCAATATGCCGCGCGCCATGACTTCGCAGGCTTCTATGAAAAAGAATTGCAATTCCGCAGCTGGATGCATTATCCGCCGTACTCTTCTCTCGCGAACGTAATTGTCCGCAGCAATAAACTTGACGAAGCCTTGCAATGGGCGGGCACTCTGGGACAATGGTTCGAACGGACTCGCCACGAGGGCGTGCGCGTACTCGGTCCCGCGACCGCTCCGATCATGCGGCTGAAACGCGATTACCGGTATCATTTCGTGTTGAAGTCGCCCAGCCGGCAAAAGCTGAATGCCACGCTGCGAGCCATGCTGGCGCATGCGGCCGCGCAGAAAATTCCGCGCACGCAGATCGTTGTTGATGTGGATGCACTGTGGCTGATGTAAAAATTACGGGAAAAAGAATCGACGTATGGCTGCGAAGCCTGAATTCTTCTCCGACTTATCTGCCTGGCGTGAGTGGCTGGAAGAGCATCACTCCAATACCGATGAACTGTGGGTGGGCCTTTACAAGCGTGGTTCAGGGCGACCCAGCATCACTTGGCCCGAAGCAGTGGATGGCGCCCTCTGCTTTGGGTGGATCGACGGCATTCGCAAGAGTATCGATTCGACCAGCTACATGATCCGCTTCACACCACGAAAGCCGCGCAGCGTTTGGAGCGCAGTCAACGTGAAGCGCGCTACTGAACTTTCAGCCAGCGGACTCATGCATGCTGCGGGTATCGCAGCTTTTCAAAAGCGCGATGGTAAACGATCCGAGATTTATTCCTACGAGCAGCGAAAAACGGCGAGGCTGCCCGCGGCTTATGAAAAGCAGTTTCGCGCCAACAAAATTGCGTGGGAATTCTTCCAGGCTCAGGCGCCGTGGTATCGAAGAACGTGCAGCTGGTGGGTGATCAGTGCGAAGAAAGAAGAAACGCGATTAAAGCGGCTGGCTGCGCTCATCAAAGATTCCGCGCACCAACGAACGATCCCGGCCCTGATACGTCCAGCGGGAAAAAAATGATTGTGCGCCTAGTGGGTTCGGGCGAAAACTATAGGAACTACTTTCCGGCGGTCTTTCCTCGAATCACAACTACTGAAGCAGCTGGCAATTCGTACATCGTCTCCGCGGCTGCATTCACCGTACTGCGAACGATGGGACCGTCGGGATCGGCCCAACCCTTGCTGGTGGCCACGATCGTATGTTCCGCTCCCGATTCGGCGTGCGCCATGAAGCGGGTTTGCGCGGGATGCCACTGATACTGGGCGCTGCCAAAGGTTGACACATCGACTCGTCCGCCGAAGCTGCTGCTCTTCTCTTCGGAGTTCATAAAAACAATCCTGACGCGATGAGCATTGTCCTGATCTCGATTCACCGCCATCACCGACCACCCCCCGTCAGGACGTTTCACTACGTAGGCGGTAACCAACTCATGTCCCGCGCCATCTTGCACATCACTTTTCGCAGTGAACACCTGATGATCGCCACCGCTCGGCTGCACCCAATCGAGATTGATCAACTGCGCGACAAAAAACTGCGCCAGGCGCTGCTGAATGTGGTAGTCGGCGTCGATAGTAAACATGCCAAAAGTTCCCGGAGAGCTATTGCACCCCGGCTCCATCTGCAAAGGCAGATAGTGAAAGAAATAAACTCCCTTGCCGCCGGCATTCAAGAACGATCCGATGTAGTCAGCGAGCCATATACCTGAAAAAATGTCCTGGTAAGTCTCGCTGGCGGCCGACGATAAATTTCCCTCGGTGATGAACATTGGCAAGTCTTCGGGAACTCCATCCTCGTGCCACACTTGCAGGATGTGGCTCACCAGTTCAGGCTCGTCGTAAAGCACGCCCCACGGCGTTCTACAGGGATCGTACGGATAATGTTCGAAAGAAAAAAACGCGAGGTCGCTCATGCGATCATGCTGCTTTAAGTAATCAATGAAGCGTGCGGTCCAGGAAACTTTTCCGTTTTCATCGGGCCAGACTTCAATGTCTTTATTCACCCCTTGAAACGAAGGGCCGCCGAGCTTCAGCGTCGGATCCACCCGATGAATGGCCGTCGCCCATTGCAAGTAGAGAGCTGCATAATCCTCAGGTAGCATGTACTGCCCGTCCGCCTCTTCACCCATCTCGACATAGGAAATCGGATAGCCGCGCTTCTTGAGATAAGCAATTTCCGCCGCAGCATTGTCGGGCGTGTCGTATAACATGGCGACGGGGACCATGGCCGGAAGTCCGCGCGTGACGCCGCTGGTGAAGAAGAGATCGAATCCCACCTGCGCTTGCTTGGTCGATCCCAGGTCAGATGGTTGATGCCAGGGATCGACCGACGAACAATAGGTTGCCGTCTGCTCCTGATCCGGCGTGTGCCTTAAGATGTCGTGAAACTTGTCATCCTGTGTAAGCGTTCCTACATAGAGTTCAAGAATGGAATACCCCACACAATTCCGCAGGTCGCCTGATCCATCCGCATCACAGGTGTTGGATGACTCCGTCATCCAGATACGCAGAAATCGTACTCCCATGGGAGAAGAATTCAGGCGCAGAGTTTCGGTCCGGCCCTTACCAGCATCGACTTTCCCTTGAGGAAATGCCTGCCAGACGCCGTGAGTGACAGCTCGAATCGGATCCTCTCCGGTCCAATACTGCACGATATAGCGGCGCGCATAGGGCTCTCCCCAGGCAATGCGTATGCTATCAATCTGCTGCACCTGCGCCAGGTCCAACACAACCCACTGCGGATGGAGTGTGTCGCTTTCCCCGGTGAAGCGTTGCGTCAGATACGGATTGCTCTTCCAGAAAGTATTCATGTCACCGTCAGTCAGTCGCGAGAAGCCGACGTTATCGGTGCCGTCATTGCGAGTGAATCCGCGGCGTGGCAGCGGGTAACCATAGGAATAGCGAATGGCGTCTGTGGGCGTGGCGGAGCCGGTGAAATATCCTTTGCCGCTGGTATCGCTCCAGGTGCCTTGCGGATTCCAGTGCCAGGCTTCCACCGCGAGTTCTGTGTTCTGGCGATAGGTAACGGGTTGCCAGCCGGATTCCAAAGTTTGCTGTAGCGCCGGCTGCAAGAAATCTTTGTCAATGGCTTCGGCTGCGATGCGGTCCACGCCCGCTCCCAGTGTTTCTTTGGGGACGAAATGATTGGTGGGATGCGAGGCGTCGACTGTAATGTTTTGACCTTGGGCGAGAAGAGCAAAAGCAAAACACATTGCTGCGCAGGCCAGACCAGCGGGTTTCCTTTTCAAGCGAAACCACCTTTCATCAATCTATTAAAACGATTGAATGAAGGAGTATACGGCACAAACGCTGACGTGACGAAACAGAAGAAAAAACTCGCGCTGAAGAGTCCACCAACAAACTCTCATCGCGCGCGAAGTTGCCGCACGAATTCCATCAGCGAAGAATGCGCCAGTGGAGTCGGTATCAGGGTAAGGACCAGCATCAGCAAAGCGAATCCGGCCAGCCAGATCCGAATTCCTGAAACCTCCGGCCACTCCGCGACTTGCGGATGCCGCAGGCTACTCACTTGCAGAAGAACGGCCCACACCAACCAGCCCATCCACAGGAAATATCCCATGGGAAGCAGGATCAGAAGGGTGAGCCGGGAGATGAACTTGTGGGCGCGAGGAGCAATGGCAAAAATGATGTGACCGCCGTCGAGTTGACCGCCCGGCAGCAAGTTCAGCGAGGTCGCTAACATTCCTACCCAAGCGGCGATCGCGGTAGGGTGCAGCAGCGTGCGCTCTAGCGGCACCGCTTGCGGCCCACGCAGCAGGTTCATCGCGACCAAAAAATGGTGCACCACATGAAAAATCAGGGGATACCCAAGTTCATACTCCGTCGGCCCCAACGGTGGTCCCAGTGGCTTTGACCATGCCAGTGAAAACATAAGCGCGATGAGCGCAACCAGAAATCCTGCGATCGGCCCGGCGATTCCGATATCGAATAAAGCAGTTCGCGAGCGGATTCTCGACCGGATAAGAATGACCGCGCCCATCGTCCCAATCGGCGTTGGAACCGGAATAAAGAAAGGCAGCGTCGCGTAAACCCCGTAACGGCGGCAATACAAGTAATGCCCCATCTCATGAGCCAGGAAGAACAACATCAAGGTGGTCATGAAAGGCAGACCGGCCAGGAGCCGCGCCGGATGGGAAAACATCCAGTCCGCGGGAAAGAAAGGTATCGATTCGTCGCCAAACGAAAGCGCCGGCAGACCGTGCCGGAAGTTATATTCCATGCGCGCGCCCATCACCAGCGTGGTGAAGCAGGTGGCCAGCAGCAACAGCGCATGCAGCCAGTAGCGCGGCTTGGGAGCCGAGGGCAGGCTCTGGGGCAGCGGCCGGTAATCATCAAGGGCGGACGAAGCCATGGGAGGAGTGGGTTCCGACATGCGTTTTCAGGCATCGTGATTCAGTCGAGGCCTTGCATAGATGCTACTACGATTGGCGGAACACCTCCGGCATTCGGATTCATGAAAGTAAAGTCGTTCTTTCCGTTCACCCAAAGCCGGTGTGCGCACTTCAGAGCAACACGGTTACCTAGGTCATCTTGGGGAAGGTGACGATTAGGTCCATGATGGGGAGAACTTGCGAGGCCGAGTGTCTCGCCTGAGAAACCCTTCCATGAATATTGACGATCTTCTGCGTATTGCAACGGAACGCAAGTCTTCCGACTTGCATTTGAAAGTGGGCAACTATCCCCACCTCCGCATTGATGGCGAACTGGTCCCATTGACCGACCAGCCGCGGGTGAGCGCTGAAGACATGCTCACGATGGCCTTCAGCATGATGTCGGCCCGCCAGAAACAGAAATTCAAAGAGACAACGGAAATCGATATGGCTTACGGTGTAGCCGGGCTGGGACGATTCCGTGTCAATATTTTTCAGCAGCGCGGTAACGTGGGACTGGTGCTGCGCGTCATCCCCACCAAGATTCGCGCGCTCGACGAATTATTTCTCCCGAAAGTGGTGGAACAGATTTGCGAAATGCCCCGCGGTCTGGTGCTGGTCACTGGCGTCACCGGTTCGGGTAAGTCGACCACGCTCGCCGCAATGGTCGATCGGGTGAACTCCAGCCGCGCCGAACACATCATTACCATCGAAGATCCAATCGAATTTCTGCATCGCGACAAGAAAGGCTACGTAAACCAGCGCGAGATCGGCGTAGATACGCCCTCGTTCAGCGCGGCTTTGCGAGCTTCTCTGCGTCAGGATCCCGACGTGATTCTGGTCGGCGAAATGCGAGATCTGGAAACCATATCCACCGCTCTGCATGCGGCTGAAACCGGCCACATGGTTTTCTCCACGTTGCATACACTCGACGCCGTGGAAACGGTCAACCGAATCATTTCGATCTTTCCTCCGCCCGAGCAAAAGCAGATTCGCCTGCAGTTGGCGGCGGTTTTACGCGCGATCGTGAGCCAGCGCCTGGTCCGGCGCTGCGACGCTGAAGGGCGAGTACCCGCGGTGGAAGTCATGATCAACACGGCTTTCATCCGTGAGTGTGTCTTGGTACCGGAAAAAACTCGCTCTATCCGCGACGCGATTGCCGCTGGAACTTCGCAATACGGAATGCAGACTTTCGATCAATCTCTGTGGGATTTGTTCCAGGCAGGGCTCGTGAATTACGATACCGCTCTGGAAAATGCCTCCAACGCCGACGACTTCAAGCTGCGCATGCAGGGCATTGCATCGACTGCCGATATATCGAGGCAATCCATGCAGTCGGCCGGCTTCGGCGGACGGTAAGACTCACCGAGCTTGGGGATAGGCCTATTGTTTTGCTCAGTAAGATCCCGGCACGAGTGCAATCCCGCGCTCCAGTTCGCAATTCTCTGTCCTCCGCAGTTCAAAACGCGCTATCGTTAGCGCATGGCGTTCTCTAGACCCAAGAAGCATTCCTATTCCGAAGACGAACTCTATGAATATGCCGTGGGCGCGCTGGCGCGGCGCATGCGCACCGTTGCGGAGTTGAAGCGATTATTTCGCGCCCGCGTGGAAGATGCCGAGTCGGAGTATGGACAGACGTTGATCGAGCTGGTCGTCCGGCGCCTCAAGGATCGCGGATACCTGAACGATTCGCAGTATGCCGCATACTTTTCATCTTTGCGCAGGGATAATCAGAAGTTCGGCCGCCTGCGCGTAATCACTGACCTTAAAATCAAAGGCGTGCACGGCGACGTCATCGACAAAGCGGTGGACACCGCTTTCGCAGCCGTAAGCGAAGAACAGCAGGCGCGAGATTATCTACGCCGGAAGCGCCTGGTAAGGCCAAAAGATCAAAAAGCGACGGCACGGATTTTCCGTCAGCTCGCCCGCGCTGGCTTCGGCGCCAAGACAATTTTCACAATCTTGAAGACCTGGGATGTGGGCGACGAGATCTTGACCGAGTTGGAGAACGAAACCGCCTGACCCCGATCAAGGCACGCCGACCTCAAGATTATCTTGGCAAGGGCGGTGTGATTCAGGCATACTCCTATGCCGATCCCAATCATGTTCTTAGGAGACACTATGAAAAGAAGTTTGAAGGCTATGCTGACCGCTACATTTTCGGTACTTCTGTTGGCCGCCCTCCAGGTGGCCAAGGCTCAAGATGTAAGTTCAGACGTGAAGAAGACTGCTCAGGATGCGGGTACCGACACTAAGAAAGCCGCCAAAGCCACCGGCCACGCCACCAAGAAGGCCGCTGTGAAAACCGGCGATGCCACCGAGAGTGCGGCGAAAACCACCGGACACGAAACCAAAAAAGTCGCCACCACCGCTAGCAAGGACACCGAGAAAGCCGCCGACAAAACCGGCAGCGGCGTTAAGAAGGGCACCGTGGCCACCGGGCACGCATTGAAGAAAGCTGGAACGAAAACCGAAGATGCCGTGAAATAGTTCTGGCTGCAATGTACGCTAAGAGGGCCACGCAGGGTTTCGCGCGGCCCTCGCTGTTTTCGCTTCGATTCCGAGTTTCAGCTTCGCAGTCAATCTACCAAGTTTGAAGTCTGAGCCAAGCCGAAAGATGGTTTCGTTTAGAATTGGTTTTCCATGCTGACGGGCTCTCAAATTCGGCGCAGGTTCCTCGACTTCTTTGTGGAGAAGGGGCACAAGGAGGTGCATTCCTCCTCGCTGGTTCCGGCAAACGACCCCACCCTGCTGTTCACCAACGCAGGCATGAATCAGTTCAAAGATGTTTTCCTGGGACTCGAGAAGCGTGATTACTCCCGCGCCACGACTTCGCAGAAGTGCGTTCGCGCCGGCGGCAAGCACAACGATCTTGAAAACGTCGGGTTCACCAACCGTCATCACACCTTCTTCGAGATGCTGGGAAATTTTTCCTTTGGCGATTACTTCAAGAGAGATGCGATCGCTTACGCCTGGGAACTGATCACGTCGCCGGAATGGTTTGGCATCGCGAAAGACAAGTTTTACGTGACCATCTTCAAAGGCGAAGCCGGCGTGGAACGCGATGCCGAAGCTTACGACTTGTGGGTCGCCCAGGGCGTGCAGAAATCCCGCATCTACGAAATGGGCCTGAAAGATAATTTCTGGCAGATGGGTGACACCGGCCCCTGCGGTCCCTGCAGTGAAATTCATTACGACATGGGCGCAATCGCATCGGATCAAGGCCACACCGACTGCGAATTCGGCTGCGATTGCGGCCGCTACGTCGAGATATGGAATCTGGTCTTCATGCAGTTCGACCGCGATCCCAGCGGCAAATTAAATCCTTTGCCGCGGCCTTCGATTGATACGGGCATGGGACTGGAGCGCGTGACCGCAGTACTGCAAGGTGTGATTTCGAATTACGACACGGATCTATTTACCCCGCTCATCAACCGTGCGGCAGAACTGACTTATGTGGGGACAGCCGCCTCGGCTGTCCATGCCGAGCCAAGCTCGGCAGGCTCTCCCGTCCACAAGTCAGCCGCTTCGCTCCGCGTAATAGCCGACCACTCGCGAGCTGCGACTTTTCTGATCTCCGACGGAGTGCATCCATCGAACGAAGGCCGTGGCTATGTACTTCGGAAAATCATTCGACGCGCCATTACTCACGGGCGTCTGCTCGGCCAGACAAGGCCATTCCTGCATCAGATGGTTTTCGCGGTTCGCGATTTGATGCAGGATGCTTATCCCGAACTGAGGGAAGCGGCGGACCGTGTCTCCCAGAATGTGCTGGCCGAAGAAACTCGATTCGCCCACACGCTGGACGCAGGCCTTGAGCGCCTGGAAGAACTTCTCAAAACTTCTCAGGCGCAAGTCGACGGCGCGGAAGCCTTCAAACTCTACGATACCTTCGGAATGCCCATTGACTTCATGCAGGATGCTGCGCGAGATCGAGGAATCAGCTTTGATCAGACCGGCTTTGATCATGCCATGGAAGAGCAGAAGTCGCGCGCTCGCGCCTCCTGGAAGGGTGGCTCGAAGCAGACTGCGAATCCCGCCTACCAGCAGCTTCCGAAATCAATCTTCGAAGGCTACCGTCAAACTCGTTCCGACAACTGCGAGGTTCTCGCCATAATCCACAACGGGCAAGGCGCGCGCGAACTAAAAGCCGGAGAATCCGGCGAAGTCATCCTCGATCACACGTCGTTCTACGCCGATTCTGGCGGCCAGGTAGGGGATAAAGGATGGTTTTACTCCGATGATCACAACACGGTCGTCGCAGAAGTGACAGGATGCTATTCGCCAATCCAAGGTGTGCGCGCGCATCAAATCGTCGCGAAACAAAGAATCCGCATTGGCGACAAAGTCGACGCCATCGTAAACGCCGAAGTTCGCCGCTCAACGATGCGCAACCACACGGCGACCCACCTGCTTCATGCGGGACTGCGCGAAGTGCTGGGAAAACACGTGAAGCAAGCAGGCTCTCTAGTAGCGCCGAATCATTTGCGTTTCGATTTTTCGCATTTCACTGCCATAGAAGACGAAGAGTTACAAGATATCGAAGACATCATCAACAAAGAAGTGCTGCGCAACCAGATCGTCGAAACCATTACCGATGTCCCCATCGAAGAAGCGATTAATCAGTATCATGCGATGGCGCTGTTCGGCGAAAAGTATGGCGACAAGGTACGGGTGGTTCGAATCGGCGATTTCTCCACCGAGCTCTGCGGCGGCACGCACACCGGAGCTACCGGAGAAATTGGCCTGATCAAGATTTTGAAAGAAGGCAGCGTGTCTTCTGGAGTGCGGCGCATTGAGGCCGTTACCGGCGAAGGTTCGCTCGCGCATTTTCGCAAGGATCATCAACTGGAAAATTTTGTCGCCAGCGTTGCCGGGACTTCCGAAGCTGGTGCCCCGGCTGAAGCTCTACGGCTTGAAATCGAGAAGAAAGATTCCGAAATCAAGCGACTGGCGCGCGAACTCGATCAGGCGCGAATGAAGTCCGCATCCTCGAGCACGGCAAACATCGGCGACAAAGTGAAAGAGATAAGTGGCGTGAAAGTTCTGGCCCACCGCGTGGATAATCTGGAGCGCGCGCAGATGCGCACGCTCATCGATCAACTGCGCGATAAGCTCGGTTCGGGGGTGGTGGCGCTGGGTTCCGCATCGAACGGCAGCGTGTCGCTGATCG
>Ga0302140_10012101_pt1 | contig 10589 bp, 7 predicted proteins | sample I_Bog_E1_1_FD_202095 | JGI IMG/M metagenome (GOLD analysis project Ga0302140, IMG submission 202095) | Peat permafrost microbial communities from Stordalen Mire near Abisko, Sweden - I_Bog_E1_1 | ecosystem: Environmental > Terrestrial > Soil > Wetlands > Peat | place: Sweden: Abisko, Stordalen...
CACTCGTATCTAACCCGGTCCGCGCTGAATGCCGATCGGGAAGGGGCTTTCTCCTTCTTCCAGAATCCAGCCATAGGTCGCCGAGCCCGCGGCACTGCGCCACGCCGTCGGCGTGCGGTTCTCCACCCAATTCAGCGGTTCGCTGCTCGGCTTGTCAGCGCACCTCGCAAAAGCTTCGCGCAGCGCATCGCGCTGTTCTTGCTGCAGCCCGTGCGGGTCAGGTGAGATAAGCAGAACGGTTCCGCTCGTGGCCACCGCCTGCAACCACTGCCGGCTCATCGCCCACGGCACCTCGGGCGTCACGGGCACGCAGTCAGCGTCGAGCCTGAAGAACGTCTTGTGCTGCGGCAGCCGATAGGCCAGCGTGTTCACCCCGGTGCGCCGCGTCCGCTCCCATTCTCTGCCGCTCACATCGTCGCCTGTGCGTGAGGCGTCAAAGATGCCGACGGACAGATGCCCGACAGTATTGCACCCCAGGATCACGCGATCTTCTCCGCAGCTTGCCCTCAGCCGCCTGTACAGCAGGGTCACAATTTCGGCATTGGTCAGCGTGCGGTCGTTGAAGTGCCAGTTGCCCCGCGTCGGAGAGGCCCCCATCTGGCTGCCCCACTGGCCCAGAAGCTCAAACGTTGTAAAGTCGTGCTTGATCAGTTCGTATCCCCAGCCGCACGCCACCGTCGCCACCGCCGCAATCGCTTCAAGGGCCTCCGCGATGGTCGGATCGTAGGCCAAAGGCGGCCGCTTGCTGCCATCTTCCTTCCAGCGCTCATTTGGCAGCAGGAGATTGGCGGGCACAGTCGCCGCAGCGCGCAGCGGCCTGATCCACAATCCCGGTTTCACGCCCCGATTTCGAATCTCCGACGCAAGTTTCGCCATGTCAGGGAATCGCGCCGCATCCTGATATCCATCGTCGATCACGGTGAACGGCGCGGGACCGCCCGCGGGCGCCAGCCCCTTCACCAGGTCCGCATCCCGCAGGATGCCCTCCGCCGTGTTCTTCCCGTACGCGTAGTACCAATCGTTGCTTCCATACATCACGTCAACGTGCGTGGTCCCGCGTTTTTCAGGAACGACGGTTCCCTGGGCCATAATTCGGCAAAAGCGCTGCGCGGCTGTGAACGCAGTTTCTCCGCTTGGTCCCAGCAGTGAGACGAGGGTGGCCATCTCCAGCGTGCGCTTGCCCAGCATTACGCCGTTGGCCCCATTGCGTACGTCCAGCCACAAAGAAATCCCGTCCGCGTCTACCTGCCAGAAGGCGAAGCTGCGCGCGCCGGTCTTGACGCCCATGCCTGACGTTTCGCCGTCTACGTGAAGCAGGCAGTACCACGGCATCACTCGCTCGGCTTGCAGCGGAGCCCAATGCAAATCTCCGTAGCTGCGTTCCCAATCATCGCCCAAAGCTAAAACTCCTGCAGGCATCTTGTGATTCCAGCGCATGTGAATGCGCTGCACGGGCAGTGTCGGCGACTCGAGAAACAGCGTGGCGGCGACGAAGTGGACGCACAAATCGCCTGTGCCAGATGCTGTCCAGTCTGAGCCTGAACGAGCTAGCGGATAGCGGGTTGCTTCCGCGTCTCCGACATAAGCGAACATGAGATCGGGCTGGTGATTTTCGGGCCAATGCAGCATGTGATCAGGGCCGTCCTGCGTTGCCACCTGCTTTTCCTGGCTTAACAACGTCGCGGGCATCAGTATGGCTGCGGCCGATTGGCCGGCGACTTGCTTCAACAAATTTCTGCGCGACATACCGGTCCGCATTCAGGTTCTCCGTCCCTTCCCGCGCTGCTGGGCGTGCCCTTCCGTTCCAGGGTCCCGCCATCGCTCCGGGAAGGTTCATCATAGCCCAGACGTACTCGCTTCCGTCGCAAGGGCAAGACAGCACGAGCCCAACCAGAGACTCACTCGTCTGCGCTGGCAGCCTTTTAAGAGGCGCGCTCATTGCTCCCTAAGCCGCAGTCCCGGAACAACCATTTTGGGAACAAAAAACCGCTCGCCGGTGTCAAAATCAAAGTGCGCCCGATCGCTCCCGCAGCCATGGCGTCGCTTTCCCAACATCAAAGTCTCGCAATTTTCCAAATTTGAAGGCAGGAAAGGCACGAGCGCAAACGTGAAACGAATTCGAATCCCTTCCCTTTTCTCTCTGGCTATTTTGTGCGCCGCCGGGCAACTGGCCCTGCTCAACGCTCAGCAACCGATGGCGATGCTGCTGCACCCCACCACCAACACGCCGCCGTCGTTTGAGGTGGCCACTATCAAGCCCAACAACGATGCCGGCCCGAGCTTCCGATTGCAGCTTTCGCCCACCGGCTTCAAGGCAACTCACGCCTCGCTCCGCAACCTGATCGCGTTCGCCTGGTCCATGAAGTCCGACACGCAGCTCATCGGCGCGCCTGCCTGGTCAGCCTCGGAATTCTTCGACGTCCAGGCCAAGGCATCCGAGGCCGACATTGAGAGCGCGAAACCGCTGCCCATGGATGCGCAGATGAATAACCTGCGCTTGAAAGTTCAATCGCTGCTTGCCGAACGATTTCAACTGAAGACACGGTTCGAGGCGCGCGAACTTCCCGTCTATGCCCTGGTTGTGGCCAAAGGAGGCATCAAGATGAAGGAAGTCCAGCCGGATCCCCCGCCGGCCCCCGGAACGCGGCCGCCTCCAGGCGCGCATCTGCCGCAACTGCGCCCAACGGGGCCGAACCAGATCACGGCAACGGCATGGCCCATCGGCGAGATGACTAATTGGCTTTCGCATCTCGACGAAATCAGCGGGCGCATTGTGGTGGATGAAACGGGACTTAGCGGCCACTATGACTGGGTGCTGGATCAGATTGCGTTGTCGCCAGCGGCCGCGGCCAATCCGGATCAGCCCACCGTTTCAATCTTCCAGGCTCTCCCCGATCAGCTTGGCCTGAGGCTTGAGCCGCGCAAGGCTCCGCTGGAGGTGATGGTGATTGATCATGTGGAAGAGCCTTCGCCAAACTAGCGCGGCACGCGTCTCACCCGAACAGGTTGTCGATCTTTGCGCTTAGTGTCGCCACCTGCTGCCGCAGCTCCTCCATCGCTTGCTCCATGCGCTCCATTCGCTCCTGCATCCCGCTGGAGTTTGCGGCGGACTCGTGAGTGGCTGCAGGCTCTGCGAAGACGATGGACTCTACGGGGCCGGAGAGCAGATGCGCGTAGCGTGCTTCCTTCATTCCCGGCTGCCGCGGCAACACCGCTGCCAGAGCCGGCTCCCGCTCCATCAGCTTCTGCAGCCCCGCCAACACTTCGCTGATCTCGTCAAACCGGTGCAGACGATCCGTGCGCCCCCGCAATTCGCCCGGCGTCTGCGGACCGCGCAGCAGCAGAACGCAGATCAACGCCGCCTCCGCCCGGCTGAAGTTGAACGCCTCGCCCAGCCAGTGCTCGTACTTTGTCACACGCCCATCGGCACCGCGCGCTCGGCCTGCCAGGCCCTTGTCCTCGAGCCCGTGCAGCGCCTGGCGCACGTCATCTTCGTCCAGGTTCATCACCGGCTCGCGGTTCGACCGCTGGTTGCAGGCGTTCATCAGCGCATTCAGGCTGAGCGGATAGTAATCCGGCGTCGTTACTTCCTTCTCAACCAACGCCCCGAGCACCCGTGCCTGGGCAGCCGTCAACATAACATTCTCCATCGCGGACATAGGTCCATTCTCGCACCGGCAATCCAGCAACCCTCGTCCGGACCCTGATCCCTCAGAAAACCGTCCAATGGTGTCCTGCCAGAATGTCGACGCAGCCAACAAAGCAATTTCCGACCGAATCCAGGAGCTGGTTTACGCAAGAAACAGCAGGCATGCTAAGCCGCTCTCTCCCGGCCGCGGGTTAGCAGGTAGTAGACGAGAGGCGTGACCACCAGGCTCAGGACCATGGAGATGCACAGGCCGCCAATGACGGCGATGGCGAGGGGTTGCAGCATCTGCGAGCCCGCGCCAAGGGCAAAGGCCAGGGGCAACATGCCGCAGACGGCGGCGATGGCGGTCATGGCGATGGGACGCAGACGGCGTTGCGCGGCCTGAAGCATGGCGTCGTGAGCGGACAGGCCGGCGTCCCTGAATTTTTCGTCCGCGTCCAGCAGCAGGATGCCGTTCTTGGCCACGATGCCGATGACCATGATCAATCCCATGAACGACGCAACGTTGAAAGTGGTGTGCGTAATCAGCAGAGCCGCGATCACGCCCGAGATCGACAGCACGGAAGACGTGAGAATCGCAACGGGCGCGGGGAAGTTGCGAAACTCTGTCAGCAACACACCGAACACCAAAGCCAGCGCCAGCAGCAGCACGCGCAGCAAATCGTGGAAAGATTTCTGCTGCTCCTCGTACGTCCCGCCATACTCGACGCGGACGGAAGCGGGAAGGTGAAGGCCGGCAACGGTCTGCTGGACCTTGGCGATTGCGCTCCCAAGATCGGAGCCTTCGAGGTCCCCCGTGACGACGATCAGCTGCTGCAAGTTTTCGCGGCGGATTTCATTTTGCGGTGGCAATTGCTGCACGTCCGCCAGCGAGCCAAGAGAAGCGGTGTGGCCCGTAGCGCTGTTGAAGACTGTGTTCTGAATCGCATCGAGCGAGGAGCGGGACTCATCGTCGAGACGCACACGCACGGTATAGGGACGGCCATTAGCGATCAGCGGATCTGTGGTGGGGATGCCGTCAAGAATTGAGGTGGCGTCCTGCGAGATCTCTTCAGGGGTGAATCCGGAACGAGCGGCGACAACCGGGTCCACCTGGAAGTTGGTGGCGGGGCCGCTGATGGTGTTGTCGACGCCGTTTTCAACATCGACGACACCCGGGATCTTGCTAATGGCATCGGCCACCTTTGGGCCGAGCTGCGTGAGCAGAGCAGGATCGCTATTGAACATCTTGATCTGGATCGGCTCCGGCGCGTTGGACAGGTCGTTGATATTGTCCTGAAGCACCTGTGTCAATTCGATATCCAACTCAGGCTCGGTGGATTTCACCTGCTGGCGTACATCTTCCATCACATCCCAGACAGACCGGCTGCGCTTTGCTTTCAGCTTGACGGTGAAGTCGCCGGTATTTGCCTCGGTAACGGCGGCGAAGCCCATCTGCAGGCCAGTGCGGCGCGATGTGATGTCAACTTCGGGAGTGGCGTGCAAGATGCGTTCGACGTGCTCAAGGACGCGATTCGTTTCGTTAAGCGAGCTGCCGGCAGGCATGATGTAGTCGAGGATGAAGCCGCCCTCATCCATCTGCGGCAACAGGTCAGAGCCAAGCGCCTGGTAGGCTGCCCATGTGCCGAGGACAAGGACAAGGCAGGCAACGCCGACCCAGATCGGCTTGGCCAAAGCCCAGTCCAGGGCGCGTTTGTGTGCTTCGAGCACGCGGGTCATCATGCGTCCAGCCTGATGTTCTTTACGCTCTTCATCACTCCCGGGTTCTTTCAAAAGCACCATGCTCAGTCCCGGCGTCCAGGTAAGGGCAAGCAAGAGCGAGGTGAGCAGTGCCGCGGTCATGGTGATGGCGAGCGCACGGAAAAAGCTGCCGGTAACTCCGCTGACGGAGACGAGCGGCAAGAACACGACGACCGGCGTGATGGTGGAGCCGATCAGCGGCTTGGTGATTTCCTTGAGAGCCTTGCGGACTGCATCGACTCGTCGTTCGCCGGCATCGCGGTGCATGACGATGTTTTCGACGACGACAATGGCATCGTCGATCACCAGGCCGATGGCCGCGGCCAGGCCGCCAAGCGTCATCAGGTTGAAACTCTCGCCGATGGTCCAGAGCACAAGAATGGTGACGGCGATGGTGACCGGAATGACGAGGCCGGCGATCAACGAAGACGTCCAGTCGCGCAGGAAGAGAAAGAGAATAATGCAGGCAAGGACGAGGCCAATAAAGATGGCGTCGCGGACGCTTGAGATGGAGTCGCGCACAAGTTGCGACTGGTCGTAGAAGAGCTCAAGCTTGACACCGGGCGGCAGATTCTTGCGAAGCTCCACTACCTGCGCAGCCACCGCGTCGGCCACGGCAACGGTGTTGCTTGATGGCTGACGAGCGATATTCAAAAGCACCGCATCCTTGCCGTTCGCGGTAACGGTAGTGTAGACGGGCAGTGTTGCGGAGCCCACCGTAGCCACATCGGCTACGCGCACGGGAGCGCCGGCCGGTGTTGTCTTGACGACCAGCTGACGCAATCCATTGGAGTCATGCACCTGCGCACCCACCAGGCCGAGGATCAACTGGTGATTGGCTTCATACAGGCCGGGGGAGTCAACGATATTCGACGCCTGTATGGCGTTCACAAGATCCGTGATGGTGACGCCCGCGGTCTGCATCAGAGCCAGGTTCGGCACCACGTGAAACTCCGGCACTTTGCCGCCCTGCACGACGACGGTGCTGACGCCCGCGACGCGATTGAGCGGCGGTTTGAGATCGTAGTTCGCAATTTCCCAGAGTTGTGCCTGCGGAACCGTGTCGGAGGTGAGGCCGTAGCCGAGAATAGGAAACGTGGCAAAGGTGAGCCGGTTGGTGGTGATTCTAGCTGTCGCCGGAAGCGTTTGTTCCACCTTGCTGAGCGCCGCATCCACCAACTGCAGCTCCAGATACATGTCCTCGTTCCAGTCGAAGAAGAGGCTCACTTCAGCCTGTCCGCGGCTGGTGGTGGAGCGCACGGTCAGCAGGCCCGGCACGGAGTTCACCGCGTCTTCAATCGGCTTGGTAATGGTTACCTGCATCTGCTCGACTGGCATGACGCCGTTGTCGACGCCGATGACGACGCGGGGAAAGTTGGTCTCAGGAAAAACAGAGATGGGCACCTGGAAGGCAAAGTAAATTCCCGCCAGGGTGAGCACGGCCGCGAAAAAGAAGATGGTGCGCGTGGAGCGGGCAAGCCAGAAGGGCTTCTGGTGAGCGGGAACGCCGGGGTCTTCGTTCGGCATCACTCCGCTCCTCCGGCCTTGCTGTCGTCAGCCGCTGGGCCCACTTTCACCTTTGTGCCTTCATCCAGTCCATAGGCTCCGCCGGTGATGACCATGTCGCCGGGCGCGAGGCCCGAGGTGACCTGCACATCGTCAGCGTCTGCGATGCCCAGCGTGACGGGCTTGCGATGCGCCGCGCCGTCGTCGCCTACGACCATGACGGACTTGGTTCCGTCATGCGCGATAACCACAGCAGCGGCGGGAATCTTCATTGCCTTCTGAACAGCGCGGCCCGTGATGGAGACCTTGACCGGAGTGCCCACCTTGAGCGCGCCGGATTTGTTGCCGATTTTGAGCCAGACCTCGACGGTCGTGCTTCCCGGATCGAGCGCGGGGCTGATGAGAGAGACGGTCGCGGAGACGGGATCGGCGATACCGGGCACGCTCACCGAGGCTTCGTCGCCCACTTTCATTTGTTGAGCGAGACTTTGCGCAATGTGCGTCTTGGCAAGCAGCGAAGATGTATCCATGACGGTGACCAGCGGCGCGCCGGTTGCAGCGGTCTCGCCTGCGAACAAAGGCCTGTCGGTGACCACGCCATCGATGGGGCTGCGAATCTCAGAGTAGTTGACCTGGGCCTCTGCGCCCTTCATCTTTCCCTCGGCTGAGGTTAATTGGCCTTGTGCCGACTTGAGAGCTGCATCGTGACTGACGCTTTTTACAGATTCAAGGTGCTTGGCTGCGGCATCGTAGGCAACCTGCGCCTGCACCAGCGCTGCGGTTGCAGTATCCAGATCGCGGCCGGGGATGGCGCCCTCGGCAAACAGTTGCTTACGGCTCTTGACGATGCTCAGGTTCAAGTCAAGGTTCGCTTTGGCCTGCGCCACATCGGACTCGGCTTTGAGCGTATCTTCAGGCACCTGCGCTTTGGTCGTTGTCGCGTACGCTGCCTGGGCGGCCATGTAGGATCCCTGGTTGTCCAGTGCGGCCGCGGCCAGATCGTTGTTCTCAAGGGTGGCCAGCAGTTCGCCTGCTTTGACGCGCGATCCGCGCTGCACGAAAAACTTGCGCACCGGCGCGCTGATTTTCGGCTCAATGGCCGCCTGCGCGAGAGGCGCCAACACAGCATCGGCGGTAATGTGCTCGGCGATGGGGCCTTGCTCCGGGTGAGCTGCCTGTACGGTGACCAGAGGTTCCGGCGCGGCCTCCTTCTTGCATCCTAGCAGGAACACGAGAGGAAGCGCCGCCGCGCCAAGCAACATGGAGCGCAGCCGGAAGGAGAGCACTCTGGTCTGCGCCAAGGAATAGGTTTGTTGGTTTCGAATCAACTGTGACCTTCCCGTCATCATGCTCATCTTCCTGCCTGCGTTACCTGGTTCCTGTGAGTGTTTGCAGATCGGCGCGCGCCGCTTCGTAACGGACTCTGCCATCTTCGCGGGCGTTCTCTGCGCTCACATAGGCGGTTTGCGCATCCACAACCTCAAGCACCGTTGCTTCGCCGCCGGTGTAGCGCAGCTTGGTGAGGCGCAGGCTCTCTGCGGCGGTAGCCACGCTCTCATCGAGCGAGGCGAGCTGATCGTGCGCTGCCTGCGCTTCAGAATAAGTTTCGTCGAGCCGTGCGATCATCTGGCGCTGCGCAGCGGTGAGAGCGACCCTGGCAGCGTCGCGCCGGATTTCGCTCTGTTTGATTTTGTGTTCGGTGGAGAGCCAGTCCCACACCGGTAAATCGACCGTCACGCTCGCAGAGTAGCCCAGATTGCGCACTTTGTCGGGCCCGTTGACGGCAAACTGTGGAGCGTCGATTCCATAGGTGACGTTGAGGCCGAGATCGGGCAGCAGTGCTGCGCGGGCAGAGAGGACGTCTGCGCTGCTCACGTTGAGTTGTGCGAGGGCGCTTTTGAGCTCGGGATTGTTTTTGGAGGCGGCCTGTTCTACGTCCTCACGCGAGGCGAGGGGTGGGGCGTTGTCGTCGGCCTGAAGAGTACAGGGGGTGCGTGGATCGGGGAAGAGCAGGACGCCCAATTCGAGGTGAGCTTTTTCGGCGGCGACCTTGGCGTCAGCGAAATCGCGCTGACGCTGTTGTTCTTCGAGCTGGGCCTTGACGACGTCAGCGTGGGCGGCTTCGCGGGCTTGTTCGCGCTTGCCGGTGAGCGAGGTGAAGTGAGCGGTTTCCTGGTGGGCGCGCTCGGCGACTGCCAGCTTGTGATCGGCGGCCAGCGATCCATAGAACAGAGCGGTGACCGCAGCCACCAAGCCGCGCCGGGAGACTTCAAGCTCGGCTGCAGCCATTGCTGAAGCGGCATCGGCGCGGCGGATGCCGGCGTATCCGGCGAGGCCGAGGGTCTCGTTGATGGTGGCCTGGCTGGCGTATTCGCGCACGGCGTTGTTGGCGATGAACTTGGGCGAAGCCTGCGCGCCGGCTCCCTGGCCTGCCTGGTTTTGCAGTCCGTTGGGTTCCGTATAGAGGGCCTGGTTGTGATAGACCACGCTGGGCAGCATGCCGCCGAGGGCGATGGATTTGTCGAGACCGGCAACCCTGCTGCCGGCTTTAGCGGCGGCGAAGTTGGGCTCGTTGGATTCGGCGCGGCGAATGGCCTCGTCGAGGGTAATGACTTCGGGCTGGGCTGGAGGCGGTGCGCCTGCGCCTGGAACACCGCCTGCTTCCTGGGAGCAGTGCAGTTGAGCGGCGCACGCCAAAAGCAGCAAAATGACGGTTGCGCCGGCTGGCAATCCAGCAAACAGCCGTTTTCCGTCGCGCCTGAAGTCGCTCAGCATGCCCACACACAGAAGCATACAATTCCCGGCCAAAGTTTCATGAATCGTTGTTCATGGCGCACCTGGTGGTGGCTCGGGGGTTTAGCAGGCCAACTTCTTTAGAATTCCCCGGACGCGGTTGGCCCGGCTCTGCGATACTACTCAGTTATGCCTATAGCCGACCTGCAAGACGCCGCCCAGAAGATTGCCGGATTCCTGTCCAGCTTGAACAAGCTGGGTGGAATGCGCCTCAAATACCGCATCACCGCCGGAGATGGCGCCCGCGATCCGGAGGGCATGGAAGCCCGCCAGATTTACGTGGAATTGGGCGGCCCCGATGTACCGCTGGTGACCCAGCATAACGGCGAACTGCTGAGGGCGCTGGAGACGATTGCGGCGCAGATGCTCCGCCTCGATCAACGCGAAAATGACCTGGTCAGCTTCGATGCCGACAACTTCAAGGCGCTGCAGGCGCAGCAACTGAAGCTGCAGGCGGAGATTGCCGCGGACAAGGTGATTCGGAGCGGGATTCCCTATGCCTTCCCGCCCATGAATAGCCGGGAGCGGCGACAGATGCACCTGGTCTTCAAGTCCATTGAAGGCGTTGAAACCGCCAGCAGCGGGGAGGGACAGGATCGTTTTCTGGCCGTGTTCCCACAGGGCAAGACGAATTTGCCGGTCGCGGCTCCCGTGAAGCCGCGGGGTTTTGGGCGAAGGTAATTCCGGCGGCGAAATCTTGCGAGTATGCCACAATCAATCCCTATGAGAACTGCGGCTCTTTTTGGGGTGCTTGCCCTTGCTGCGCTGGTGTCTTCGGCGCAAAAGCGACTGGTGCTGATCGATCAGGACGCTTCTGGCCCTGGCGGCTCAGACCAGATGGCGATGATGTCGCTGCTTGAATCTCCCCAGGTGAGGGTGTTGGGCATAACGATCGTGACGG
>Ga0302140_10012105_pt1 | contig 10586 bp, 7 predicted proteins | sample I_Bog_E1_1_FD_202095 | JGI IMG/M metagenome (GOLD analysis project Ga0302140, IMG submission 202095) | Peat permafrost microbial communities from Stordalen Mire near Abisko, Sweden - I_Bog_E1_1 | ecosystem: Environmental > Terrestrial > Soil > Wetlands > Peat | place: Sweden: Abisko, Stordalen...
TAGTAGAAGTACAGAATTGCATTTAACGACAGGAGTGTCTTATGAATCCCCTTGCCTCCACCAAATGTGCCGGACGCCTGCTGATGGCTCTGGCTGCGTTCACCAGCATCCTTTTGATCGCCGGCTGCGGCAATAGCAGCAGTACGTCAACCAACCCCGAAGGCTTCACGAACGCAAGCCTGACTGGCACCTACGTAATCTCGATGTCGGGCACGGACATCAACAGCTCGGACGACATCGTCCCCTTCGCCATCGTGGGGACCATAACGTCGACTGGCAACGGCACCCTCACGGGCACGATTGACATCGATGACCCCGGCAACATTGGCGTGGTTCCCGGCGTAGTCATCAGCTCAAGCTCGAATAGCGCTTACAGCGTCGGCAAGGACGGCCGCGGCACGGGTACTTTGAACGTGACTATCAACAGCACTGCCGTTTCGTTTGGCATCGATTTCGTTCTGACGACGACCAGTCACGGGTTGATCAGCCGTTTCGACGGCTTCGGCACCGGCAGCGGCACCATGGACCTGCAGACCTCAGTGACAGGTCTCACAGGCTCCTACGCCTTCTCTCTATCCGGCGCCGACTCGAGCGGAGCTCCCCTCGCCACAGTAGGGGCCTTCACCATCGCTGGCAACGGGGGCCTTACCGGCACTCAGGATTTCAACGACAACAACTCTTCCAACCAACTCACGGATCTATCCGTCACCGGTGCATTGACTTTCGGCACACCGGCCACACTAACTCTCACAACAACCGCCGGCCAGCTGGGCTTTGACGCCTGGGTGATTGATTCGACCCACCTAAAATTCATCGAGACCGACCTTGGGGGGAACGTCCTCTCCGGCGACGCGTTCACGCAGGCGACCACCTTTCCGGCGGGTCAGGTGGTTTTCACAGTTGGAGGCCAAGACGAAGGCTTGAACCCCGTCGCGGCTGGCGGTTACGCAACCGCGGCCAGCAACGGCACCCTCTCTAGCGGAGTCGAAGATTGGAACAACAGTATCAACAACGGCAATGTGCCGAGTTTTGGCGGCTCCTGCACTACATTTGTTGCGGGCCGCTGTCAACTGGCCACGACCGCTTTCACCAACGGGCGCTCAGGCAATCTTACATTTGCGGCCTACCCCTTCAGCAGCGACGGCAGCAACGGCGTCCTGTTGCTGGAAGACGACAGCTTAGGGCTGGCCCTCGGCGCCGCCTTGGCGCAAAGCGCTACCTCTTTCACTGCCTCGGGAGGCTACGGGCTCAACCTCTCCGGTCTAAATAACTTACAGAATACCTCCACTGGCGTGGGTGAGGTCGACAACATTGCTCAGTTCGTTCCCACCAGCGCGGCGTCACCGGCAACAAACATGACCGGAAATTTGGACGAAAATGACATTGGCGCTCCGCAACCGACTTCGACTCTGACTGGCACTTACACTCCGGATTCCTCGGCAGACGGTCGCGGCTCGATCTCGGCCACCAACAGCAACACGCTGTTCGGCGGGTTCAACCTTCAGTACTACGTTGTCGACAGTGCAACTGTCCTCTTCATCGATGTGGACTCGGAAACGCTCGACGGCGGCGCCTACCAGGTTGCGCTCGGTGCGTTCGAGGGACAGAATTCTGGCGCATCCGCAACCGCGGCGCACCGGGCGATTTCGATGCTCCACCAGATCGTTCGTCTCCACGGAGCGATGCGCCACAAGAAGTAGAACGCTTGCGGATCGCATAAATGGCAAGGGCGCGGCTTTTATGCCGCGCCCTTTTTTATTGTCCGATGAATCCTGCGATGAGCTGCGGGCCTGTCGCCTATCCTGCGGCACCCTCTTGGGCGGGCGGGGACGCCCGGCGCTCCATTCACAATTTGGCGCTCCGCTGGCTTTACTTAATCGCTTCCGCCGCGATTCTCTCGGTGACAAACGCTTCGATCACGTCCCCAGCCTTGATGTCGCCATAGTTCGAAATCGAAATACCGCACTCCATCCCGCTGGTCACCTGCGACGCATCGTCCTTGAAACGGCGCAGCGAAGCTATCTTGCCTTTGAAGACGACCACGTTGTCGCGCAGCAGGCGGACTTCGGAATCGCGCTTCAGCAGGCCGTCGCTGACGCGGCAACCGGCGATAGTTCCGACCTTCGGAATGCGGAAGGTTTCCTGCACCTCGGCGCGGCCCTGGTAGGTTTCTTTGATGGTCGGTTCGAGCAGGCCGGTCATGGCGCGCTTGATCTCGTCCTGGAGTTCGTAAATGATCGAGTGCAGGCGGATGTCGACCTTTTCCTGATCGGCCAGTTCCTGCGCTTTGCGCTCGGGGCGGACGTTGAAGCCGATGATGATGGCGTTCGACGCTGAAGCCAGCAGCACGTCGGTCTCGGTGATGGCTCCGATGCCGGAGCGCAGCAGCTTGAGGCGGACTTTGTCGTTCGAGAGGCGTCCCAGCAAATCTCCCAGCACTTCGACTGAGCCCTGCACGTCGGCTTTGAGGATGACGTTGAGCTCTTTCATGCCGGCCGTTTTCAATTGTTCGGCCAGGCCTTCGAGCGAAACGCGGGAACTCTTGGCCAGCGTGGCTTCGCGGAATTTCTGTTCGCGGTATTCGGAGATGTCGCGCGCTTTTTCGCGGTCGGTGACCACGACGAACTGATCGCCCGCCTGCGGCAGGCCTTCGAGGCCGATGATTTCAACCGGGGTCGAGGGCGGCGCTTCCTTAATCGGCTTGCTGCGGTCGTCGAACATGGCGCGGACTTTGCCGTAGACGTTGCCGACCACGAAATTGTCGCCGGTGTGGAGCGTGCCGTTCTGCACCAGGATGGTGCCGACGGGGCCGCGTCCGCGGTCGAGTTTCGCTTCGAGCACCAATCCGCTCGCCGCGCGTCCAGGAGTGGCTTTCAATTCCTGGAGGTCGGCGGTGAGGCAGATCATTTCCATCAGCAGATTGAGATTGGTTTTTTGTTTTGCCGAAACATCGACGAACACTGTCTTGCCGCCCCACTCTTCGGGGACGAGGCCGCGGTCGGCGAGTTGTTTTTTGACGCGCTCGGGCAGGGCTCCGGGTTTATCGATCTTGTTGACGGCGACGATGATGGGAACCTCGGCGGCGTGCGCGTGGTCGATGGCTTCGATGGTCTGGGGCATGACGCCGTCATCGGCGGCGGTGACGAGCACGACGATGTCGGTGGCTTTGGCTCCGCGCGAACGCATGCGGGTGAAGGCTTCGTGACCGGGCGTATCGAGGAAGACGATCTCGCGCCCGAAGGCGGGAGACGATTTGTCGGTGATGGCAACCTTGTATGCGCCGATGTGCTGGGTGATGCCGCCCGCTTCGCCTCCGGCTACGTTGGTGGAGCGGATGGAATCGAGGAGCGTGGTCTTGCCGTGATCGACGTGGCCCATGATGGTGACAACGGGCGGACGCGGGATGGCTTCCGCGCCTTCCTCGCTGCTCTCGACGGCGGCGGTGGTATCTTTCGCGGCTTGTTCCTCGAAGGTGATGACTTCGGTGTCGGCTCCGAAGAAGCGCGCCATTTCGCTGGCGAGCTCGGCGTCGAGGGTTTGATTGATGGTGGCGAACACGCCGCGAACCACGAGGCGCGCGATTACATCCTTGGCGCGAATGCCGAGCTTCTCGGCCAGGTCTTTTACGGAAATGCCTTCCGTAATTGTGATGTTGCGCGTGATCGGCGCGGGCTCGTTGCTGATGGACATGCGCGGCGGCGGAGTGTAGCCCTTCATCGGGCCTTCTTTGATTCCTCGCGGCACATATCTCTGACCGGGACGGCGCGACGGCGCACCCGGACGGGCACCTGGACGCGACGGTCCTGGAGGAGCCATTCCAGCTCCGGGGCCTACGCCGAGCGGACGCGCTCCGGCGGAAGGCACGCGCGTCGGATGCATGGGCCGACGTTCGCCGGGACGAAGCGGCGGACGCGGCGCTCCCGGCGCTAGCGGCCGCGGTGTACGCTGAAAAATTGGCTGCCCTGGGACGGGTCGACCGGGCGCGGAGCGCGCAGCCATGGGCGCTCCCGGCGCGGGAATCGGCGCCTTGTACACGGGACGCGGGCCAGTCTGCGGCATGATCATTCGCGGCGGCGCTGCAATGGGCTCGGCTGGTTTTGTCGGAGCGGCCGCTTGCATCTGCGTAACATTCGAGGGCGGCTGGGTCGCTGGCGGCGCGCTGCCTACCGGCGTCGCCGGCGGAATGCGTGGCGGAACCGCAATCGCGGGCGGCGCAGCACTGGCGGATGCTAGCGTAGCAGTCGTTGTTACCGGTGGAGTAATCGGAGCTTTGGGTGGAATCACGACCACCGACGGCGGGCGATACGTAGCGGCGACCGAGGCCGGCGTCACCATTCTCGGCGGCGCGGCAGCCGGAGCCTCGGTCACTGGTTTGGGCGAAACGGCCTTCGGCACCGCTGGAGCAGCGTGAACTTCGGCTCTAGCTTCCGCCGCGGGTGGCGCAGCCTGCGGCTTGGCGGGAGGGCGGACCGGAGGAACTTCCACCGCTACCTTTTGCTGAATGGCGCGCAGCACGTCTCCAGGGCGGGAGATGTGCGAGAGGTCGATCTTGGTTTTGATTTCTTCTTCGCCGTGGGCGGCACGCGAAGCAGCCCTTGCGGAACTTGGCACCGCGTCGGAGCGGCTGCGGAGGTGCTTTCGCACCAGGTCCGCTTCGTGATCTTCCAGGGAACTGGAGTGCGTTTTCTTCTCCGTGACGCCCACCGTAGTCAGGGTGTCAAGAATTTCCTTGCTCTTGACTTCCAACTCACGGGCCAGATCGTTGATTCGAATCTTACTCATCCGCTCTCGTTTCCTCTTGTCCTGCTGATCTCGTGTATCTAAGCTCGCATATCGAACCTCTCCGAGTTCGTGGTGCAATCGTACTTCGGTCGTTGGATCAAGCTTCGCGTTGGCGAGGGCCGCGCTTCCAGTCCGGATCGCAGTCCGAACTCGCCACTTCTGCCAGACTCAGCTCTGCTTTTCTTCCGGGTCTTCTTCCGTCGCCAGTTCGGCGTTTGCCGCTGGCGGCGCTGCGGTGGACTCCGCTTCGGCGGCCAACCTTGCCGCCTCCAACTCACCATCCCCGGGCGATACGGGTTCTCCGGTGTTTTCCGGTTCCACGCCTAACGCATCGGCTTCGACCGAGCCTTCGGTCAGCGATACCTCGCTGGCGGCCGCTTCGGTAGCCGCTTCTCCGGCGCTTTCCGGTTCCGCCGCAGCTACAGCCTCGCCGCCATCCAGGGTGGCGAAATAATTATTGACCGCGATGCTGATTTTTTCCACCGTTTTCGGGCCAATGCCTTCAATCGCTTCCAGTTGCTCGGGCGTCATATCGGCCAGCGACTCGACCGTGTTTACGCCCGCGGCCTTCAGTTTCTCGACCAGGCCTTCGCCGAGGCCGGTCACATTTTCCAGCGGAGTCACGGTCTGCGTGACTAGGGCCGACATCTGCTGCTCGACCTCCTGGCGCTTTTCTTCCTCGCTCTTGATATCGATCTTCCAGCCCAGCAGTTTGGCCGCGAGGCGGACGTTCTGGCCCTTTTTACCGATGGCGAGCGAAAGCTGGGTGTCGTCGACCACGACTTCGAGATGTTTGTCGGCGGCATCGACGATGGTGACCCGGCTGACTTTCGCGGGCTGCAGCGCCTTCTCCGCGAAGGTGACCGGATCTTCGTGGTATTCGATGATGTCGATCTTTTCCCCGCGCAACTCGCGGATGATCGACTGCACGCGCATGCCCTTCATGCCGACGCAGGCGCCGACGGCGTCCACGTCCTTGTCTTTCGACATCACTGCGATCTTGGTGCGCTCGCCCGCTTCGCGCGCAATAGCCCGGATTACTACCGTGCCGTCGTAAATTTCCGGGACTTCGGTCTGGAACAGAGTCTGCACCAACTCGGGCGCGGAGCGCGACGCGATCACGCCCGGGCCTTTGACCGCTTTTTCCACGCGCACGATGACCACGCGAATGCGCTCGCCGACGGCGAACGATTCCAGCCGCGATTGCTCCTTGCGTCCCATGCGGGCTTCGGCCTTGCCGATATCGAGAATCACATCCGGACCCTCGAGCCGCTTCACGGTGGCGTTCACGACCTCGTTCACATGTCCGATGTATTCGTTGTAAACGGTGTCGCGTTCCGCCTCGCGGACTTTTTGAAAGATGACCTGTTTGGCCAGTTGCGCCGCGATGCGCCCCAGAATTCCTTCGGTAACTTTTGGAATGAGCAGTTCGCCGCCGGCTTCCGCGCTCGGATCCAATTTGCGCGCTTCTTCCACCGTCACCTGCAGGTTCGGATCTTCCACCTGCTCCGGAGTCTCGACGATCGACTTCACCGCATAGGCATTGATCTTGCCGCTGTCTTTATCGAGGACGGCGCGCAAGTTTTCCTGCGTCTTGTAGTATTTGCGGGTGGCGACGACAATGGCGTCCTCGACCGCGCTGACTACAATCTGCGGATCAATGCCTTTCTCCCGGCTGACCCCTTCGATGATGTTGTAAAGCTCACTCGCCATAGAAAATCCAGGTTTCAGAGTTTCAAGGTCTCAATGTTTCAAGGTAAAAGCCGCGATTTGCCAGAGCACCGATTCTTTTGCTCTTTGAAACCTTGAAACTCTGAAACTCTGAAACCTTGCACTTGTCAAATTTCCGGTACCAAATTCGCCTTCTCCACGTTCTTGAACTCGATCTCTACTTTCGCGGCGTCGCCCTCTTTGGGGCGCATCTTTTTCTTTCTGGCCGCGCTTAGATCGAGCAGCAACTTTCCGTTCTCGAAGCTTTCCAGCTTCCCTTCAAAATGCCGGTTGCCGTTCACCGGCTCGCGCGTCATCAGCTTCACGCGCTGTCCGCGGAAGCGTTCGAAGTCAGACGCTTTCGTCAGCTTGCGGTCGAGTCCCGGAGAGGAAACCTCCAGCACATACGATCCGCCGGGCACCGCGTCTTCGACATCCACGATCGTGCCAAACTCGCGGCTGAACTTCGAGCAATCCTCGTGTGTCACGCCGTCGGGGCGATTCGCCGCCGGTGCCGCTCCCGGACGGTCGATAAACACTCGAAGCGCGCGGTGCTTGCCAGCTCCGCTGACTTCGACTTCAACGACTTCCAGCCCGTTCGAGCCCGCAACGCGCTCGGCGATTTGCCGGACTCTATCCAGATCAAGAGCCATGATTTCAGCAATTTGCGTCGGAAGGCCGCGCCAGTTCCGCGAGCAAACCGGCCCAAACTAAAAAGTGGGCTTGCGCCCACTGGTGTGCTTCGACAATCCTGACACTACGACACAACAGTATTCATCGGTAACTATACGCTGGCGGTGTGGAAAACACAAACGCGGCGGCTGGACGGCAACCGCTTGGCCGGGCGAAGCCGGGGGCGCGCCATGGGGTGCCGCGTGTGAGATAATCTGCGGCCATGCTGACTAGGGTAGCGGCAATGATTGCGATGGTGGTTACGCTGGCGGCTGCCGGTTATGTGTCGTTTGTTTTCTATCAAGACAAAGTTGAGCGGAAATTCGACAAAGCGGCTTCGCTCTGCGCGCTCTGCACCACGGGCAAACAAGTAGCCCAGACCAATTGGGACTCCGTTCAGAGCCACCTCGAACAGCTCAAGTCTCAGAAGAGAAACAAAGAGGCGGAAAAATTCGCGCAAGCACATGCCAGCGAGAAGCCCGATGACGCTCCCTGCACGGATTGCGACTTGCCTGGGCCGGATTACAACACGCCGGGCGCGGTTGCGGCGGTGGGATTGATTGCCTCGGTGGTTTTATGGGGAGCGGTGAAGCCGAAAGAACGGTTATGAAAGCAGCCTGCTACCGCAGCAGGATAAAGTTCGAGGCGACCTCCCGAAATGCGGCCAACTGTTTCGTTCGGGTAAGATCGTCCCAGCCAAGTTCTTTCGCCATCAAGTCGGCAACAGCTGGCGCCATCGCCAAAGCTGCGCGCGCATTCAGGAACAACGCTCGCGTGCGCCTCGCGAGAATGTCTTCCACGGTGCGCGCCATCTCGTTTCGCACCGCCCAGATTACTTCCGCCTTCCGGTAGGGCAGATCTGCGTGCAATGGTTGGTTGAGGGCGGGGTCGTCCTCGATCAGCTTGCGGATTTGGCGGGCATCGGAACCGTAGATTGCCAGCGCGGCGAACTCCGATGCGGCTTCTTCGTTCGCGCCGTGAAAGCCGTGGATGTGCAGATGCTGCGTGACGCAGAGTCTTTCCGGGAGCTGCGCCAGCGTTGCGGCCTGATCGACGCAGTCCTCGGCCATGTGGCGGTAGGTCGTCCATTTGCCGCCGCAGATGGTGACCAGGCCGGAGCGGTCGATTTGGATGACATGATCGCGCGACAGCGACGCGGTCCTGGCCACGCTGCTGCTGGACGCGCCGGTCGTGCCCGTCGTCGTGCTTGATGCCGTCCCCGCCGCTGTCCCGACTAGTGGCCGGATGCCGGCGAATACGCTCAGCACATCGTCGCGGGTCGGCGCTTTCGCCAGATATTCTCCGGCGGTTGCCAGAATGAACTCGATTTCCTGCTCTTGGGCAACGGGCTCGAGCGTTGCGGATGCAATGGGCGTGTCGGTGGTTCCTACCAGCGTGTGCCCGTGCCACGGGATCGCGAATAACACGCGGCCATCGCTGGTGTGCGGGACCATGACGGCGCTGTTGCCCGGCAGAAAGCTGGCGTCGAAGATGAGGTGAATGCCCTGGCTGGGCGTAATCATCTTCGCGGCTGCGGGCTCGGCCTTGAGGCGAAGCTGGTCGCTAAACGCTCCGGTCGCGTTGATTACGACTTTTGCGTTGGCGCGAATCGCGTTGCCCGTTTCCACGTCGCGGGCGGTGACTCCGTCGATAAATCCCTGAGCGTCTTTGGTCAGGCCCGTCACTTCGACATAGTTCAGCAAGGTTGCGCCCTGCTCGTATGCGGTCGCCACCATGTGGATCAGCAGCCGGGCATCGTCGAATTGTCCGTCGTAGTAGACCGCGCCGCCGCGCAGGCCTTCTTGCTTCAGGGTCGGGAGATGTTCCAGCGTTTCTTCTTTGGAGAGAATGCGCGAGGTTCCGAAGCCGTACTTGCCGGCCAGCAACTGATAGAGCTTGAGGCCCAGGCCGTAAAAGGAGGCTTCCCACCAGTCGTAATTCGGGACGACGAACGCGAGGTCGTGCACGATGTGGGGCGCGTTTTGCAGAAGGAGGCCGCGCTCCTTGAGCGCTTCCATGACCAGGCCGATGTTGCCTTGCTCCAGATAGCGCACGCCGCCGTGGGCGAGCTTGGTGCTGCGGCTGGAGGTACCTTTGCCGAAGTCGCTTTGTTCGAGGAGCAATACATCGTAACCACGCGCGGCGGCATCGATGGCAACGCCCACGCCGGTGGCTCCGCCGCCCACGACGATCATGTCCCAGGCGTGGGGATGGGATTCGAGGCGGCGCAGCATTTCGGATCGAGTCATAGCAATCCCGCGTTCTGGCAGGATAGCCTGAGCCGCGCGTTGCCTAAAGTCGCGAGCGGGGTTCATCCCCTTGTCCGATTACCGCGAGGGGGACGAGCGGGTCCCGAGCCTGCCTGGCCGCCGGGCCGGCCGAGCGGGATGCCCGGCGCTCCATCGGCAAACACATCCACGATGAGGACAAAGGAGTTAGTTAGCTTTGGCGTCCGAGTGTCATTTTTTGGCGTAACTCGGCAGTTATTACGACTTAACTGCTCGATAGCACAACGGTGGACTACAGTCCCCTCCGGATTTGTGGCATCTTACACAGATTAGAACGGAGGTTTGCCACCCCCAGCAGACCAGCCTTAGGCGAGCAAGGAACGTGGGGTTCCTAATTATGAAGAGTCTGGGGAAAGTCATTCGGTCTGTACAAGCGTTCGGCCGTGAACTCTCGCGACTATCGAATGCCCCGGAGCCGCAGCGCATGCCAGCGATTGGCATCGCCCTGGGCGGAGGCTTCGCCCGCGGCATCGCGCACATTGGCGTGCTCAAGGTTCTGGAGGAAGAAGGCATTCCGGTGCGCATGGTTGCCGGGACCAGCGTGGGCGCCATCATGGGCGCCGCGTATTGCAGCGGACTGACGATCGCGGAGCTGGAAGAACTCTCCCACAACGTTCGCTTCACGACTTTCGCGCGCTGGACCCTGTCGCGCTACGGCTTCGCCTCGAACGACCGCATGACGGCGTTCTTGCAGCGCACTTTGAAGGTGCAGACATTTGAAGAGATGCGGATCCCACTGGGCGTGACGGCTACGGACTTCAACACGGGCAAAGGTACGGTGTTTACTTCGGGTTCGATTATCGATCCCGTGCGAGCGAGTTGCGCGTATCCCGGAATGTTTCTGCCCGTCGAAATTCGTGGCAGCTGGCTGGTGGATGGCATGCTGTCGTATCCTGTGCCGACGGTCCCGCTGCGCGAAATGGGCGCGGAGCGCGTGCTGGCCGTGCAACTGAAGGGGCAATGGTCGAAGACGAGCGCGCCGCGGCATTACTTTGACGTGATCGGACAATCGTTCGCCATCGCGCAGGAGATGATGAGTTCGGTGTGGAGAAACGCGGCCGACATAGTGATCGAACCCGATGTCGCCGGCTTTGACTATGACGATTTCAAGCGCGCGGACGAATTGATCCGCGT
>Ga0302140_10012107_pt1 | contig 10586 bp, 13 predicted proteins | sample I_Bog_E1_1_FD_202095 | JGI IMG/M metagenome (GOLD analysis project Ga0302140, IMG submission 202095) | Peat permafrost microbial communities from Stordalen Mire near Abisko, Sweden - I_Bog_E1_1 | ecosystem: Environmental > Terrestrial > Soil > Wetlands > Peat | place: Sweden: Abisko, Stordalen...
TCGTCATACGTCCCCAGGCTGCCCCCGGTGCTTCGCAGTTCGGCTACATCGCCCTCCGGTCGCAGCGGCACCAGGTTCATCACCCCGCCAATGGCGCTCGATCCATAAAGGTCACTGGCCCCGCCGCGCACCACTTCAATGCTTTTGGTGGCCAGCTCCGGAGTCTCAAGCCAGTGGATTGTCCCGGCAAAAGCGTCGTTGAGCGGAACATCGTCCTCGGTAATCAGGGTACGGCTGGCCGAGGTCGAACCCAGCGCCCGCAAACTCATCCCCTGCGAAGACGGATTGGCCACCAGCGCGCTCGACCGCCGAAAAAGCTCCACCCCCGGAACCTGCCGCAGCTTGTCGTCCAGCGTCACCGCCGCCGTTGTCCGCAGCGCGTTCTCTGCCAGCACCCGCGTCGTGACCGGGCTCTCCAGCAACCCCAGCGGAGTGCGATACGCCGTCACTGTCACCTGCTCGCTTGCGGCGGCGGGCGTCAGTTGAATCACCAGCCCCGATCTCAGCCTGACCCTCTTGTCTGCGAACCCGGCTGCGGAAACATCCACCTGGCAAGCGTCCAGGCACTCGACATTCATTCTTCCGTCAGCGTCGGCGCGGCCCCGCAGCTTGCCGTCCGCGTCTTTGGCTATGGCTCCAGGGACTGGATTGCCCTGGCTATCTGTCACAGTCACTTCAACCGTTACAGACACATTCTGTGCAGCCGTCGCCGCCGAAGCCTGCCCATCAACCCGCGCGCTAAGCCCCGCCAGGCACACCAGCGCCAGCGTCAGCGGGCCAAACATCGCTTTGGATCGGAACAACCCCATCGGCCGCTTCTCCTGCTTGAATGTGTAGAACGTTCAGCAATTGTGACACGCTCTTTCCAGTTCGCGCATCCATCATTTGGGGTGCAATCTCACTCAGAGGGACAAGCACAAACGCCCGCTCCGCCAACCGCGGATGAGGAACCTCCAAATCCGGCTCCCTGATCCTCAAGTCGTCCAGAAAAAGTATGTCCAGGTCCAGAGTTCGCGGCCCATTCGCAATTCCCGCCGTCCGGTCGCGCCCAAATGCAAGCTCGATCGCCAGCAGCCCCTCAAGCAGCGCCCGTGGCGTCAGTTCGGTCTCAAGCTCCACCACCGCATTCACAAACCGTGGCTGCGCCGCATACCCCACCGGCTCGGTCGAATAGAGCGAAGACCGCCGCGTCACCCGCCCCAGCGCCTTCAGCCGCAAGGCCGCCGCCGCCAGCGTAGCCTCCGGGCCGCCAGCCCAACTAGCCAGGTTCCCGCCCATCCCAATGTAAGCCGTCCGCATCCCTTCCAGACTACCGCTCGGAACCTCTGGTTAGGCCGATGTTTTGAAAGGGCATGGCTTTAGCCGTGCCGCAAGGAGATCAGGATGAATGTGGGCTTTACAGGCTGCGGGAAAACTCAGTTCAAGGCTAGGTTTTGAAAGGGCACGACTTCAGTCGTGCCGCAAAAAGCTCAAAATAAGGCTGGGCTTTAGCCCCTGAGGGACGCTCTTCATAGAAACGAACCGGCAAAAGCGCCATCGAATCTGCTATTCAGCTAGTCCTCCCGCAGCGCCTCCATCGGCTGAATCGACGCCGCCTTTCGCGCCGGCAGCAGCGATGCCGTCAGCCCGATCAACACCAGCGCCCCCACCACCGCCGCGTAGGTGCCCCAATCCACCGGCTGCACCTGGTAGAGGAAGCTCTTTACCAGCCGGCCCGCCGCCACCGCCAACCCCAGCCCGCAAACCAACCCAATGGCCACCAGCACTCCGCCCTGCCGCACCACCAATTTCGCCACGCTCCCACGCGTTGCCCCCAGCGCCATGCGCACCCCAATCTCCCGCCGACGATAGCTCACCAGCTGCGACAGCACGCCATACAACCCGGCAAACACCATTGCCGCCGCCAGCCCCGCAAACGACCCCACCAGGTAAAGCCCCAGCCGCTGGCTGAACGTATTCTCGTCCACCGCCTCCTGCATGGTCTGGAACTGGTCCAGCGCAAATCCCGGAGCGTCTTTTGCGAAAATCGCCCGCATCTCCCCGGCCACCGGCATGTCTCCATGCGTCTTCACAACAAAGCTGACCACCGTCTTCAAAAGCGCCTGGTAAAACAGTGAAGTCGTCGGAATCTGCTGCTCCGGCAACAAAACGTACGCATCGACGGCACCGCCCACGCTCTTTCCCACCTGGTCGCCCAGAATCCCCACAATCGTGTACGGCTTGATCATCCCCGTGTCTTTGCCCCCCAGGTTGATCTGCTTTCCTATCGGATCCACCCCCTGAAAATATTTCTTCGCCAGCGTCTCGTTGATCACGATGGAAAACGGCGTCGCCAGCGTATCGCCGTCGCCCACCATCCGCCCACGCACAATCGGCGTCCCCAGTGCGCGCGCATAGTCTCCACCCACCGCCGTCACGTCCGCCTGCGGATGGTTGGCCTTGTCCGTCGGCTGGCCCACAATTTCAAAGCTTGAACTGATCCCCATCCCCGACAGCGGCGGCGACGTGGCCAGCGCCGCGCTTTCCACGCCCGGCAACTGCTTGATGCGCTCCAGCAGCGGTGCGTAAGTCAGCGTCGCCACCGACACCGGAGCATTCCCCGTGTCCTCTGAAACCGCCATCGAAGAGAACCCAGCCGCATCCGCCGGCATGGCGATGAACGTCGTCACATGCGCCGTCTCAATGCCCAGCCGCGCCTGCTCCAGGTTCCACAGCGTGTGAAACAGCAGCCCCGTTCCCACCAGCAGCAGCGTGGAAAGCGCCACCTCACCAGCCACCAGCCCCCCGCTCAGCTTCCCGCTCACTGACCGCGACCCAATGCCGCGCGAGGCCGCCTGCAGCACGGCCTGCGGATTGGCTCGGGCCACCAGCAGCGCCGGCAGCAGCGAAGACAGCACCGTCGTCACCATCGCGATGCCGGCCAGCACCAGCACCACCGTCCAGTGAATCGCAATCGTGTCGCCGCGCGGAATCGTCCCCTCCGGCAGCCTGTGCACCGCCACCATCCCCAACTGCGCGAGGCCGGCGCCCACCCCGCATCCCAGCAGGCTCAGCGTCAGCCCTTCGGACAGCATCTGCCGAATCAGCCGCGCTCGGCTGGCCCCCAGCGCCGCACGCACGGCAAACTCCTGCTGCCGGCCCAGGCACCGCGCTATCAGCAAGTTGGAAACATTGGCGCACGCAATCAGCAGCACCAGCGCCAGCGCTCCAAACAACCCATAAAGCACCGGCTTCACCGGCCCCGTGAGCGCCTCCTGGTAGAGCCCCGTTTGAAACTTGAGCTTGCTCTGGTCCTTCTCCCGCGGAATGTGCGCCGCAATCACGTCCAATTCGCGTTGCAATTGCGTCACGCTTCCGCCCGCGCGAACCGCGCCCACAATGTTGAAGAAGTTATACCCGCGATCCTTCAGCATCTCCGCCGAGGGCTGCAAAGGGAGCCAGATTCCCTTGCGCACATCCGGCCCTTCCGACTCAGGAAAGCGGAACGAATCCGGCATCACCCCAACCACTGTCCGTGCCACACCGCCAATCTGCACCGCCTTGCCCAGGATGCCGGGGTCGGCGTGGAAGCTCTCCCGCCACAGCGCCTCTGAAAGCAGCACCGGCTGCGCTCCACCCGCCTCTCCCTCGGCTGCGGTAAACGTCCTCCCCATCAGCGGCTGCACCCCCAGAATCCCAAACAGGTTCGTCGTTACCCGCGGCGCCAGCACGCTCAATGACCCAGCCTGGCTCACAATCACGCTGGCGTCCTCGGAGTAGCCCGCCGCATCCTCCAGCAGCTTCGACTGGCTCTTGATATCGCTGTAGTTCAGCCACGACATCGACCCAAACCCCGGCTTGGTGTCGTCCCCTGGAGCCACATAGATCAACCTGTCCGAATGCGCGTAAGGCAGTGGCCTGAGCAGCACGCTCTCAATCACCGTGAAGATGGCGGTGTTGGCTCCAACGCCAAGCGCCAGCGTCAAAATGGCGAGCAAAGCGAGCCCCGGCGTCTTGCCCATCTGCCGCAGCGAATACCGCAGGTCTTGATAGAGAGTCTGCATGGAAACCTCCAGCGATGAATGGATTGTGTTCATCGAGAGCAGCATGACTTGCGTCGCAAGTTACACAACACCTCAGAGAGTAGCGCCGGTCTCCAGACCGGCTGTCGTGCGGGTCTCCAGACCCGCGCCTCACATCCTTTGTTCATAGGGAGCAGCTAGAGAGCCAAAGTCACTTAAATACTAAGTCCATTCCCCTCAACCTGCTTGGATGTTTCATCGTGTCAACCGGTTAGGCAAACCTGTCCAAATCCGCAACCCACCGTCCGAAAATGAACAGCTGTGCTCGGCTCAAGCTGGAGGCCGCGGGCTCGAAGCAGGGTGATATCCGAATCGCCGACCACACTCCCGACACCCCGACAATCGGCTCATAGCTTCTCTCCACCGCCTTGTCATCCCGAGCGCAGTCGAGGGATCTGCGGCTGCTTTTGCATGCCCGAGGTGGTGTAACTTCCGAGTTGCCGAAGATTCAACCACGAAGCTCGTCCGGCACCATCCTCCTCTACCCACGGCAGTGTCATCCTGAACGAAGTGAAGGATCCGCGGTTGCCTTTGAGAGTTTCAAAGTGGTGTAACTGACGAGTAGCCGACCAACCCAACCAGATTGCTAAGTATATGCAATGCAGACGCACTCTCGGGCTATTGCATCATCGGAACTCGCGACAGCTCCTATGACGCCTTGATTTCTTTACGATGGAAGACGGAAGCAACGGCAAGCAAGAGAATGACGGCAATATCGACTCGTGCTGCCCATGCAATCCAGTCCTGCGCTTCCACCACATACCAATAGAGACTTTGGCGGTAATCGCCAAGGTTACGTTGATAGTCTGTCGCATACTCATATGTGTTGCCGCGAATGACATTCAGACCCAGCCAGATTGCACCAAGCATTGGCAAAAGCAGAAGTGAGGTCCATAGGAGTGACCGCCAGATGCTTTGGGAACCACGCGTTTGCATATGCCACGCATGAGCCAACAGAACAATGGAAATAATCGAAGCGATCATTCTGGCGCTCTGAAAGTCCAAGAAAAGAAACACCACCACCGGCACGGCAAGCGCGGTCAGAAGGCTCCAGTATTTGCCCCAGAAACTGGCGCGGCGGATTTGATTCAGCATCTTCACCGTAATGGAGGACTCTGTTGCTGAGGTTGATCATCCATTTTAGCCGGTCGGCAGGATTGGCATTCCGAGCGAGTGACCGGCTACCCGTCAGTCACCATTCCGACACTCCCAGTGGCCAACGATACATCGAGGACCTGAGAACACCCTTACAAGGGCAATCCCTTCGCCGAAAGCCGCAATCATTCCGGCGGCGAAAACGTCCCCGCCAGCTTCACAGCGAACGCCTCCCGCGGCTCACTGCCAACCACGGTGATCCCTCTCGAAAATGCCTCCAGCAACGGCCGCGCCCGCTCCACCGCCTCATCCGCCCCAGCCGCCACCACCCACAATCGCCCCTCCTCCGCGTCGCTCACCGAACCAAACACCGGCGCTCCCACAAACTCGATCCCCCGCCGCGCATGCTCCACCGTCAGCCGCTCCGCCATCCCCACACTGATCGTCCCGCACAACACATGAAGCACCGCAGCCGAAAGCACATCCATCAGCCGATGCACCCCAAAAAGCACCTCTTCATAAGCGGCATCGTCCAGCAGCATCGTAATCACAGCGTCCGCGCCCAGTTCGGCCTCTGCCGGGGTCCCCGCGGCAATGGCGCCCTCGTGAATCGCCGGCTTGGCCCGCTCTTCCGTCCGGTTCCACACGCGCAGCTCGTGCCCCGCCGCCAGCAGCCGCAGCGCCATCGGCGACCCCATCTCACCAACCCCAACAAACCCAACTCTCATACCAATTCCTCTGGGAAGTGCAGTTGCCAGTGCCCATCTCTAAAGTTCATATCACGACACAAAATTTCACCTCCCCAATTTGCAGTCTATTTCCCCTCGAAAGCGCACAATTGAATCATGCCTTCAACCTCACAAGCGCTCCAATGCCACAACACCCCCCCGACCCGAAGCCCATCGCTCAAAAACCTCACCCCCCCTACCCCCTCTGACCGGTTTCGTTGATGGCAAAGCACTTACCCACGCACCCCAAAAAACCCTCCTGAAAACAAAGAGTTTACGGATGGGCATCCGTCGCAAAACCACCCTTTTCTGTCGCAAATCGGCGCAAATCCTCCCAGAAAATCGATCCCCAACCAGTACCCATTGATCAATGGCCCATCCCGACCCGAGACCCAATACCCCACACCCTGCACCCCATCTGCTAGCATCCCTTTTGGAGACTTTTCCTCTATGGACGCACTCACCGGTGCGGGCCTTGGCGCCCGCCGCAATGAAGACATCGCCCTCGACCTGCTCAAATTCGTAGCTTCCACCACCGCCGTCGGCCGCCCCGCTGCGCCCTCCACCGGCTTCAACGCCCCCTCGGCCACCAAGCCCGAGGAGCACGTCACCCAGCTTCTTGAGCTTTACAGCCGCTGCCTCAAAGCCGTCGAAGGCGAGGCCTCCGAAACAGCGAAACCGGCAGCGGGAGCCTCAAAATAGCAGGCGACTCCATCTTGCGCGTTGCCGTGTGCGGCGCGGGCGCCTTTGGCCGCAACCACCTCCGCGTCTACCGTGAGTTGGAGAACGCCGGTCAACCCGTAGCTTTGGTAGCTGCCGTCGAGCCCGACTCCGCCCGCGCCGCCGATACCGCCGCCCAATACGACATCCCCGTCTTTCCCGACGTCGCCGCCCTGCTCGCCGCCGACCTCAAGCTCAACGCAGCCTCGGTCGCCGTCCCCACCGTCCACCACCACAATGTAGCCGCGCCGCTGCTTGAAGCCCGCCTCGACGTGCTCGTAGAAAAGCCCCTGGCCGCCTCGCTGGCCGAAGCCGACGACCTGATCGCACTCGCCGAAAAGAACAGCCGAATCCTCCAACCCGGCCACCTCGAGCGCTTCAACCCAGCGGTCCTCGCCATCGAACCCAAGCTTCGCCGTCCCATGTTCTTTGAAGCCCACAGGCTCTCCATCTTCACGCCGCGCTCACTCGATGTCGACGTGGTCCTCGACCTCATGATCCACGACCTCGATATCGTGCTCACCTTCGCCAACTCCCCCGTCCGCGAAGTCCGCGCCGTCGGCCTGCCCATCTTGTCCCCCAAAGTCGACATCGCCAACGTTCGCGTCGAGTTCGAGTCCGGCTGCGTAGCCAACTTCACAGCATCGCGGGTTTCCACTGAGCGGGTCCGCAAACTGAGGTTCTTCGAACCCCGCCAGTACGTCTCCATCGACTACGCACGCAAAGACCTGCTCGTCATCCGCATCGACCCAAAAGCCAGCCCCGCCAACGCCGACGATCTGCTGAGAGCGCTCCCACCCCACATCGCCGCCATGGTCCCACGCAACATCGCCGAAGATGTGGTCGCCGGCAAGATCGACGCCGCCACCATCGCCAGGTACGCCGCCATGGCCGGCATCGATCCCTCCGTCGTCGCGCAATTCGTTAGCCCCGCAGGCGGATCCCCCGGCCTGTCCTTCTCCAAGCCCGAAATCGCCCCCGGCGAACCGCTGCGCCTGGAGATCGAGTCTTTCCTCGACTCCGTCCGCACCCGCCGCCCGCCGCATGTGACCGCTCGCCAGGGCCGCAACGCCCTCGCGCTGGCGCTGGAGATTCAGGAACAAATGGCCGCCCATGCCGTCCGCGCCGGCCTCCAGGACTTCTTCTCCCCCGGCGCTTAAAGTTTCGGGTTTTTACGCGTCATAAAGAGTATCCGGACAGTCGCCAGCAGAATGCCTCCAACGCCGACCGAATAGGCTGCCGCCTTCCAGCCGGAAACGTAACCTTCCCTGATGGCAGACACCACCAGCAGAGATAACACCGGCAGGTTCAAGAGCACGGCCGTTGCAACACCCGGCATATAGCTGCGCTGCACCACGGTTAACGCGATGTGCGGAATCAGGACGTTGGCCAACATGACGGCCATGGAACCAAAGGCCAGGTAAGTCCAGGTCGTCTGCTTGCCCGATGCTGCGCTCAACCAGGTGACAGCGAAAGCCAGCACGGTCATTACCGCCGCAACAGGAAGAAATATTAGGCGCTCAATGGGCGCATGCCAGCGTTCAGCCCGTTTCGACCAGTCTGGAAGCCATATGGCTTCCTCTCCATTGTGGAGAGCGACCAGGATCGGGAAAAGCCACTGCAAGTGTTGGAAGCTCATCTCCGTCTCCTCCCTCTTGACCGCGCACGGCTCAAGCGGGAATTGCTCGACTGGCGCCAGCGGCCCACTCAAGCAATCCCCAGCACCCGGTTGAGGAATCCGATGATGTACTTCCAAACCAGGTAGTAGCCGGCCATGGCTGCCAGCAGAAACAGGGGCAGCATCGCATACGGCACGTGGACCGTCTCAAAATAAGTGACGTGATTCCCACCAAACTCAACCAGCCCCAGGCAATTGGCCACCAGGGCCCCAATCGGTGCCCCAATCAACGGCAGCACCGCTCCATACACGCCGACGGGCAATTGCGTCCGTGGGTGCGACCAGAGAAAAACCACGTTCCAAACGCCGAACAAAGTGGGGACCAAGGCAAAGGGAAATACCAGGAACCGCTCAATGGGAACCTGGACCTGGAGCACCAGCCGCAACACGATGAAGACCGCCAGGATCAGCGGCAGAACCAGCGTTGGCACAAAGACTCCTGCCATGTAAGCGCGGAGATAGGGATGGGTGTGCATAAGTTGCTCCTTGCACGCGAGTTGGTTGGCGGCGCATGCATCCGCCCGGTAAAATTGCCGATTTACAGGTAGTAGAGAAACACCGGGATCGCCGAAGGGAAGAATGCAGCCATCCCCACCAGTCCGGCCAGCAATGCCCAGTCGAACCACGGCGGGGCAGCCGGCTTTTCATCGAGCCGTTTGAGCACCGCCGGCCACAAATCCCGCTTCGGCTCGGACTCGCCTTCCACTCGCGGCAAAGCCCCCCTCAACAGCTGCTTCAAACGTTCTTCGTCGTTTCCATTCATGGCCTGATCCCCTGAGCTTCCAGGTCCTTTCTCAGCTTGTGAACCGCCCGAAACACCCGCAGCTTTACCGCCGCAACCGAAATTCCCAGCGCCTCGGCAATCTCCTTGTACGGCCGCTCCTCCACGACTGCCAGCACGGCAGCAACGCGCAGCTTGGCGGGCAACCTCTCAAACGCCCTCGCTGTCTTTACCCGAACCTCAGCAGCAACCGCCGCGTCTCCCATCGCCGCTGCCGCGGGGTCGGACGCCAGCTCATCCGTGAGCCTCGATTCGGTCCGAATCCGCCGCATCCAGTCCAGGGCTGCGTGGGTTGCAATCCGTCGTGCAAATCCCTCAAATCCCCGCGAAGGCTCAAAACGGGCATGCGCCCTGTACATCCGCCAAAACGTCTCCACCGTCAGTTCGTCCGCCGTGGCCGGGTTGCGAACAATCCGCAAAATCCACCCATAGACCGCTCTCTGGTGCAGCCGGAAGAGCGCCTCAAAAGCATCGAGATCGCCGTGGTGAAACTTGTGCAGAACGTCGCCGGCTTCGTGCTCCATCGTCCGTCCTCTTCTTCTCGACCGCCTCAAACTCCGCTACGCCTGCGAATTCCCGCCCCGCCCATCCCACGGCGTCAACCGCGGAATCCAGCGCGGCACATGCGCGCAAAACTCCGCGTACTCCCCGGGGAACGTTCGCCGCAGGGTCGGCTCCTCATAAAGCCGGACAAACTCCGTAAACCCCACCCACACGCAAAACGCATAAATCCCTATCCGCACATCCCCAAACAACAGGGCCTGCCCCAGAATCAGCGCCAGCACCGCAAAATACATCGGGTTGCGCACAAACCGGTAGGACCCCGTCACAACAAGGTGCCGCGTCGGCATAAGCGGCGCCGGCGTCCCCAACCCCTCCAGCGCAAATCGGGCAAACGTCTCCAACAAAAACAGCAATCCGACAATCATCAACAGCCCGCCCAAGGCCTGCACCAGCAAGAATCCGGGAAAGCCAGCATGCACCCGCCAACTGCCGATCCACCATGGAGCCAGCCCCGCCACTGTACCCGGAGCCGCCAGGAGGAACGCCAGGCTGCCAACCAATGATGCCACCCGCCGCCACTGGTTTTCCTTTGCTGGGTTCGGCGTCATGCGTCTCTCCCGGTCCGCATCCATCTCTTCGCGCCTCTATCTCGCCTTACGTTGGAACTTCCGAGAAGGTTACTCCGTATTCAAAATGGAACGGCGCAGCGCCAGCGAAATGCGGCATGCACCCTTGCCGAACTCAGCACCATCGGCGGAGGATTCCAGTGATCCATTTGCTTTTCCTCATCGGCCTCTACCTACTGCCCTCGATCATTGCCGGCAGCCGTGACCTCTACGATCGCCCGGCCATCACCATGCTCAACATCTTCCTCGGCTGGACATTCATAGGGTGGATCATCGCACTGATCTGGGCCCTCACCGCGCCGTCGCCCTACATCGTCTATCCGCGCCCGCCTTACCCACCGTATTACCGGTAACAAGGGGAAATGCCGGTCACGCCGGGAAAGCGATTTACTT
>Ga0302140_10012108_pt1 | contig 10586 bp, 5 predicted proteins | sample I_Bog_E1_1_FD_202095 | JGI IMG/M metagenome (GOLD analysis project Ga0302140, IMG submission 202095) | Peat permafrost microbial communities from Stordalen Mire near Abisko, Sweden - I_Bog_E1_1 | ecosystem: Environmental > Terrestrial > Soil > Wetlands > Peat | place: Sweden: Abisko, Stordalen...
CCAGCAACAGTATAACCTCTCCCTTATACTTTGATACGAAGGACTAACAGTTGTTCTTTCAGACATCTCACCGTGGCTGTACTCGTCAACAGATGTGCTGAACTGGAAGAATCTTGGGCAGCAAAGTTCGATCTAGCAACTCTGGAGACCTAAGGTTGCGAAACCGAATGGAGGATTCTGGGTCAGTCTCAATTCAATTTTCGGAAGTCATATAATAGAGTCATCTGAGAACAGTTATGCAAAACTTCATCTGATGCTCTAAAGATTTACGAGCAAGTGGATAGAAACATCCAGGCCCTTTCATCCGCTCAAATGGTTTGAGGGTACACGACACACCGCCCAGCTGTCACTGTCCCACCTAAGAATTATACATACTCTGACACTGGTATGTCCCAGGATGGTGATGGTATGTATCTCACCCGCTTGAATTTCTAGACGCAGCTGATCAAAAGAAGGGACCTAGTACATCTTGACTTCTGCGGACCACAACACCGGTAACATTTCCCCGTTAAGGCAATTACTACGTGATAAAGGCCCTCTAATTTTATCGTACAGTTCAGATCAACAAAATCAACATCGACGGGTCAATCGGAGCGAAGGCTTCACTATTAAGTACGTCTAGGCATCTCCCTACTAGCACACTTGACCAACAATTTTAGCTGGAGGAACATACGAGTCTCCAGGATTTCTTAAAGTCGACGAGGTCTATTTCCTCATCGTCTCTAGAAAAACGAGGTAGCGATCCAACGCCAATAAAATATTCTACTCCACATCTATTGCCGGCCCGTGGAAAGGGCCCTACGACATCGCTCCTCCAGACGAGAAGACTTATGACTCACAGAACAAGTTTGAACTTACTATTAAGGGGAGCAAGCAGACGACTTATGTGTACATGGGTGATTCTTGGGACTCGAAAGGCGGGCCGAACTCGAATTATGTTTGGTTGCCGATGCTGGTCAACTCGAGGTATTATTTCTGCGTCATGATAATTATAGCTTGGGACAGTACATTTACAAGGATGCAGTGAGAAGACTTTAACGCTTGATTACTACGCGATGTGGAAGGTTGATGTTATTATTAGGGAAGTCTTAGACGACAATTTTGCTATTTCCGGTAGCTTTACGTCGCAGCGCGTGGACGGAGTCTTAATTCTAGTCTTCCTAAATGCCTTAAATAAACCGGGCTTATGACCTATTAAAACTGGGTTTAGGTATGACCTAAAATATAGTATAACAGGAATAAGGCAGTGGTGGAAGAGCAGTTGATTTGACTAAAGGAGGAAAGAAGACGAGGAAAGGGCGACAGCCTAAAGAGCCCTCTCGCTTACTAGTTTCGCGCTAGGCACGCGGTATTACATAACCTCCTCAAATACTACCTGCTTTCTCAACAAGTATTTTATTAAGATTTTATATCTTTATTATAAAAATTAAGCAAAGCTTAGTAAGGATTTTTATTTTTATTTAAATTGCTTTTATAATTCTTTAATTATTAAAGTATGAAAAGTGGATGTTTTCGCTGTAAAACGCGTATTTTAGTGCGGGTCGTGTTTTGGCACGGGACTTCGCTTGCAGCGGACTTTTACGTAAGGCAAATAGGGCTCTATTATTTTCAAAGCCGGGTCAAACTTGATCTTATCTACACGCAAGGCTCAACAAAAATGCAATTATGCGGTTAATCCAAACCGAAAGCCTCATCATACATGAGTTCTTCGACAGTGACATACCCCCGTATGCGATACTTTCTCACAGATGGGAGACTTCCGAGGTGTCGTTCTTGGACTTTCAGGAGGCCAGGGGCCCTGGAATGAAAGGCTGGGAGAAAATCTCCGGGTGTTGCGCTCAGGCAGCCTTGGATGGCTGGAAATATATTGTGAGTGTGTTTTGTCTCGCAGTGCAGTGATGGCGGTGTGGCTGTGAGGCGGCACTATTTGATGAAATTTAATGGTTGTGGAGAAAGATGTGTGAAATCTCACTTCTCTGACGCACTGCATAGTGGGTGGATACTTGCTGCATAGACAAGACTAGCAGCGCGGAGCTTTCTGAGGCCATCAACTCAATGTTTGAGTGGTATCGGAAGGCAGAGATATGCTATGCATACTTGTCTGATGTGCCTTCCGCTGATGATGACCACGAGGCGAAAGCCTCGCCCTTCCGAAAGAGCAAATGGTTCACAAGGGGCTGGACGCTTCAAGAACTTCTTGCTCCACAATGGGTTGAGTTTTTCGATTGGAATTGGGCAAAGATCGGGACCAAGTCAAGCTTAGAAAGGCTGATACAGTCGATCACGAACATCAACTATTTGTCAAATTTTGATGAAGCATGCGTCGCCCAAAAGATGTCCTGGGCTTCGAAAAGACAGACAAGTAGGTTGGAAGACCAAGCCTACTGTCTCATGGGCCTTTTCGATGTGAATATGCCACTGCTTTATGGGGAGGGACACAATGCTTTTTTCCGACTTCAACTTGAAATACTCAGCAAGACGGACGATGATTCGCTCTTTGCCTGGGAACAATTCGATAGAGGTTCGGGTCATGGGCTGCTCGCAAGTTCACCTGCCTTCTTCACCCATTCAAGCGATGTCCAGCGGAGAGGTTTTGATAATGAACGACCTCCGTCCACCATGACCAACCAGGGCTTACGCATGGAGCTACTTGTAGTGCCGAGATTAAAATTGTCACCGCACCTTGCCTGGTTTGGAGGCTTTACTGCATCTGTTTTGGCTGATGTAGAGAAAAACTTTCTGGCTCCACTTAACTGTACACGGGATGGCGAGGGGCTTGTTATATCTCTACACAACTCAGGCCACAGTCATTATCGAAGAATTCGCCTGGAATCTATCGATCTGCTACATCTAGAAAACATAAAGGGCGATCTAACACGACGAGTTGTCTACGTCAAACAGCAACAGTACCGTCACAAGGTACTGTTTGATCCAGGCTTTTTCTCGCGCACAATTCTCATCAAGACCCGTATGCCGAGAGAATCTGGCTTCCATATACTTGAGAAGTATGTTCGGTCATCCAAAGGGGCGTATTGGGACACAGGATCAGATGGGTCACCTATACTAAGATACTTCTTACTACAGTCGGACCTCGCTACAGCCGCCCTACTCTTCAGCAACGGAGGACCTGAATGTCTGATCGTTATCTTGGTCATGTCCTATACCGATGCTCGGGTTGAGTTCTTTGTCAAAAAAGGAACCCCACCTCTCGCAGAGTACGTCCAGTCCCGAGAATCCTTTCGCTCTTTGCAAGCTCTGGACTTTGGCGGTACTAGGAGCTTGAGATTTTTCGCGGATGGAAAGTCTGTATTCGTTGACATAAAGAAGGAAGATGACTCTCTCAGACAGATTTATGTCCTTGACATCAAAATACATTTGGAAGAGAAGATGTGGCCCCATGGTCGACCTCTAGTCAATTTTTATCAATTTGTCTGACGGAAGAACATTATCTGAAAAAATCTCCTCTGGAGACTGGTTATGATGAAAATCCTGGTTCTTAATATTATTTGTTCGCTATTTTCCAGTTACTCAACCCTATGAATATAGGGAATTCTATCCTTATCGACAGTGAGGATGTCTTGTTTCTCAGAAAGAGTCACACTATTTCATCTTCACTCGTTCTACTTTGGTCTCTGGACATGAGCAGCGGCCACGCTTCTACGTACTCGGCGTTTGTTGTGGGGTCCTTCAGTGCTGGCGTCGTTGTCGCGGTCAACCCGTCTCGGTTTCTAGCCCACTTTGCTAATTTCCACATACTCTCTGGACTCTTCATAGCTCTTTCGACCTGTTCTCGGTGACATTGGAGTAGTGCTCTACGGATCGTCCTTCCCTTCTGGTTTCGATTGGCTAGTATCTTCTCTCCTTAGCAGTTGAAAGAATTTGCTTCTTGAGTGTCGGTGAAGCGATTCTATCATTTCCCGGAGTCTTTCGATTCTTTCTTGTAGAGAATTGTAACGGTGGAGGACGTCTGCCATCCTTTTGAAACGGCCTGCGTCTTTAATATCGCTGTAATCTAGATACTCTGGGGCCTAATCTTGATAGGCACTCATTGTGGAAGAAGTTGAGTGTTCTTCTGTTGTTAATCTTGATGAGTCCGGTCTGGTTTGACGGAGGAAAAAATCGTGAATCGTTTGACGTTTCTTCTCTATAAGATCAAACCTTCCCAGCATCTTAGAGAAACCATTTCCACCCCAGAAGTATACTTATATGTCGTTTGGGTATGCATTTCCACGATTGCACCACATTCTTCCCTATTTCTCTAAGTCGTTATGACAGTCGTTCATTTCATAACCAGCCCATCATAAACGTCTTCCATGTTCCTTGTATTCTCCGCTTTTCTGCCCAAACCTCTCGACTGTGCTGGCTAGGAAGCTCAGGAACCCCGCCGTTATTCCTACCACGCCTACAATTGAGATTGGCTCGAAAACCGTCGTAAGCTAACGTCGCGAGGAGTTATATTCGAGGGAGTGCGTGGGGATTTCGTGAGTGAGACTGCTTCGATCCTTGCAGTTATTCAGAATGGCAGAGCCAACCATTCAACATCGATATAATCAGCTTGTAAGATTCCGTTTCTGGTCCACTAAGCCGGAGAACAGGTCTTTAAACCCTTTCGAGCCTGCGCTGGATAATCTTCTCCTAAAGCTGAAGCTCTAGGGCGTTGATGTCCGAGAAGGGAGTGGAACTTTACTGGATATCAATAAGAAAGATCTCCTTTTGGCAGCTATCATACGAGATGTGTTCGATAGTCTATCTGAACCTATAAAGGCGTTAATGTCAGTAACACTCCTCTTGCGATATTGAACGTATAATCCATGCCTCCAGACGAACGAAGTGTCTGCTAATTCTGTCAGAACAATTCCCAAGGATTTCCTTTCCGCCACCAAATCAAATTTGATCGAAGTATACTTTTCCAAAGCATTCGATCAGTTAGATGAGATAGCAGCGAATGTTACGAGAAAGGACACCCAGAAATCGGATGAGTACATATCTCGATTCGTTCGGCAGATCTTTGAGGCAAATATATCCGGCAAGGAACAGAATCCACTTACTTCTATCTTTCTACGAGATGAGGGCGGACACTGTCTTTCTCGTACACATCCGGACTGGGAACCTATGCTCTCTTCTACAGAGATGCGGGATCAAATAGTATCCGGCAGAACCGGATCCAATTCGCCTCTCAGACAAGATTGGTCCAGCTCGGCTGTAACAATCAAGGATGGCCAGGGTATGGAGCAGTCGGAGAAGGTCATGTAAGATACTGCATCTGAGGCCAATTTGGACACAATCAAATTTGCTTCAGCTCACAAATTGAAATCGAGGCCAATTCCGCCACACGAACTTGTCTCGTACGATACTCCGGTCGTTCGCTCGCAAGTCTGGGCTAGGTTAGTCAGGAACTTACCTTTTTAAAGGAAGAGATTTTTCTAATCTACTAGAACAGCTGCGATAGAAGACAACCGTCAAGCACACTTACGAGCAGAAGAGGACAGAGAGCGCGCGATAGCCTATAAGATGAGGGACACCCCATCGACGATTCAGCCGACAGCAGAAGGATCCGGCACATCTGGAGAAGAGAAGACTGCTAGCTCATCTAGTAGTCGTAGGTTGGGGTCTCTCCCAAAGTACAGTGGTCCTTAGTCGGAAACAACCGAGTTGTTCTCCAAAATCGGCTTCGTTTAACTACTACACGGTACACAAATCCTATAATCTTATGAGAAATTGGACACTGGAAGTCATGCATCTATTATTTGATTGCATGCCTGAGTTCCTCCTGGCACGATCCATTGACTACTACTCCTACTCTCTCAAACTTGGCACAATATTCGTTTTGCGGTGAAGTGACAATGGATTGAGATTCTCGGATTATATAGAACAAGAAGTTGAAATTAGGATATGTGTCTACCACTCTGCACAAGTATATGATATAGATCTGCGAAAGGCTTCTGTACAGTACTGTAGGAAAACTGCTACTGCATCGCTCCAAGATTATCAATATAGTTGACATGGGGATGCAACTTCTCCCAGAGCAGGTGAATCCTCTCAACGGCCTTCTCAGCTAAAGGACCTTGAGAAATGCTGTGAAAAGTCTCTTCAAGCTGCCCTAGCCTTCCACCAAGCAAAATCCCATCTCCAAGTTCCGCTTTCAAGCTACTGTGATAGTACATCCACCGATAGGCAAGCTCCAATCTCGACACACCTTCCTCGCTGGCAATTCTGCCCCACTCGGCGTGAGCCTCCAAATATGGCTCATTGTTGTACATCTTTGCATACAAACCTCGAAACTGATGTTTGCCGAACCGGGCTTCACCATTGATTACATGCTCTCTGGTGCTGGTGAGAAATCCTCCAGCAAGGACGCTGTAAGCATTGAATGCAATCCCCAACTTGCAAAGCAATGGCAGAAGTTCTTCTTCTGTCTTCCGATTGACAGGATTGTAGAGTCCCTCATAAACAGTGGGCAGCACAAGCCCTTTTGCTTTGCAGACATCGTACACTTGTTGTACCTGAGCAGGAGAGAAGTTGCTCAGTCCAAAGTGCTTGAATATCCCCATCTTGTATGCCTCGTCGATGCCAACCAGTGTATCTTCAATCTCCAAATCTGTAAATGGCGAGTGCAAGTAGAAGGTATCAATCTGCTGAACTCCGAGTTTGGATAGGGAATCCTGCGCATCAGCGATAATTCGTTCTTTCGTGATGCTGGTAGGGTCGAAAAAGCCTCCGACCCACTTGGTGTCGATGTTGAACCCAAGGTCTGTACCGGCTTTAAGAAGTCCTAGCCTCTCCTCTGAATTTCCGTGGAGTCGCCCTGTGTCGAGATGGTTGACGCCATTCTTCTTCAATACCTCGAGGATTTGGAGGAAGTTTTCGTCGGTTGCGTCTTCAGAGTTCAAGAATGCCGATGTCGGAAACCCCAGTCTTACTGCACCATAAATGAGATTGATATGCTTAGGCATAGCGATGATCGACTGAGGATAATTTTTTGTTCTTGCGGAGGGTGACGCAGGATAAAAGTATTGGAGTTTTGAGAAGCTAAGCTGGTATTGAGTGGACGAATCTAGATGAAAAAAGACTTGACCGTGAGTTTAATACTCTTGGACAGGTATGGCCTTTATATAGCTACAAGTGCAACATTGACCATGGCCATCGAAACCCATCGTTACAAATCAGCTCAACCAAACCCTCGTTCAACAGCATGCTTTCTGCGCCAGAGCACAGACTTCCGTTTCTTTGCAAGCAATAGCCTATCATAGGAAGAGATTGTCCGACATCCACATCTACAAAAGAGCACTTCTATTTCACCAAGCTGCAAGGATGATCCACGCTAACCACCATTCGTTTATCGACTAAAAAACCATCCAATGATATCTCCGCCTGACAAATGGCTTATCCTCGAAGTCTGATCTTCGTATCCTCGGTCTGATAGCATTTCTAAGCAATGATCTAGTGATTCTGGGAATAGAACAATCGATCATTGATTCGGTCAAGCTCAAGGTGCGCGAGTCTGAACCACTTGCTTGCTATCGCTAAAGGCTGAGCTGCTCTAAATCTTTCCATCCGCTCGCTGACACCGCATGAGTTTAGTAAGCATCTCCTGTTTTCAAGAACTGATCTACATTACCTCATCCTTAGGTACTGTATCTCGTTTGGTCTCTATACTTCTTTCGCTGTTGACAACGATATATCAGATGGTCACGTGACTGAAACCCGCTTTCAAAGCCTCCCCCTTCATTTCAATTTCGGAACTTTTTTAGAAGCGGCAGCTAAATCACCATACTTAAAAGGAAAGGTATACGCATTTAGCTTTAACGCCAAAACATCAAATTTCCCCAAACAGCTTATACGAGGTAGTTTAATAAATAGTATATTAATTTGCTAGCATTGTGAAAGGTGTTTTTTAAAAGGCAAGCCAATGACCATTTCCTTCCGAAATTTAACAAAAGCCTAATCATCCCTCAGACCTGGCACAACCGATCTCCCACCTCCTGCCACCCTTCATTCCCAACACAGGCACGGCACCAGAGAACATCATGCAGATCCACCTTCTTCTTGATATCCAACAGCCTCGGATAATTTGCACCCCAAAATACCTCATGATAATTCTCCTGAAAAGGGTCCGCTTCATTGACATAAGCGCCCATGTCAGGAGCCAATTCGATCAAAGCCTCAACAAAGCTATCGAGCAGATTCAGCTGTTGATTCTCCATTGCTGTGTTAAACGGTGACCATCCGACTCCAACGACAGAATGGCTGTACGCAGTCCTCCATGCCGGACACACTGCGTTGAGCGATAGAGGTTTGCTGTGAACTCCTGGACCGCCCATCATGTATTCTGTGATTTGACCCCCAGGAATAATTGCTCGTTGTAGAAAAGAAGCCAGGTTCCGGTTGTCAATAGCTTTCTTGTCCAACAATCGGGAACCGATAACAATATCAACACCAACCGGACTCCCCGTATCGGTATTGGAAGACCAATATGCATAGAACGATGGAAAGCTAATGACGGTGACAAAGACCTGGAATTCATTTGGCCAAGTTACATTGATGTAGTTCGCAATCGGTGCTACTAGTTCGATAAGTTGGGTAGCATTACGTCCAAAGCCGAACCAATCGACGTAAAATTGACTTCCAACCCCGGGAACTGTTGAGTTGCTAGGTTGAACGAATCCGTAGCCTGCCCAGCCTGCATCGACGATGCCGGGATACTGTGTGAAAGCATAGGCGGCAGCATCGTAGAAGTGAAGCGAGTTATTGACGAAAGGGCCGATACCAGTAATAACCAAATCAGTAGGTTGATCTGGGTACAGCGCCAATGTGAAAGACACAATGATACCGAAGGTTGCACCTCCACCACCGCGAAGAGCCCAGAAAAGATCCCGATTCTGGCAGGCGTTTGCTACGATGAGCTTGCCATCGGGGGTAACCACAGTGAGTTCTAGGACCAAATCCGCAGCTAGTCCGTGTCTAGCACCGAGAACAGAATGACCGCCTCCAGTAACATAGCCGCCATAGCACACCATGTGTCCTCCGGTAACTGGGACTGCCATACCGATCGTGCTTGCGGCTGCATACACATCTCCATTCGTATCACCAGCCGCGAAAGTGATGGCAGATGTAAACGGATCGAGTCCTTCAGGAATGCAGTTGCAGTCTTTCCCACCTCCCTGCGGCACGAAGTTGTCGTGAAGCTGAATGCTGTGCATGTTGCGAACCCATATTGATAGTGAGTTGGGAGCCACAGAACGTCCGAGGTAGTCCCCTCCACTGCATTTCACATTCAACCGGATGTTCTTCTCTCGGGCGAAATCGACGGCCTTCTGGACGTGCTCTGGCTTCGTGGCGTTGACGACATAGATCGGATACCCTTCGCCGCTGCAAGGTGTTTGTGGATCTGGCAGGCAACTGTCGTTGTTCCAATTGTTGAAAGCATTACTGATCGGATCGTCTTCGTGGAAGTATAACGATGTGTCCCACAGAGTGGTGATGTTTGGGCAGAGTGCTGCGTCGTAGTTCGGCTGGCCTGGATGGCAAACTCCACCGGGTAGAGCAGGCCTCAGTAATGCACCCCCGAGAGATGTGTTGAAAGTGTCCCATTCCTGGAGCGAAGGCCAACCTGGATCTTCCGGAGTCACTTTACATGCTGCTTGAGAGTGCTTTGACAAAACAAACAACAGTAAGCCTGTTGAGACCTTCATCGCGAAATCCTTGCATTTATCTTCAAGCCTAGTGAACAGCTTGTTTGTTTTCTAGTTGTGTCCAAGCTAAGAAATACTTTTCGAAGATGTGTCGAGGACAGAGGTGCTTTCTGTGAGCTCAAAATTATCTTAGCTAACGGAACAGCAGCATTGTATTATACCCAGTCATAGTCGGGATGAAAATCCCTCATCAACTGATGCTGTAAATAACCGTGAATATTTCCCCGCCTGTCGGACTTCCCCGATCGTTGTACACACCGTTAGTGGCTCTCCTGAAAACTAAGCGAGGCGAATCATCATGTGTCTGAAATCGCGCAGTGGAAGTGATTAGGCCGACGCTAACGTGCGTCTGTGTAACATAGGGAGTATTCTCGGAAACAAGGTGCTCGTACAACGAATGCTGTATTACGTGAATCTGCAAGAGGACGTTGCTGCAAACTTCTCTACGAATAGCATAGAAAAGCTGCCATTTACATGCAAATCTACGGGGCAAGTAAAAATTCTCATGCAGAGACCATCTGACAATCAGGCACTGACAAAGCTGTTCCTAGGGGCCGCTTGGTATTGTTTGCAGTATTTGCTTCTCTTTATCAATGAAAGAACAGCCCTGACGGAATTATGAGAACGCCTAGCATCAATTAGGCATTATTGACTAGTATGAAAAGCCTGAGACAGCAGTCTATGACCATTTAGATCGTGGGATACATGGCATAGATTGGATTAGAGAACCCGATGAGATCAGGAGACGTTCAATCATAAGGCAAACCAAAAAGACACTAAACATTAAAGATCGTCCAATCGTTACTTCCTGAACGACACTACACCGTTTCGTCTTCTTCAGCCTCTCATCTCCGACCTTGGTGGTCCAGCTTCATTGGCCTGCAGTTCATAATA
>Ga0302140_10012109_pt1 | contig 10586 bp, 5 predicted proteins | sample I_Bog_E1_1_FD_202095 | JGI IMG/M metagenome (GOLD analysis project Ga0302140, IMG submission 202095) | Peat permafrost microbial communities from Stordalen Mire near Abisko, Sweden - I_Bog_E1_1 | ecosystem: Environmental > Terrestrial > Soil > Wetlands > Peat | place: Sweden: Abisko, Stordalen...
TGGAGACTTCGGAATTCGATTGCACCGCGAGTACCACCGAAAGCGGCTGCTCAATTAGTTCGGCTTGGATCTTTTGCATCCTATTGTTATCCAAGAGCTCAAAATCGCTGGCTTTCAGGCCGGTCACATAACCGTGGCCATCGGGATCGAGAACCGTAGTCGGCACGACCACCAGCCGGGTGGTTACCTTTATGTCCGAATTCTTCTGGAATGTCGGTGTATCGCTGGCATCTTTTGCCGCGGCTGCCGTATCAGCGGCTGGCTTGGTTGGTTGCGCTGCCAGTTGGCCGGGCTTAGGGGGACCAGTGGGCGGCAGCTCTCCGGGAACAATCTGCGCCGATAACGCCATCGCCAACATGCCAGTGGCTAAGCATGTCCGCATTACTACGGCGCTGAACAAAGGCAAAACTTTGGGTAAACATTCCATATCAATAGTTGGATGCTGCATGATGCCGCCGTGTTTCCCTCTCACCTCCTTAAGTTTCGCACCTGGGGGGCGGGCAGTTTATGCGTAGTAGCCGTCACGCGCTTGCACGATAAGACCCTTTTTCCCGACCGTAACTTGAATTTTGCGAAAACCCTTATCGTCTCCCTGGTGATCCGACGTGTAGCCAATGCTGTATTGGTTCCGCAACTCGTCCTGGATTTCAGCATAGATGTCTTCCAAGGGTTTCTTTTTGCCGTATTCGAAATAACCGCCGCCGGTGCGCGTGGCGATTTCCTTGAGTACCTTCTTGCCATCGGGGCGTTCTTCGCCACCGCCGCGCTGTCCGCCGCGCCCTCCTCCGTTCCAGCCGTGCGCCATGCTGCCTATTTCGTCGTTTGCAATTCGAATCGCATAGCCGAGCGCATCCGCGTGCTGCGCGGAAGTAATAGCCTCTTCGAGAGAAGTCTTGCTTCCTCTGTCTTCGCCGTCCGTAAGCAGGATCACGGCCTTGCGGCCGGTTTGCTTATTCAAGATCTCGTTGGCTGCCAAATAGACTCCATCGTAAAGCGCTGTGCCGCCGTGCGATCTTGATCCGCCGCCACGCGGATAGCCGCCGCCGCGCGGGTAGCCCATTCCGCCACCGCGGCCACCCCAGCCACCGCCTCCACCCCCGCCGCCACTTGGATATCCGGCACCACCGCTTTGATCGCCCTGCGCCTGTTCATCCCGCTGCCCGATCTTCAACTCATCGAGCGCCTTTTCCAGCCGTTCGCGCGATGACGTCAGATCCTGCAACAACTCGACGTCGTGGTCGAAGTGAATGAGGAACGCTTTGTCGCGATCAGGGCGCAGCACCTGTTCGAGAAATTTGTAGCTGGCGGTGCGCTCGGTCGCGATCATGCCGCGTTCACTCATGCTCGTATCGACCAATAAGCCGAGCGTTAACGGCAGATCGCTCTGCCGTGTGAAATATTTGATGGTCTGGGGCCGCCCGTCTTCCGTTACCGTGAAGTCTTCCTTTTGCAGATCTTTTACGATCTCGCCTTTCTTGTCCCGCACCGTAGCAAAGACGTTCACAACCTTTACACCAGCCGAGAACGTTGGCTCCTGCGCTGTTAAGAAACGCGCCGCGGGCAGCGACGCCATGGCGGCCACGAAGGCGCGCCGCTTGAGTAAAGTTGCTGGCATACGATTTAGATGACGCCCAAAAACAGTCGGAAGTTGCGGGTTGCTAGCGACGGGTTGTTAGCGGCGGGTTGCTAGCGGCGGGTTGCTAGCGGCGGGTTGCTAGCGTAAGACATGCCGCCGCCAGCCAATGCCTTCGAAATTCTCGTTAGGGTGACACCTGAAGATATCGACATGATGGATCATGTCAACAACGTCAGCTATCTTCGCTGGGTCCAGGATGTGGCGCTGGCACACTGGCGGCACGCCGCTACCGCGGAGGAGCAGAGCAAGTGGCTGTGGTTTGTGGTGCGTCACGAAATCGATTACAAGCATCCGGCGATCCTGGGAGACGAAATCGTGGCGAAGACCTGGGTGGGCAGCGCCACAGGCGTGAAATTTTACCGGCACACCGAACTGAGCCGTGCGCAAGACGGCGTTTTGCTGGTGAAAGCTTTAAGCATCTGGTGCCCGATCGACGCGCAAACCCGCCGCCCCTCTTTGGCTAGCGAAGAAATTCGCCGGCGTTTTTCCATTGCCTGAAATCGCAATGTTACACTCGATTGTGCGGCTGCGGATTCTCGGCGTTATACCCGCCCGGTTTGCCTCTTCACGCTTTCCTGGAAAAGCGCTTGCTCTTGTCGCCGGTAAGCCCATGCTGGAACACGTATGGGAAAGAGCGCAAAAATCGAAGTATTTGACCGATGTCGTGGTTGCTACCGATGACGATCGTATTGCCTCGGCGGTTCGTAAATTCGGCGGACGCGTACGCCTGACCAGCAGCCTGCATCCTACCGGAACCGACCGGCTCGCCGAAGTCGCTTCCGCTGAAGAAGCGGCGCTCTATGTAAATATCCAGGGCGATGAACCGTTGATCGATCCGTTGGCAATTGATGCCGCTATTCTCGCCGTTCACGGCGACGATGCGGTGGCGATGGGCACGCTCAAGCGAGAAATTCTCGATCCTACCGATATCGTCAATCCGAATGTCGTGAAGGTTGTCACCAATCTGCTGGATGACGCCATTTATTTTTCGCGCTGCCCGATTCCCTACGAGCGCGACAGCCGCAGCCAGAAACCGCTTTACTTCAAACATATTGGCCTTTACGTCTACCGTCGCGAATTTTTGCTTAGTTATCCGGATCTGAGTGTCGGGCCGCTTGAACAGGCGGAGTGTTTGGAACAGTTGCGGGCCTTGGAAAATGGCTATCGCATACGCGTCCAGAAAACGGAATATGAATCGCTGGGCGTCGACACGCCCGAGGATCTTGAACGAGTGAATAAGCTTTTCTCCGTGAGTGAGTCTTTCCGATCAGGGTGAAAACAAGAATGAAATTTTGGAGGTGGTTCCTTGCCTAAGTACATATTCGTAACCGGTGGCGTGGTTTCGTCGCTGGGGAAGGGAATCGCAGCTTCGTCGATTGGCTGCCTGCTCGAAAGCCGAGGCCTTCGCGTCACCTTGCAAAAGTTCGACCCATACTTAAATGTCGATCCGGGCACGATGAGCCCATTCCAACACGGTGAGGTGTTTGTTACCGACGACGGCGCTGAAACCGATCTGGATCTGGGCCACTATGAACGCTTCACCCACGCGCCGCTCAGTCAATCGAACAATCTCACCTCCGGCCGCATCTACGAAAACATTATTCAGCGGGAACGGCGCGGCGATTATTTGGGCAAGACAGTGCAAGTCATCCCGCACGTCACCAATGAAATCAAAGCGGCCTGCCGCAAAGTGGCGGCCGATGTGGATGTGGCCATTGTGGAGATCGGCGGCACGGTGGGCGACATCGAATCTTTGCCCTTTATTGAAGCGATTCGCCAGATGCGCCATGAAGAAGGCCGCGAGAATACTTTATTCATTCATCTGACTTTAGTCCCCTGGATCGCCGCCGCGCAAGAATTGAAGACCAAGCCTACGCAGCACTCTGTCAAGGAACTGCGCGCCATCGGTATCCAACCCGACATGCTGCTGTGCCGCTCGGAACGCCCGCTACCCGACGAAGTAAAGGAAAAAATCGCGTTGTTTTGCGATGTGGATGTGAGCAGCGTTATCACGGCGAAAGACGTTCATTCGGTCTACGAGATCCCACTTGTTTTCGCCGAACAAGGGGTGGATGAATCCATCCTCCGCATTCTTCACCTCAGCGCCGGTGAGCGCAATCTCAGCCGCTGGACGGAGATGCTCACGCGCATGAAGAATCCCCGGTCCGAGGTAAGTATCGGACTGGTTGGCAAATATGTGGAGTACGAAGATTCTTACAAGAGCTTGAAGGAGTCGCTGCTGCATGCGGGTATCGCGCACCAGGCGCGGGTGAATATCGAATGGATTGAATCGGAGCAGATGGAGTGGCCGGAATGCCGCGATTACTTGCGGCGTTTCGATGGCATCTTAGTGCCCGGCGGCTTTGGCAGACGCGGTATCGCAGGCATGTTAAACGCCATTCGCTGCGCGCGCGAGGAAAAAATTCCTTACTTCGGCATTTGCCTGGGCATGCAGACGATGGTGATTGAATACGCCCGCAATGTGTGCGGTTTGCCGGAAGCCGATTCCACCGAGTTCAACCCGAACACGCCGAACCGCGTCATTTACAAGCTTCGAGAACTGAAGGGCGTCGATGAACTCGGCGGCACGATGCGCTTGGGCGCGTATCCCTGCCGCTTGACCGATGGAAGTTTTGCCCAGCGGGCTTACGGCTCGTCCGACATCAGTGAGCGCCATCGCCACCGTTACGAGTTCAATCGCGAATTTGAGAAGACCCTCACTGAACATGGCTTGCGGCTCACCGGCCAGACGCCCGATGGCGTCTACGTCGAGATCTGCGAACTGCCGGACCATCCCTGGTATCTGGGCTGCCAGTTCCATCCCGAATTCAAGTCCAAACCGCTGGAGCCTCATCCTTTGTTCACCGCCTTCCTCGGCGCGGCGATCAACTATCGCGCTCAAAAAAGAGTGGCTACTGTCAGTGCGGCAATGGCGGCTGAGACCGACTCCATGGACGTTCCAGTGACACTCAGCGACGCTCGATGACTACTGTTCAAGCCGGCATTGTCAGTTTTTCGAACAGCGGCCCACTTTCCTTGATTGCCGGCCCTTGCGTTATCGAAAGCGAGGAGCACGTGCATCGCATGGTGGGCTTGATTCGTGCAGCCGTTGGATCGTTCGTTTTCAAAGCGTCGTTCGATAAAGCCAACCGCAGTAGCGTCAAGTCGTATCGCGGGCCGGGGCTTGCCGAAGGCGTTCGCATTCTCAGAGGCGTGCAACAGCTTGGTATTCCGGTGCTGACCGATATTCATGAGCCCTTTCAAGCGGAGGTTGCCGCCGAAGGCGTGGATATTCTCCAGATCCCCGCTTTCCTGTGCCGCCAGACTGATTTGCTGGTGGCCGCCGGGCGCACCGGCCGCGTCGTCAATATCAAGAAAGGCCAGTTCGTTTCACCGGTTGATATTGCGCTGGCGGCTGAAAAAGTGGCTGGCACCGGCAACCACAAAATCATTCTCACGGAGCGCGGCTCTTCGTTCGGCTACAACAATCTCGTGGTCGATATGCGCGGCTTGAAGATTATGGCCGATACCGGCTATCCAATTGTTTTCGATGCCACGCATAGCGTCCAGTTGCCGGGTTCTGCCGGTTCGTCTTCCGGCGGCCAGCCTCAGTTCATTGAGCCGCTGGCGCGCGCGGCTACCGCCGTCGGCATTGCCGGCGTATTCATGGAAACGCACGACCGGCCTGAGAAGGCTCTCTCCGACGGCGCGAATGCTCTCGAAGTCAGCCTGCTCTCTCAACTCTGGAAACGGCTAACGGCTTTGGATCGATTGGTCAAGAGTTTTTCGTGATTGCGCGGCTCATTCAGTCGCCCAGAACGACTCGGGCAATCGCGTGGCGCATCGCATTAAGGCGCTTACCCTCCCGGCTCCGATTCGGAAGCGTAGGACGCAATTAGCAGCTTGGACCTGCCTGAGCGAGTTGGGTAGCCAACTAAAGCGTTATGGCCAACACAACCACATTGCGATTGTTGGGCAGCGTGATGCTCTTTACCGTCTTCGTGGTATTCAGCGTGAACGAGTAGCCATAGAGGTGCCACGGCCCGTTTTGGGTGGCCCCGCTTGGGATGAGCCGATAGGTCATGGTGACGGCGATGGATTCGCTGGAAATGCTCGATTCAGCGCCCCAATCGCTGAGGCTCTGCACAAAGGTGCTGGTTGTGCCGTCCGTATAGGTCACGACAAAGGTTTGGTTGGTTTGCTCGCCGTTCAAGCCGGTGGCAAGAAGCTTCAGAGTCGGATAGGCCCCGGCCGGCAGGCTAATCGTCGAACCGTAGACCGCATCGGCTGCCCCCACCGCGCCGATAGTGAACGGCACGCTGGACCAAGTTACCGAGGTTCCCAGCAGACTGGATGAGTAAGCATATCCAGTGCCATCGATGCCGCCGTTTGTCGGAGCGGTGCCGTTGTTGAAGATCGCATGGACGTTAAATGCCGATGCGAGACTCACACTCACCGGCGTTGTGATAACCGCCGAGTTGACGGTGAAACTTTGCGAGACGGGCGTGGCGGCCGCATAGGTCGAGTTGCCGCCTTGCGAAGCGGTGATGCCGCAGGTACCGGCGGCCACGAAGGTCGCAGTTGTGCCGGACACCGTACAGATGCTCGTGGTGGTGGAAGCGAAAGTGACCCCTAATCCGGAGCTGGCTGTGGCACTCAGCGTAAGCGGCGTGCCGACAGTTTGCGTGGCGGGGGCAGCGAACGTAATGGTTTGCGCGTGCGGATTGACGGTGAAGCTACGCGGCACCGAAGCGGCCGCCGCATAGGTGGAGTTGCCCGCTTGCGAGGCCGTAATGGTGCAGGTTCCTTGCGTCAGCAAATTGGCTGTCGTGCCCGCTACTGTGCAGACCGAGGCCGTCGAAGAGGCGAAGCTGACGGGCAAGCCCGAGGTCGCGCTGGCGGAAAGCGTCAGCGTGGTAGCCGCGGTTTGCGTTGCGATAGCGCTGAAGGTGATCGATTGCGCTGCCAGATTCACCGTGAAGCTCTGCGATACAGGCGATGCCGCCGCATACGTTGAATTACCCGCTTGCGAAGCGGTGATGGTGCAGGTTCCCTGCGTCAGCAGAGTGGCTGTCGTGCCGGAGACCGTGCAGACCGAGGCGGTCGAGGAAGTAAAGCTGACGGGCAGACCGGACGTGGCGGTCGCCGTCAGTGAAAGCGTGGTCGCGGCGGTTTGCGCGGCGATAGCTCCGAACGTGATGCTTTGCGGCGTGGTGCCAATAACCAGGGTTGGAATCTCAACGACACTGCCATTGGTGGTGCCGTTGGAGCCAACATTGGCAATAAAGAGATCGCCCTGGCCGTCAAAAGCCAAACTATAAGGCGAAGACAATCCCGTGGCGACCACCACCTGAGTTCCGGTGCCGGGGCCGGTCGCAGTCCCGGGGACTTTGACCACGCGATTGTTGGCCTCGTCGCCGATGAAGACATCGCCCGCTGCATCCACCGCCACCGCGGCGGCATAATTCAGGCCGCTGCCAATCGAGCGGGAGGCACCCCCACCCGCGGGCAGTTCTACCACGCGGTTGTTGCTCCAATCGGCGAAAAAGACATCGCCGGACGCATCGACGGCGACCGCGGAAGGGTTCCCGAGACCGGCGGCTATCAAGGTGGTTTGCGCGAGCGTGCCGGCCGCTACCTTTACGACCGAGCCTCGGCCGCTGGTGGCCGCGCCCCGTGTATTGGCAATGAAGAGATTTCCTGATCCGTCGATCGCCAGTCCCTGCGGGAAGGTGATTCCGCTGAGATTCAGCGGTGTGGCGACGCTGCTGCCATAAGGCAGCTTTAAGATACGGTTGTTACTCGAGTCGCTGATGTACAAGTTGCCGGCGGCGTCGACGGCGACGCCGAACGGTGAATTGAGAGTGAGTCCGAGAGCGACGGCCACCGGCGCGCCGCCAGGAGCAACTTTATAGACCTGGGCCGCGGTGTTGTCCACGTAAAAGACGTCGCCCAATCCGTCGACCGCTACGCCTCTGGGCGAGCCGGTGTTGGCGATGGTATTGAGCGACGCGGACGCTAACGCCGTTTGCGTGCCAGGGCCAACGCCGTAGATGAATGCGGTTGTCAGCAAGTTACCGTTCGAATCGAAGAGCTTGACGGCTCCGCGGCGCAAGCCGGCGTAGGCCGGTTTGAATTGCACGCCGACCGTGCAAGAAGTTCCACTGACCAAACCGCTGCAAGTGGTAGAGCCCGGGACCAGCGTGAAGTCGGGGCTCGCCAACGACGTGCTGGGCGCGCCCTCGGTGAATAGAACCGGAGTGCCGAGCACGCCGGCAGTTTTCACCGAGAAGGTTAATGAGTTTGTTCCGGCGGCGAGCGCGGCATACGTGCCGGCGCTTACCACGGGCGCAGTGACACTGAAACTCTGCGAGACCGGCGTGGCGGCGGCATAAATGTTGCTGCCCGCCTGGGAGGCGTTGATGGTGCACGTTCCTGCAATCAGCAGCGTGGCGCTGTTGCCGGAGACCGTACAAACGTTTGCGGTCGAGGAAGCGAACGTGACCGGCAAGCCGGAAGTGGCGCTGGCGGAAAGTGCGAGCGTTGTACCCGCTGGTTGCGCGGCAACCGCGGCGAAGGTAATCGTTTGCGGCAGCGGATTAACGGTGAAGCTTTGCGAGACGGGACTGGCGGCGGCGTAAATGTTGTTGCCCGGCTGCGAGGCGGTAATGGTGCAGACGCCGGAGGTCAGCAGGGTCACTGCCGTACCAGACACCGTGCAGACCGCCGGGGTGGAGGACGAGAAAGATACCGCTAAACCGGAACTGGCCGTAGCCGTCGCGTTAAAGGACGTGCCGACGGTCTGCGTAGCAATCGCGCCGAAGGTAATCGTTTGCGCTGTTGCGCCCGTCACTTGCACTTCGACAACGCTTCCGGTATTGGTTCCGCCGCCCACGTTAGCGACAAAGAGATCGGCGTAGCCGTCTAGCGCGATGCCATATGGATTGACCAAACCGGTGGCGACCGTGGCTTGCGTTCCGGTGCCCGGACCCATGGCGGTACCAGGAACCTCGACTATACGGCCATTGTTCTGGTCGGCGATGAAGACATCGCCGGCCGCATCCACAGCCACTACCGATGCGCCGGAGATTCCGGTACCAATCGAGACCGGATTCCCGCTGATGGGTATTTCCAGCACGCGATTGTTGGACTTGTCGGCAATGAAGACGTCCCCGGCAGCGTCGAGTGCGACACCCGACGGGTTATTCAAGCCGCTCGAAGCGACCGTAGTCAAGGTCCCAGAAACTGCCGCGACTTCGACCACCGTGCCTGTGCCGGACGCCGCCGTGGCATGGGTGTTGGCAATGAAGAGATTGCCCGAGCCATCTACCGCCAAGCCTTCAGGGAACACCAAACCGGCGACGTTGAGGGCGACGGCGCTGCTGCTGTTATAAGGCAACTCGACGACACGATTGTTGCCCGCATCGGCAATGTACAGATTGCCGGCCGCATCGAGCGCCAAGCCATAGGGCGAACTGAGCGTCAGTCCGAGAGTAAGCGTTTGCGGCGTGGTAGCGCCGGGCGCAAGCTTAAGAATTTTGTTCGACAGAGTATCGGTAATGAACAGATCGCCCGCGCCATCGACGGTAACGCCGCGCGGATAGCTTCCCTGATAGATAGTCTTGCTGACGCTAGACGTCCAGGCCGGCAGAGTATTTGGGCCGATGCCGGATATGTAAGAGGTGGCCAGTACGTTGTTATTGTTGTCGACCAGTTTGATTGCGCCACGGCGCAGCCCGGCGAATTGCGGAGTAAACTGCACACTGACCGCGCAGGTGCCGGTTGCGCCAGCGACACAAGTGGTGCCCGTAGCAGAGAGAGTGAAATCGGCTTTGGCGAGCGAACTGCTCGGCACGCCTTCAGTGAAGACGATGGGAGTCCCTAGCGTGACGCCGGCGGGAATGGTAAAGGTCGCGCCTTCCGTCTGCCCGGCACCCAACACCGTAAAGCTCTGATCAACGGGCATGGCCGCCAGATAAGCGCTGCTGCCAGGTTGCGACGCCACGATGGTGCAAGTACCCGTGGCAAGCAAAGTGGCGCTGTTGCCGGAAGCGGTACAAACGGCCGGCGTAGTGGATGTAAACACTACCGTCAAGCCGGAGCTTGCGGTCGCGGTGAGCGTGGGAGAACTGCCGAGGCTTTGCGGCGTCAGCGGTCCGAAGGTTATCGTTTGCGGTTGCGGCACGACTGCACCGGCCCGCAAAATCTCGACCACGTTGCCGGACGTGCTACCGCCGCCTACATTCGCCACAAAGGCATCGCCTTGGCCGTCGAGGGAAACCGCGTAAGGCGTCAACAATCCGCTGGCAACCGTGACTTGGGCACCACTACCCGGCCCTGCCGCCGTGGCCGGAACCTCGACCAGTTGATTGTGGTTTTCGTCAACGATGAAAACATCGCCGGCCGCATCGACTGCCACCGCCGTCGCGTTCGAAAGACCGCTGCCGATAGCGATCGCGGCACCCGTTAGCGGGACTTCCAGCACGCGATTATTGTTCCTGTCGGCGATGAAAATATCGCCAGCGGCATCGACCGCCACGCCCGACGGGAAATTCAAGCCTTTGGCAAGAATAGTGCTCTGTGTGGCTCCGCCGGTTGCTAGCTTAATAATCGTGCCGGTGCCGCTGGTGGCCGCGGCTTTGGTATTGGCAATTAGTAAGTTACCCGCGCCGTCCACCGCCAAACCTTCCGGAGAATTCAGCCCGCTGACGTTCAACGCGGTCGCGCTGCCGGCGCCGTAAGGCAATTCCAACACCCGGTTGTTGCCGGCGTCCGCGATATAGAGATTACCGGCTGCGTCCAGCGCCAGGCCGTAGGGTGAACTGAGAGTGGTTCCCAGCGCCAAAGCAGTACTTGAACCGCTGGGCGTGACTTTGAAAACCTGGTTCGAATAGGTATCCAGGACGAAGGCGTTCCCGCCTCCGTCGACGGTGACCCCCCGCGGAAATCC
>Ga0302140_10012111_pt1 | contig 10585 bp, 8 predicted proteins | sample I_Bog_E1_1_FD_202095 | JGI IMG/M metagenome (GOLD analysis project Ga0302140, IMG submission 202095) | Peat permafrost microbial communities from Stordalen Mire near Abisko, Sweden - I_Bog_E1_1 | ecosystem: Environmental > Terrestrial > Soil > Wetlands > Peat | place: Sweden: Abisko, Stordalen...
ATCCACGCTCAAAATCATTCAAAACTTCCGGCCAGAGCAATTCACCTTCGCCGATAACGACGCTGTTGCAATGTTCCTTGGCCTGTTCACGCAATGAAGAAACAGTGATGCCACCCATGACGACATGGATGTTTTTCGATCGGTAGAAATCGGCGACATCACACGCCTCGTAAAATTGCGCGGTGAAAGTGCTGATGGCGACGAGGTCGAAATCCGTTGGCATCTCCGGCAGCGCTTTCAAATCGGCGATTTCGTGGTATTCGATTTGGAATTTGTCCGGCGTCAGGCCGGCGAGTGTGAGCAGGCCGAGGCTTGGCAGCGACGCGATGATTTTATTGCGGTCCACGAAGCCAGGCAGCGTGAGACCAAGCTTGGTGAGTTCTGCGTTGTGCGCACGCACACCGCTCAAGGCGATGAAACCGATGCGTTTTTTTTTGTTCATAATTTTATCACCTCCAGTAAAATCAGAATTCCACCGGCAATCAGGCTCACCACCGGCACGGCAAAAATCATGTGTGCCTTTGGGAAATGCGCCATGACGACGCAACAAACCGGCATCGCAATCGCGCCGAGGACGAAAGCCGGGGATGCGAAATGAATCAACGGGCCAGCCAATGAAAAGTTTTTGACGGTCAGGCAAAACAGCAAATTCACCGTGCCGAGGCCGAAGAACGAAATGTGGCCGAGCCGATACATCCGTCGTTTGAAGCTTCCATAGCCGCCGAGCCAGCCTTCACCGTGGAAGAACATTCCAAGCACCATGCCGGTGATGAAGCCAAGAAGAATCCAGAGCCAGCCAACAAAGAGATTCGGATCAGATTTCATTTGATTGTTTGAAGTTCGTTGCTACAAACTTATGTCATGAGTCCCGTCAAAGAAAAGTATTATCGGAGCCTGTTCACTCTTTCGGCAGTTTACGACGTTTTGCTAGGCGTCACGTTCATGTTTTTTGCTGAACGCGCGTTTGCCGCACTGGGCATCAGCGACAAGCTGCCGGCGATTCGCGGTTATCTGACGCTGCTCGGCGCATTTGTGCTGGTCATCGGTATTGCCTATTTTTTGATTGCGCGCGGCGACCTGAAGCGGAATGTGGATTTGATCCTCGTCGGCGTGCTTTACAAACTCGCCTATGCAGGAACGGCGTTTTATTACTGGTATCAAGGCCATTTGCCGCATGTCGCTTTCGGAGCGCTGTTCGGCGTGGCCGACGCGGTCTTTTTCGTTTTGATGGCCGAGTGCTATATGCTCCTGAAACGGGAAATCAAAGGTTGAAGCTGTTTTAGCGCCGGTCTGTCAAATCTGGAAATCCAGCGCCGTCTGTTTGTCCGACTTGCTCAGCACGCGCATGTCCAGGCCGTCGTAAATCACCAGCGACTTCGGCGCCACGCTGTCCATGATGAACACGTTGCCGCCGATCGTGCTGCCCGCGCCGATCACCGTGTCGCCGCCCAGGATCGTCGCGCCGGGATAAATCGTCACCTTGTCCTCGATGGTCGGATGCCGCTTCTTGCCGCGCAACGCCTGGCCACCCGCCGTGGACTTCGCGCCCAGCGTCACGCCGTGATACATCTTCACATGGTTGCCGATGACCGCCGTCTCGCCGACGACCGTCCCGGTGCAATGATCCACAAAAAAATGCGTCCCGATCTTCGCGCCCGGATGGATCTCCATGCCCGAACGCCAGTGCGCCCACTCCGTCATGATGCGCGGGATGAGCGCGACGTTCTTCAAATACAACTCATGCGCCAGCCGCTGCACCGCGATGGCCTCCACGAACGGATATGAAACCAGGATCTCCTCGCGGCTCAACGCCGCAGGATCGCCGTTGAACGCGGCTTCCACGTCCGTCTTCAAAATCTCGCGGATGTCCGGCAGTTTGCCGAGAAATTCCACCGTCAGCTTGTGCGCCTCCTTGGTGATGTCCTTCTTCGGCAAATTTTCCGGCGGATGATATTCCAGGCTCTTGCGGATTTCGTCCTCCAGTTTGCCGAGGACCGAATCCAGCAGCGCCGCCGTCTCCGTTTTGACCTCCGACGAATGGATCAGCTTCTCGTCGAAATAGCCGGGGAACAGCAGCCGCAGCAAATCGGCGGTGATGGCCGTGATGGCGCGCTTGGACGGCAGGTTTTTGCCGTCCAGATGATTGATGCCGCCGACGCGCGCATACGACGCGACCAGTTCGTTGGTGAGTTGGGTGACCGTTTCCACGAGGCAAGGATTTACCACAAAGAAACAAAGAAACCAAGGTTTTGTCCTTCAGAAACAGTCTTTGTTCCTTCGTTCCTTTGTTGTTTCAAGAACTGCTTCAACGACACGCCTGACTGGAATTCGCCGTTCGCTTGCACGCCACCGGCAAATTCCCGCAGGAAATCGCCGTCCGCGTGCAGGAACGTCCCGATTTCCCGCCAGAAAACGCTGTTCGCGTGCAGGAAATCCGCAAAATCTTGCAGGAATTTCCCGTTCGCTTGCAGGAATTCGGCGTTCGCTTGCAGGAATTCGCCGTTGGAGCGCAGGAAATCGCCGTTCGCGTGCAAGAAATCGGCAATTTCTTGCAGGAAATCGCCCTTCTACGACATGATTTTGGGCTTGGAATTAAAGAAATCATGTTCATTTGCAACGGTTTAGGTAAAAACGGACCAGAACAGCCCGTTTCCGGTCCAAATGCTTGTGAAATAAATCACAATCTTTTGTTTGACTCGGATTTTCTGCGGGTGTAACACGTTTCCGTAACCAATAAATAATTGACCCCATCAACAAGGCACCCTCATTGGGACGCCGGGGTCAGAAGGAAAAAAATTATGGCTAAAATAAAATTAGACACCTCACACATGAGCGTTGCCCCCTCAATCCCCTACTTCAAAAAAATTACGGGGAAGATGACCGGCAATGCGAAATTCACCGACCTGGCCACCGAGACGGCGGCTTTGGGTTCGGCAACAGGGGCGCTGGACACCGCCAACACCAACTACGAAAAATCCAAGTCGGACACGGCCCAGTTGCTGACGCTGCGCGACAACGCGTATGCGGCGACCAGCGACGCCGCGCACACGCTGGCCAACGGCGCGCAAAAGATCACGACCGATGCCTCCGATCTTCAAAGCGGCGGCTGGGACCTCGTCTCCGATGCCACACCAGTGGGCCAGTTGTCGGTGCCGGCCAACTTCCACGCCACCAGCGGGGATGTCAGCGGCTCGGTGGATCTCGGGTGGGATTCGCAGCGCGGCGTGCAGGCGCACATCGGGCAGTGGGCCACGTCGCCGAGCGGACCGTGGACGCAGGGTTACGTGGGCAAGAAATCGAGCTGCACCATCACCGGCCTGCCGAGCGGGGTGGAATCGTGGTTTCGCGTGCAGGCCAACGGCGCGGCGGGACCGAGCGACTGGACCGGCCCCATCGTCAAACGCGCGACGTGACGGGAAATTGAAACCAGAAAACAAGCCGCATCCGGTCTGGATGCGGCCCTTTTTTTGGCTTGATGATTTTGCAGTTCAACGTCAATCCGGCTTGGCGAAGATGTTGCCAAGAAATTCAGGCTGCTTGGGGAGTTGCAGCAATGGCATCATCTCGTAATAATTTTCATAACTTCCAATCTGCCAAAGCCACAGGCTGCCATCGGCGGAGAGCGCCACGACTCCGCCCCATGTGTTCGCGATGGCAATCCAGTCATTGTGGATGCCCATTCGCACCAGCGGAATTTTGACGGCGTCGGTGGGCGAATTTTCCGGGAAATTCCATTTCCACAACGAGCCGTCGGACTTGAGCGCGGCCATGCCGCTCCACGTCACGACCACGTTTGCCCAATTGGTTTCCGTTCCTACCCGCACAAAGTCTGAATCCATCTCTTTTCCATCTCGGTAAAAATCCCAGCTCATCCACAAAGTCCCATCCGGCCGGACGCAAGCTCTTTTGCCGTTGCCCGACAGGGACAAAGTTTGAAACGTTACTTGATCCAAATTTGTAGCATGTTTCAGTTCGTCCTTTTCGGTTTTGTAATCATTCAGGGTCACAGACCAGATGCTGCCGTCGGCTTTTTTCGCGAAACTGATCCATGGAACTGACAAAAATTCCTTCCAGTCGGAATTCGTCCCAATTTGATATGGCTTGTCGTCGCGAACGGTCGGCCAGTTTGTCGCCCACTGATATTGGTCAACATGATTTGTGTGATTCCAACGCCAGAGCGTGCCGTCCGTTTTCAAAAGCAGGAAACCCGGGCGCCCCCGGGCGACTTGCCGCCAATTCGTTTCACCGCCGAACTGCATCATCTTGTCACCCGTCCAGATTTCCGGGACGGCTTTGCTTGAAATCCACAGCGTGCCATCGGCTTGGACGCCAACGGTGTCCAGATTGCCAAAAATATGATTGGTCGCTGGAGATCCCCACCAGTCAATGTGCTGCGATGACGCGGAAACCCAGTTTGAACCTTCCATGAATTGACTCGGCCCGGTGCTTTCCGGCAAAGGTCGGAGAATCTCGAGCTGCAATTCTTTCCAACGGCTCGGACGATCATTAAAATGATATCCCAAACTGTCGAACCAGACACGGCCATCAGGCAGCCGGACTTGAAAGCCATCATAATTTTCACTGTTCAGTTTCGGCGGGTTCGACAGTGAAAATATCGCCGCGCCGTGCGGCGGTTCAGCCGGTTCAAAAACTTCCCACGCGCGGTTGTAAATCACCGTGCTGCTCGCGACGGTGAAAATCACCGCGCCCGAAATCCAAAAAATGTTCCGCCACCACATCCGCCGGTCTTCGTGGATGGTCTTGAAATTCAGCCACGCCAGCCAGAACAGCGTGGCGACAATCACCGGAATGGCGATGATGATTGGCAATATCGAGTGCCAGGGCGTGATGCCAAAAAATGTCGTGTTGTGATCGACCACAAACACGATGAAGGCAAAAAACAATCCGCAACCCAAAGCCGTGGCAACGGCGACTCCGACCGCGTGCAGAAAATTCTTGGATAGCGTAGAGGCGAAGAACGCGACGAATGTAAGCATCATGGTCACGATGACAACGGCAGCGATAAACCAGTTGTGATGCAAAGGAGCGTCGCCTGAAGCGACGAAAATGGAATTGGGAGCGCCGAAAGCGGCGGCGGTTCTTTCCAAAACCAGCGGCGTGACGCCGCCCAGCAGCGTCCCGAAAAACAGCGCCATGAAAAATTTGATGGCGAATTGAAGCCGACGCGAAGCGGGCAGGCATAGAAGACTTTCCATCACGCCGAGCTTTCGTTCCTCCGCCACGGCCATGCCGCCGATGATGACCGGCATCATAAGCCACAAGAGGCAGAAACCGTTTGAGGCGAGTTCACCAATCGGATGCTTGTTGCTGTTGGAGAGAGAAGGCCGCAGACAAATGGCTATGATATGCAACGCGAGCAATGCCGCCGCGCAAAACAGGCTGACGCTATGCAATTGCAGTTCCTTCCAGAACAGCGCGGCAACCGGTCGGTGGCTTTTTATTTTTCCGGAAGATTTTTTGCCCGCGTCAAAATATTTCCATGTGGAAAATGAAATTGTCCCGCCAGTCCATCCCACTTCCTGCGCCCGGAAAAAAAGCCATCGCGCAAATAGATAACTTGCCACGGAATAAATGACGAGCGCGACGTTGATGAGCAATAGCAATGAGTCGTAGGTGTGAAGCGAAGGATTTTCCGGCAGCAGCAAGGTCACTGATATGGCAATCGTGATGGGCGGCAAAATCACAAACCACATCGCCGCCACCGTTTGCCGGAGCAGCAATGTGCTCCACAATCCGCCGGCAAAAGCCGTGAGCGCAAGTGCGGGAGCGGTTTGCAGATTCACCAGCATCGCATCGTCTACTACGCTGCCATTCTGGGTCAAATGCAGCGGTGCAAGCTGTCGCAAGTTCCAAGAAGCATAGAACGCAATCAAAACGGAACCTGTCGCGGCGGCAAGTGTCGTCACTTTTACACTCCACAAATGTTTTCGTTCTTCCGGCTGGGACATGAATAAGCAAAAAACGCCCGGACTGAATTCGCGCCCGAAAGATTCCAGCGACAAGGCAATTGTGCCGAGCCATGTCAGGAGAACAAAAAATCCCCAGCCGCCAAAGGTGTCCAGGTTTTTGACCAGCCACATCGGCACGACGGCCAGCGACAAAGCCACAATCCAGCTTGGTAGCAGCAGACGGATTTCTTTTTTGATGAGTGGATTCATCTTTTCGACTTTTTCAATCTCGCTTGGCGAAGATGTTGCCGAGAAATTGCGGCTTGTGGGAAATGTCCAGCAGCGGTTCAAATTGTGAGCCGTCCCCATTTCCGGAATAATAGACATTTTCATAATAATCCGCCCTATCCAAAGGCCAAAACCACAGGCTGCCGTCGGCGGCCAGACTGATGATGCCGCCGTTTGCACTCACGATGGCAGTCCAGTCCGAATGCGTGCCGAGATGGACGGGCCGCGTGTCCTGGATTTCACGCGCGAGGAGGTCGGTTTCCCATCGGGCCGTGCGGCGGTAATTGAAATAAAAATCCCACAGCCAAAGCGAACCGTCGTCCTTGAGCGTCACAATTTTATCACTGTCGCCGGCGGCCACGACGTGCCAGCGGGTGCCATCGCCGATTTGCAGATCGGTTGGGAACCAGTTGTAATTTCCGTAACGATTACTTTTGTCCGAATCCAAACGCTGCTCCGCCCAGATGCGAAAAGTTCCATCGTCATGCACGCCAACCTTGTATTGCAATCCATGTGAAACCAATGCGACGCTGCGAAACCGGTCGCGCCCCAGATTCTTCACTGATTGAAGCGTGAATTTAGGCTCAAGTTGAAGCAGCGTCTCGCCGTTGGTGTCCCAATCTTGATTCCATGTCCAAAGGCTGCCGTCGGTTTTGCGAAGAAACCACTGGTAATAATTGCCACTGTAGTAATAAAATTCCGCCCAGTTCGATTCCGTCCCCAGCCGCTGCGGCGTGAACGTCCGCAAGCCCGGCCATTGGTTGTGACTGGAATCAAAATTAGCCGCGCCCCAGCGCCACAACGTTCCATCGGTTTTTAGGAGCAGTGTAAAGAGGCTGGCGGGGACAAAGCTGCTCCAGTTTGTTTCATTACCGAATGGAACAAGATGCTGTATTGCATCATTGTCGGCCTTCCATCTGCCGTTTGGCCAACGGTTGGTTTGCCACAACCTCTCCGAAACCCACAACGAGCCGTCGGTTTTGATGCCGACCAACCCGCCGCCGGTGCGTTTTACGCTAGTCCAGTTCGAGCCAGTGATAAACTTGTCATCGACCAAAGCGACTTTGAAATTACCCAGCATCAATGCGAGCGGATTAAGAGCGGTTGGGCTTTTTATGAAATAACTCATCCAAATTTTTCCATCGGGAAAACGGACGGAAATGTCGTCCCATTGCGCGTTCATAATTGGTGGATTGGATGGCGACAATCTTTCTGCGCCATGAGACGGCTCGAACGGCGTCAGTTTTTCCCAGGCGCGATGATAAACCGCCGTGGTCGCAGTCACGGCAAACACCAGCGCCAGCACCAGCATAAAAAAATTCCGCCACCACATTCTCCAGCCGGTCCGGACATGCTGGAAATTCCAGAACGCCAGCGCCAGCAGTGTCAACAGCATCACCGGCACGCCGATGAAATAGGGCAGCGGCCCGTGCCACAAGAAATCCAAATCATAATCCGGCATTTGCGAAACCACCACAAAGCCGAAAAACATCAGCCCGATTCCCAGCACCGACGGCGCGAGCGTCTGCAGCGTGTTGCGCATGAGCGAGGAGACGTAAAAGGAAATCGCGCCGAAGGCAGTCGCGATGCCTGCAAGCGTCAGCAATGGCAGCAAACGGTTGATTGCTTCGAGGCAATTCCAATATAAGACTTGCCCCGCGGACAAGATTTGTCCCACGTCAATTTGTGTGAACATGCCCGCCCTCAAGCTGTTGAAATTAAAATGGACGTTCGGCAAAATTCTTGATCCTTCCAGCAGCAGCGGCATGACCACACCCAGCAGCACGGACAGGATAATCATCACGGAGAATTTGATGGTGAATTGCGTCCGCCGTTTTGCCGGGAGGCAGAGCTGTCCTTCGAGCGTGCCGAGTTTCCGCTCCTCCGCCACCGCCGCGCAGCCGACCAGCACGGGCATCACGAGCCACAAGCCCCAGAAGATTTCGAGGGCATATTTCAGGTCGGAAGAGCGTCTCAAGTCGTAGAAATGCCGCGTCGCCAGAACGCCCAGATGCAGCAGCAGCAGCGCAAACGCCATGATAAATTGCGACTGGTGCAACTGGAATTCCTTCCGCCACAGCGCGGCACGGGGACGGAGGATGCGTTGCGTTGCTGATTTTGTAAGCCACACCGGAAGCCCGCTCATTTCCGGCATGGCAATCGTGCCGCCTGACCATTGCGCATCCTGCGCCCGGAAAAATAGCCAGCGTGCAAAGAATAATCCCGCGAGACTGTAGAGGCCAAGCACGCTGATAATCATGCCTTCAAAAAAATTCCCGTCGTAGTCGGTAAAGAAAGCGGCGAGAATCATCATCAGCACGCCCGGCACGAGCAGCGTGAACCAGAACGCTGCTGCGACCTGCCGCAGCAACAGCACCGTCCACAACCCACCAGAAAAAACGACCAGAGCAAACATCACCCCGGCCACAAAAGTATCGCCGAGGTCGGAGGAGTCGCTGGGGATGTTGTTGGAGAAAAAAACGCGCACGCAAAAAAATGAGCCAAACCACAAAACGCCGACCACCAGCAGCGCGGTGGCGAGCAGCGAGATTTTTGTTTCCCAGATTTTCAGGCGCGAAACCGGCTGCGCGAGCAGGTTGGTGAAAGTTCCCGAACTGACCTCGCCGCCAAACGAGTCCAGCGCCATCATCACCGCCACCGCCGGGCAAACCACCATTGGAAGCAAAGACAACATGCTGCTCAAGGCGTCATTGTGTTTCCACATCAAAAGCCAGTTTGAAAACGTCAGTGCGCAGCCAATGAGAAAACTTGGCAGCAGCAGGCGGATTTCCTTTTTGAGAAGCGCGTTCATGCTTTCGCCTTTTTCAAGATGTCCGAGGCCACGAAGATTTCCTCCAGCGACAGGGCTTCGCAGCGCAGTTCCTCGGGTGAATGCGTTTTCAATTCCGCCAGCAGTTGCTCGCTGTTGCCGTTGGCGAGAATTTCCAGTTCGCGTCCACTGGTCTTCACGCTCAACGCGCCGGCCAGATTGAGCTTTGGCATTTCCGCAAAGCGGGCGCGGATTTTGCGGAAGCGGTCGCGCGCGGCGTCGGCTTCCATGGTCAGCAGTTCGCGGCCCTGCTCGATGATGGTGAATTCGTCAATCAAACCCTCGAACTCGGAAATCAGGTGCGTGGAGACGAACACGGTGCGGCGGCCGGGATCGCCGGATTGATACGCGCCGATGACGGTCTCGATGAATTCGCGGCGGACAATCGGGTCGAGCCCGCTGGTCGGCTCGTCCAGCACGAGCAGTTCCGGTTCGGGACAAATCGCGCCGATGAGCGCGAGCTGCGTGCGCTGGCCTTTGGAGAGGTGGCTGGCCTTCTGTTTCGGGTCGAGCTGGAATCGTTTCAGCAGATCGGCTTCGATGTCGCCGTTCCAGTGTTTGCGGAAGGAGGCGAGATATTCCAGCGTGTCGCGCACAGTCATCCACGGATAAAACGCGACCATGTCCGGCACATAGGCGAGGCGCGATTTGACGGCGACTTCGTCCGTGCGCGGGTCGAGGCCGAACACGCGCACGCTGCCTGAATCGGGCCGGAGGAGGTTCAGCAGGCATTTGATCGTGGTGGTCTTGCCCGCGCCGTTGCGGCCGAAAAAGCCGTAGCATTTGCCGGGGCGGACGGTCAGCGAGAGGCCGTTCACGGCGTCCAGCTTGCCATAGCGCCGCGAGAGGTTTTGGATTTCAATGATGGGCGAGTCAGTGTTCATGCGTGTCCTTTTAATCGTTGTCGGATTTTTCCTTCACCTTGCGTTCAAAGCTGTCGAGCCGTTCCTTGACGAGGGCGAGAAAGGCATCGCGGTCCACCTGCAGGTGATGCGCGGCAACCACGGCCTCGTCAATTTCCTTGGTCAAAATTTTCGCGCGCGCGGACTTGGTGAACGGCGAATTGCTCTCCTTGAGAAAACAGCCCTTGCCGGGAATCGTCTCGATGACACCCTGATTTTCCAGCTCGGCATAGGCCTTGGCGACGGTGTTGCGGTTGACGCGGAGTTCCTCGGCGAGTGGGCGGATGGAGGGCAGGGGTTCGCCCGTGCGCAGGCCGCCGGACGCGGCGGCGTAGCGGATCTGGTCCACCAGTTGCAAGTAAACCGGCTTGCCGGACTTGAAATCAATTTGCAGGAGCATACGCGGTGACTGTCCTATGACAATAGGACAGTCGGCGGCGCGAGTCAAGAAGAATTTTATACGGGCTGTGGCGGCGGTCTATGACCGTCGGAGATTGGCGACGCTCACAGAGCGCCGCTACATTGCAAGACCGCTTCCACCACGCGCTCGACACTGATGCCGTTCATGCAGCGGAAATCAATCGGGCATTCGCGCAGAAAACACGGCGAGCACGGCGCGTCGGATTTGAGTAAATGATTCCGCGGGTCGCCGGGGA
>Ga0302140_10012117_pt1 | contig 10583 bp, 5 predicted proteins | sample I_Bog_E1_1_FD_202095 | JGI IMG/M metagenome (GOLD analysis project Ga0302140, IMG submission 202095) | Peat permafrost microbial communities from Stordalen Mire near Abisko, Sweden - I_Bog_E1_1 | ecosystem: Environmental > Terrestrial > Soil > Wetlands > Peat | place: Sweden: Abisko, Stordalen...
ATGAGCGGGAATACAGACGGGGTTCTGGAGGCTCTTGCGACTCACCGTATTCAACTCGCTTTGATCGAAGGGCCGGGGCTGCGCAAGGACTTCCACGTTGAGCCGTTCATGGAAGACCAGATGGTTCTGGTTGTTCCCGCTGTGCATGAATGGGCTGACGCCGAGGTGAGCGTCGACGACCTGAGGGGCGCTCCACTGTTGATGCGGGAGTTCGGATCGGGGTCACGACGAGTGGTTGAAACGGCGCTCGTCAAGGCTGGCCTCAAGAAAAAGGACATCCTCGTGACGATGGAACTTGATTCAACAGAGGCATTGCTGAGCGCAGTTGAGGCGGGGCTGGGGATCACGTTTGTGTCGCGCTGGGCGGTGCGCAATCAACTGGCGCTGGGTACGCTCAGGCTTGCTCGTGTGCAGGGACTTCGATTGTCCCGTATGTTCTCGATTGCGTATCCTGCAGGTCCGAAACCTACCGGAATAACCGGAGCGTTTCGAAGCTTTATCCTTGCTCGCTCGCTTGATTTAGCTCCCCGGCCGACGGGCAGGCCGGGAAGGCAAAAGCATAAGACTGATGGTTCCTAATTGCAGATTTTTAAACGACTTCGACTAACTCTGGTTCCTTGGCGCCTTGACCGTAATGGCTGGCGACATACTTATCCAGAATCTCCTGAAACTCCTGCACAATACGGTCGCCGCGAAGAGTCGTGTACAGCTTGCCATCCACGTACACGGGAGCTTTTGGGTCCTCGAAGGTACCAGGCAGGCTGATACCTAGATTGGCGTGCTTGGACTCTCCGGGACCATTAACGATACATCCCATGACAGCAAGCTTGAGTTCTTCGACGCCTGGATATTGTTTGCGCCATGCAGGCATTGACGTTCGGAGGTAGCTTTGAATCTGCTCAGCTAGTTCTTGGAAATATGTGCTGGTGGTCCGTCCGCAGCCAGGGCAACTTGTGACCTGCGGCATGAAGCTACGGATGGAAAGCGACTGCAGAATCTGCTGGGCTACATGAACCTCTTCACTACGATCGCCGCCAGGAGCTGGGGTGAGGCTTACGCGAATCGTATCGCCAATGCCCGCAAGTAATAGCGGAGCGAGGCCGGCTGCTGAAGCGACGATGCCTTTGGCGCCCATGCCTGCTTCAGTTAGACCGAGGTGTAATGCGTGGTCGCAGCGAGCTGCGAGGCTGGTGTAGACGTCGATCAGGTCGCGCACTCCGCTGACCTTTGCGGAGAGGATGATCTGGTCACGGCGCAGGCCGTAGCGTTCAGCAGCAGCAGCATTATCGAGAGCGCTGACAACCATGGCCTCCATCATCACGTCGCGTGCTGGCTCAGGAATAGCCTTCTTGCTGTTCTCATCCATCATGCGTGTAAGCAAAGCCTGGTCGAGCGAACCCCAGTTCACGCCAATTCGAACGGGCTTCTGGTGCTCGACGGCGACCTCGACCATGGTGCGGAAGTTGTCATCGTCCTTGCGGCCGATTGATACATTGCCGGGATTGATGCGGTACTTGGAAAGGGAAGCGGCACAGGCAGGGAACTTCTTCAGCAACTGGTGGCCGTTGTAATGAAAGTCGCCGACGATCGGTACGTGGATGCCACGTTTTGCCAGACCCTCTACGATGTGTGGAACGGCGGCGGCAGCTTCGTCGTTGTTCACGGTAATACGAACAATTTCGGAGCCGGCCAGAGCCAGAGATTGTACCTGATCGACTGTGGAGGCAACATCGGCAGTATCCGTGTTGGTCATCGACTGTACGACGACCGGGGCTTCCCAGCCCACGCGGACTGTGTTGGTTTCACCCGACCCTATTTTGACTGTGACTGACTTCCTGCGCTGTATTTCCGCCATATTCTCTAGTTTACTCGCAACCCGGCCCGGATAGGAACCCGGGGCTCTCGCGCTTGAAGTAATGAAAAACGCTCATCCAGCTCCCACAATAGAGCCAACCGTCGCGTTCCATTCGAGATCTCTCGTCTCCCAGAAGCAGTCCGGAGAGGCGTTGGTACTCCCAGGGTCTGCGAAGCTGAGGATTCTCTGGTCTGCGGAACCGCAGAACCATTGCTCCAAAGCCGGTCATCTCCCATCCGTCAACGCCCATTTTCTCGAGAATCCCGACTTCATCAAACGCGGTCGCCATTTTGTCCAGGTATTCCCATTTTTCCGACATGGTTAGCATTTTTTCATCCAGATCGGCCACGAAAATTGATTCAACGGGTAATTTGAAGAGCCAGGAAATGCGGAGCGCAAGCGAAAGTCCAGGATCGTTTTTTGAAGATTCAAGGGCGTTGACTGTCTGCCTGGATACTGCAAGGCGTTCGGCAAGTTGAGCTTGCGACCAACCCTCAGTGGTACGAAGCTCGGCGATTCTGTTCTTCACGGGTAATCTCCTCGTCGTATGTTTCTGCTTCACCGGGTCTCCCGAGGAAGTTTATGTAAATATACTTGCTAGGTTTTAAATTGTATACTTGTAAATTAAACTAGTCATATCTATTCTGACGGCAGAATGGATGGAGCTTTTGCGGATGCGAGGCGTCTCGGGACTTGACTACCGCTTCAAAATTGCAGATCTTCCGGTGGGGTTCGATGTTGAGATAGACTTAAATTAATCATTGCGGATGGATGTGGCCCTGTAGCTCAGCTGGATAGAGCAGCGGTTTCCTAAACCGGAGGTCGGAAGTTCAAATCTTCCCAGGGTCACCATAGAATCAAAGGCTTACAGTATCTAGAAATTCTCAAAAAAACATCTTGAGTCGTTATTGGTGTCGGCTTTAGTCGGCTGATCTCTTAGCACTTTCTGTGGCTGCAAAAAACACTCCGCGAAGGTTCATGGGGTTTAAGCGAAAGCAGAGAAGTGGCATCTGGTGGATTCAAAACGAGGTTGAAGATGAGCCCAAAAGGGAGAAAGCGTCATGAGATCCCACGCCATCGCCCACTACCAGAATCGAAAGGTTAATGCCCGGCTAGTCTTTAACCTGCACGACAATTTTTGCCATCGGGGCGGCAGTGTAGGGAAACCGGGACGCTAGGCGATCTAGAGATTCAAGGATCCTGTCAAACTGGACCTCTATACACTCAACAGCCGAATGGAACTCATCCTCCCAGAGTTGGAGAGCCGACAGGCTGATTCTGATGTCGGTTTCTTGATGAGCATATCTCTCTATCCAAAGATTAGGTGACAAACCGTTTCATAAAGATCACGCAGACGGCCGTTGTAGCGAACTAGGGCCGGTCCAGTCCATCGATTGCTCCGAGGTCAACTTTACTGCAGAGTGATCAGTACCCTCTCATTGGCAAGTGGTCCGATCTATGATTCGTCACAGTCAGGCGTCCGGGACGATGTCAATTGCATTTCTCTGTTCGGTCGCTTCGTTGGCTGCGGCCTATTTCTCTATTCTCAACGCAGTTTGATCTCGACAGTTCTTCGCAATTGGACGAAGCGTCCCACTCGAGCAGCGAGACAGAGTATTCCCGTGGTCTCCCGATCGAGTGAAGGCGTTGATTTCTATGAGCATTCGTCAATTGACCTGGAATTGAGAGCAGATTGATCACGGATTGAAGGCGACCTGCGTAGTTGCGTGTGACAACAGAGGAATGCAAAGAGTTCTCGCTACTGCTGATTGCAGAGTTGCTGTTCCGTACCAGCTCGTTTGGCACGATCATTTCCACGGACTGAGGATCCTCCCGGGTCTTCAGCGTTCTTCGGATGGGTCGTTTGTCGGGAGCCAAGATAGGGGGCATGACTCCTTAACCCACCACGCATTCCTTACCAAATAGACTTGCGATCGACCTAAGCTGTCGCGCCCAGGAGGAACCGCTATGCTCCACCGTAGTTCTCTTTTCGCTCTCGCACTTGCCGCCTCTGTTTCTGCCATGGCTTGCTTCGCTCAAGCTAGCGATTCCACTCCTGCGGCAGCCACAGCAGCTACCTCTATCCCCAATCTCATTCGCTTCTCGGGCACCGTGCCGGCAGATGCCGGCAAGTTCGAGCCAAACCAGGTTGCCATGACCTTTCTCATTTACAAGGAGAAGCAAGGCGAAGAGCCGCTCTGGACCGAGACTCAATTGGTCAACGTCGATGCTGCGCGGCATTTCGAGGTGCAGCTAGGTGCTTCCAACCCCAACGGCTTGCCCGGCGACCTCTTTGCCACGGGAGAGGCACGCTGGCTTGAAGTACAGATTGCCGGTCGGAGACCCGAGCCGCGAACGCTGCTGGTGAGTGTGCCTTATGCCATGAAGGCCGCCGATGCGGAAACCCTGGGCGGATTGCCTCCATCAGCCTTCATGCTGGCGGGCACGAAGATCTCAGGAACACAGTCTGCCGCAGTGTCGCCGGAGGTATCGGCGAGTGCCGTCACCACTCCTGGCGGAACCGCTGGCTACCTTCCCGTCTACAGCGGAGCAACCGTCGTCGACGACTCTATTCTCTTCCAAGCCGGGGCAAAGGTTGGCATTGGAACTAATGTCCCAGCCGCCACCCTGGATGTGAACGGGAGCGTAGCGGCTCGCGGTGTATTCAATTTGGAGAGTATCGGGACTGCAACCTCGGCAGCAGGGAAAGACTCTGAGCCGCTCCAATTTTCAGCAAGTGTTTATAACTCTGGGACGAAAGCTGTAGTCACTCCACTGTTTTCACTGCAGGCCGAGCCTTCAGGCAATAACACCACGACGCCAGGCGCAACGCTCAACCTTCTTTACGGGGGGGGGACAACGCCGTCGGAGACTGGTTTCTCAATCAGCGCCAAGGGGCTAATTAAATTTGCCAAGGGACAGACATTTCCTGGCGCGGGAGCCATCACCGGTGTTACCACCACCAGTCCACTCACTGGCAGCGGAACAACCGGCTCCATCGCCCTCGGCCTTAACCTAACAGCTCTCGAGACAACCCTTAACGCCAAATACGCACAACTCGCCGTCGCCAGCAAGTTCACGGCCCCCGTCACATTCGCGGCGCCAGTTACCTTCGCGGCAACTCAGACCTTCCCCGGACTCCCCGGCGGAGGCACTATCACCGGCGTAACAACGACCAGCCCTCTGACTGGTTCCGGAACAAAAGGCTCCGTGGCACTCAGCCTTAATATGACCGTCCTTGAGACCACTCTGAACACAAAATACGCACAACTCGGTGCTGCCAACACGTTTGCTAAGCCCGTTGTCTTTGCTACCGGTCAGACCTTCCCGGGAGCGGGAACCATCACCGCAGTCACCGCAGGCACCGGACTCCTCGGCGGTGGTACCACTGGCTCAATCAAACTATCGCTCGATCCAGCTGCAATCCCGACCCTGTCCGGAAGCCCCGTATTCACCAGTTCCAAGGATGGCGTTCAGGGCGTCACATCCGGAAACGTTCTGAATACCGCTGGCGTTCAAGGCGAAGCAGGAAGTCCAAGCGGCGCAGCGACCGGAATCGCCGGCGTCTGGGGAGATGCTTACGCCCACGTGGGCGTCCTCGGTACCAGCTATCAATATTCCGGGGTGCAAGGCGTGAGTAACAGCAGCTACGGCGTGCAGGGAAGCAGCACCTCCAACACCGGCGTCCTGGGCACCAGTACGTCCGGCACTGGTGTTTCTGGCCTGAGCACCTCAAGCAGCGGTGTGGCGGGATACACCCCCGGCTCAACCGTCAACACTGCTGGCGTCCTCGGCAAGGTCGGGTCGACCAGCGGAATACTTCAAGTCGTCGCTGGTGTCTGGGGAGACTCGTATCAGCAGGTTGGAGTGCAAGGCACCAGCGCCCAGGCCGCTGGTGTCTCAGGCACAAGCACATCAGGAGCAGGTCTGGCTGGAAGCAGCGTCAATGGTAACGGCGCTTTCACCTACACTGTCGGAAGTACAGTAGGCACCGCTGGCGCACTCGGTGTTGCCGGGAGCAGGACCAGCTTTTCCGGAATCTCTGGCGTCTGGGGCGACTCGGCAAACCACGTTGGAGTTCAGGGCACGAGCAATCTGTATACGGGCGTTCAGGGCTCAAGCGTCAGTGGCCCCGGCATGCAGGGAAGTTCAACGTCAGGCAACGGAGTCCATGGCGTCAGCGCAAGCACCAGCGGAATCTTCGGCGAGACCAGCAGCACCTCCGGCCAGGACGCGGCACTCTTCGGCTACTCTCACAACAATGCCACAGGCGTCTACGGATTCAGCTCACAGTTCGGCATCCACGGAGTATCAGGCGGCAACAGCGGAACCGGAGGTCGTAGCGATGTCTTCGTCAACGGGCCCGCAGGCATTTGGGGAGACACCAGCGGTGGCGGCTATGCCGTCGCTGGAACAACAGACAACGGAATCGCTGGCGAATTCATCAACAACAGCTCTTCCCAATCCGCAATGTATGTAGCCAATGACTACAACGGCATCTCCAACGTGGCAACGATTACCGGCGTTTCCGGAGGCTGCTCATTCTTCGGTAACGGCGATGTCCTCTGCGATGGAAAGATCTCGTCCGCTGTGGTCTTGGGCGGTGGTGGGCGTGCGGTAAGAACGTACAGTGTGCAATCAACAGAGAACTGGTATGAAGACGCAGGCTCCGCGCAGCTCGTAAACGGCGTCGCCCGCGTTCAACTCGAACCAGTCTTCGGCCAAACCGTGAACACCGCCATCGAATACCATGTCTTCCTGACCCCCGGCGGCGAATCCGAAGGCCTCTACGTAACCAACAAAACCGCGCAGGGTTTTGAAGTGCACGAGCAGCACGGAGGACACTCCAACATTTCTTTTGACTATCGCATCATGGCTAAGCGTGCCGGTCATGAGAAGGAACGTCTCGAGGACGTCACAGAGCACATGAAAAAGCAAGAAGAGATTCGCATCAGAATGCTTGCTTCGGACAAACCTGGCCGGACAACAGAAGAGAGTGCGCGCTAGGTGTTTTCAGAATCTTTCCTCTGGTTCCCAGTAATTGAAATATCCGGATCCTGGGCACGCGCGGATTGAATGTGTTAGCACACTAAAGAGACAGATGAGGTGCAAAGGTGGAGAGATGTGAGTGTTGTAGCCCCCAATGCTGGCACAAGCAACTTCATTCTCGAGATGACATCTATCTCAGGCCCATCCTGGATATTTGTATTCAGATGTGGCGAATCGAACATGCTGATAGTTTTTGGGGAGGACTTGTCCCAGCACTCGATCTGATGAGTCCCGACCGATCCTATTCGATTGCGATGCCGCTAATTTGCTTTCTACGAGTAATTGCGTTCCATGTCTTTCCGCTATCCGTGATTGTGGCTCGAGTTATCAAGAGGTTGTGGAGACAGCCAACGTTGAAGGCTATGCTACGACAATCAATGAGAAGAGAGTTTCTGACAACTTACTTAATGTTCAAACCGAAACGCAGATTCAAAGCCTGCTGGATGCCAATATCGCTGATGCCGTTGGACGCGTGCCGAGAGTAACCTTAAAGTGCAACGATGGCTGGTCTTATATTTTGCCTTTTCTTCGATGGAATCAAAGGAAATGGGGAGACGAAGATCTGATCTAGATGGGCCGAAAATAGACCCCTCAATAACTGACGAGAGCCAACCAGTCATCGAGTCCATCTTTCGCAGACTGGGTACACATAGCTATCGAAATGGCCGATATGTAGCTGACTAGAAAGACGCTATCTATCTTTTCGATGTAGGGACCACTCGTTTCTTCATTGACTGGATATAAGCTCTAAATTCTTCTTCAGTTCTGTCGCCCTTATCGCGATTACAGCTTAAACAGCAAAGAACGAGATTGCGCCTCGAGGATTTATGCCCGCCTTTGCACTTGGGGATTTTATGGTCGATAGTCGCGACATTCCCCACGCGTGGGTTATCTGTACAGAGAACTATCTGACAGCGGCAATAGTAGCAAGTGGGATCTGCGGCGAACATCTGCTGCCGGATCTTCGCAATAATCCCTTTTGCCTTTCTCGGAGGTGGGGGTTCCCGGTGCATAGGAGAAGTCTCTTCGATTTTACGCAAATCGGAATATACATGACGCTGTAATCTGCCTGTTGTATAGACTCAGCCTGACCAACCGAGCCGCGAGATGGACGAACCGAACGTATAGCGCGAGATCTACTCTAAGTTCGCGACCACACATTCTATGTGGAATAAGTGGGCTTTCCGATCTTTTTCACCGACTTCAATAAGGCGGTTGGCAGCAACGAAAAAGTTGAAATCACCTGTTGCTCAATTTAAAGATATCTTCGACCTTTGAGCTAGCGGTCGTAGAGCTGAGAACGCCTGCCGGCCTGTCTTAGAAATGCGGCGGCGGGATCGGCATGGCCCCAAAGAGTTAAAAGCGCTGGTATGCATCGACAGCAGCAGTGCGATTCCATCCGCAACTAGAGCACGACCGAGGCAAAGCCCCCGAAAGTGGGTATTCGCCTAAAATCAATCGAGCGTCAAGGAGAATGGCTTCTTGCGCGCTCAAGACGGCAAAACTGATTACACCGGCAAGCTAGGTCTGCTTCATATCGCTCAGATGGCAAGAGAGGTCGACGATGACGTTCGATATGACATGGGGGCCGATAGTAATTCAGAAGCTCCTGTTTCTTGAGCTGACCTCTCTTGCCAAGCTCAAGGGATTGAAAGGAAGCTACCTGGAATACCTTGCTCGGCCTGCATCCGAATCAGTTCCGTTCGATACCTTGGACAGAACTGGCTTGTAGATGATGGTTGCAGAACGCATAGCGAACGTAGGAGCTTTCTCCGAATTGTAGAGCGTTATGGTGAATACTTGTTGGCGCCTCGTTGATTGCTCGCGGTTGAGGTGCTCACCAAATGCATCGAGTCACTGATTGAAAAACATCGAGAATTGACTACTCCAATTTTCGATAGTTGGATTGTCAGGTAGAAAGCTGATGCTGGCAATTACTTCCTTTATCTCTCAATTAAGCTGTCACGATAAAATACGAAAAAGCCGTCTACAGTTAGCGAGATAACTCAATTTATCGTTAGTTGTAACAGGATAAATTGTGAGGTGAATTATAATTCACGAATAGATTGTCATGATTATAGTTAATTACTATGCAATGTCTCGCTCTTTCTTGAGTCGTCCGTGTATTCTCTCCTAGAAGAGAACCGGGGTTACAGTTATCTTTCATTCTCGCACTGCAACGTAACTCAAATTCTGTGAAAATCGAGGACACGCTGGTGAAGCGCGTGCGTCTATTGCTTCTGTCTGCTCGTAATCTGTTTCTGGATTTAAGGCTTAGGCTATTTCCCTATCATTTTGGTCCCGACATCCGCTGTAAGAAATGCGAAAAGATAATTCCTAGAGGCCATCCAGGCGTTGACCTCACTCCTCTTGGAAACTTCTGCAGCGATCGCTGTCAGATGGAGGATGAACAGGAGAGAAGTTGGTAAACCACTGACTGAAGAGGCGAGGCGCAAGGTATTCGGAAGGAGTTTTGGCCCAAAACTTGTCCTTTTGGTGTCGTACGGCAAAAAGTCAGGGACTGAATACCTTTGATCTTAAGCTTGCTGATTTTGGATATTTGGCAGGAAATGGCACAGTCTCGATCAACCAAACGTCAGAGAGATAATTTAGATTCTGCTCTAAAACATAGTTCCTGAATTTGTGCTTAGATCCTCGATGAGACCTACACTGAGTTACCCACCCTGCCGTAAGCTTCGCGACAGGATGGGTGTTAACTTATACGAAGAGTGGTGCAAGAACCAGCGTTACCGTCGCCAGGAGTTTGATCAGCACGTGAAGGCTGGGCCCTGCGGTGTCCTTGAACGGGTCTCCGACGGTGTCGCCAACAACAGCGGCTTTGTGAGCATCCGATCCTTTACCGCCGTATGCGCCGGTTTCGATGAACTTCTTGGCGTTGTCCCATGCGCCACCGCCATTATTCATCAACATCGCAAGCAGAATTCCGCTTATCGTTCCAACCATCAGGAAGGCTGCGACCGCTTCAGCTCCGGAGAGGTTGACGATGTTTCCGAAGCTGGCCGGTAGGTCTGAAGTGCTGGCCAGGTGGAAACGCGTGCTGAGATGGCGGAAGAGGACGCCGATAGTCACGGGCATGAGCACTGCAAGTGCGCCAGGCAGAACCATCTCTTTGAGTGCGGCGCCGGTCACGATATGCACGCAGCGGCCGTAATCCGGCTTGCTGGTGCCGTTCATGATGCCGGGGTTTTCTTTGAACTGGGCGCGAACATCTTCAATTACTTTCTCCGCTGCTCGCCCCACAGCGCTGATGGCCATGGATGAAAAGAGATAGGTCAGCATGGCTCCCAGAAGCGCGCCCACAAAAACAGGAATACTGGCGAGGTTCACGTTGGAAAAGCTCCAGTCGACGGGCAGGACAAATCCTGCGGCTTCGACGCGGTGCTTGACGATGTTGTGGATGGTCTCAAGATAAGCGGAGAAGAGTAGAAACGCCGCAAGGGAAGCAGAGCCAATTGCGTATCCCTTGGTTAGAGCCTTGGTTGTGTTTCCTGCGGCATCCAGGCGATCGGTCCGGTCGCGCACCTCGTGCGGCTGATTGCTCATTTCCGCGATGCCGCCGGCGTTGTCGGTGATTGGACCGAAGGTATCCATCGCCAGGATGTAGGCCGCACTCGAAAGCATACCCATGGTTGCGATGGCAGTTCCGTAGATCCCCTTC
>Ga0302140_10012118_pt1 | contig 10582 bp, 9 predicted proteins | sample I_Bog_E1_1_FD_202095 | JGI IMG/M metagenome (GOLD analysis project Ga0302140, IMG submission 202095) | Peat permafrost microbial communities from Stordalen Mire near Abisko, Sweden - I_Bog_E1_1 | ecosystem: Environmental > Terrestrial > Soil > Wetlands > Peat | place: Sweden: Abisko, Stordalen...
CACCCCAATCTCGCACGCGTCTTCTGCACCGTTGCCATCTGAACGAGAGCTGTGTTCTTGTCCGGCTCGGCACCACAACGCATTCAAGAGATCGCGGCCGACAATCCTTCATTTGCAGGAGGAATGCCAAATCGGAGCAGACCGCTAATTGCCCTAGAATGAGGAGGTGTGAAAGGCGATATCGAGATGGAAGTTGTCGAGAGTCGCAAGTGTCGATGCAAGTTCGACAGCAAGGATCGACCGCTCGTTCAGGTTGAGTCCCCTTTTACGTCAACAGATTTAAGGACCACACCTAAACTCAGATAAGCAGATCAGAGGCGACCGGCACGCAGAAGCGCCAGGAAAGGGAAATGGTCGCTGGTCAAGTGGTGTTCTCTTAATCTGTCCTCGGAAAAATCAATGCCTTTCGCCTGGGGTTGCTCACGCGGGGTCGGGTGCATAACGGAGTCTGCACCAGAATGCGTCTTCGATCAGGTCTGTCGGAGCGGCCATCATCCTGATCGCGCGGTCGCCTCACTGCGGCCTTATCAAATCCAAAACGCTACCGGTAGCCTGCCCGCTTCGTCGAACAATGTCTCTGAGCCAATGATTTGATCGTGCCCATGCGCAGGGCCGACGCATATCAAATTCCCAGTAATTTGAGCAAGTAGGGGTGATTCCATGCGGCTTGAGTCGTTTGCCCTTGATGCCGCGTTTGAAGGTAGTTTCCTGTTTAAGCAGGTTGAGCGCTATGCGGTTGAGCAGCGAGAAGTTTTGCGCCGCGTGGCCTGCTCGTTTCCGGTCCAGATCTTCGCCAAAGCCCACGTCGAGCACCCAGTGCAGTTTGTGGTGAGTAGGCCGGAGGGATCTCACCCCCAGCCTCTCTCAGAACGGTGCGGGAGCCTCTCGACTCACACCGCTCCCATCAGGCAAACGCGCCCAGCGTTCCATTCTGCCAATGCACAAACAGGTGCGGCTGAGTCTCTGCCACGTTTTCGAGGAAGAGGCTGGCCCGCACCTTATGACCTTTAAGACGTTTGTACTTCCTCATCGCCCAGGCAACCAACGTTCTGTTGAAATGCCTGAAGACCGGATACATTGCTGAAGGATAAAACCTCCCGTAGTAAGCTATCCAACCCCGTAGAACCGGATTGTACAGCCGAGAGATATCCTGCAAGCTCAGTTCCGTTCGATTTCGAAAGTTCATCCGCCGCGTGTTCTCCCGCATGGATTTCAGGGCTTTCGAGCTGACCGCAGGAGTGAAGCTCACAAACAGACTATTCCGTTTGCGATTCTTCACAACATGCGGCCTGAAGGTATACCCGAGGAAATCAAACTGCGTGTTCGGGTGTTTCTCCTTCCGACTTCCGTCCTTGCAGTACACTATCTGCGTTTTGTCTGGATGCATTTCGAGGCCGCACACGGCAAACCGGTCCTTCAGCGCTGCTTTGATAGCCAACGCCTCCGCTTCCGTCCGGCAGTGTACCAGCCCATCGTCAGCATAACGGCACCAAGGAACACCAGGAAACGTTCGTTTCATCCAGACATCGAACGTATAGTGCAAAAAGAGATTGGCGAGGATAGGACTGACTACTCCTCCTTGCGGAGTTCCCTTGGTCCGTTCGACCAAGTTCCCATCCGGCTGTTGCAGAGGAGCCGTCAACCATCGCCCCACGTAAAGCCGCACCCATTTACACTCCGTATGCTTCTCCAGCGCCTTGGTGAGCAGCGCATGGTCGATGTTGTCAAAGAGTCCCTTGATGTCAAATTCCAGAACCCAGTCATACTGCCAGCAACGCTCACGCGTGATCGCCACGGCATCGAGCGCGGATTTCCCCGGTCGATAGCCGTAAGAATCGGGCAGAAAAACCGGCTCCAGTTTTGGCTCAAGAAGCATCTTGACCACCATCTGAGCCACGCGATCCGCCACGGTCGGAACACCGAGAATACGTTCCCCGCCACTCTTTTTGGGAATGGCCACCGCTTTCACCGATGCCGGGAAATAACTCCCCGACGACATCCGGTTCCAGATCCGATACAGATTGTTCTTCAAGTTCGTTTCGAAGTCGTCGATCGTCTCCCGGTCCACACCGGCAGAGCCAGCGTTGGATTTCACGACTTTAAAGGCTTCATACACCAACCGTTTGGGGATGGTGAACGGTTTTGCCGTATTCACGCGTTTCCTCCTGTTCCCAGTTGAACTCGAAATACAGCAGCCTGACCCGCCCCCTTTGCTCCGACCGCATTACCGGTCATCAACGCTCCTACAGGGCGGTCCGTCCCAGTGTTCCGCTTCGGTACTCTCGCCTCGCGGTGGATTCCGCTTGCGCTTCTCCCTTTGCATCGGAACGACTGGTTCCCGCAGTTCCGCGCAAGAGCCCAGATCAGAGTCACGCCCCCTATACGCCGGTCGCCACCTGCCCAGTCACCAAGCACCCGGCAGACTCGTCTCAGGAGATAGAAACGCCCCTGATTTTGACGACAAATCTCTGGATTACGACGCGTCATCGAAGGTTCACTTTCATTCGTCTCTGCCGATCCATACCTGCTTGAGGTACGTCCTCAACGCTTTGACTCCAATGCTCACCACCACGGCTCTTGACCGCAGCAGCTTGGAGTGGTTTGAAACCCGCTCTTGGAAGCCGATTCCGAAGGGCCTTCCTTCATCTCTTGTGCAGCTTAAACACAATCCGTCAGTTCAATTCGAACCTCCTTCTTGTGTGCGCCTGCGGCGCACTTTCGATGCCCCAGTGTTGACGAATCACGCTGTTCAGGCGCACCGCATCGGGCTTGAGGCTGGTGATGTAGTAGCGAACCTCGCGCTCCGTCTTGCCTGTGGTCTTGTGGTAGCGTTCGCTCTGGATACGCACCAACCCCTTGAGCGACGCCCATTCCGCAGCTTTGTCGACCATACTCAAGTCGGCGATCACCGAGCAGCGGCGTTGCTCGACGCGCCCGTGGCCACAGTCGATGTCCTCGGTCACCGCGTCTGAGTTCAACAGCAGAAATGACTCTCTGACCTGTTCGGCCAGCAGTCCCTGGTTGCCCTTGACCGCCAGCACATAGTCGGCTTTCTTCTCGATTATCAGGCTGGCGATCTCGCGTTGGCAGCCCATGGCGTCGACAGTCACCACGGTGCCCGCCAACTCAAGCGCGTTCAACAGTTTCGGAATCGCCGTGATCTCGTTGGATTTTTCATCCACCTTGCGCTGGGCCAGCACCAGGTTGTTGGTGCTGGCCCACGCTGAAACCATATGCACCAAGGCCTTCTTGCCCGCCTCGCGCGTGCCGCACAATGTCTTGCCATCGATGGCCACCACTTCGCCCGCCGTCAGCTTGGCAACCGATGAAACCCACGCCACGAAGCCTCGTTCCATCTCGTCCGGGTCCAGTGCCGCAAACACCCGATTAAACGTATCGTGCGACGGAATGCCCGACGGAAGCGTCAAAAACGTCTGTAGCCACTCGCGCTTGTCCTCGCCGTAATCCGCAATGTCGTTCCAGCTTTCCGCTCCGCTCAGTACCGCCGCAATGGCAATCAGAAGAATCTCTTCCAGCAGATGTTCCCGGTTCCGCTCGATGCGGGGATCGCGTAACTCAGCAAAATACTTCAGGGGATTGTCCATTTCCCCTTCTTACCTATTTCCTTCTCCATGCATATAGCAAGCTATGGACATTTATATGCGTCGGCCCTGTGCCCATGCGAAGGTTCTTTGACTTCTGCTCCCGCTCCATGCTACAGATGCCTAAACTGTCGTAAAATATGTCGAAGCTGTCGTCGCCAATTTCGACATTCAGCACAAGAGGTAATTAATCTCGTTGCCAGATCAATTACTTGCATGGGAAGGAGTTTGGCACTTCGAGTGCTTCACCAACTTCGATGGAAAGTCTGACCTCACAACCGGATCTGCAACGTCAGAACATGCGACTTCAGTTGCTCCTGGATTTGACCAACAGCATCACGTCAAATCTGGACCTTCGGGAGGTCCTCCGCGCCACCTCCGCCAATGCGCGGGAAAAGATGCTGAGCGATCTAGCCGGCATAGCACTGCCCGACGAGGAGTCGGGGAAATTCAGAATATACGCGCTTGATCTTCCAGAGGGACCAGGACTCGTAAAAGAGGGCATGCTGATCAGTTTCGTAGGGGCAGGAAGAGCTGCGTTTGAGACTCTCAAGCCCACCATCGCATACACGTCAAATCCTGACGACTTTTCCCCCGAGGAACAGGCGCACAATGCGCTTCTCACGGAAAAGAAGATTGTTTGCAATATTCCTCTTGTAAGCCGCGGCCGCGCTCTGGGTATTCTGAGAGTCGGGCGAACAGCAGAACGTCCCTACGATGCCGACGAGATCGACTTTCTCCGCCTGGTTGGCGGCCAGGTTGCCATCGCAATTGAAAACGCCCTGGCCTATGAAGAGATTACCCGGCTGAAAGACAAGCTCGCCGAAGAGAAGCTCTATCTCGAGGAGGAGTTCCGCAGCGAGATGGGGTTCGAGCGGATCATCGGGAGCAGCCCGGCTCTGAGACACGTTTTGCAGTTGGTTGAAACGGTCGCCCCAAGCGATTCCACCGTTCTTTTGCTGGGCGAAACCGGAACCGGTAAAGAACTGATCGCCCGCGCCATTCACGAACGCAGCCGCCGCAAGGAACGCACGTTTGTGAAGTTGAACTGCGCTGCCATCCCCACCGGCCTGCTGGAGAGTGAACTGTTCGGGCATGAGAAGGGAGCCTTCACCGGCGCGATCTCTCAAAAGGTCGGGCGCATGGAACTGGCCGATCAGGGCACGCTTTTCCTGGATGAAGTAGGCGATATTCCGGCCGAAATCCAACCGAAGCTATTAAGGGTCTTGCAGGAGCGCGAGTTCGAGCGGCTTGGCAGCACGCACACGCGCAAAGTGAACGTGCGGCTGGTGGCTGCTACCAACCGCGACCTGGAACAGATGGTTGCCGACCGGGAGTTCCGCAACGATCTCTATTACCGCTTGAACGTGTTTCCCATACGCATTCCGCCACTTAGAGATCGTAGGGAGGACATTCCGCTGCTGGTCGGCTACTTTGTGCAGAAGTGTGCGAAGCAGATGCAAAAACGCATCGAAGCGGTTCCAGTATCCGTAATGAAGGGGCTTACGGCTTGGGACTGGCCTGGCAACATCCGCGAACTTGAGAACTTTATCGAGCGAGCCGTAATTCTGACTCGCGGCAAGTCACTAGACGCTCCGCTTGGGGAGCTTCGCAAGTCCAAAAAGGACGAACCGGTGCGGGCCTCGGCTTCAAGATCGGAAGACGACATTGCACGAATCGTCAGAGAGACGGTTGCTTCGATGAAAGGCAAGAGCGCTGAAAGCGAGCATTCCAAAAAGCGGCATGACGAGATTGTCCGCGTACTGACCGAATGCAAAGGCCGGGTCGGAGGCGCCGAGGGTGCCGCGGCACGCATGGGGATCAGCCGCACCACCCTCATCTCCCGTATGAAAAGGCTCGAAATCAATCCCTACGATTACGTCTGATCCCACATCCTCCAGCGCGACCCCAATGAATTGAACGTCTTTCGTCCGATCAAGTCGTGATGAGGCTCAGATCAAAGCAAGGATGCCCTTCGTCCTGTCGACGATACTCTCGACTCTTTCGACTCTTGATCGACTCGGCGCCTTTAACTCTTTGAAAAATAAAAAGATAGTCCATCTTTTCGTTTGGCGCGACGATTGCCTTTAGATCATGGGAGTAAGAAATGTTAAAGATTTCCATTTTCGAGAACGGTACTAAGCGCCAATTGGTCCTGGAAGGCAAGCTCGTTGCGCCCTGGACCAACGAGTTGAAGAGAATTGGACAGGAAGCTCTCTTTGATTGTGACCATCGCGAACTCGTCATCGACTTGCGGAGTGTGACCGCTCTAAGCGCTGAGGGAGAAGATCTATTGCAGGCTCTTGCGGATCAAGGCGCCAGATTCCGTGTTAGCGGAGTCTTTATGCGGCAGGTTATGAAACAAGTGTCTCGACGATCACGGTACGCCAAAGAATCGAGCGGAAAGGAAATTGCCTGATTGCGAGTGTGGACCACCCAGCCGGTGCGGCCGCGAGTTTCGACCAGACTGACCCATCCAGCCCAATTCTTGATACCGGTCCACTCGCTTGGCCGCCATGGGCGGGCTGATATTCAAGCAGGCCCAGGCTGCTTCAGCATCAGACTTCCCCCTCATACGGTCCTCGCCATCTGCTCTCGATTCTGTACCGTCAATCGGGCATTCTCTTGGTAGTCAATCTGGTCTTCTGCATTGCCAAGTCTCCGCAAACTCAGCCTTGCAGGTCCCACTCAAATGGGCAATTCAGTGAAATCCCACATGTGGTTTTCAATAGCTGGCTTTTACCTTAATGAAGGACACTGCCCACTCGCGGGTTTGAGTCCCATTCAACCGTCCAGGGAAACACGCAGCGCGGGGCGGCACCAACATGCCGCGACCATCCGGTCGGCATTGGGCCCGGAGCCGAGGCCGCCCAGCGCATCTTGATGCCGACTTAGTACAATCGACTCCGTTACCGCGTGCTCGGGATGATGGTTTGTTGTTCGTAGTTTAGGTAAACTACGGGCACGCCTTATCTTATCTGGAACGATGGTTCCTGACTGTATTCTGCGAGGGTGAAAGGATGGCTTCTCGCCGAGCGCTTCTGCTTCGTTCTAAATGGCCCCGGACCGCAGTTGCGGCGGGTTTGGGTGCTTGCCTCGCCTGTGTGTTGTTACTGGCGAACCCGGCTTACGCCCTCAATCCAAGCAAACGCCTCACCCAGTACATGCACACATCATGGCGGACCCAGGATGGTTCCGCGCCCTCTGGCATGTACACGATTGCGCAAACGTCCGATGGTTTCCTCTGGTTCCTATCTTCTCGTGGCGATATCTACAGGTTCGACGGTGTCCAGTTTCGCCCTTGGCGTCTGCCTGCTGACGCTGGCTCGATCGGCAGGATCGTAAACATAGTTGGCGACCAAGCAGGTGGGCTGTGGGTGCTTGGAGCGAACGGAATCGCTCGCCTCAAAGGTGGGCTTGTTACGTCTCATTTTGAGTTAGAAGGGACGATGCCGAATGCGGGCAATCTGAGCGAGGACTCTGATGGCTCGGTATGGGTCGTACGAGGTGAGAATGGTATTTCAGAGCCTGTGTGCCATATTACCGAGCGCGCAGTAAAGTGCTTCGGAAGAGCAGATGGAATACCGATTTCCCCCATCGATGCGATAGTGGAGGACGGATCAGGCGGCTTTTGGCTCGGAGGGCAGACCGCCCTTGTCCACTGGCATTCCGGCGTCTCGGAGGTGTACCCGATCGAAGGCCTGAAGTCCAATACAGGAGCCCCGGGGATAATGAGCCTGGCACGTGGGTCCGATGGTTCCGTGTGGGTCGGCATCGTTTCAAAAGGACTGGGGCAAGGGCTTGCAAGATTCGAAAATCGTGCTGTCAGATCGTTCGTCACGGGGTCTTTCGATGGAAGCAAGTTCGGCATCTTCGCCCTGCACTTCGACCGCGAAGGCAATCTTTGGGTCGGGACCGATAACGACGGCGTCTTCCGTGTCCATGGAAACACTGTCGACCACTATGCACGGGCGGAGGGCTTGTCCGGCGATTTCGTCCGCACACTCTTTGAAGACCGGGAAGGCATTATCTGGGCTGCCACTAGCAATGGTGTAGACAAGTTCCACGACCCGCTCGTCACGACTTTCTCAGCCGTTGAGGGCTTGGCAAAAGACTGGGCGGTAGGCGTTTCCGCCAGCAGAGATGGCTCGATTTGGGTTGCGAATGCGGAGTCGCTCGATCGCATTGAGAAGAACGGAGCTATCTCATCGATTCGCACGGGAGGCGGACTTCCGGGAAGCCAAGTCGCGTCTTTGTTGGAAGACCGGGCCGGGAATATGTGGATCGGGGTGGATGACGGGCTTTATGTATTCAAGAATGGACATTTTCGCCGCCTCCCCGAACCAAATCATCATCCGCTTGGACTGGTCTTTGACTTGATCGAGGACGTCGACGGGAATATCTGGGCAGAGTGCGCCGGCACGGGAAAGCTCGTACGTATCCGCGATTTCCAAGTGCAACAAGAATTCTCGCGATCACAAATTCCAACCGGCCGTCTTGCCCCGGATCCGCAGGGAGGAATTTGGATTGGCACTCACACTGGGAACTTGGATTTGTTTCGCGACGGTGTTCTGAAGAGCTTCCCCGCAGGTTCTAAAGCTAATCCCTCGGCCAATCAGATATTTGCCGAAGCAGACGGATCTGTCCTGGCCGCCTTCGACGACGGCCTCGTCGGATTGCGGCAAGGTAAAGTGCAGCGAATGACGGCGAAAAATGGCTTGCCCTGTGAGGGCATTTTTTCTTTCGTTGAAGACAAGGAGAAACGCTGGTGGCTCAATACTCAGTGCGGCGTCGTCGAGTTCTCGGACTCCGAGTTCGAGCGATGGTGGGCTAACCCGGAAACCGTAATCCGGACACATTTTTACGACGCTTTGGATGGAGCCCGGCCATCCGCGCGACCACCCTTCAAATCATCAGCGAACTCGTCAGATGGTCGCGTTTGGTTTGTGAACTCGGGAGTAGTGCAGATGCTGGATCCGTCCAGGCTCTCGCAAAAAGCTCTCCCCGCGGTGACATTTATCGAATCGGTCACTGTCGAGCGTAAGGACTTCGCGGCAACCGATAACCTTCGTCTCCCCCCACATCCGCGTGACATGCAGATCGACTACACCTCACCCACCTTCACCATTCCGCAAAAAGTCAAATTTCGTTATCGTCTCGATCCGATTGACCATGACTGGCGCGATGCCGCGACGCGCCGGCAGGCTTTCTACACGGATTTGCCTCCTGGGAAGTATTTGTTTCGCGTGGTTGCATGCAATAGTGACGGTGTTTGGAACGAGCAGGGCGATTCGCTGGAGTTCTCGGTTGCACCGGCGTATTACCAGACGAATTGGTTTCACGCCGTTTGCGCAGTTCTCGTTCTGGCACTCGTGTGGGCAATCTACCAGATCAGGGTCAGGCAATTGCGCCACGACTTCACCCTGACGCTGGAGGCGCGCGTTGGAGAGCGGACGAGCCTCGCGCGCGAACTTCATGACACACTGCTGCAAAGCTTCCATGGGTTGATGCTCCGTTTCGCGATCGTTTCCCAGTTATTGCCGGAGCGTCCAGTGGAGGCAAAGGAGCAGCTGGACAGTGCAATGGACCGGGCCGCCAAGGCGATCGCCGAAGGCCGCGATGCCGTGCAGGGATTGCGCGATTCCACGGTCCAAACGAATGACCTCGCGCGGGCAATCAATACGCTAGGTGAGGAACTGGCAACTGAACTAGCCGACCGCGGGACCTCGGCATTCTGCGTCACAGTTGAGGGTGAGGCGCGAGATTTACATCCCATCCTGCGTGACGAGATTTACAGGATTGCCGGTGAGGCGCTTCGCAACGCCTTCCGGCACGCCCATGCTCGGCACATCGAAGTTGAGATCAGATATGACAATCAACAATTCCGGCTGCGTGTGCGGGACGATGGAAAAGGCATGGATTCAGGGGTTCTGTCGGGACAGGGACCCGGAGGCCACTACGGTTTGTCCGGCATGCGGGAACGCGCCAAGCTGATCGGGGGCAAGCTGGTGGTTTGGAGTGAAGTTGATTCGGGCACGGAAGTGGACCTCAGCATTGCTGCGGGCACCGCCTACGCTACAGCCCCGAAGCGTTCGTGGTTATCAAAATTGGTCGCAAGAAAAACGAAGGCATGACTTAGGAGAAAGACCATGATTACCAGCGCCGGTCGAATTCGAGTTCTCGCGGTCGACGACCACCCTATCGTACGCGAGGGAATCGCGGCGTTGATCGCGATTCAGCCCGACATGATTTTAGTCGGCGAAGCCTCTGACGGCAGAGAAGCGATCCAGCAGTTCCGGACGCATCGCCCTGACGTTACGGTGATGGACCTGCAGATGCCCGAGATGAACGGACTCGATGCGCTCAGTGCCATTCGCAATGAATTCCCCGACGCGAAGGTCATTATGCTGACAACTTACAAGAGTGACACACAGATCGTCCGGGCGCTCAAGGCAGGTGCTCAAGGTTATTTGTTAAAGAGTGCATTGCACAAGGAACTCCTGCAGACGATCCGCGCGGCGAATGCGGGGAAAAAGACAATCTCTCCGGAGGCTTCTTTGGAGATTGTGGAACATGCCACTGACGACGCCCTGACACCGGCAGAAATAAGCGTGCTGCGACTCATAGCCACCGGACGCGCAAACAAGGAAATCGCAGATCAGCTCTCCACCACGGAAGAATCGGTGAAAAGCCGGGTCAGGAGCATCCTCTCCAAACTGGGCGCCAGCGACCGGACCCACGCCACGACCATTGCCCTGAAACGAGGAATCATCGAGCTGTAGATTCTCCCCGCCCGACTTATCTGCCCCAGCGCCTCAAAAGAGGCTCGATCCGACCTCTTTGTGGGGCTCTTTTCCGTTGGGAAATAGACGAGAATGAAGTTTTTGGGAGAGGTGCGTCCATTGCGACGCTTGTATTCCACTTTCGCTGGCGGCTGGCCCGGAATTGGTCTCATCTTAATGCGGCTGGTTGTCGGGTTT
>Ga0302140_10012121_pt1 | contig 10581 bp, 14 predicted proteins | sample I_Bog_E1_1_FD_202095 | JGI IMG/M metagenome (GOLD analysis project Ga0302140, IMG submission 202095) | Peat permafrost microbial communities from Stordalen Mire near Abisko, Sweden - I_Bog_E1_1 | ecosystem: Environmental > Terrestrial > Soil > Wetlands > Peat | place: Sweden: Abisko, Stordalen...
CGGAAACCCGAAGTTCCTTGCGTTTTCCACTGATTTCTTCGACATTTTCTCACTTTCGCCTTGGAATATTTGACACTGATAACCACATAGTCTACACTTTAGCACTTCGCACTATCAACTTCGCCTACGCGCATCAAAAAACCCATCCTCCGAGATGACTTCAACAGCAGCAAAAAAGACTGGAGCATGGTCTGCTGAGGAGGATGTAAGTAACTCTTGCTCCTTACTTTTATCGAAGCATTGCACTGAAAACTGTAGGTCTCGATTCTGATGCAAGTCCTTCATCATGGTCCATCAATGAAGGGAAAGGAGCTTCGAGTCCCAGGCCGTACTGAGCGAGCTCTCAGCGAGAGACTTAGCCTTCTCAAAAAGAAGGCCGCAGAGGAGTTCGGCAAGGCTGCTACTGGTAATTGATCCCAGTCATTCGGATACAAGCGAATCTAATTGTTTCTTAGGACCCGCCACACCCAAGGCTGCTAAGACCAAAGGAGGTCGAGAGGAGGAAGCTGCTGAGGCTGCTGATGGTGATTGTCCCCAGTCTTTCGAAAATAATCTGTCTGCTAACTGCTTCACCGGTCCAGCTCAACCCAAGGCCGATCTGAAGCGCAAGTCTCCAAAGAAGGGCGGCAAGGGGAAGAGACCAGCCAAGAAGGCAAAGCTAGAGGACACCGAGACGAGCGACAACAACGGTTGGGACTCTGATGCTACCACTGACCAATACGAGGCTTGAATTGACCCGGTCGCGACGCTCTTCGAAGAAGCTGTTGCCGTGAGAGAGATACTCTGCTCAATTTCTTGAGGTTTCACTCATGGCTGTGGACTTTAGCTGCGTAGAAGGCGTTCATGGATGGGAATGTTTGGAGCGATGGCGTAAATGGCGGTGGAAATCAAGGAGATTTTTCTTTCTTTTCTGATCATATGGGGTGTTCATGACTGTGTTGGGCGCGGATCAGGGACAAAAAGGCTCTTCTTCAGCAAGGTAACCATAGCTGAAGCAATCAAATGGAAGACTGAGGTCGTTGATACTGCTCGCTTAGCCCGTGATGCTCGACCAGGATCACACTGCAATCCGTGCCACCGTGCCTCTGCCTATTCTTGCCCCCTGCCAATTGCATGCAGCAGCAAATCCTCGCGCATTCCTTTCCTTTTGTTCGCCCCGTGCAACTGCAACCCAGCATCCCAACCCTTGATCGCAACACCTTTGACGACATCTGGTGACTGTAGCAAGCAACCAGCACCGTCCTGACCCAAGACGTACCACCTCGCCAGCTGTTCGAATAGCCTCACTCTCTTTTCGACACTCCTTCAACCCGCCCTCCCTAGTGCTCGTTCATCCATGCTGGATGAATAGAGCCTTCTATGCGCGACTGAGACACCACTCGTTGACGTGCTTCTCTCAGGCTGTCGCAACCTCCAAACCTACGAGCCTTGCGTCTGCCTTCGCGTTTGCATCCTCGAATACTGTTTCCCGCGAGCTGAAACACCGCTCTTCGACGCTCTCTGCTACCTTTGCGAACCCCTCTACCTTCCACCGAGCCAGCACGACCTCTGTCCGCCAGCTCCACACCTCCACCATGAATGGCGCAAATGGCACTGTACGGGCGAAGCGGAAGCAGCACCCCAGTGCAGTCGCCGAACGACCGCAGAAGCAGCACCGGGCCATCAATGGGAAGGAGTCGGCGGGACAGAACACCCCTGAGATTGGCACCATGTTCGAGGAAGAGGAGATAGAGATCGAGGAAACGAGGATTATCCCCGGCGTGGCAGACACAGCAGAATGGCAGGCTTGCATCGAGAACGTGGTTCGAAATGTCGTCTCCATCCGGTTCTGCCAGACCTGCTCCTTTGATACAGATCCTGCATTGACAAGTGAGGCTACGGGCTTTGTAGTAGATGCAGAGAGAGGGTACGTTCTAATCTAGCTATGTTTTGTTCCTTACTGACATTCTAAAGCTACATCATGACAAATCGACATGTGGTGGGGGCTGGACCTTTCTGGGGATACTGCATATTCGATAACCACGAGGAGGTTGATGCCTACCCAGTGTACCGCGACCCTGTCCACGACTTCGGTATCCTCAGATTCGATCCCAAAGCTATCAAATATATGCCTGTAGCCGCTCTGCCATTGAGACCAGATCTTGCAAAGGTTGGAGCTGAGATCCGGGTCGTGGGTAATGACGCTGGAGAGAAGCTCAGTATTCTGTCCGGGGTCATCAGTCGGCTGGATCGGAATGCACCAGAGTATGGAGACGGATACTGTGATTTTAACACCAACTACATCCAAGCTGCGGCAGCGGCCAGTGGTGGAAGTTCTGGAAGCCCGGTCGTCAACATCGATGGATACGCTGTTGCTTTACAAGCTGGTGGGAGAAGTGATGGAGCCGCAACAGATTATTTTCTCCCCCTCGATCGGCCTCTACGCGCTCTGCGGTGCATACAAGAAGGGAAACCGATCACGCGAGGCACAATACAATGTCAGTGGATGATCAAGCCATTCGATGAATGTCGCAGACTTGGTTTGACTCCGGAATGGGAGAGTGCCGTACGGAAAGGCTTCCCCAAGGAGACGGGCATGCTGGTGGCTGAGATCGTGCTGCCAGAAGGCCCTTCAGACAATAAGGTTGAGGAAGGAGATGTGTTGATCAAAGTCAATGGCGAGCTGCTCACCCAGTTCGTCAGACTTGATGATATCCTCGATTCCAGCGTCAGCCAGAAAGTCAAGCTTTTGCTTCAACGTGGCGGAGAAGATATTGAGGTCGAAGTTGAGGTAGGGGATCTGCACAAGATTACCCCTGATCGCTTCGTCTCAGTGGCTGGAGCCAGCTTTCACAATCTCTCATACCAGCAAGCAAGACTGTACGCCGTTGCTTGCAAAGGTGTGTTTGTTTGTGAGGCAACTGGATCCTTCCGATTTGAGAGCACAGATAATGGATGGATTATACAGACTGTTGATCACAAGAAAACGCCGGATCTGGACGCATTCATCGAGGTCATGAAGGGAATTCCTGATCGATCAAGAGTCGTGGTTACATACAAGCACCTCCGAGATCTACATACCCTGAACACCAGCATTCTACATATTGATCGCCACTGGTCAAGTAAGATGCGGCTGGCCGTCAGAAATGACATTACCGGCCTTTGGGACTTCACAGACCTTGCTGATGCACTCCCCGAAATCGTCCCTGTTCCACGAACAGCGAGCTTCATTCAACTCGAGAACTTGCAGTATCCTGCAGCTGCAGATATTGTCAGAAGCTTTGTTCGAGTATTGTGCCACATGCCCGTCAAGCTTGATGGCTTCCCTCGAAACAGGAAATGGGGTATGGGTGTCGTGATTGACGCAGAGAAGGGTCTGGTTGTTATTTCAAGAGCAATCGTTCCTTATGATCTTTGTGATATTTCCATCACCATTGCGGACTCGATCATCGTTGAGGGCAAGGTCATCTTCATGCACCCACTCCAGAATTACGCCATCATCAAATACGACCCGTCACTTGTTGATGCTCCCGTGCAAAGTGCAAAATTGAGCACAACCCATGTTACACAAGGTGCTTCGACGTACTTTGTTGGATTCAACCAAAATATGCGAATTGTTATCGCACAAACCACCATCACCGACATTACAGCAGTGGCAATTCCTGCCAACTCTGGCGCCCCGAGATATCGTGCTGTTAACGTTGACGCCATTACTGTCGATACTAGTCTCAGTGGGCAATGCGGCAGCGGTGTTCTCGTCGGGGAAGACGGAACCGTTCAAGCCTTATGGTTAACATATCTTGGCGAACGATCACCAGTCACCCAAAAAGACACCGACTACCATCTTGGCCTCGCAACACCTACCCTTCTCCCAGTTATCCAGCAAATCCAACGCGGCGAGATTCCAAAGTTGAGAATGCTCAGCGTCGAGTTCAACGCCATTCAGATGAGCCAAGCCCGCATTATGGGCGTCTCAGAAGAGTGGATTCAGAAAGTGGCGCTCGATAACTCCTCCCGCCACCAGCTCTTCATGATCCGCAAACGCACATTCGAGCGCGGCGAAGAAGGCGGCGCTCTCCTCGAAGGCGATGTGATCTTGACCTTGAACGGCAAGATCATCACTCGCGTCTCCGAACTGGACGTGATGTACGACCACGAAGTGCTTGATGCAGTCATCGTGAGAGATTGCGTAGAAATGAGCATCAAGCTCCCCACTGTCTCAGCCGATGACCTTGAGACCGACCGTGCAATCAGCTTCTGTGGTGCCATTCTGCATAAACCACATCATGCCGTGCGTCAACAAATCAGCAAGCTGCACAGCGAGGTGTACGTCTCTGCCCGCACGCGCGGCAGTCCAGCATATCAATACGGCCTCGCACCAACAAACTTCATCACGCACGTGAACGGCAAGCCGACCCCAGATCTCGAGAGCTTCCTCAAAGCCGTCGTCGGCATCCCTGATAACACCTGTAAGCTCCCATCCCCACTCCCTTTCCTCGTTCGCTTGACACCATACTGACATACGACAGATTTTCGCCTCAAAGCAATGACCTTCGACAACGTGCCGTGGGTCATCACGATGAAGAAGAACGACCACTACTTCCCCACAATGGAGTGGATCAAGGACGGCAGCGAGAAGTGTGGCTGGCGGCGCGTGACATACGAGCAGGGCAAGCCGGTGGACGGCGAGGGGCATGATGGCATTAATGTCGTGAGCGGGGAGACGTTTGAGATGGATGAGAATGTGGGGGGATTGTGAGCGAGCGTGCGAGCCGGCTTTAGAGCTGAAAGGTGTACATGATTGGGAGGTTTGAATGTGGTGGGATGGGAGGGAGTTTGGTAGAGGAATGATTGACGAGATGAGTAAGGTGGAGTATTGTAACAATGCAGACCGTTGGGTGGGTCGTGTATAGTCGAGTCGAGTCAGAAAGAGAGAAAGAGAGCAAGACGGCAAGAACCGGCTGCAAAGCACGCGCTGCTTTAATAGAAGATGCTTTACCTTCTTCTCCCTCGCTCAACCGCTGTCTGAACGTTTCTTTTGATTGACTCATCCATTCTAGGCCATTCACGCGCTCAATGGGGGAAGAAAGAAGAAAGGGGGAGAGGCACAGAGGTAGAGGAAAGTAAATGCATGAATTGCTACCATACAGTGTAGTGTGCCCTTTTCGCCAACTATCGCGCCTTAACTGCTCACTTGCACGCTATAGAAAAGAGGTATGTATGCACAAATAGGTACCACTTTGCCACCCACCATCCATTGCGTCCATGCCAAAGCCGAAATCGAAACAAGCTAAAAGAAGTCCGTCCCAAGATTCCAAGGCCATCAAACATATGCTCCATCGTTGGCTCATCATTCTCGTTCTCATGTATGCACTGCTTATGCCCGATGAACTCCGAGGGTAGAAGAAGAGCAAGGCCCCTCAAAGACGTCCGGCCCAGATATCCTTCTCGAAGATCCTGACGCCGCCCACATCACTGAAGCGAATCCCCTCGATCGTCTCAATCTTCAGTCCCGGGTTGCTGAGGCCGTTGATGCTCATTTCCTCGTCGTCGCTGCTATCCTGCCACTCCAGCATCGGCGTCGCAGTTCCGTTGCTCGCTCCGCTTCCGTCGCCCCAAGAAGAGCTGGAGCCGAGACCGATGATCAGCTCTGCGAGGGCTTTGGAGGTATTGTCCATCTTTGAGGAGGCTTTGCCCTTGCCTTTCTTGTCGGCGAGCTTTGATTTGGGAGTGGGTTTACGGCGGACGAGGCGCTCTACGTTGTCGACTAGAGCTATGTACTCGAGCTTTAGATCTGGATTGTTGGCTACCATGTCGACGATAAATTTGCGGGAGTGTATGTGGACTGCGTGGCACTGGTCATCGTTGCGTAGTTGGATAGTGTGGAGAGCTCGTAGAGAAGTGAGGCCGTTGAAGAATTGCGTGAGGGTGTGCTGCATCGCGTTAGCCATCTCGCTCAGATGAAGAATTTGGGAGACACGTACCATTACTCGGAAGCCATAGCTGCAGGCTAGCTCCTCTAGTTGCTTTGCTCGTTGACACAAGAGCATGGCAGTCTTCACGTTGAGATCCCAGTCCATACTTGAGTCGTTCCTGATCATCAAGATCTTCAAAGTGCTGGCGTGCTTCTTCAATGCTATCTTCCGGATGTGTTCGATAGTGACGGTCGTCTTGGCAGCTGTGCTTTCGACGCGGGTCTTCGCTGTTCTCTCCAACATGAAGAGCTCTGTCATCGTATCCAGTTGTCCTACCAGTGTAAGGAATGGCAATGTGACGTTGTCGGTGTAGATCTTGCGCAGAGGTAATGGGTGATTCTTGTTCTCTCGAACGAGCAGATTCCAGAATGGGAGTTGGGGGCCGACGTTAAGCAGTGTAAGACTCTGCAGCACGTTGACATCGATAGCCCGGGCAAGGACTGACGCCTTGATAGGTATGAGGTAGATGCTGAGGGTGTTTAGTGTTAGTCCTCGAGTGGCGCGAACATACTCGCGCATTTTGGCATGAGTAGATGGGGTCATGAACTCCTTGCTAGTCGCCTTCAAGTCGTCTATTTCATCGTTGACTTCTTGCATATTCCGAGAAAGTTCCTCAACACGCAAAGCGACTCGCTTGAATTCAGCTTCTGCCTCCTCAACCACCTTGTAGTCGGCATCTTGGATGTTGCCGGACTGCAACTTCAGCTTAAATTCTTCCATTCGCTGCTTCAGCTTCTCGCCCTCCCGTTCAATCTCCTCGTGGGAATTTCGAATGGCCATATGATGATCGAGAATATGTAGCTTGTTTGCCCAACCAATTGCATCAACCGTGGCGGATGAAGATTCCGCTTGAACTCCTTTGCTCGATTCCGCAGTCTCTTCCGGCGTAGTTTCTGGTGCTCCTTCTTCAATGGCCAATTCGCCTTCAGGCTCCTCGATGTTGATCTCATCGGGGTCCGAAATCCCCGACTCTGTGCTAGTTGGTCTCTTCTTCTTCGTATCGGTCTCGTTATCAAAGAGGCCTGGACCAGAGGCCGCAGCGCCGCTCGTGGCAGCTTCCTCGTCGACAACATCGTCCATTCCAGTACTCGATGATGCCGGGGTTACTTTTGCTGTGCTGCTTCCACTACCCTCGCCAGTCTCCTTTTCCTTCCCCTTGTCTATGCTTTCAATATACATCTTTGCAGCCTTCTCGATCATGCTTAAAGTCTCCTTCGCCTCATCAGTATGATCACTACCCGGCTTGATATGCGCCATCAGCTTCGCAGCTACTGGGGCAAGATTGCGGATAAATCGTCTCTTAGGATCCTCGTCCGGCTTTGGTTCCTTTGCAGCTTCCTGCTTAGGAGGAGGCGGCGGAGGCTTCGGCTTGCTGAGAACTGGAGCGTCTAGATTGAATATCTTGCCTAGCACCGCCTCTTGCTTCTTCTTTTCCTCTGCTGCCTTGAAGGCTTTCGTTGGTCCATTTGGATCCGAAGCCCCGCCCATTGGCGGAGGTGGTCCTGTGGGAACGATAATTTGTCCAAACTCATCTTCTTGGTCTGAGTCGTCATCAGATTGGACTTCTGGTGGAGGCTTCCTCGACTTGTTTGCAAGAGCCTCGGAGAATGATAACTTCAATGTACTTAAAGTCGAAGAGCAATTCCGAACACATGTCTTTAGCTCATGTATGTAGTCCAGTGTGTCCATGTCCAGGATTGACAGAGTCTTCAGATTCTTGAAGCCGGATATCGTTGGGGGCGGTTTCTTATATGGTATTGATTCGGAGATTTTTCTGGTGTTCTTCTTGTGGATTTTGGAAGCCATGTGACTGCCGAAGGAGAACGAGTTTGAGGGGGTATCACCTGTATAGCTGGGCGACATAGGTTGTAGGGGTATGAGCATTGGCGCATTGTGATGAGGAGGTGGAGGAAGCGTGAGGTCTATGATAACCGGACTTCCAAGGGAGGGAGCTGCGAGTGCTGGAGGAGCCTGGTAAATCGAATGGCCAACTTGCATCCGCAGATGGAGATGTTGTAGAGCTTGGATCTGGTGCAATTCTTTGAAAATCTGCCGGCTTAGTTCGACTCGAATGTCCCATCTATTTGCAATAGTTAGCATACTATTTGGTAAATTTCCTATGCAAAGAATGGTGCCAACCTGAACGTCTCCAATGCCCTAGCCTTGCGCAGAGTCAAGAGTAGCAGCGTATTCATAAACTTCCCGCAGCTAACATCGTAGAGATATTGACGATATGCTCGCTCGCCCTTATCTCCGCCGCTCAGCGTCTCTAAAATGATTTCCCTCAAGTACTTTGCATAGTCGTACTCGCTTGTGACAAAAGTGTCTAGCCCGCCCGCCAGGCCATCGATGGGCGAGTCGTTGGAGGAGTCATCTTCATCTGGGAAGACAATATGGAAGCTTCGATACAATTGCTCAGCTGCAATATCTCGGAAGTGCTTTGAGACGAGGGAGAGGGCAATGAGGTCGATGGAGGAGGCCTACAGACATGGCAGGTTAGCACTGGGACCCAGGGATTTGGCGCATCCACTCCAGCCTCGAAGCCAGGACACTTACATGCTTGAAGATATCCTTCTGCGTCTCCGATGGTAGATCGAGGATTGTGATTGTCTTTCTGCCGGTTGCAGACACTGCTGGTGGTGCTGGCGCCGGAGCCCCCATAGCCTCAGCCGCCTCGGGGTCCATGGCGGTAGATGTCGAGTCCAAGTCGCAGTGGTGTTGTTGGTGTGCTCGTTTCTCCCTCAGCGGCTCCAGACCCAAGACGTCGAGTACGCGCCGCCACACATGCTCTTGGTCCTGGTTTGTGACGGGCGTCGCACCCTTTCGTCTTGCCTGCTTGCTCGGGAGGGCTGGCATGGTCGGGAGATCGAGCTGTCGCGGGCGCACTGGTGCTGGTCGGGTCGGTTATCGGAGCGTGGGGCTGATCAGCGCCCGGCGGTGGGCTTGGGAGGCAGTGGGGAGCACGACAGGGGCTGAACTCGACATGTACGAGGCCAAGCTGTGCAACAATCGGGGCTCTCGTGGATACAAAGACGAGTGCTGATCTTGTGTAATAAAGAGGTGCAGAAGTGGTCGAGCAAGAGTGTTGTTTCTTCACAAACAAATGTTGTTTGCTCCTGCTCCTTAACAGGCTTGTTGGTTGGTCGGCTGGCGTCCACTATCCTAGGCAGGAGGTCCCGCAAGGCTGAAGGCAAACGGCTTGGCTGGGTGGACTTTATTGTTCACTTTGCACATACATTCATTAAAGATAGATCGACGAGGTTATAACGTCAATGAGGGACAAGTGATGAGACAAAAAATATCACCTTGGCAACTTGGCTGTGGGGTTCAAAGTTGTTGAGGCTGACTAGCAAGAGATACAGGAAATAGGAAATATAGCCAAAGAGAGGAAGAAAATTTATACATAAATTATATGATGAAATTTTAGGGACTTATTTGTTATACTCGATATTTGCCTGCTGTTGAATACTTCATTAGCTTTGTCTTGGTTTCCTCCCCCTTTCTTTTCGCTTATACTCACGTGACCAGTCCCCCTTTTCAACGACATATGCATCGTGAACAGCAAGTAGCACCCATACTCGAAGCTCACTTTTCTGAGAGAATGAATGCTTTCTAAGAGTTGATGAAGGGATCTGAAAGTCGGTTCAGGGGAGAATCTACACAGAGAACTATACATTCCACACTAATCCGCATTCCATTCCCCAAAAATACACACAACCCCACAATGCTAAAGAAAGGTAAATCCCCTTCTGCTCTCCATGTTCAATTAATCATCGATTACGCGTCTTTTTTCCCGCGGCTTGGCGCCTCCCATCCCCAGTCATGTACCGGCGACTCCCAGGAAACATCCTCATTCTCGTCCTCTGCTTCCTACTTATAGCATTCTACCTCTTCCGGAATAACGTCTTGCCATCTACAATTACCATTCTACAATACTTAACCCACCCCCCTCTGGCCACTACACAAATAGAAACACCAACATCAACAACAGTCGAGGAGCAAACATGCACGCCTACAACGCTATCCTTAACAACCACCGCACCATGCACCTGTCCCACACCACCTCCTCCTCTCTATCCGCCTCCAATCCCCACTGAAGACCTAACGCCAGAGCAACAAGCAATCAAAAACCTACGCTCCCAAGGCATCGTAATAATCTTCAAAACCGGGGCTCAAGAGCTGCCCAACCTCGCAATCCAACTCGGCACGACCCTCCGCTACCTCCAACCCTCCGAAATTCTCTTCTTCTCCGATTTTCAGTCCTCGCTTGGCCCCTTCATAATCAACGACGCCCTCCGCAATGTCGACGACGAGCTCAAAGAGCAAGATCCCGATTTCGAGATCTACAGACAGATAGCGGCGTACCAAGCCACGAACCGTGATATCTCGCTCCTGCATGAACCGCACTCTGCAGGGGACTCACGGCAAGGTGGAAGCTGGATAAATACAAATTCATACATCTAACCTCTCAGACATTCGAGTCACGCCAAGATGCGAAATGGTATGTGTTCATTGAGACGGACTCGTATGTGTTCTGGGGCGCGCTCGCGCTGTTCTTGTCGAGGCTTGATTCGTCGAAACCGTTGTACTTGGGTTCTGCGGTGGTGATGGGTGAGACGACGTTTGC